>OFFB01000016.1_pt1 | contig 193366 bp, 140 predicted proteins | sample 1521281 | NCBI WGS metagenome assembly OFFB01 (sample SAMEA3504109, study PRJEB24116) | mouse gut metagenome | biome: mouse gut; feature: mouse-associated habitat; material: faeces | place: Denmark | collected 2011
TGCTTGAGATAATCATCTTGATGGCGTCTAACCGATTGGCTTTTTTCTTCATTTTTCTGTATAATTATTCTAAGAATGGCGCAAAAGTAGAGATAATTTTGGAAAGAATATGCATTAAAGAGAGAATTTTTATACTTTTTATACTATGAATGCTGCGTTTTATGCATAAATCGGTGAATATATGCAATCGAAAAAGAAGATGGGGAACTGATTGACCCGTATCTGAGACACACTTGCTCCGTACCAAGTCCGGGATTTCTTCGGTCAGAAGTACCTCTGGACGGAGAATGTATGGAGCAAGTGTGCCTCAGGTGCGGGTCAAGTCCGAAGTGGATATGAAGAATTATTCAGTTTGATGCTTTTTCTGGTCTTAAACATATAATGTTTTTACGGAAAACAAACGGTCTTTTACATCAAAACTAATAATGTTATTTGCCATAAGGTTGTACCTTTTTCCTAAAATCCTATCTTATGATATCTATTCCAATTTTTTGTGTATCTTTGTTGCATATTTCTTCAATAGTGAAGAGATGTGTTTTGTGATTTGGAGATCATTTTATTATTCGTACTTTCGGAAATCTGGAAAATGTAATTTTACAAATGATTAATCATCTACATGTCAATGTAATAGCGTTTTATTCGACTTACAAAGGGAACAACATAGGAACAAAATCAATAATTTAAGCGATTCTCCACTTTTCGCATTTCACTTAGTTTCATCCTTTGCACTTGGTCGCATTCAAAGTGCCTCTTAAAGTAGTTTTCCGACTATCAACCTCTCATCCAAAAAATATCGTTCGATGGCTCATCCATGAATTGTTGCAGCCAAAAAAGAAAAGGATGGGCTGTGGTCTCTGCCTTACATCTTCATTGAAACTTGTGTTTTTCACAAAAGTAGTCGTTTCTATAAAACCATAGGCATATGGAAAGGCAAATATGCCTACCTAAATATAGTTTACTTTGATTTAGCATATATAAGGCTAATGCACAAACTAAACTGAATTTTAAACGCATTTCCACTATCTGACAATTCGCCAAACTACAGCCCAAAAAGGAAGAATGAAAGTCCACTGCATATTTTCTTCTATGGAACACATGCATTGCCAATTTCTATATGTGTGCCTGTAATTCGTTCTAATTCACGTTTGTATCTTGTAATCCGTTTTTCGAGTAATACTTTCTCGTCTATACCTACTCTTTCCGGATTATAAGTTGTTTGGTTTGCAACCATGGCAAAGAATATCTCGGCTACCTTGTGGGCAGTGGCAATGACTGCGGCTTTACCTCCGGCCCGTGAACGTATTCTGCGGTAGAAGTTCCCCAATTGGTTCTTCGCATTGGCGAGCGAAGAAGCGATACTTCTAAAAATCAACCCGACATTGTTCCGACGGTGTGGCACGTGGCTTGATATTCTTTTTCCTCCTGATATCTTGGTGTTCGGTGAGATGTTGCACCAACAGCAGAACTGTTTGGAAGACGGGAACTTCCGGGTAAAGTCGTGCCCCAGTTCACTCATCAGTTCAAGTGCGGTCAGGTGGCTTATGCCCGGTATCTCAAAAACGTTCACTCCCCACATTTCGTATGCTTTCCTTTCCACGTCGAAGCTCACGGTATGCCTGGTCTTTTTATAATCGCGGCGTTTTTTTGCCGGGCTATATGAAGTATCTTCCACTTTGGCAACCTCCGCACGGTAGTTTTCCATGAGTTTCTCCAATTCTGCATCGCACTCGCCAAGTTGGGTACAATAATGTTTGAAAGTATCATAGTTTTGCCTGAGGACAAACATGAGGTCTTCTTCCCAGTTGCCCTCAAGTGCCTTGGTTATTTCCTCTTTCGGGGTTTTGCACTGGATGTCAGCCAATTCCGCAAGTTTCTTGGGGTCACGTTCACCTGCAAGAATGGCCTCGATGATACGTATGCCGGATTTTCCCGTGATGTCAGACAGGACAAGCGTAAGTTTTATATTCATCTGCTGCATGGCTTTCTGCATACGCAGGACCATGCTTGAGGCTTCACGGGAGAGGGTGTCACGATGACGGGTAAGTGTCCTCATCCGTTTGGCGTCGTTGTGCGGTTGGAAACTTGCCTTGAGCAACCCGTACTGGTGCAGCAACATCAGCCATTCGGCATCCGACTCGTCGGTTTTCCTCTCCGTTATGTTCTTCACATCCCTTGCGTTGGTCAATACGACATCCAGCCCGTCCTCCTGAAGACGACAGAACAGCGGTATCCAGTACACCCCGGTGGATTCCATTGCGACTGTCTTTATGCCACATTCCCTAAGCCATGCCGAGATGGCATGCAGGTCGGATGTATATGCTCCGAACGCACGGTTGTTGTCCTTGGAGCGGTCAGCAGGGATGCAGACCTGCATGATACCGTCCGCGATGTCTATCCCCGCCGCATCGGGATTGACTATCCGAAGTTCCGCACCTTTGGCGCTCTTGACTTTTTTTGCTTTCTTTGCCATGGTAATATCGTTACTTTTGTTAATGGATAAATGGCATAAGCCATGTCCTGTCGATGAGCATTCTTCTATACGGCCTCTGACGACCAATCTTCGATTCGCAGGACAAGGAGCCATACTCTTTTGTGGGATTGAAAACCCAAGAAAAAAACGGCTTGCTTCTTATGCCTACAGCAAAGGTAACTAAAAACGTTTCTGCCGCCATAGGCGGCGGAAACGTTCTGTGTTCCACTCTGATTTCAATCAAGACAAAGGCTTGGCTTTACTCTTTTCGCTGCAGTTTTTGTTTCACTGATTTCTAAGATAGATTCATATACCCTAAAATTTGACTTTGAGAAAAATATCAAGGCACTTGTAAAAATGAGCACATTGCAAAATTCACGGTCAAAAACAAGATACACTTTCTAATAAAAGCGAAGATAAAGTATCTTAAACTGCATAGAAATATGCCTCAATATTCTGTTTGTATTTGCCATACTATTTTTGTGTCGTTTTGGATAATTTTTCATGTCCCAGCTTGCTGCTTGTATGGACACCGCTCCCGACGACGAATGTCTATCGGGGTATTAGGCTCCCCCGAAAAGAATTTCGTGGACAACAGGCACGCTGATTTATTTTCCGTGAATGGCAAAGTACTTACATCAAGATAGGAATATAATAATCTTCATTATACAACTTTGTTCCCCTTTTGTAGAATCATCTTAGGTAGCATTTATTTGCCGTGAACCATTAGGAGATCAAATACATATACCTTAGTACATTCAGTATAACAAGATACTACTTTTACTCGTCAAATTACATAGATAAAGTAATATCTTAAACCAGCAAACAATTGTTGAGTCATTACCTTATTTTGAATTATGAATAAGAAAAGGTAAAAACTCAACGGGTAAAATTTGGTTTTGCAACCGAAAACGACTATCTTTGCAAAAAAGATAATTGTATGCAAGACAAGCTTGTTTCCCGAAAAGAGAATGTGAAGAATTGCAGCGGTGCTTGGAATCGGACCGTTCTGAATTCGTAATCATAAGCGGTCGCCGTCGTATAGGCAAAACATACCTCATCGACAAATTTTTCAACTATAAATACGATTTTACATTTGTCGGTGAGCACAAGACACCTGCAACTGTGCAGATACAGAATTTCATGAGGGCAATTCATCGGCAATCGAAGAAACGACAGCCTAAAGCTACCACTTGGTACGATGCTTTCAATGCGCTTGAAGACTATCTGGAAACGTTGCCCTCCAATCGTAAAAAAGTCATATTCATCGACGAAATGCCTTGGATGGACACCCAGCGTTCCAATTTTGTCAGCGCATTGGAAAATTTCTGGAACGGTTGGGGAAACAGACGCACCGATATTGTGCTTATAGCCACAGGTTCGGCGACATCTTGGATGGCCGATAAAATAGAAGGCAATCAAGGCGGTTTACACGCCAGAATCACCTGCAATCTTCACCTGTCTCCGTTTAATCTGCGCGAAACGGAAGAATATTTGCGACAACGTAATTGTCAATGGGACAGATACCAGCTCCTGCAATGTTATATGATATTTGGAGGAGTCCCTTTTTATTTAAGTCTTTTGAATCCTTCCGACAGTCTTGCGCAAAATATCGACCGGTTATTTTTTGCAGAAGGAGCGCAATTGAAAGGCGAATTCGACGAGCTCTACAACGCTTTGTTCGCTCAAGCGGACTCCTATGTTTCCATTGTCAAGTTGTTGTCGGAAAATAAAGCGGGGATGACACGGGAAGACATCCTTCGTGCAACCGGCATTGAGGGCACTTTCCTAAGTAAAATCTTGAAAAATCTCGAACGCTGCGATTTTATTACGCGGCTATCGCAGTATGGCAACAAAACCCGCAACAGCCTGTTCAGATTGACAGACTTTTTCACACTCTTTTATTACAAGTTCATAGAACCCAATAATACGAAAGACGAAAGATGGTGGAGCAATAATATCGACTCACGCAGTGTTCTATCGTGGATGGGACTTGGTTTTGAGCTGGTATGTTTGAGCCACCACAAGCAGATTAAAATCGCATTGGGAATTGCAGGAGTAGGTACGTCTGTTTCCACATGGAGAAGCAAGGCCGATTCCGAAAACGGAATTCCGGGGTTTCAAATCGACTTGATTATCGAACGTGCCGACCGCATAATCCACTTGTGCGAAATGAAATTCAGCACTGACCTGTACGGCATCACCGACGGCTATGAGTCGAAACTCAGAGAACGTACCGGACTGTTCCGCCTGGCGACAAAGAATAAGAAAGCTCTTGTAATTACATTCGTTACGACATACGGTGTGGTGAATGGCAAGCATAAGAGTATCGTTCATAGCGAAGTCAAGATGGACGACCTTTTCAATTCCTGAACCGGATATCCAGACTGTCCTTTCCTCTTTCTTGCTTTTTCACAGCCAAAGATTCCAATCTAATTAGTTTCAGAAGGCATACAAAAGCACTATGTACGGATTGACCAAACATAGTGCTTTTCCCTTTTGCGAGAGATTCCTGCTTTATTGTTTCAGTTCCTTGATGACTCTTTTTATTCCGTAGGCGACCGCTGTCTTGTTGTTTCTGACTGCAGACAACGCGGACGAAAGATTGGATGCGGTAATAAACCGTGAGCCGTCCTTGGATTGCAAGAACCGGCCTTTGTCGAGAACGGACTGCCAGCGGGATTGGATGAACGAGTTTTCGAGAAGCGCATCGAAAAGGATAACCACATGGCGGAGATTGTTCACCCGGATATGAAAGCCCTCCTTGCAGGAAAAGAGAGCTTCCATATCCTCGACGCAAAGCATAGAAACGCAAAACAGATGATAAGTATTGGCACAAGACACAATACCTGTCATCTGTTCTTGAGTGAAGTTGCAGTCGAAAGAAAGCGGCGGGGCATCTGTCACCTTATCGGTACGATGCACGATTGGTGTCGGCAATGGCTCCGACCTGTCATACTGTCTTCGCAGCTCCACACACTCCTCGAAAGAAAAATCTGATGCGGTAAAAAGAGGATGGATAAGGTGTGCGCATTCTGTCAGCAGTCCTTTGACGATGTGGATATTCATTTCGTGGCAGTTCCGGCAAACGGCACTATCGCAGTTGATGTACCGGTGACTGTTGATGAAGTCATCCACATAGCGGCTGTATCGTTTGCCGTCCGCGATTACATTTTGGAGATAGAGTTTTCTCGCTTCGGAGAGTAACTCGAACAGTTCTTCCGCTACATCCTGCTCTGTAGCGAAGTGGGTCAGATGTTGCTTCCCCTCAAAAAAAGAGAAGACTTTTTGATTTCTTTTTTCATGTCAATTTACTGATTTATAAATTTATATTTGAGTAAGTTTTTTCCATATTACAAAAGGGAGCATCAGAAATGTTATTTGTTCCCTTGTTTAGATTCCCGATGTTTGCTTTTTAACCCTATCTACCAACAAGATACTCACCTCATACAACAACCACATCGGCAACGCCACGAGCGAGAGCGTGAACACGTCCGAAGTCGGCGTGATAATAGCGGCCACTACGAGAATAATCACGATGGCGTGCTTCCGATAGCGGCACATGAAACCAGCCGAGAGGAAACCCAATTTGGCAAACAGCCAGGATAAAATCGGGATTTCGAACACGATACCCATCGACAGGCACATCAGCACGAGGGTCGAGATATAGGAATCGAGCGTAATCAGATTGGCGACATCCCCGCTGACCTGATACGTGCCCAAGAATCGGAACGTCAGCGGAAAAATCAGAAAATAGCTGACCAATACTCCGACCACGAACATCGCATAACCTCCGCCTACTACCCGCACGACGTATTTCCGCTCATTGGCATACAGAGCCGGAGATACGAACCGGAGCAACTGGTAGAGGATGTATGGCGATGCACAAAGCACACCGGCACACAATGCCGTCTTCATGTGGATGATGAATTGCTGCGCCAGTCCCGTGTTGATGAGCTGCACGGCAAAACTTCCTGTTTCACCGCCAGCCCATGCCGCAATACGGTTGAAAAGACGATAGGTGATAAAACCGTCGTTCTTCGGAGCGAGGACAACGGCAAACAGTTCCTCCTTGAAACAAAAGGCGGCGATACCGAACACGACGGCCACGGCAACTATTCTGACAATCGCCGCCCGCAGCACGTCGAGATGTTCCCAAAAGGATTGTTTGTCCGTGTTCGCCGCCATCCGTTTACTCATTCTTCACCGGTTTGTCACCGATTTCCTTTTCCATATCGCGCATCCCTTCCTTGAACGAACGCACTCCCTTGCCGAGACCTTTCATTAGTTCGGGAATCTTCTTGCCGCCGAAAAACAGCAGCACGACCAACGCAATCAGCAGCACTTCCTGCATGCCCAGACCGCCGATAAATAAAGGTGTCATCATCGTCTTTTTAAGCGGTTAATATCCTAATCTGTCAATCCACGTGCGGACGGTTTTCTCATCGGAACGATTGAGCAAACGGCCTTCTTTCCAATTCAATGCCGGATAGGTGCGTTTCAACGTGGCCGCGCTGTTGGCTATCGAACTACTGCCCGAAGTGGCGAACGGAATGACCGTCTTGCCTTTCAAATCGTGGCTTTCGATGAACGTATTGATGATTCTCGGAGCGAGATCCCACCAAATGGGATAGCCGATGAAAACGACGTCATAATCCGAAACGTCCAACCGTTTGCCGCCCAAAGCCGGGCGTGCTTTCGGATCGTTCATCTCCACCGAACTGCGCGACTGCTTATCGTTCCAATCGAGGTCGGCATCGGTATAGGGCTGCGCCGGGGTAATGGCATAGAGTTCCCCGCCTGTTGCATCTGCCACCTTTTGGGCGGCACGCGCCGTAGTCCCTGTCGCAGAGAAATAAGCGACAAGGATGTTATGATTCGATTGATTGCTGTTCATATCCTGTTTTTGTTGTGCGAAAGTTGCGGTCGCCATACCGACGACCGACAACAATACCAATAAGTATTTATACATGGGAAATCCGTTTTATTTCTGAAGTTTATCGTATTCTTCGTCCGTAACGGGTTCGAGCCATTCGTTCGAGGCATTCTCGCCGGGAATCTCGAAAGCGAGATGGGCGAACCAACTGTCGGCCGCCGCACCGTGCCAATGTTTCACACCGGCAGGAATGTGGATGACCGTGCCGGGCAGAATCTCCTGCGCGGGCTTGCCCTCCTCCTGATACCAACCGCGACCGGCCACACCGACCAGCATCTGTCCGCCGCCGGCAGTCGCATGGTGGATATGCCAGTTGTTGCGGCAGCGCGGCTCGAACGTTACGTTCGAGAACGGAATCTGCGAGTCGGAGATACGGACGAGATAGCTTTCGCCTTGAAAGTATTTGGCGTATGCGGTGTTAGGCTCACCAATCGGAAATATCATTTCCTGCTGAAAGCGTTCTTTTTCAGTTGTCGCATCTGTCGGGTCAGCCCAGACCTCCTTCGCTACGCGGAATCCCGCCCATGCGTTGGGCCAGCCGGCATAAAAGGCAGCCTGTGTCAGCAGTGCGGCAATCTCCCGGCGGGTGATGCCGTGCCGTTTGCCCATTTCGAGGTGCGAACGGAACGAAGAGTCGATCAGCCCCTTGCCGAGCAGAATCGAAATGGTAACCATACTGCGGTCGTGCAGCGAAAGCGTCGAATCGTTCCAGACGGCCTCGCCGAAAAGAACATCGTCGTTCAGCTCCGCGAATTTCGGAGCGAAATCGCCGATCACGGTGCGCCCGGCGGTCTGTTTGATTTTTTCCTGTGCCATAAGTGTCATGTGATTGAATACCGTAAGCATTACGGTGAATACAAGAATTATCTTTTTCATGAATCAATCCGCTTTGAAAGTCAGTAGATAATTGACAAACTCCGGGTCGTAATGCGAGAAGAAAAGGCTTTTGCCGCCGTCTAAAGCGGCGATTGCCGCCATGTCGTCGTCCGCAAGCGCGAAGTCGAACACCTCCATGTTCTGACGCATCCGTTCGATATGTGTCGATTTTGGAATGACGATTACGCCTCGTTGAATCAGATAACGCAAAGCGGCCTGAGCCGAACTCTTGCCGTATTTTTCACCGATGTTCACCAGAACGGGGTTCGTGAACAGGTTATTCCGCCCCTCGGCGAAAGGTCCCCACGACATGATGCGGGTTCCGTATCGCTCCATGATTTCCTGCGCCTTTCGCTGTTGATTGAACACGTGCGTTTCTACCTGATTGACCATCGGTCTGATTTCCACATGCTCCGCCAGGTCGATAAAACGGTCGGGATAAAAATTGCTCACACCAATAGCGCGTGCCTTTCCGGCCTTGTAGGCGGCCTCCATCGTCCGCCACGTTCCGTAATAATCACCGAACGGCTGGTGGATGAGCAGCAGATCCACGTAATCAGTCTGCAACTTGCGCAGCGATTCGTCGATGGAACGTGCCGCCCGCTCCTCGCCGGCGTTGGTTATCCAGACCTTCGTGGTCAGGAAGATTTCTTCACGGGCAATGCCGCTCTTGCGGATGGCATCGCCGACCTGCTGTTCGTTGAAATAAGCCTGCGCCGTGTCGATAGAACGATAACCGACACGCAAAGCGTCCGCGACGCATCGTTCGCACTCCTCGGGTGTCACCTGATAGACGCCGTAGCCGAGAATCGGCATTTCGATGCCGTTGTACAATTTTACTGTTTCCATTTTAATCTATTTTAGTCCAACTTTTTCTCATGCAGCCACTTCGACAGATGGTCCGCCACCTCCACATTGTTCAGGTCCGACATCGGAAAGTGGGTGTTGCCGTGCAGTCCGATTTCCGGCAGGTGAATCACCGTCACATCGCCGCCCAAGTCGTTGAGCATCTCCGCCCACCGGCGCATCAAGTGCAGGCGGCGCGTCCACTCGTAGATTTCGGGGCGTTCGTCCGTCTCGGGCAGGTTGTCGCCGTAATAGACGATAATCGGAATTTTCGTGTATTTTATAAAATCGGACATCGGAACTTCGATACCCTCCATTTTCTTCGAGAGGGTCAATATCTTTCCCTCTTCGGGAACCTGCCCTTCGGGAAACGGAATGCCGCCGCCCGGCTCGTAGGAAACAATCGCACGGATATTGTCCGTCTTCAGCAGCGTCCACCAGCCGACGGGACCGCCCTGCGAGTGAGTGACGAATATCGCCGGACCTATCTTGTCGAACAGTGCTGCATAGGCATCGGAATAGACCTCGAAATCCACGGAACCGACATTGGGTGTCATCTGGCGGAAATACTGGTTCAAAGCCTCCTTGTCATGGCTGAACTGCACACCCTCGAAATAGTCGGGCCAAATCCCCACACGAAAGCGGTTGAACCATACTTCTTCATCGAAAGCGGGGGAAATCGTCGTCTCCTCCGTACTCCGTCCGGCATTGCCGCGCCGGGGCTGGTCTACAAGGTAAGTCGGAAAGCCACGTCGCAAAAAGATGTTCTGAAATCCTTCGCGCCCGTCGGGCGTCGTCTCCCACGTCTTGGAGAACTGTCCTACGCCGTGAGCGAATACGAGCGGATACCGCCGCGCATCGACAGGCTTCTGATAGAACACATAGGCGTGGTCGCCGTGAAAAGTGCGTCCCAGCGAATCGGTCAGCACCGTGCCGCCTACGGCAAAACTGCCTTGTTCCTCGATGCGCAGGATGCCGTCCTGCTTTCCGCATCCCGCCAGCAAAGCCGCCATAACCATACAGAAAAGAATCGTCTTGTTCATATCGCTTATCTGTTTTATAATCATTTTCATATTGCAAAATTACAGTGTGCCGCTCATCCCGCCGGTATCAATTCCACGGATTGAATGACCAATTTCATCGGTTGAGATATTCCGTGAAAAATGCCGTCAGTTTGTCAAACGGAATTTTGTCTTTTCTGTCATACAAATCCACATGGTTGGCATCGGGGACGAGATACAACTCTTTCGGCTCGTTTGCCTGTCTGTAAGCATCTTCGCTGAAATAGCGCGAGTGCGCATTCTCTCCTGCTACAAACAACAGAGGTCGGGGCGATATTTCCTTGATTTGGGCAAACGGATAGAAATTGGTCAGTGCCGCCATGCTCGTATAGCGCGTGCCTTGGTAGCGGGGATGCTGTCCGCGTTCGGGATTGCGGTAATAGCCGAAAAATTCTTTCTGTACGGCACTGGCATTCTCCGGAAGCCGTTCGGGAGTACCGAAGCGGATACGGGGTTCTGCTCCTTCCGCTTCACGCCAGCGCTGGGCGGCAACCTCTGCAAACATCGCTTTTCGCTGTTCATCGGACATGGCATCGCCCAAGCCGTTACGGGTGGCACGACCCATATCGTACATGCTCACCGTTGCCAATGCTTTGATACGCGGATCTATCGAGGCGGCGCAGACCGAGAATCCACCACTGCCGCAAATACCGATTACGCCTATACGCTCCCTATCGACAAAAGGCTGTATGCCGAGCCAATCTACCGAGGCACTGAAATCTTCCACCAGAGCATCGGGTGATACCGTATGGCGGGGCGTACCGCCACTTTCGCCCTGGTAGGAAGCATCGAAAGTCAGTGTTACGAAACCCCGCTTCGCCATTTCCTGCGCATACAATCCGGCACATTGTTCTTTCACGGCTCCGAACGGATGCCCTATAATCAGTGCCGGATTCCTGACATCCATATTCATATCCGACGGCATATAGAGGTCGGCAACCAGCAAGATGTCATACCGGTTTTTGTAGAATACCTTTCTCACCTTTACCTTGTCGTCCGCTACGAATGTCTTTGGCGGTTCCGGTATCCATTCGGAGGCACGGACGAGTGTCACGATTTCATCGACCTGAGCATCAGTCAGGCCGTTATGTTTGCCGTGAGCGATATGAATCTTCAATTCGTTTTCCGTATCGTCCATTGCGGCAAGCATGGCGATAGTGGCAAGTTCCCTTGTTTTCCAGTCGAGATTATCCCGCCCGAATATATCCCCGAACAGATGGGCTTTAAGATATTGGTCAATAGCCGGCGCAAAGGCCAGTACTGCTCCTTGCGCATCCCGTCCGAACAGTTTCCTTTGGTTGGCTGCACCATATTCCACACCTCTGCTTACTTCCTGCGAAGCAGGTAATGCACCTTCCACATCATGGATGCCCTGTGTCTCACGTACTTTCAGGACACCCATAAAGGTATTCAATGCACCCGTGCTGCGTGGGAAACCGCAATAGGCATAGACCTGAACCAGTATTTCCTTGATTTCATTTACGGTCAGCCCGGCATCCAGTCCTGCTGTCAATGCCATAGCCAAACCCTCCTTATCGCCTTTTGCCGCACTTCCGCTGATGGCTGCAATTTGTCTTTCCTTCAAGTCCAACATGTTTTCGAAATTTTGAGCATAAACTCCGCCCATGCAAAGTATCATACAAATGAAATTTAGAAATAACTTTTTCATATTCATCGCGTTTAATGAATCATATTGCAAAATTACAGCGTACCGTTCATCCCGCCGGTATCAATTCTACGGATTGAATGACCAATTTCATCGGTTGCAGAAATGCGTCGTCGGCGTATCTGTGAAATTGGTCATCGGACAGGTGATTTCGGTACATCCCGTTCCGTCGGGAGTCCGTACCTTTGCAAAGATTGAAAGCGGAATGAAAAGCCGTTGTGAAAAATAAGCTGTATCTTTGTAACAAGATTAAAGAGAAAGGATTATGAACGACATCATGAAAATAGACACTGTCCAGCAGTATAATGACTATTTCGGGGTGGAGACCTGTCACCCGCTGGTCAGTGTCATCGAAGGAAGCAAGGCGAAGCCGTTGCGTTATGGGCGGAAGCTGTACGGCGTGTATGCCGTCTTGCTGAAAGACGCCGTGTGCGGCAGTCTGAAATACGGGCAGAGCATCTACGACTACCAGAGGGGAACCATGCTGTTCATCGCTCCCGGGCAGGTGATGGGTTCGGAAGACGACGGACAGTTGCACCAGCCCGAAGGTTGGATATTGACCTTCCATCCCGAATTCCTGCGCGGCACGCCGTTGGCCAGCATCATGAAAGAGTATTCCTACTTTTCCTATAACGCCAACGAAGCCCTGCATCTCTCGGAGCAGGAGCGGCGCACGGTCATCGAATGTATGGAGAAAATCCGCACGGAACTGCAATATCCCGTCGATAAGCACAGCAAGTCATTGATTACCGACAATATCAAACTGCTGCTCGACTACTGCATCCGTTTCTACGACCGCCAGTTCATCACCCGCGAAAATGCCAACCACGATATCCTGACCCGCTTCGAGCGTCTGCTGGACGACTATTTTGCATCGGGCAAGGCTGCGAAACAGGGAATGCTTTCGGTACAACAGTGCGCCGATGCGCTCTGCCTTTCCGCCAACTATTTCAGCGACCTCGTCAAGAAAGAGACCGGAATGTCCGCCCTGAAACATATCCAGCAGAAGATGCTCGATGTGGCGAAAGAACGGGTGTTCGACACCTCGAAATCCATCAGCGAAATCTCCTACGAATTGGGATTTCCCTATCCGCAGCATTTCAGCCGCTGGTTCAAGAAAATGGCGGGATGTACGCCCTATGAATATCGGATGCTGAATGCCTGAAACAAAGAGGTTGTCAAAATGAAGTGTATTTCCAAACGCTGGCACAACCTCTTTTTGACACTGATATGGTTAATCACTTTACTTTGTTTTTTTCCTATACGTACCCGGATTAAAGTAAACCTAAATTTGGCCATATGCAGACATGGAAACAGTACCATTTTATAGCACTTAACAATGCTACGATTTACATCGACTAATCGAACAACCCGTTTACAAGATTGACTGCATCATCCTTTTTCTGATTGATGATTTTGGCGTACACCTGCGTCATCTTCACATCGGCATGACCGAGCAGCTTCGAGGTGGTATAGAGATCCGCACCGAGTGTCAGCATCATCGTTGCAAAAGTGTGCCTCGCTGTGTGAAAGGTGAACCGCTTGTCGATTCCAGCAGCTTTCGCCCAAGGCTTGATAAGCAGGTTCATCATCGACGGACTCGGCAAATCGAACACATGGTCATCTGCTGTTTTGTCTCCCCGTTCAGGCATCCACTTCAACGCTTCGGGGGAAAGAGGCAGGTAAATAGGTTCTTTTGTCTTTTGCATAGATACAGCCAAGCGGTATTGTCCTCTATCGACGAAGACGTCTTTCCACTTCAATCCCACAATATCGCTTACACGCAATCCGCAGAAGCAGGAGAACAAATAAGCGGACTTCACCGCCTCATTATTCATCGGAGTGGCAATCAACGCCCGGACTTCCTCGATGGTCATATATGACCGTTTGCTCTCCGGCAGGCGAATCTTATCCGAATTATTGATTTTCGTAAACGGATTGACTTTGATAATCTCCGCACGAACGGCAGCGTTCAAAGCTCCGTTCAGGATACGGTAGTAGGTGTGGAGCGTAAAGTTCGACACACGTTTTCCTTTGGGCCGGTATTCCGTCATCAGATAATCGAGGTAGTCCTGGCAGAATGCCTTGTCGATTCGATCCATCGTCATCCGTTCTCCTGCATAATCTTTCAGGATGCGAATGGTCACTGCGATTTGGTTCCCGTCCTTTTTGCCTCGCTTTGCCTGATTCTCTTTATACGTATTCATCCAATCGAGCAAAAATACTTTTTCCCTGTTCTCGATACCGGCTTCCCCATTAGTCAATTCGATGATGCGTTTCGATTTGATTGCATTAGCCGCATCCATCGTGGCTTGATTCCGTTTCCGGGCATTATTGTCCGTTTCCGGGATGATATACATTTTGAGGTACTCGTATGTCCGCTTTCCGTCGCGGTAAATATCCAGATACAAACTCTTGCTTCCGTCGCTCAACGGCTTCATCCGAAGACGGATCGGTTCTTTGACTTTCGTCGGCTTCTTTACTCGTGGCATATGCAATTCCTTTATTCGTTATTTCTGTTGCAAAGGTAGGAATAATAATCCGAATCGAGGAACAAACAAGAAACAAAAATGTACCGAATAAGAACCAATCAACTGAAAACAATGAAAGCAACTGAAAAAGAAATATACACTATTAAATGCTTATAAAACAGAGTATTTATTTTCACTTGTTTGGCTCTTGTTTTCTTTTTGCATGTATATTCTATAAATCTAGTAAATTTTAAATAAGAGCGAATAATAAGTAAAAGTCTCCACGTCCGGATTGCATATAACTTTGTTATATACATTTTGTGGCGTGGGGCTATTGCTTGTTATTTTCTTGCCGGTTTACCAGAGCCTCGAAAGTGGATAATATGTCAATAGTTCCCATGCCACTTTTATTATAAGAGCATAGCATAGGGACAACATCAACCTTTAAAACTTATAACACGATGGATGAACCCTTTACTTGCTCCTGACAAATGAAAACCGACTTAGAAAACTCAGCCGATGTATTTTCCTTTTTTAAAGAGAATTACCCCTTACCCAGTATTGTTGATAATCTGAATAAACTTTCCAATAAGGAACTACGCTGTGCCTGCTGTCTAATGGGGACTGCTTTAATTGCCATTTCCCGAAAGAAAATGATTTGGGGCTGGCTGAAGATAAAGGAATAGATAATGTTGATTCTATTATTTATGGAAACAACAAAAGCAATAAGAAAACTATCAAAATATAAAGAAGGGGTTTCGGTGGAAACCCCTATTTTTGTGCCGTCAGGTATTGGCATGTTCTATAAAATAATCTATGTGAATCTATAAACTATTAAAGGCACATGAAAGAGCTTCTTAGATTTTCAATATTCCTTGTATTAGGTTTATTTGCTTCTCTCACCACAGAAGCAAAGGTGACGCTCCCTGCCATTTTCTCAGATAACATGGTATTGCAACAAAATGCACAAGTGAATGTGTGGGGCAAGGCTACGCCCGGAGAAAAAGTAACTGTTAAAGCATGGTGGGCAGACAAAGTAGTAACAGCAAAAGCAGCTGCCAACGGTAAATGGACATTAAAACTGAAAACTCCGGATGCAATGACCAATCCTTTCCGTACAGATACATGGCAACCGGATTCGTATGCCCGTTGGTTTGCTGATTCGGAGATGGTACGTTTTCCGCAGGCGTATCAGCTGGATCATGGAAAGCGTCTTTTCTTTGGGTATGCACAAGGGGTAGGTTGCTGTGCGATGCTGCAAATGTGGAAGAAGACGGGAGAACGCCGTTACTTTGACTATGTGGAGCAATGGGCAGACTCCTTGATTGATGACAAAGGGGAAATCCATCTGTATCGTGTGGAAACATACAACCTTGACTATATAAATTCAGGTAAGGTTCTGTTCGACTTGTATCGTGAAACTGGTAAGGAGAAATATAAGACGGCAATGGATGCCCTTGTCAGACAGTTGAAAAATCATCCGCGTACGTTGGAAGGTGCTTACTGGCATAAGTTGATTTATCAACACCAGATCTGGTTGGATGGTTTGTATATGGCTTCCCCTTTCCTTGCCCAGTATGGTGCAGAATTCAATAAACCCGAATGGATTGATGAGGCAGTGAAACAATTCACGCTTTGTCAGAAACATACCTATGATGCCAAGACCGGGCTTTATCATCATGCTTGGGATGAAAGTAAGAGCCAGCGTTGGGCTGATCCGGAAACCGGGCATTCCCCTAATTTCTGGGGACGCAGTATCGGCTGGTGGTTTATGGCGATGGTGGATGCATTGGATTATATTCCGGAAGACCATGAAGGCCGTGCCCGGATGATCGGGTGGATACAAGGGTTGGCTGAGGTGTTACCTGCATATCAGGATAAGAATGGTTTGTGGTATCAGGTGCTTGATCAGCCGAAACGGAAAGGAAACTTCCCGGAGGCATCTGTGACAACGCAATTCATGTATGCTTATGCAAAGGCTGTGAACAAGGGATATATTGATGAAAAGTATCGTGCTGTGGCGGAGAAGGCTTTCAATGGTTTGAAGAGCAAATTGATAGTAGAGTGCCAGGATGGTACATTGACATTGACACGCTGCTGTCAGGTAGGCGGCTTGGGTGGACATCCGTATCGCGATGGCAGCTTTGAATATTATATAGGTGAAAAGATGCGGGATAATGATGCGAAAGCAACAGGACCGTTTATTATGGGGTGCATTGAGCTGGGAAAGTGACAAACTGTCGCTTTTATAAATAATATATATCATGAAAAAGAATTTATTAGCAATAATTTTTGCTTCTTTCTGTGCCGGAACCATTTCTGCACAGAACATCTCGTGGCCTGAGGTAACCACGGAAGCTAAACCCGGTGCCCGTTGGTGGTGGATGGGGAGTGCAGTAGATGCGGCTAATCTGACTCGTAATCTGGAAGCATACTCCAAAGCCGGAATGGGGACGATGGAAGTTACTCCTATTTATGGAGTGCAGGGCAATGACGCAAACGAAATTCAGTTCCTTACGCCCGAGTGGATGCGGATGTTGCGCCATACGGAAAGTGAGGCTGCGCGTCTGGGCATGAAGATTGATATGAATACGGGTACGGGATGGCCTTTTGGTGGTCCGGAAGTAGGTATAGAAGATGCTGCCTGTAAATTATTGATTGAAGAATATACATTGAAAGGCTGCGAACGCTTGAATACAACCATAGAAGTGACGGATGAAAAACAACGTCCGTATGCCAAATTGTGTCGGCTGATGGCTTTCAGGGTTCTGACAGACACTTCTACTCCGAAAGAACAGAAGGCACGACCCTTTTATGACCTGACATCCAAAGTGAAGGAGGGGAAACTGGACTGGAAGGCTCCTAAAGGAGAGTGGCGCCTGATTGCCGCTTTCGTGGGAAAAACATTCCAGAAAGTGAAGCGTGCCGCTCCGGGAGGTGAAGGATATGTTATGAACCACTTCTCTGCAAAGGCAGTATCCAATTATCTGAATCGTTTTGAGCAAGCTTTTTCCGGAAAAACTGCCGATGGTACTGCGGGATCCCCGACGGAGTATCCGCATAATTTCTTTAATGACTCTTATGAGGTGTATGGGGCCGACTGGACAGATGATTTGTTTGAGCAGTTTGCCCGCCGTCGTGGATATAAATTGGAGGAGTACTTGCCCGATTTCCTTTCGGAAGAGCGTACAGAGACTACCCGCCGTATCATTTCCGATTATCGTGAGACTCTTGCAGAACTGCTTCAGGAGAACTTTACCCGTCAGTGGACAGACTGGGCACATAAACATGGTTCACGTACCCGCAATCAGGCACACGGCTCACCCGGCAATCTGATAGATCTTTATGCAACGGTCGATGTACCCGAATGCGAGGGCTTCGGCCTGTCGGATTTCGGTATCCGCGGACTACGTAAAGACTCGTTGACTCGTCCTAACGACTCTGATCTCTCCATGCTGAAATATGCTTCTTCAGCGGCACATATCGCAGGAAAACCTTATACAACTTCGGAGACATTCACTTGGTTGACAGAGCATTTCCGTACTTCACTATCACAGTGTAAGCCCGATATGGATTTGATGTTCGTTTCCGGTGTGAATCACATGTATTTCCATGGAACGACTTACTCGCCGGCTGAGGCCGCATGGCCGGGATGGAAGTTTTATGCTTCTATTGATATGAGCCCTACAAATAATATCTGGCGGGATGCTCCGGCATTCTTTGATTATGTCACCCGTTGCCAGAGTTTCCTGCAAATGGGACAACCGGATAATGACTTCCTGGTTTATCTGCCTGTTTATGATATGTGGGACGATCAGGACGGTCGTCTGCTGCTTTTCGATATTCATAAGATGGCGAAACGTGCTCCTCGGTTTATAGAGGCAGTGCATCGCATTTATGGTGCAGGATATGATATGGATTATATTTCCGATAACTTTATCCGTAACGCTATGTGTCAGGACGGTAAGATATTGACTTCCGGTGGAGCTTCTTATAAGGCATTGGTAGTTCCCGGTGCGCGCTTGATGCCTGCTGATGTGATGGAGAAATTACTTCGCTTGGCGGATGAGGGAGCTACGATTGTTTTCCTGGAACAGTATCCGGAAGATGTACCGGGATTGAATGATTTGGGTCAACGTCGTGCAGAGTTTAATAAAGCTTTGGCACAAATAAAGGAACGGGAAGGAAAAGGACATGTCCTTTTCGGAACAGATTATGCCCGTACGCTGGCTGCCACGGCTGCTGCTCCCGAAGAAATGAAAACTACTTTTGGATTAAGTAGCATCCGCCGCTCACATCCCGAAGGCCACCACTACTTTATCTCAGCCTTAAAGACAGAAGACACTGAAAGTTGGATACCATTGGCTGTACAGGCACGTTCTGCAATGCTTTATAATCCGATGAATGGTACATCCGGTAAGGCGCGGTTGCGTCAGAATAATGGCAGGACAGAAATCTTCCTGCAATTGGCATCCGGTGAGTCTATTATTCTGAAAACATTTACAGATCACGATGTTGCCGTACCGGAATATGGGTATTGGACATCTATGCCCCAGGATGAAGCGGCAAAGATACTTCCGGGTGCTTGTTCTTTTGCCGGTAAATGGGGATTTAGTTTCGTAGAAGCAATGCCTGTGGTAAGTAATGTACCGGATAGTGTTTCTCTTGGTTCGTGGACGGAAATAGCTGCCGAAGGTGTGAAAAATACAATGGGGACAGCTTGTTATACCACCACATTCACTTTGAAAACTCCTGCTGAGGCTGGAGAATGGATGCTTGATCTTGGCGATGTTCGCGAGAGCGCACGTGTACGCATTAATGGACAAGAGGTAGCTACGCTTATAGCTGTTCCTTACCGTTGTTTAGTGGGTAAATATCTTCGTCCGGGTGTGAATACACTTGAAGTGGAAGTAACGAATCTGCCTGCCAACCGTATTGCGGATATGGATCGTCGTAATGTGCCTTGGCGTATCTATAAAGATGCCAATATTGTGAATATCCATTATAAGAAGGATAATTATGGAAAGTGGGAATCGGTGCCAAGTGGTTTGTTGGGGCCTGTGCGCTTGATTCCGATGCAGAGTATAAAATGATAATTTAGCGTTCTGCGCTAAATTATCATTTATGTACCATATTATCTTTTGAGCGTTTGCATATACAGTATCCTTTGTGGTAAGAATATCAGAAATAACATCTTTTCAATCAAAACTAATACAGAGTATAGGGGAGTAATCCCCTATTTTTGTATCGTCAAAAATCTATTTAATATCATGAAACATTGCTTTTTTGCGGTTGATTTGGGTGCTACCAGCGGCCGTACCATACTGGGAACATTCACTCCGCAAGGATTAGAACTACAAGATGTGAACCGCTTCCCTAACCATCTGATTGAAGTTGGAGGACATTACTACTGGGATATCTACGAATTGTACCGTCATATTCTGGAAGGTTTGAAACTGGCTGCCCGGATGGATGATGTGCAGATAACTTCTATTGGAATTGATACCTGGGGAGTCGATTTTGTATGTGTGGGTAAAGATGGTGGTTTGCTTCGTCAGCCCTATTCTTATCGTGATCCGCATACGATGGGAGCTCCTGAGGCTTTTTTTGCCCGCGTTCCCCGCAAGCAGGTATATGGATGGACAGGTATTCAGATCATGAATTTCAATTCGCTTTTCCAGTTGGATACTTTACGCCGGAATAAAGATAGTGCACTGGAAATGGCTGATAAGATACTTTTCATGCCGGATGCACTTAGTTATTTACTGACAGGAGAGATGGTGACTGAATATACCATTGCCAGTACGGCTCAGTTGGTAAATGCTGAGACACGTCGTCTGGAACCGGCATTGCTGAAAGAACTCGGATTAACAGAAGATAACTTCGGACGTTTTGTATATCCGGGTGATAAAGTTGGTGTATTGACCAAAGAAATACAAACGATTACCGGACTGGGAGCAATACCTGTGATTGCTGTTGCCGGACATGATACGGCTTCCGCTGTAGCTGCCGTACCAGCATTGGACCGTAACTTTGCTTATCTGAGCAGTGGTACATGGTCATTGATGGGAGTGGAGACAGATGCGCCGGTTATTAATGAAGAAACAGAAGCACTGAACTTCACGAATGAAGGAGGTGTTGCAGGGACGATTCGTTTACTGAAGAATATTTGTGGCATGTGGTTGTTGGAACGCTGCCGTTGTGATTGGGAAGAAATATCTTATCCTGAACTGATTGCTGAAGCAGAGGCATGCGAACCTTTCCGTAGTCTGATAAATCCGGATGATGTTCTGTTTGCCAACCCGATGAGTATGGAACAGGCTATTCGTACTTATTGCGCTGACCATCACCAACCGATACCGGAGACACGTGGGCAGATTGTACGCTGTATTTTTGAAAGCCTGTCACTGCGCTATCGCCAGGTCTTGGAGAACCTGTGCAACCTCTCTCCCCGTCCTGTAGAAGTACTGCACGTCATCGGAGGAGGAAGCCGTAATGATTTGCTGAATCAGTGGACTGCCAATGCGGTAGGTATTCCTGTAGTTGCCGGACCGTCGGAAGCAACAGCTATCGGCAACGTAATGATACAAGCTCTCACAACAGGTGCAGCAAGTGACGTTGTTTCCATGCGTCAACTTATCAATCGTTCTATTCCATTGAAGACTTTTACTCCGGAGAACGTTGAAGTTTGGAATACCGCTTATCTGCATTTCTTGCAGTTAGCCTAATATTACTTGTCAGTGATAACGTATAACTAATAAATTATAACTAATAACTAAAAAACTAGTACCATCATGAAAGAAGAATTGATTCAAAAAGCCTATGAAGTGGCAAAAGAACGTTACGCAGCTATCGGCGTAGATGTAGAGAAAGCAATGGACACCTTGCAAAAGATTTCCCTCTCCCTGCATTGCTGGCAGGCAGATGATGTAGCCGGATTTGAAGCACAGGGTGCATTGACCGGAGGCATTCAGGCTACCGGAAACTATCCTGGCAAGGCTCGTAATATGGAAGAACTAAGACAAGACGTATTGAAAGCAGCCAGCTATATTCCTGGAACTCACCGTTTGAATCTTCATGAAATCTATGGTGACTTCGGTGGCAAATTTGTTGATCGTGACCAAGTAGAACCAGCTCACTTCGAAAGTTGGATACAGTGGGCAGCTGAAAATAATATGAAGTTGGATTTCAATTCCACTTCTTTCTCTCACCCGAAGAGTGGTAATCTTTCCCTCTCTAATCCTGATAAAGGTATTCGTGACTTCTGGGTAGAGCATACAAAGCGTTGCCGTGCTATTGCAGAAGAGATGGGTAAGCGTCAGGGTGATCCTTGTATCATGAATCTGTGGGTACATGATGGCAGCAAAGATATCACAGTGAACCGTATGTTGTATCGTGAATTACTGAAGGATTCTCTGGATCGCATTTTCGAAGTGGAATACAAGAATATGAAAGACTGTGTAGAGTCTAAAGTATTTGGTATCGGTCTGGAAAGTTATACGGTAGGTTCCAATGACTTCTATATTGGTTATGGTGTGAGCCGTAATAAGATTGTTACACTGGATACAGGTCACTTCCACCCGACTGAAAGCGTTGCGGACAAACTGTCTTCTTTATTATTATTCATTCCGGAAATCATGTTGCATGTGAGCCGTCCGGTACGTTGGGATTCTGACCACGTGACGATTATGAATGATGAAACAATGGATCTCTGCAAAGAAATTGTACGTTGTAATGCTTTGGATCGTGTACATATCGGTCTGGATTATTTTGATGCTTCTATTAACCGTATCGGTGCGTATGTTATAGGTAGCCGTGCTACACAGAAATGTGTGTTGCAAGCTCTGTTGGAACCGCTGGATACTTTGCGCAAGTATGAAGCAAATGATCAGCTATTTGAGCGTCTTGCTTTGCTCGAAGAAGGAAAATCTTTACCTTGGAATGCAGTTTGGGATATGTTCTGCTTAAAGAACGGTGTACCTGTAGGTGAAGAATTCATTACTGAGATACAGAAATACGAAGCAAACGTTACGTCGAAACGTAATTAAGTGATTAATGGTTAGTGATGAGTGTTTAGTGGGAAAGCTGTATCTTTGTGCGTTTTCCTGTGCTAAGCACTTATCACTAATCACTAAATGTTATTATCATGAATACACTGATAGGATTGTTGATTATAGCTATCGGGAGCTTCGGACAGAGTAGTTCGTATGTGCCTATCAATAAGGTGAAAAATTGGTCATGGGAAAGTTTCTGGCTTGTACAGGGAATCTTTGCGTGGCTTGTTTTTCCGTTGTTGGGGGCATTGCTTGCTATTCCGGCAGGAAGTTCTCTGTTAGAACTCTGGGGAGCAGGTGGTGCTTTGCCTGCAATGATTTATGGCGTCCTGTGGGGCGTTGGTGGATTAACTTTCGGGTTGAGTATGCGTTATCTGGGTGTAGCACTTGGACAAAGTATTGCTCTTGGTACATGTGCTGGATTCGGAACACTCTTTCCCGCTTTGTTTGCCGGAAAAGATTTGCTGCATGGTGAAGGACTGATGCTACTTATTGGCGTCTGTATAACGCTGGCTGGTATTGCTATCATCGGATATGCTGGTAGTCTTCGCTCTAAGAATATGACGGAAGAAGAAAAACGGGCAGCTGTTAAGGACTTTGCTTTGACGAAAGGTTTGCTCGTGGCATTGCTAGCAGGTGTGATGAGTGCGTGTTTTGCTCTTGGACTGGATGCCGGAACACCTATAAAAGAAGCAGCTTTGGCAGGTGGAGTAGAAGCTCTTTACGCTGGTTTACCCGTAATTTTCCTGGTTACTCTCGGTGGCTTCTGTACAAATGCTATTTATTGCATCTGGCAGAATATCAAGAATAAAACCGGTAAGGAATATTTCTCTGTAAAAGGTGCGGTACTGACGAATAATCTCTTATTTTGTGCTCTTGCCGGTGTACTGTGGTATTCACAGTTCTTTGGGCTTGAAATGGGTAAGAGTTTCCTGACAGACAGTCCTATACTTCTTGCTTTCTCCTGGAGTATCCTGATGTCACTGAATGTTACGTTCAGTAATGTTTGGGGTATCTTGCTGAAAGAGTGGAAAGGTGTCAGCAATACTACGATTGCCGTTCTTATCTTAGGCTTGGTGGTTCTGATATCTTCCATTATAGTAGTGGCAATGGCACAGGTATAAAGTGGTAACTAAATTATATTAATATGAAATCAATTCTCGTAAATCGCCAGGCATTGACCTATGCAGTCAATCAAGCGGCAGAAGTTGCCGGATATCTCTGGCAAAAAGGATGGGCTGAACGTAATGGCGGCAACATCACACTGAATATTACTGAATTTGTAGACGATGAGATAAAGTCGTTGCCTGCTATTAGCGATGTAAAGCAGATCGGTGCTACTTTACCTTATCTGAAAGGTTGCTATTTCTATTGCAAAGGAACTAATAAGCGTATGCGCGATTTGGCTCGTTGGCCGATGGAACATGGTTCTGTAATTCGTATCCTGGATGACTGTGCCAGTTATGTGATTATTGCGGATCATCCTGTGATGCCTACTTCTGAATTACCTGCCCATCTCAGTGTACACAATCGTCTGATTGAGAAAGGTTCGCCTTATAAAGCTTCGTTGCATACTCATCCCATTGAATTGATTGCTATGACTCATTGTAAGAAATTCCTTGAAAAAGATGTTGCTACCAATTTGCTTTGGAGTATGATTCCCGAAACTAAGGCTTTCTGTCCGCGTGGTTTGGGTATTATTCCTTATGAATTGCCAAGCTCCGTAAAATTGGCAGAAGCTACCATCGAACAATTGGAAGATTATGATGTGGCTATGTGGGAAAAGCATGGTGTATTTGCAGTGGATGTGGATATCATGTCGGCTTTTGATCAGGTGGATGTACTGAATAAGTCTGCCCTGATTTATATTGCAGCCAAAAATATGGGCTTTGAACCTGACGGTATGAGTCAAGAACAAATGCAGGAAATGACTCGTGCATTCAATCTGCCTAAATGATTCTTAAGTAGATAGTAGGCATTTCTTATTGGCTACTATCTACTTTACTAATTCTTTAAAAGTATAATATGAAGCGAATCTTCTTCTCCCTCGCCCTGTTGCTGGCAGTAACAGCTCTTACCGCTCAGACCAATATGACAGCAAGAGAAGCTGCTGTAAAGATTGCAGACCGCATTCTTGCCAGTACCACATACGAGTTTAAGAATACGAAGACTGGTGAAACTTATAAGTCCGTCAAGAAGTTACCTCTTGACATGAATGTGAAGGTAGCATGCAAGTACAATAACTGGCATTATACGAATGGTGTAACCAATATGGCCCTCATGGAACTGGGGGATAAACTTGCTGACAAGAAGTATGAGAAATATGTTTTGAAGAACATGAATTTTGTGTTCAATGAAGGTAATCTCGAATTCTTTCGCAAACAGTACGATGAGGCCTTTAAACAAGATGGTTGGAATGCCGTACGAAAATTGAGTTGGCACATGATCTTCCGTGGCAAGCGTCTGGATGATAATGGCCCGATGGGAGCCAGTCTGATTGAACTGCAGATGAGATATCCTAATCAATCTTTTCTGGATTATGTTAACGAAACAGCCGAACACCTGAATTACGGTGAACCTCGTTTGGTGGATGGAACTATTGCCCGTATATGGCCGCATGTCAATACGATTTGGGCGGATGATGCCTTTATGGCAATTTCTTTTCTGGCACGCATGGGTAAGATGACTGGTGATGAGAAGTATTTTAATGATGCAGCCAATCAGGTGCTAAACTATACCCGTTATCTTTGGTGTCCTGAAAAACAGATTTATTATCATTGTTATCATACGGATAACAAGGAGCATGGAGTAGCTCACTGGAGCCGTGCTAACGGATGGGTATTTATGGCACAGGCTGATCTGCTTAGTATGATGCCGAAAGATCATCCGATGCGTGAAGCTGTTATCGAAAATTTCCGCCAACAGGCAAGTGGTGTAGCCCGTTATCAAGGTAAGAATGGACTTTGGCATCAGTTGTTGGATAAAGAAGATTCTTATGAAGAAATCACAGGAACAGCAATGTTTGTGTTTGGTATTGCCCGTGGTGTGAAAGAAGGATGGCTACATCCTGATTTCATTTACGTAGCTGAGCAGGGATTGAAAGGTATGATGAAAAAGATTTCTGATAATGGAGATGTTACTTCTATTTGTGTAGGAACAGGTATCATGCCTTCATTGGTATATTATTATAACCGTCCTACACAGGAAAATGATCCTATGGGTGAAGGTCCTGTACTCCGTGCATTGGTTGAAATGATAGATGCCCCCAAGTATACAGAAATAAAGGCCGAAGAACAATATGATAAAATTGTTGTAAAAAAATAGTCTTTCCCCTATTACTCGTTTTTATTAGTCCGCTCCGGTATATTTTAGAATAAAGCCGGAACGGACATTTTTTTATTCATAAATAATTTCTATTTTTGCCACATATCTATTATGTAAAACACGTGTTATGACTAAGAACTATAATGATTTAGGGGTTGAATTCAAATATTTGATTGTGAATGATATGGACCAGAAATTTGGTCTGTGGGTAAATACCGTGGGTTTCCAGTCCATTCAGCCAAATTCTCCTTATCCCTTGAAGGATCACCCTTCAGGCTATTTCTTCAATGCCCAGAAGGGGCGTGTTTTACGTGAATATCAGTTGGTTTATATAACTAAAGGACGAGGTTTGTTTGCTTCCGATACTACTCCGGAGAAACAAGTCTGTAAAGGCAGACTTATGGTTCTTTTCCCTGGGCAATGGCATACGTATCATCCATATCAGCAAACAGGTTGGAATGAATATTATATCGGTTTTGAGGGGCCGGTCATCGATGATATGCTGAGAGGAGGCTTCCTCTCTAAAGACAATCAAATACTGGAAGTAGGTCTGAATGAGGAACTGGTTACCCTTTTTTCACGTGCATTGGAGATAGCTGAAGCTGATAAGATTTCATCCCAGCAATATCTTTCAGGTATTGTATTGCACATGATAGGAATGATTCTTTCCATATCCAAGAACAAGATATTCGAGATGGGTGATGTTGATCAAAAGATTGAACAGGCGAAAATTATTATGAATGAGAATATATTCAAGGATATTGACCCGGAAGAGTTGGCCATGAAATTGAATATCAGTTATTCCTGGTTTCGCAAGGTTTTTAAGGATTATACAGGATATGCGCCTGCTAAGTATTTCCAGGAACTTAAATTGCGTAAGGCAAAACAGTTATTGGTTGGCACTTCCCAATCGGTAAAGGAAATTTCGTTTATGCTCGATTATAAATCTACTGAACACTTTTTCTCTCTCTTCAAAAAACGTACAGGATTTACTCCATTAGAATACAGGTCTTTCGGGCGTGAGACGAATGTAGAGGAGGACGATTTATTGTAAAGTTAAAGCGGAAAGCACTTTGACACTTTGCTTTTTATGCATAATGAGAATGCGATATTTCCGTCCGACGGAGGGGGAGAACGAAAAGAAACGAACGGAAATCAGCATATTGTTGATTGAGAGTGGAATACAGAAATACGTACAACTCTGAAAAAAGAAAAACAGATGGTCTGTCCACTGAAAACACATAGTTTGCTTCCCATCCATGGACCGTTTATGTTCGATCCATGGATCGTTTGTTCTTCATCTATAGATCAGATGCGTTCCATCCATAGATTGTTTGCGTTAGATCCATAGTTCGTTTGTGAAAGATCTATAGTTTCTTGCATAAGTATTGCATATACGGCCTGCTTTATACAAAAATGCTGCATTTATATTCCGTGGATTATGCAACCGGATTCTATTTGAGCTGTTTGTGGAAAAAGTTCTGTTGGGAAAAAGATCGTTTTGATAGCTTTTTGTTTGCAGTGAAGCGGAATGAGTGACTTCTTGTGATATAAAGATCTAAGTGGGAAGAAGCGGAGATTATCTCTCCGTCATTTTGTACAGCCAGAAAATCATTCTGCTTATTTATTGTTTGCCAGAGAATGTCTTTCTTTGTAAAATCGAATAATAAAGCTAAATACTATGAGTAGAAAGCACTTTTTGGGTACTATCCTTTTCTTACTGATAGCTTGGGTTGTACAAGCTCAGGAAACAGAACGTCAATATCTTTCCGGCACAGGGTTGGGTAACACCGTAACCTGGCAGTTTCGTGTATCCGAAGGACACAACAGCGGGCGCTGGAGTAAAATCGAAGTTCCTTCACAATGGGAACTGCAAGGGTTCGGTGAATATACCTATGGTCGTTGGTATAAGAAACCCGGAGTAAAGAATCCTTCGATGGAAGAAGGTACTTATAAGCGCTCTTTCCGTGTTCCCCGCAACTGGCAGGGACAGAATGTACGCCTCTGGTTTGGTGGCGTAATGACTGATACCGAAGTCTTCGTCAATGGCCAATCCGCAGGCCCCGTACATCAGGGAGGCTTCTATCGCTTCTCTTATGACGTCACCGATCTGCTGAAATTCGGAAGCAACAATCAAATTGAAGTTCGTGTAAAGAAGCACTCTGACAACAAGTCCATCAACGCTGCCGAGCGCAAGGCTGACTGGTGGCTCTTTGGTGGAATATATCGCCCCGTATGGCTGGAAGCAAAGCCGGCTACGCATATCGAACGCCTCGCCGTAGATGCTCGTGCGGATGGAGAGCTAAAAGTAGAAGTACATTTGCAAGGCACCACCGGAGAAGAAAGTCTTTCCATGGAAGTGGCACCGATATCTGCCAAGGATGCCGAACACCGTCCCGTGAAAGTTACTAAAGATTCCGTTCAGTTACTGACTGCTCATTTCGACGGTATATCTCCGTGGACTCCTGAGTCTCCTGTACTCTATCGGCTTACAGTTTCTCTGCTCGGTAAGGAAGGAAATGTCATTCACTCCATGGATACCCGCATCGGCTTCCGCACCATTGATTTCCGTCCTCGCGACGGACTCTACCTGAACGGTACCAAGCTTGTTATGAAAGGCATCAATCGACACACCTTCCACCCCGATGGCGGACGAACTACGAATAAAGAACTCAGCATACAGGATGTCAAGCTCATAAAAGAGATGAACATGAATGCCGTCCGTTCTCACTATCCCCCTGATGAACACTTCCTGGATGCCTGCGACTCCCTTGGTTTACTCTACATCGACGAGTTGGCTGGTTGGCAAGATGCTTATGATACCCCTACAGGTACTCGTCTTGTTCGTGAAATGTTGACGCGTGACGTGAATCATCCCTGTATCGTGCTCTGGAGTAATGGTAACGAAGGTGGATGGAATACTGCAATTGACAGCCTGTTCCGTACTTACGACCCGCAAAAACGTCATGTCATCCACCCCTGGGCGGATTTCGACGAACTCGATACACACCACTATCCTGCTTATCTCACCGGAGTGGCCCGTTTTACCAATGGCTATAAAGTCTTCATGCCTGCCGAATTCATGCATGGCCAGTACGACCAGGGACATGGTGCCGGACTGGAGGATTTCTGGGCACGTTACACCGCCCATCCTCTCTTTGCCGGAGGTTTCATGTGGGCATACAGCGACGAAGCTGTACGCCGTTCCGACCGTGGCGGAGCACTGGATAGTGAAGATTACAATGCCCCGGATGGTATCCTCGGTCCCTATCGCGAAAAGGAGGGCAGTTACTATTCTGTCCGTGAAGTCTGGTCACCTATCTATGTGGAACCTCTGATGATTACCCCCTCGTTCCGTGGTGAATTCCGGGTGTCGAACCGATTCCTGTTTACGAACCTGGACAAGTGTTCCATGCGTTGGCGCGTACTCCATTGTGCATCGCCTTTGCAAGGTGAAGCCGTGGGCAACCCGGTATCTGTAGCCGATGGAGGTGCCCAAACCTGGCGTCAGGTAGTAGATAGCGGAATGGTACGACTTCCTTCGTTGGTTCCCGGTGAGACAGGATTCGCCCGAATCACTGCTCCCAAGCTTTTTGAGGGGGACATTCTGGAACTTGAAGCGTATGGAGTGGATGGCGAAAGTATCTGTACACGTACCTTCCCGATACATTATGCGAAAGATTATCTGCAAGGTGAACTGCAGGCAAATGCTCATTCGTCCGCTTCACAAACTTCGGCTACGGGTAATTGCCGTGTTGAAGAAACCGATACTCTGATTACTTTGCATTCCCCTGCCGTTACCGTCTCTTTCCGGAAGAGTGACGCTACTATCACTTCTGTGATAAGGAATGCCGACAGTCGGGTTATCCCTCTGAAAGATGGTCCCCTTGCCGTGGGTATGAAGATGATCCTGTCCAATCTCTCCACTCGTACGGAAAATGGTGATGCTGTTCTTTGTGCACGCTATCGGGGTGCTGCCGATTCCATCGTCTGGCGTCTTACCTCAGCTGGTCTCCTCTCTATGGATGCCGTGCTGTTGAACCGTGCTTCCGGTGGCGGTGGCTTCGACGATGCCTTTACCGATACCGAAGTCCTGAACCTCGGACTCACCTTCTCATATCCCGAATCCGAGTGCTCCGGCATGCGTTGGATGGGGCGTGGTCCGTACCGTGTCTGGAAGAACCGTATCCCCGGTGCCAACTATGGCATTTGGCAGAAAGATTATAACAATACCATCACCGGTGAAAGCACCGACCGCCTTGTGTACCCCGAATTCAAGGGCTATCATGCCAACTTCTATTGGGCTACCCTGCAAAGTCCTACGGTTCCTTTCACTGTGTATGCCGCCAGTGATGGCATCTTCCTGCGGGTATTCACGCCCGAAGAACCCCACGGCCGCCAGGATGGCATCAATACCATGCCCGACTTCCCCGCGGGAGATATTTCTTTCTTACTCGATATTCCGGGTATCCGTTGTTTCAAGCCCATCAGCCAACATGGTCCACAGAGCCAGCCGGGAATTATCCGCATCAAGAAAGGAGACGAAGGACTACGGCTGAATCTGATGTTCGACTTCCGTTAGCTTCCCCCAAATACTATTAATCTAATTATCTGTTATCAAGAATACCATGAAAAAAGTATTTTATTCCCTTTTCGCTGCTTTCGTGCTGACGGCTTGTGGTTCGGAGAAACAAGCTCCGATAGACCGTGAAGTATTGGTGACTCGTAACAATCCTCAAGTAGCCTCGTTCGATTCGTTGGCTTCGCTCAGCGTGGGTAATGGTGAATTTGCGTTCACGGTAGATGCTACTGGCTTACAAACATTCCCGTCTATGTATAGTAAGGGTGTACCTTTGGGGACACAGAGCCAGTGGGGCTGGCATTCATTTGCCAATCCGCAAGGATACAAGTCTGAAGAAGTCCTGAAAGCCTTTGACTTCGGTCGTGGACACGAAGAACTCTACGCCTGCCAGTTCAAGGAAGAGGGACGGCAAAAAGAAGCTTCCGACTGGTTCCGCGTCAATCCGCACCGCTTGCACTTGGGGATCGTTGGCTTGGAACTGGGTGACGGAGTGAAAGCATCTGATATCACCGATATCCGCCAAACACTGAATATGTGGAAAGGTGAAATCACCAGCCACTTCACACTGAATGGTAACGCTTTCGATGTACAGACAGTCTGCCATCCCGATCAGGATATGATTTCCGCCAGTGTCACCAGCCGTGCACATGTCGGTGTCAATCTGCGCTTTCCGTATCCCACGGGTGCACATGCTGATGATGCCTGCAATTGGGATGCGAACGATAAACATTCTACAACCATTGTCCGTCAGGATGCCCAAAGTGCCGTGCTGAAGCGCGTGCTCAATGAAACCACTTATTATGTAACCCTGCGTTGGGAAGGTAAAGCCAACCTGGCTGAGAAGTCCAAGAACTATTTCGTCTTGACTCCGGATGAAGATATGCTGGCATTCTCCTGTCTCTTTACACCGAATTTTCAGGGAACCGTATTTGAAAGTGAACCTCCTGTCTATGCTGACGGTCAGGTATTGCCCTCTTTCGCAGAAACTGCTGCTGCCAGTGCCTCTCATTGGACGAACTTCTGGACGAATGGCGCTGCTGTCGATTTCTCACATTGCACCGATCCGCGTGCCGGGGAGTTGGAACGTCGTGTGGTACTCAGTCAGTATCTTCTCGCTATCCAGTCTGCCGGTAGTGTACCTCCGCAGGAGACAGGTCTGACTTATAATTCCTGGTTCGGTAAGTTCCATCTCGAAATGATTTGGTGGCATCAAGCCTGGCAGCCGCTTTGGGGGCATACTGATCTGCTGGACCGTACGTTGGGTTGGTATGAAACCGTAGAACCCGTTGCCCGTGAAATAGCCCGTCGCCAGGGGTTCCCCGGTGTGCGCTGGATGAAGATGACCGATCCCAGCGGTACGGAAGCGCCTTCCAATGTAGGTTCTTTCCTGATCTGGCAACAACCGCATTTCATTTATCTGGCCGAACTTGTTTACCGTTCCAATCCTTCAGACGAAGTGATTCAAAAGTACAACAAACTGGTGCAGGAAACTGCCGAGTTTATGTATGCTTTCGCAACTTATGATGAATTCCACGGTCGTTTCATCCTGAAAGGTGCCATCCCTGCACAGGAAACACTGCGTGCAGCTACCACCATCAACCCACCTTTCGAACTCTCTTACTGGCACTTTGCTATGCAGACAGCCCAGAAGTGGCGCGAGCGTGCCGGTGGAAAGCGCAATCTGGAATGGGACGAAATGATAGACAAACTCTCTCCACTTGCTTATAACGAGGATCATCTTTACTTGGCGTCCGAAGATGCCGTCGATACTTACAAAGATATTCGTTTTACCAGCGACCACATGGCCGTGCTCGGTTCCGTAGGTATCCTTCCGATGAACAAGCTCATTCGTGACGACTATATGAAGAATACCCTGCACTGGGTGTGGGACAACTGGAATTGGGGGAAAACCTGGGGGTGGGACTATCCGATGACTGCAATGAACGCCACTCGTCTGGGCGAACCCGAAAAGGCTGTAGGCGCTTTACTGATGGATAAACGCACTAATACCTACCTGTTGAATGGACATAATTATCAGGATGGCCGTCTGCGCTGTTACCTGCCCGGTAATGGTGGTTTGCTGACTGCCGTAGCATTGATGTGTGCCGGTTGGGATGGGTGTCAGGTGAAGAATCCGGGCTTCCCGCAGGACGGAACATGGGATGTGCGTTGGGAAGGTTTGAGTCCGATGCCGTAAGTGCTATCACTCTTTATCACATCTTATCCATCACCCTATATGAAACGAATATTTCTTTATGCCGCTATCTCTCTGTTGCCTGCTATCGCTTATGCACAGTATACCACTGGGAATAAACCGCAAGGTGCTGGCGATCGCATAGAGTCCACCTCTTTCAACGATCATAAACGTGGTGCCTCCCGTACCTTGCAATATCGTCCGGATGGAGAAGACTTTGTAAGCGTCAACGGTAAGAACCGCTATACCCGCGCTCTCTATGGCAGCCACACAGCTTTCCGTTTAGAGACGAGCGACCGTCCCGTTTTTGCCGTTTATGAGAAACGTAATAGTAAGAATATCAGTTTCCGTCTTCTGCTGAGTGATGGCAGTTCTGTAGCTCTTGACTCTACTGCCTGGTGTGAATCACGCTACACTCCCGGTCGCCGTTCGTATCGCCTGACGCATCCTGCCTGGGGTGAAAATGCAGAACTGCAGATCTTCGCTCTTGCCTTGCCCGATGAAGATGCTGCTATCTGGAAGATAACTCCCATCAATATGCCTCAGGGAGCTACTTTACGCTCTTTGCTGAGCGAAATCCGTCTTGACAAACTGAGCCGTAACGGTGATATGGGAGCTGATCCTCCCGGTTGCTTCGATGCGCCGGAGCACCCTGAACAATTACAAACTATGGATATAGTTCTGGATACTGATCCACAGAATATCTATATTCTTGTCCGCGATTATTCCTTGGTGATTCCTTCCTTTGAAGAGGGTGTTGCTCTCTATGATAAATCAGAGCGAGCCCGTGCCGAACTGGCTTCCCGCATTCGGATTACAACTCCCGATCCATTTTTTAATACCCTGGGTGGTGCCCTTGCCGTAGCTGCCGATGGTATTTGGGATGGTGAAGTCTGGTTGCATGGTGCCATTGGTTGGCGTATGCCCCTTAGCGGCTGGCGTGCAGCTTATACAGGCGATGTTTTGGGGTGGCACGATCGTGCCCGTACGCATTTCGATGCCTATGCTGCCAGTCAGGTGACTGAGGTACCCAATACGATATCACATCCTGCACAGGATTCTGCCCTTGCTCTGGCTCGTTCCGTAAAGCAATGGGGTACACCGCAGTACAGTAACGGATATATTTGTCGTAATCCGCGTCGTAACGATCAGATGCATCATTATGATATGAATCTTTGTTATATAGATGAACTCCTGTGGCATCTTAACTGGACCGGTGATCTGGAATATGCCCGTCGCATGTGGCCTGTATTTACTCGTCATCTTGCCTGGGAGAAGCTCAACTATGATCCCGATAATGACGGTCTTTACGATGCCTACGCCTGTATCTGGGCAAGCGATGCCCTCTACTACAACAGCGGTGCCGTCACTCACAGTACTGCTTATAACTATCGTGCCAATCGCCTTGCTGCTCTGATTGCTGAAAAAATAGGGGAAGATTCCACACCTTACCGCGAGGAAGCTGATAAGATATTGAAAGCACTGAATGCCCGCCTTTGGATGCCCGAACGTGGACATTGGGCTGAGTTCCAGGACTTCATGGGACATAAACGTCTGCATACCGCTCCCGGTGTGTGGACCATCTATCATGCGCTCGACAGCGATATTGCCGATCCTTTCCAGGCATACCTTGCCACCAGTTATGTAGACCGTGAAATTCCTCATATTCCTGTTCGTGGTGAAGGTCTGAAAGATGAAGGATATGCTACCATTTCCACTACCAATTGGCTACCTTATTCTTGGAGTATTAATAATGTAGCTTTTGCCGAAGTGATGCATACCGCCCTTGCTTATTTCCAGGCAGGTCGTACCGATGCCGGTTTCAAATTGTTGAAAAGTTCCATTCTGGATGGTATGTATTTAGGTGAAAGCCCTGCCAACTTTGGGCAGATCAGCTTCTACGATGCTGCCCGTGGAGAGTGTTACCGCGATTTCGGTGATCCTATCGGTGTTGCTTCCCGCGTGTTGATACAAGGTCTTTATGGTATTCTGCCGGATGCAATGAACGAACGTTTGTTAGTGAAACCCGGTTTGCCGTCCGCATGGCCGTCTGCCTCTCTGCATACACCGGATATTGATTTCGATTTTCAGCGGGGAGATAAGGAAGGAGTTACCTCTTATGTCGTAACTCATCGTTTGCCTGCTGTCCGTACCCTGGAACTTCAGTTTCCGGCACAACGTTCTAAGGTGGCAAAACTTACAATCAATGGGAAACCTGCCACGTGGACATTGGTTGAGAAATCTATTACTCGTCCAATGCTGTCTGTCGTGGTACCTGCCTCTTCCGGTGAAGAGACAGATGTACGTATTGAATGGGGTGGTGAAGAGTTTTCTTCTCCTGCATCAGTTCCTGCCAACGTTGTATATGCTGAGGCTCCTGTCTGCTTTGTTCCTATGCAACAGGATGAAATGAAATGGTGGTATCCTGTTGGCAGACCTCATTCTGAAGCTAATCAAAGTTTGATAGAACCCAGTACTTTCACCCAAGTTCATTCTGCAAAATGTGAGCCGGTAGTGATGGATACCCGTTTCAACTCATCTGTGACGGATATTTTCCGTAACGAATATCTTTCTCCCCGTTCTCCTTATACTACTTTGCAAATACCCAAACAGGGTATCGGGGAGTGGTGTCATCCTTTACATACAGTGGATATTAATGATGCCGGGCTTCGTTCTTCTGTTCAGAATGGTATATTGAATACTGAGTTGGGCATACCTTTCCGTACTCCTGCTGAAGGTCATAATGTGGCTTTTACTTCTCTTTGGGACAATTATCCGGATAGCCTGGAAATTCCTCTCAAAGGAAAAGCTTCCCGTGCTTATTTGCTTATGGCGGGCAGTACGAATCATATGCAGTGCCATATCGATAATGGAGTTATCCGTATCTATTATAAAGACGGTACCCGTGATGTTATGTTCTTGCGCAATCCGGATAACTGGCCTCCTATCGAACACATCTTCTTTGAAGATGGTTTAGCATTCAATCGCCATACGCCGGCACTCTACCGCCTGCGACTTAAAACAGGCGAAATCAGTAATAATTTCGGTGAGGAGTTGGGATTCCCCGGTGCTTCCCGTGAATTGGATGGTGGAGCGGCTGTGTTGCTCGAAATGCCTTTGAACCCCGGTAAGAAGCTTTCTCACCTTGTTCTCGAAACTCTTTCTAATGATGTGGTAATCGGATTGATGAGTGTTACGCTGCAACGGTAAGTAATCCCTTGGCAAAGCACCATACGAAATACCCGCATATCACGACTTTGAATACAGTTCCTACCAAGAAACCTATCAGTGCCCCGATGCCCGATATGAAGGTATCCCGGGCACTTCTTTCTCCTAAAAGTTCTCCGATGAAAGCCCCTCCGAAAGGTCCTAAAACAATTCCCCACGGGCTAAAAAACACGATTCCGACAATAGAACCTATCAGGCATCCCCAACTTCCCCATTTGGTTCCACCGCTAAATTTACTTCCTATGACAGGAGTGAAGTAATCCAGCACTTGCACTACCACAACCAGCAACAACCACACGAGTAACTGAGTGGTAGAAAATTGCGCTCTATCCGTAATGTGAAGCAATAACAAGCCGGCGTAAGATATAGGCGGCCCGGGGATGACAGGCAGGACACAGCCCAATAAGCCTACAATAAGGCATATCCCTCCTAATGTAATGAGTAAAATGTCAACCATGCTGATATAGATTTAGGAAAATGTTGTCTTTTGTGAACCGATATATAACAAAAAAGGTCTAACTCTTGTTGAGAATCAGACCTTTTTTGTGTCGGCTACACTATCGAATTATCGAACAAGTTTATAGTGGATTTTGAGAAGATTATCCAATTTTTAGGCAAGTACAGTAATATACAAACAGAAACTATTTTGAAGAGGAAATAAGTTCCTATTCCCTTTATTTAAAAGAGATAGCACTGTAACCCGACACTCTGAATATTGTATTTTAGTAGGCGTGATTGATTTGGCAAACGATTAGGTGAATGAAATTCTGGTCCATATTTTTTTTGAGAAATCAGCTTACTAAGCTTTACTTTCCTATTAAACTAACTAATTATTATATATAAAATTCATAACCAAAACTATGGAAACTAACTACAAGAGACAGTATCGCCAGATGGATGATACTACCAAACAAAAAATTAGTCAAGCCTTAAGAGGAAGAACTAAAAGTGCGACACATGCACAATCCATATCAGATGGACTTAAAAATTACTGGAAGCAAGTGCCAAACAAACCAAATAATAACGAAACTAAAAATGAAGAAAATGAATAAGATATATGGATTAAACATAGATATGCTTCGGTTGTGCTACGAAATCAAGGAACCGAACAATATCAATATTATCAGAACAAGGGAAATAGGTGAAGAGGTGGACTTTCTTTATTTCTACTTAAAACGTATAGAGGGCAAACATTTCAAATTTGTCTATGAAATCCGTTACAATGATTTAGGCATTGATAAATTATTCGGAGAACTGAAATTAGGTATCAATGATGATAAAGAAGATAGTAATCTTCATTCTAATGGCTATGCTAAGGCATGGATTAGTGTGAGTAATCGTGTGTTATATAATGATGAAATATATTATCTGGATTTTGTTGAAGATAATTTAGGTTTAGAATTACATAATATTACTGCTTTGGACTTATGTTTAGACCTATCTTGTGATGTGGCTCGGATGATTCGGAAGTTAATACGCAATAAAAATATAACGACCTTCCTTAATACTAAAGAGGTTCAAGACCGTAATGAAGACCGCCCAGAAATTACTTATATAACCAGTGGAAACATGAACAAGGACAAGTACTTGACGGTTTCTATAAAGCAAAAAAAGGCAATCAAAGATAAGAGTAGGGGTGCTACTTTAACAGCGTATGATAAAAAGGCAGAAATTGCTAATAGTTCGGGTAAAAAGTATATTGAAGAGTTCTATGGTAATCCTGACAAGTTGCATCGTTTAGAAGTGCACTTGAATAATGACGAGGTGAAAGAATATTTGAACCGTACCAAGCAAGAGTTGTCATTTTATTCATTGGTGGATAATAAATTTTTGTTGAGGCTATTTGACCAAACTCTTAACAGCCTCATCAGATTTGAGTATAACGGCAAAAAGTTAGATTGGGTTGACCTGCTTACGGGGGTGATAACAACCACCCCTGGCAGGGACTGCATTTCAAAGTTAACTTGTTCAAAAAGAATAAGAAAAGTAGCTTAAAAGCGTAGCTCTAAAATTTTGATGTGTCAAAAAGAAAAGTGTATCAAAATAATCTATATAAGACCCTTTGATACACTTCTTTTTTGTGTCAGTTTAATCTAAAAGATTATTCTAAATCGGTATTACGCATAATCTCTTTTGATAAGTCTAAAAAGAGTGCAACCTCATCCCTATCTCTTCCGTCATTTATATACATATTAACCTTAGAATTAAGGATATTTTCAAATTCAGTTATAGTCATTTCTCCTTTCAGAACTTGTTTGTGATATACGGACATTTCTTTAGCATCCTTTTCTGGAGTTGAAATTGAAATTTTCTTCTTATTATCACAGCCATAAATAAAAAAACTGCATAAACATAACATCCAAATAATTCTTTTCATATACCTATTTCTTTTCACAATAGTTGGCAAATTCTCTAATTATTTTCTCTCCCAATTTTGCAGATGAATTGAAAAGAGACTCAAACAAATTTATTTCCGCATCACAACTAAATACACCTTGTAATTTTATTCTTGTTCTATTTTCATCAAATGATATTATGTCACAAGAAAAGATATAGTTACCATTATAAAGTATGTATCTAAACCCACCCAAACTCGTTTTAAAAACAAGGTGCCCAGTTGTTGTATTTGATTCTCCGATAGAATACTTTTTCAATTTAAGAAATTTAGAAAATGATTCAAAGGCAGTATTAGCTGGGATATATACTATCCGTTCTATTATTTTTCCATTTATTGCACTCATATTTCATCTGTTATAAAAATTAATCCTAGAACTTTATATCCGATTGTTTTCTCGCTTCCGTCATTATATTCTATTTTATATCTTTTGTATGGAATAGGAAACATCGGTGTATCATATCCAACTACTCTTTCAACTTCTGAATATGAAACACTATATCTCAAAGAATACTTTCTAGAAAAGTCTTTAGTTCCCCAATCATGGGAAGTGAACATAGATATAAGCCATACCACAACAAATATTGCAAATGTTTTTCCCCACCATGTTCTATAAACATTATACTCGGAGTCATCCTCTTGTTCCACCGCTATAGATTGTTCTACTTGCAGGGATTGTTTAATATCTTGATTATTTTCCTCACTGCATTTTTGTTCGTCTTTTAAGAACAAAGATATATCTCGGATAAAATCATTTATATTATCAATGGTATAGATTTTTTCTACTTCTTTCAATTTTATCTTACTATCCACTAAAAAAAGATTACGTAACTTGTCCTCTATTTTATCTAGTTGGATATTTCCACTATTAGAAATAAAATCTTTATATGAAACTGTAATCATTCAAATTCGTTTTTCTGTTAGAAACTTCCTTTGTAGTCCAAGTTGCTGTAGTATAGACAAATAAAAAGCGTGGACTAAACTTTGTCTACGCTTTCAGAGGTATCGCCAAACACCATGCAACCATAAACAAGTAAAAGCCCACGCCATAAGCGTGAGCATCAACTTTTACTCTTGGTTGCTTCATTAAATTGGCGATTTTCTGAAAAGCAAGAATACAAGCTAACGCTTTTTTATTTTATATGTCTTTTATCTGTTTTATGCCATAGGCTTATCTTTTTATGATTACCATTGCAAAGATACTCAATTCCTATCAAACGATGATACTTAGATAACAGATTTTTGTACTGTTACCAAAATCCCTTTTCGGATAATACATTTACTGTTTTGATACGGTTTATCACTTGTCACTCGGTAATTTCGTAATGTTCCCAATGCTACACCAAGTTGCTCTGGAGTGAATTTGGTATAAACGGCAGTTAAAGAACCAAAGTAGAAATGAAGTCCAGATATTTCTACATGAATAACCGTCCTTTCTTGCTTATTTCTCATTTTATCTATTTTTTATCTGACAAAGAAATGATAAATATTTAATATTTACCATATTTCTAGCCTTATTTAACGCTGCAAATGATTTATATTAAATATATATCACTATCTTTGCACCATAAACAAGTAACACCATGAAAAAAGTAGTTATCTTCGCAAGAGTTTCCAGTACCAACGGAACACAAGACTATGAACGTCAAATAAATGATTTGCAGACATTAGCCTCAGCAAACAACTGGACGGTTGAGGCTATATTTGCAGAAAAGGTATCTGGAGCGAAAAAGAATACTGAACGCATAGAATTAATGAATATGATAAACTATATCAATTCACACAACATACATAAGGTACTGGTAACCGAATTGTCCAGACTTGGACGTGATACTTTACAAGTTTTGCAAGCTATAGAAATACTCAATCAAAATAGAGTTTCAGTATTCATTCAAAATTATAATATTGAAACGCTTACTCCAGAGGGAGAAATCAATCCTATGAGCCAGTTTCTTATCACGATACTTGCCGAAGTAGCACGAATGGAACGTAAGACCATTCGAGAACGTGTTGCAAGTGGTTACCAGAACTTTCGTAACAATGGCGGTAAGGTAGGACGAAAAGTAGGATATAGTAAAAGCAATGAAACCATGAAAGAAGAATATGCAGAAGAAATTAGACTGCTTAAAAGAGGTTATTCACTCCGAAATACAGCTAAATTAACGGGTACGAGTGTAAATACTCTTCGTAAACTAACTGCTTTAATGTAAATTAACTTAATGTAGTGGTAAAATAGCTTACAAGTCGTATATTTGCATAAAGGACAGGCAAATCCACCACGAAAAATACTTCAAATTCAATCTTATTGTAACAAGTTAGGAACAGGAAGCACATTCATGCACATGCACTTCCCTGTTTTGTGGATTTTTGCATGAATGTGTAAGAATAAGTTGTGCAATGGCATAGCAAATAATCCTTTATAATAAATGTTTAACGAGGATGAATTGAATGATTATGATAAGAAATTTCAAGCAATAGGTGTTTGGGACAAGGAAGAACAAAAAAAGATACTGGAGTTTTTCTATACATTAGGTGTTATTACGTTTAACCTTTAATTTATTGATTTATGAGTAAGAAAAAGAGCAAGGAGAAAATAATAGAGTATTCCAAATTGGAACATAAAGTTGCTGCTGTCTGGACACGAGTTTCAACAGGAAAGCAAGCAGACAACAACGGTAGTCTGGAGTCTCAAAAAAGAATTTGTGATGAATATGCAGCCTGTAAAGGTATTCGTATAAAAGAATACTTTGGAGATACTAATGAGAGTGCACAGACTGAGGGAAAACTATATCGTGATATGATTGAAAAAGTGGCTAAAGATAAGGAGATTAATGTAATATTAGTTGCTTCTTATGACCGCTTTAGTCGTACAGGTCCAGAAGGTATAATGACAAAGGCATATTTAAAAGCAAAAGGCATTTATGTCGTTTCAGCAACGCAAGCAACCGACCCAGATAGTGCGGCTGGTACATTCATGGAGAATATAATTTTTCTTTTTAATCAATTTGAAAATAGTTTAAGGAGGGATAAAGCTGTTATTGGCATGACTGATTGTCTAAGAAAGGGTAATTGGTTTTCCAAACCGCCATTAGGGTATAATAAAGTAAAGGTTGAAAAAGACCATATTCTTACAGTAAATGAAACGGGCAGAATATTGCGTAATGCTTTTATCTGGAAAGCTACAGAGGGGATTGGGGATATAGAAATAGTTCAGCGGTTAAAGGAATTAGGGTTATCTATTGACCGAAAACATTTGAATAAAATTCTGCATAATCCATTTTACTGTGGGTATATACAGCATAGTTTGTTGGGTGATGAAATTATAAAAGGTAATCAAGAGATATTAATTGATGAGGCTACCTTTAATAAAGTGAATGGCATATCTAATACTGGATATGAACATAAAAAAATAACAGAGCCATTTCCATTGAAAAGGCATATCATCTGTTCAGACTGTGGTGGCTATTTAACTGGATACACAGTGAAAGCACGTGGGAAGGATTATTATAAATGCAATAAGAAAGGATGCAAGAGTAATCACAGTACAGAAAAGTTGCATCAGAAATATATCAATCTTTTGAATGAATATAATATACCAGATGAATATATTCCGATACTCACAGACGTTTTAAGAAAGGTTTTTGAAGAATACAACCAAAATAAAGGTGAAACAAAGAAAGTCCTTTTAAAACGAAAAACAGAGTGTGAAAATCAAATTAATGCAGTCAAAGTAAGGTTGGGTTTAGGGGAAATCAATAATGAAATATATACGGCTACTATGGGCGAATTAAATTCAAGATTAGCAGAGGTCAAAAGAGGTCTTGAAGATGCAGGGAAAAATTTATCGAACATGATGAAATATATCAATCAAACGATTGAAATGTCTTGTAAATTAGGTAGTTTATGGAATGATAGCAACTTTGTGGATAGGCAAAAAGTACAGAATTTAGTCTTTCCAAGTGGAATTTACTTCGATAAGGAAAAAGATGATTATCGAACAGAAAATGAGAATGAAGTATTTAAGATTTTCCGCAGATTTACAGAGACTTACAAGGATGAAAAAGAAAAAGCGACAACCGATTTTGCTCGTTTGTCGCCTTCTGTCGGAATGAGGCGACTCGAACGCCCGACCCCTACGTCCCGAACGTAGTGCGCTACCAACTGCGCTACATTCCGATACTTGCTTTCGAAAAGTGGTGCCACCAGGAATCGAACCGGGGACACAAGGATTTTCAGTCCTTTGCTCTACCAACTGAGCTATGGCACCTTCTTCGTTTGCGGGTGCAAAGATAAATAGTTTTTTTAATACAGCCAAAGGATTTCTGAAAAAATAAAAGAAAAATCCCCCTTACATTTTATAGGTCATCATGTAAGGGGGAATGTCTTCTTATGATTAGTCTATATTCGGGTTGATGCTTTTCCAATCCTTTATTTCAGGAAGTACACCCATTCCGATTACCTCGTCGCGCAGCTTGCAAAGGTGTGCATAGCTTTCTTTCAGTTTAGCTTCTTCTTCCGGAGTACCTTTCAGTTCTTTGTAATGTACGCCGTCTTTGGTGATTTCTGTTTCCATAGCCATCATGATGTGGTCGAAACCGTGGCTGTGTACATAGGTACCTGCAGGCCAGCGGAACGGTTTGCCACCCATAGCAGCGGCAATCATCTCTATGGATACGTACGCAGGGCTTTGGAAAGAAGAGCGTCCGCGAAGATTGATAATATTGGCACCACCCTTGGTTACCTTGCTTTGAATTTCAGCCCATTGCTCGGCTGTGAGAGCAGGAGTACCGATGATTTCCAACAAAGGTTTACCGTCTACTTTTGCAGTGGAAGCATAAACAGCCATTTGTTCTCCGTGGCCACCATAGGTACGGCAGTTCTCCACCTTATCGGGAGAAATGTGGAAATGCTTGGCAAGTTCGCTGCGTAGGCGAGTACTATCGAGAGCGGCAAGGGTAGTTACCTGTGAAGGTTTCAGGCCGGAGTACAACAGGGTAATCAACCCGGTGATGTCAGCTGGATTGAAAATTACCACTACATGTTTCACATCCGGACAGTAAGCCTTTACATTCTTACCGAATTCCTCGGCGATGGCGGCGTTGCCTTTCAATAAGTCTTCACGTGTCATGCCGGCTTTGCGGGCAGCACCACCCGAAGATACGATGTATTTGGCATCTGTCAGTGCTTCTTTGATATCGGAAGTGTAAGTGAGGTTCAGTCCTTCGAAACCGCAGTGGAACATTTCTTCCGCTACACCTTCCAAGCCCGGGCCGTAAGGATCATACAGACAAATGTTTGGTGTCAAGTGCATCATAATGGCAGTCTGTGCCATGTTAGAGCCGATCATGCCGGCAGCTCCTACAATCGTAAGTTTTTCGTTTGTTAGAAATTCCATAACTTTTATGTATTTAAAGGTGAATATTATTTCTCTCATTTCTGATTTCGCGGTACAAAAATAACTGTTTTCCAGGAGAATTGTTCATAGAAAAAAGTTATGGTTTAGATTAAAAAGTTATTCCTTATATCTAATCTTTGTTCAAAAGCGAAGATTAGCTGTATCTTAGCGTTAAAAATAAGCAAGCTTATTTTGTACTGCTTTCGGTTTGCATTACCTTTGCCCCAAAGGAAAAGAAATTATGAGCATCGAATTAGGAAAATACAATGTCTTGGAGGTAGTCAAAGAAGTAGAGTTTGGCATGTATCTGGATGGTGGTGAAGACGGAGAAATCCTGCTTCCCTTGCGCTATGTGCCCGAAGGTTGCCAGCCGGGAGACTTACTGAATGTATTTATATACTTGGATAACGAGGAACGCCTTGTTGCCACCACGCTGACCCCGCTGGTGCAGGTGGGCGAATTTGCCTGTCTGGAAGTGGCATGGGTAAATGAGTACGGGGCATTCCTGAATTGGGGATTGATGAAAGACCTTTTCGTTCCTTTCCGTGAACAAAAGATGAAGATGCAGGTTGGGAAGAAGTATGTCATTCATGCTCATCTGGATGATGAAAGTTACCGCATCGTAGCTTCTGCCAAAGTGGACCGCTATCTTTCCAAGGAGGCTGCCCCTTATCAGGCGGGGGATGAAGTAGATATACTGATCTGGCAAAAGACGGATTTAGGTTTCAAGGCAATCATTGAAAATAAGTACAGCGGTTTGCTCTATGATAGTGAAATATTCCAGTCCCTGCACACGGGCGACCGGGTGAAAGCTTTTATCAAGCAGATACGCGAAGATGGCAAGATAGACCTGATACTCCAGAAACCCGGTTTCGAGAAGGTAGACGATTTTTCGAAAACCCTGTTGCAATACATCAAGGATAATGGCGGACGGATTGCATTGAATGATAAAAGTCCGGCAGATGAAATCTACTCTACCTTTGGGGTGAGTAAGAAGACCTTTAAGAAAGGAGTGGGCGATCTTTATAAAAAGCATCTCATCCTCTTGCCGGGAGATGGTATTGTGTTGGTAACTTCCCCGAAGTCCTAAACTGATTAGGGAAATCCCTATATAAGAATAGAGAGAAACAAGCGGATAGGGGATAATCTTCCCCTATTTTTGTTTTCAATAAAGAATAGATATTCATGAACTAAGTAAAAAACGCTACCATGAAACGAATATTATTTATCCTGTTTGCCACTTTGAGTACTGCTGTTTGCAGTGCAGGCACCGACGCTATGAGTAATAGCAAAGTACGTAAGGAAACCCGTTTCCTCACCGATAAAATGGCTTATGAGTTGAATCTGAACACCGAGCAATACAATGATGTGTATGAAATCAATTATGATTTCATTTCCGGCATACGCTATCTGATGGATGATGTATTGTATGGCAATGAGTGGGCGCTCAATCGTTATTATGATTATCTGGATGTACGAAATGACGATCTCCGCTGGGTGCTTAGCAGCAGGCAGTATGCTCGCTTTATGCAGGCAGAGTATTTCTACCGCCCCATCTATACCAGTGGAAACCGTTGGTACTTCCGTGTTTACATCACGTATACCAATCACAATCATTTCTATTTCCCTCGACCATATCATTATCGTACCTACGCAGGTGGGCACTATCGTACACATTATAATAATACAAGCTATTATCGTGGACGTTACAAACATCCGTTCTATAACGGTTCGTACCGCATCCGTGATACTAAATCCTATACTACGCACCGCCGTTCGGATTTCGGTTCTGTAACTGTACGTCCGGGTTCCAATCGTGCACCGGCAAGAGACGATGTATACACTACTCGTCGTAGCAGTTCCAATAATAACCGCTCTGCCACTACCGGTACTACCCGTCGTGAAAGTACGAACAGTAATGCTACTACCAATACTAATAATAGCTCACGCAGCAATAGTAGCACTACGCGCAGAACAGATAACAGCACGCGCAACAATAGCGGTTCCCGCAGTAACAGTAATAATTCCCGCAGCAATCGCAGCAGTGAAACGAAAAGCAAAACGAACACTACTCGCCGTAGCACCACTACCAAGCCGGGTACGGAACGTAAAGAGAACAGTTCTTCCAGTAACACTTCCCGCCGTTCTTCGGGTGATCGCCGCTAAGTAAAAAATGAGCGAATTATTTGTGTATCTGCCGAATAATTCGTTCCTTTGCACCGCTTTCGCGCAATCGCTGTCAGGACCCAGAGAGAAGCCTGGTATGTTGCGTTGTAACGATCAAACAATTTAAGAACAATAACAATGGATTTAATTAAAATTGCAGAAGAAGCATTTGCTACCGGTAAACAACACCCGAGCTTCAAAGCAGGTGACACTGTTACAGTAGCATATCGTATTGTCGAAGGTAACAAAGAACGTGTACAGTTGTACCGTGGTGTTGTTATCAAGATTGCCGGTCACGGAGACAAGAAGCGTTTCACTGTACGCAAGATGTCCGGTACCATAGGCGTAGAACGTATTTTCCCAATCGAATCACCGGCTATCGATAGCATCGAGGTGAACAAGGTGGGTAAAGTTCGTCGCGCTAAATTGTACTATCTGCGTGCTCTTACCGGTAAGAAAGCAAGAATTAAAGAAAAAAGAGTTAATAGCTAATCTGTTATACTCTAATTTCGAGATAAAAAAGGGAAGCCGATTCGTTGGTTTCCCTTTTTTATTGCAATAGATGGTAGCTGACATTCTGTGCCTTACAAGAAGTTAACTTCCTGTCAGCAAGGAGTTGACTTCTTGTCGACAGGGAGTTAACTCCTTGTATGCAGGGAGTTGAGAGGTTGAAATTAGAATGGTGTGAGATGGTCTATCCGTACTATACTTGGGATGCACTTGTTCCGTACCAAGGCCGTAGTTTCTCCACTCAGGGGTACTTGTGAGGGGAGATACTACGGAGCAAGTGCATCTCGGGTATAGTTTAGGTATGGTGATATGCAGTAGTAAAAGGTTTGTATTGAATTCGTTTGGTTTAAGTGCGCAGGAATTGAAACTATGTTATCTGATTTGCGCCCGGCTGTGCAATAAAGCGATTGCAGTTATTACTCCTAAGTCGGTATTAAAGACGAAGCAGCGTATTAAGAATAAAATAGGTTTGTCGGGTAAGGATAGTTTGGATCGGTATGTACAGCAATACTGATATAATTACTGTCTGAAGTTTTGCAAGTACTATTTTTTCGGTTGTAATCGAAAAAATATATCTTTGTAGAAAAAAGTGGTTATGCTTGAACGGGAAATCCGGAAATCAATTCTTGCTGATTTCAAACGCAAGAAAGTAATTGTATTATTGGGAGCAAGACAGGTTGGTAAAAAAAACTTTTGTTGTCACTGGCTCTTCTTCGTTTGATATGGCAAATGAAATCAATGAATCGGCTACTGGGCGTTTGATAGAATATAATCTTTATCCTTTTTCTTTGGCTGAGCTGGCTGCTGATACTTCTGAACGGGAGGAAAAACGATTGTTAGAGAATAGATTGATTTATGGCTTATATCCGGAAGTGATAACGGAGCCGGGGGATGCCAAAAGAACATTGACATCTCTTACTAACAATTATCTGTATAAAGATTTGTTTTCTTATAAGGGCTTGAAAAAGCCTGATGTTATTCAAAAACTTGTTAGAGCTTTAGCTTTACAGTTAGGAAGTGAAGTGTCTTATAATGAACTAAGTAATCTGTTGGGAATAGATAAAGAAACCGTTGAAAACTATATATGTCTTCTGGAAAAATGCTTTGTTGTATTCAGACTGGATTCCTTTAGTCGAAATCTGAGGAATGAAATAAAAAAAGGAAAGAAAATTTATCTTTATGATAATGGAATCAGAAATGCAGTGATTTCCAATTTTGCTCCGTTAGAACTGAGAACGGATGCGGGTGCATTGTGGGAAAATTTAATGGTTAGCGAAAGAGTGAAATATAATGCCAATTCGGGAAGTTTTGCACAACTTTATTTTTGGCGTACGCATGACCAGAAAGAAATAGACCTTGTTGAAGAGCAGGATAGAATATTAAAGACATTCGAGTTTAAATGGAACGCTAAGGCTAAAAGTAAGCAGCCTAAGGTTTTTATGGAAAGTTATCCAAACTCTGTTTATGAGATAATTACGCCTGAAAACTTTTGGAGTTTTGTGAGATAAAAAAATCCTCCTTTCCCGTTTTACCGGCAAAAGGAGGATTCTACTTAAAATTATGATGGACTATTTTTACTTCAAGTCTCTTAGTTCCCAGCCCAATGCACTGGCACCTAATACAGCAGCATCGGAATCTTTTAATTCAGACATCAACAACTTGGCTTTACCTTTATAGATATTCAGCACATTGTCATCGATAGCTTTCTGGATAGGCTTGAAGATATAATCTCCGGATTTAGCCAATCCACCAAACAGGATGATAGCTTCGGGGCTGGAGAATGCGATAGCATCTGCTATAGCTTCACCTAGGATAGTACCTGTAAAGTTGAAGATATCTTGTGCAAGTTTGTCACCTTGAACGGCTGCATCGTACACATCTTTAGACGTGATATTTTCAGCAGGAATAGAACGAAGCAAACTTGGCTCGGTACGTGCAGTTAGGAATTCACGGGCTGTACGAGCTACACCGGTAGCCGAACAGTAAGTTTCCAAGCAGCCATGACGTCCGCATCCGCAGAGACGACCGTTCTCGCGACGTATGATGACGTGACCTAATTCTCCGGCAAAACCATCGTGACCATAAACCATCTGACCGTTGATAACGATACCGCTACCTACACCTGTACCCAAAGTGATCATGATGAAATCTTTCATACCACGTGCAGCACCATAAGTCATTTCACCGATAGCTGCGGCGTTGGCGTCGTTCGTCAATGCAGTTGGGATACCCAGACGTTCCTCAAACATGGCTGCCAAAGGAATTACACCTTTCCAGGGCAAGTTAGGGGCAAATTCAATAGTACCGCTGTAGTAGTTACCGTTGGGAGCACCAATACCGATACCTTTAATTTTGTCTACGCCACCGTTGGCGATAATCAAAGGTAACAGATTTTTGCAGACTTCGTCTACATAATTATCTACTTGTTCGTGAGCGCCGGTTTTGATAGAGCCGCTTGCAATAATAGTTCCACGTGCATCTACAATACCAAAGACGGTGTTTGTTCCGCCTATGTCAATACCTACTACGTAGGGCTTTTCCATGCTTGAATTCATGATATTAATGTTTTGTTTAAAGGGTTAGTTAATTAGTTTTATGGTTACAAATTACACAAAGAAAAATGATACTTCAAAATCTTTTTGAAAAAAACTTCACCTCATTTGCAACTTTTCGTAACATAGCTGCGTCTAATAGTGAAAATTAATAAGAAACAGACTAAAAACAGAGAGATTCGTGATACAGCTGAAAGACATTAACAAGACCTACAACAACGGGGCACCCCTACATGTGCTCAAAGGCATCAACCTCGAAATTAAACGGGGGGAGTTCGTTTCCATTATGGGAGCTTCGGGTTCCGGTAAATCCACTCTACTGAATATATTAGGTATTCTGGATAATTATGATACCGGTGAGTATTATCTGAATGGTACGCTGATCAAAAATCTCAGTGAGACCAAGGCGGCTGAATACCGGAATCGTATGATTGGATTCATCTTCCAGTCTTTTAACTTGATTTCCTTTAAAAATGCAGTGGAGAATGTGGCACTACCCCTTTTCTATCAGGGAGTAAGCCGTCGCAAACGCAATGCCCTGGCACTGGAGTATCTGGATCGCTTGGGGTTGAAAGATTGGGCGCATCACATGCCGAACGAAATGTCCGGCGGACAGAAACAGCGTGTCGCCATTGCCCGTGCTCTTATCACTCAGCCGCAGATTATCCTGGCTGACGAACCTACCGGTGCCCTTGATAGTAAGACTTCCGTGGAAGTTATGCAGATTCTTAAAGATTTGCACAAGACAGGTATGACTATTGTGGTGGTTACGCATGAAAGCGGTGTAGCCAATCAGACGGATAAGATTATTCATATTAAGGATGGTATTATCGGCAGTATTGAAGAAAATCAGAACCATGATGCTTCTCCATTCGGAAAAGACGGATTCATGAAATAAAAGAATGTACAATGTACAATTTACAACGTACAATTGAAGCTTCGCCAACATTCCGGAAGGCAAATTGTAAATTGTAAATTGTCAAATAGTAAATGAATATATGTTTGATATTTGGCAAGAAATATACGGAACCATCAAACGGAACAAATTGCGTACGTTCCTTACAGGGTTTGCCGTGGCATGGGGCATTTTTATGCTTATCGTATTGCTGGGTGCCGGAAACGGTATTATCCATGCTTTCGACCAATCTTCCTCGGAACGCGCATTGAACTCTATCCGCATTTTTCCGGGATGGACTTCCAAGCCTTATGCGGGATTGAAAGAGGGACGTCGTGTCCGTTTGGAGAATAATGATCTGGAAGCTACCGAAAAATTTTTTCCGGATCATGTCATCAGTGCCGGGGCTACTGTAAGGCAGAGTAATGTAAACGTCAGTTTTGGGCAGGAGTATGTTAATATCTCTCTGATGGGGGTACATCCTAACTATACGGAGGTGGAGACTGTGAAGACTGCAGACGGGCGTTTTATCAACCAAAATGACTTGAAGGAGCGCCGGAAAGTGATGGTTATACATAAGAAAACTGCTGAAATTCTATTCGGTAAGACTCATACTGAACCTATCGGACAGTTTGTTAATGCAAGTGGAGTGGCCTATCAGATCGTTGGTATCTATAACGACCAGGGAGACCGTGAAGCCAGTGAGGCTTATATCCCTTTCTCTACTTTGCAGACCATTTATAATAAGGGTGAACAGCTGAATAATATCATCTTTACGACTAAGAATCTGGAAACGATAGAGAGCAATGAAATTTTTGAGGCAAACTATCGTAGAGTAATTGGTGCCAGTCGTCGTTTCGATCCTCAGGATAACAGTGCTATCTGGATATGGAACCGCTTCACGGATTATATGCGGACGCAAAATGCAATGGGAATGCTGCGTACAGCTATCTGGGTAATCGGTATCTTTACTTTACTGAGCGGTATTGTAGGAGTTTCGAACATCATGTTGATTACAGTGAAGGAGCGTACTCGTGAATTCGGTATCCGTAAGGCACTTGGAGCGAAGCCGTTATCCATCCTTTGGTTGATAATTGTGGAGAGTGTCACTATTACTACTCTGTTCGGATATATAGGTATGGTGGCCGGCATTGCCGTCACGGAATGGATGAACTCAGCCTTTGGTAATCAGACTATGGATGCGGGAATGTTCCAGCAAACCATGTTCTCGAACCCGACAGTAGATTTGGGGATTGCCATTCAGGCTACGCTCACCTTGATTATCGCAGGCACACTGGCAGGATTCTTCCCTGCAAAGAAGGCTGTGAGTATCAGTCCGATAGAAGCATTGAGAGCGGATTAAGTCGAACGTAAATCGTAAATAGAAATTATGAGAATAGATATAGACTCTTGTGAGGAAATCCTCATCACGATTACAAGAAACAAGACGCGAAGCTTGCTGACGGCTTTCGGTGTATTCTGGGGCATTTTTATGCTGGTGGCACTCATTGGTGGTGGCCAGGGGATGCAGCAGGCTATGAGTTCCCAGTTTGAGGGCTTTGCCACGAATTCTGCTTTTCTGGTTTCGCAGAAGACGGGGGAAGCGTATAAAGGTTTCCGCAAAGGACGCTGGTGGGATTTGGAACTATCGGACATTGAGCGTCTGCGTCATGGGGTGAATGAAATAGATGTCATTACACCGTCCATCGCTTATTGGGGAAGAACAGCCATACATGGAGATAAAAAATATGATTGTAGTGTAAAGGGACTGTATCCCGAGTATGAACATATAGAGCATCAAGAGATGGCATACGGACGCTTTATTAATGATGTGGATATTAAGGAGGCGCGTAAAGTGTGTGTGATTGGTAAACGTGTGTATGAAAGCTTATTCCGCCCGGGAGAAGATCCATGTGGAAAGTATATTCGGGTAGACGGTATTTATTACCAGGTTATCGGTATGTGCTCGTCCGAGGGGAATATGAATATCCAGGGACAAGCATCGGAGGCTGTGACTTTGCCTTATACAACTATGAAACAGGCATACAATCTGGGTAACCGGATACATGTGATATGTTTTACAGTGAAACCGAATATTAAAGTAACGGATATTCAGGATAAGGTGGAGCGCATTGTAAAGGCGGCTCATTACATATCTCCGGATGATAAGCAGGCAGTGATGATGCTGAATGCAGAGGCTATGTTCTCTATGGTGGATAATCTGATGACTGGTGTCCGGATTTTGATCTGGATGGTAGGTTTGGGTACTTTATTTGCCGGAGCAATTGGTGTATCGAACATTATGATGGTAACGGTGCGCGAACGTACTACGGAAATCGGTATTCGACGCGCTATTGGAGCACGTCCACGGGATATTCTGCAACAGATTCTTTCGGAAAGTATGGTGCTGACCACGATTGCGGGTATGGCAGGTATTTCTTTTGCCGTATTGGTGTTGCAGGTATTGGAGGTTGCTGCCAATGATCCGGGGCATATAACTACGCATTACCAGGTTTCATTCGGGTTGGCAATCGGTACATGTGCGTTGCTGATAGGTTTGGGAGTACTTGCAGGGCTGGCTCCCGCTTATCGTGCCATGGCGATCAAGCCTATCGAGGCTATCAGGGATGAATAATTGAGGTATCTGAATCTTTAGAGAAGCCCTACAGACAGTAAGGTAAAAATTAAAATAGAAAAACAATAATATAATAATAGTATGAAAAAGTATCTGAAAATCGCATTGTTGGTAGTTGTAGCTGCCATTTTCATCTTCACGTTCGTGTTCCTTTATCAGAAGTCTAAACCGAAGATTACGGTTTATGAGACAATTACTCCGGCAGTAGCTGATCTGGAGAAAACAACGGTGGCAACCGGAAAGGTGGAACCGAGAGACGAGATCCTTATCAAGCCTCAGATATCGGGTATCATTGACGAGCTGTATAAAGAAGCCGGACAAACGATACGTAAGGGTGAAGTGATTGCTAAAGTGAAAGTAATTCCCGAACTGGGTACGCTGAACTCTGCCGAGAGCCGTGTGCGTCTGGCTGAACTCAATGCGAAGCAGGGTGAAACTGACTTCGCTCGTGTAGAGAAATTGTTTGAGGACAAGCTGGTTAGCCGTGAGGACTATGAAAAAGCTGAGGTTAGTGTGAAACAGGCACGTGAGGAGTTGCAAACAGCTAAGGATAATCTGGAAATTGTGAAGGAGGGTATTACAAAGAACAGTGCTTCTTTTTCAAGTACGCTGATCCGCTCTACAATCGACGGCTTGATTCTGGATGTACCAGTAAAGGCGGGTAACTCGGTAATTATGAGTAATACATTCAATGATGGTACTACAATCGCTACGGTTGCTAACATGAACGACCTCATCTTTAGAGGTAAGATTGACGAAACGGAAGTAGGACGTGTGCATGAAGGAATGCCGGTGAAACTGACAATCGGTGCTTTGCAGAATCTTTCATTCGATGCTATACTGGAATACATTTCTCCGAAGGGGGTAGAGGAGAACGGTGCCAATCAGTTTGAAATAAAAGCGGCTATCCAGGTACCGGATACGGTGATGATCCGTTCGGGTTATTCTGCTAATGCGGAAATTGTACTGGAACGTGCACAGCAGGCACTTACCTTGCCTGAGAGTACAATCGAATTCAGTGGGGACAGCACATTCGTATATGTGATGACGGATAGTGTGCCTACCCAGAAGTTTGAACGTAAAGAAGTGAAAGTTGGCATGAGCGATGGTATCAAGATTGTTATCAAAGACGGTGTAGACGGTAAGTCTAAAGTACGTGGTGCAGAAAAGAAGGATAAATAAAAACCGTTGGAGTAACCTTGTATAATTCAATAATAACAGATTATGAAGAAGAACTTAATAATGGGATGCATGGCCGTCTTTGCCGTTTCAGTACAGGCTCAGGAGGGCTGGACGCTGCGCCAGTGCATCGACTACGCTATAGAACATAATATTAGCATCCGCCGGACTGCCAACGCTGCGGAACAAAATGCCGTGAGTGTGAACACGGCCAAATGGGCACGTCTGCCGAATCTGAATGGTAGTGCCGGACAAAGCTGGAACTGGGGGCGTACGCAGACGGCTGTAAAGAATGAAGCCACTGGTGATTATTCTACGGTTTATGTCAATACAAGTAGTAACAGCACCAATATGTCTGTGTCTACCAGTATTCCCTTATTTTCCGGTCTGGAAATTCCCAATCAGTATGCTTTGTCTAAATTGAATCTGAAAGCCGCTATTGCGGATTTGGAAAAGGCTAAGGAGGATATTTCCATTAATATTGCTTCTGCGTATTTGCAGGTGCTATTCGATCAGGAGCTATATCAGGTAGCCATCAGTCAGGTGGCATTGAGTAAAGAACAGTTGGCACGTATTGCACGTCTTGCCGAACTGGGTAAAGCATCTCCTGCCGAGCTTGCTGAGGCTAAGGCTCGCGTGGCACAAGATGAGATGAAAGCTGTACAGGCAGATAATAATTACCAGCTTGCTTTACTTGATCTTAGCCAGCTTATAGAGTTGGAAACTCCGGAAGGGTTTTCTTTATCAGCTCCTGCGGTAAAATTGGACCTGCTTCCTCTTACTCCACCGGATGAGGTTTATCAGACGGCATTAACAAGTAAAGCTGCTGTTCAGGCTGCAAAATATCGTTTGGAAGGTAGTGAACATAGTATTCGTATTGCTCAGAGTGCTTTTTATCCTAAATTGAATCTGAATGGTAGTCTTGGTACGAATTATTATTCTACTCTCGATCGTAATTTCAGTCAGCAAATGCGGGATAACTTTAGCAAGTACGTAGGACTCAGTCTTAGTGTGCCCATCTTTAACCGTTTTGCCACTCGCAATCGTGTACGTACTGCCCGCTTACAGCAGGAGAATTATTCTTTGCAGTTGGACGATGTAAAGAAGACGCTCTATAAGGAAATACAGCAGGCATGGTACAATGCATTGGCTTCCGAGAGCAAATACACCAGTAGTAGTACTGCTACTAATGCCAGTGCAGAGTCTTTCAAACTGATGAGTGAAAAGTATGACAATGGTAAAGCAACCGCTGTAGAATATAACGAAGCGAAACAGAATCTGATGAAAGCCCAATCTGATGAATTGCAGGCTAAATATGAATATCTGTTCCGTACAAAGATATTGGACTTCTATAAAGGAATACCGATTGAATAACTTTTTTAGTGTCTTTCTCTTGAAAATCCTTCTCCGGCTGTAAGGCTGGGGGAGGATTTTCTGTATATTTGCTGCATGAGTCCTTTTATCAGTATAGTTATCCCCTTTTACGGTACGGCAGACCCGGTGCTGCTGCAACGTTGTCTTGATTCTATCCGCCGGCAAGGGATGGAAGAGGGAAGCTATGAGATAATTGTGGCGGATGACGAGAATCGGACTACGGGAGGAGCACGAAATAATGGAATGCAACAAGCACATGGTGAGTATCTTTTTTTTGTAGATGCAGATGATGTCTTATTGCCGAATACACTTCCTTCTTGTTTGTCTTTATTGAGACTGTATTCGCCTGACATCCTGAAGTTTGGCTTTCAGGAGCTTACTTGTCACTTTTTGTTAGAACAACAGAGTCCGGCAAATCAATCGCTGTCTTATGTGGAATACTCATCCAGTGCTGACTTTATGGCACTCAACAACTTTACAGGAGTTGTTTGGACGCATATCTTCCGTCGGAGTATGCTGGAAACGTCTTCTCTTTATTTCAGTGAGACGAGCTTTTTTGAGGATGAAGAGTTTGTAGCCAAAGCTTACCTCTTTGCCCGAAAAATGTTGGTGACTTCTTATAAAGTATATGGTTATTACCGTTCCTCATCTTCTTTGACGCGAGTGAATGTTGATGAAAAGTGCCGGAAGAGAATATTAGCTTTCAAGGAAATGCTTTTCCGTTTGAAAGCGTTTAGTCAGTCAGTTACTTCTGCTGGACGTTTGGAAGCATTGGATAGACGAATCCATTTTCTTGTTATTGATTATATCCGTCAGATGTGGAGAAATAAATGCAGTATGAGAGAGATAAACCAACGATTGGCTGTCCTGAAACAAAATGGATTAGTGCCTTTACCTTATAAAAACTATTCCTGGAAGTATTGTTTGGTTTGTCCTGTCATTAATGTTTATATCCGTTTGGTTATATGAAGATATTATTACTTGGAGAATTTAGCGGGTTGCATTGGAGTCTTGCGGAAGGGCTTCGGGCATTAGGACACGACGTTTGTGTTGCTTCCGATGGTTGTGGCTGGAGAAACTATCCGCGCGATATAGCTCTTGACCGGCCGACGGATAGTTTGCGTGATGGCATTTTTTGTATTCTCCGCATCTTGCGTCATCTACCGAGTTTTCGGGGATATGATGTTGTACAGATTATCAGTCCTTATTTTCTGCGCCTACGCAGCGAACGCACTCTGCCGGTTTATCGTTATTTGCAGCGACATAATGGTAAGGTCTTCTTGGGAGCTTTCGGGACCGATTATTATTATATCCGCGCTTGTATGGAAACAGATGTTTTCCACTATTCGGATTTTAAGATCGGAGGCCGGTATCGTGATACAGCTTTTAATCAGATTACTCTTCAGGATTGGTATTATGGTGGGGCAGCTCGTGCCACTCGGGCTATAGCTGAAACTTGTAATGGCATTATCGCTTGCTTATGGGAGTATTACGTTTCTTATCAACCCGGCTTCCCTGAGAAAACAGCCTTTATTCCTTTGCCTATTGATTTGCGGAAGGTAACATCGCGCGTTCGCTGTGTACCGGAGAAATTGAATTTCTTTATTGGTATTCAATCGGCCCGTAGTAATTTAAAAGGTACTGATGTCATGCTGCCTGTGTTGCAAGAAGTGCAACGCAAGCATCCCGACCTTTGCCGGATTACCGAAGTGCATGATGTGCCTTATGCCCGTTATCAGCAATTGATGGATGACGCAGATGTGCAGTTAGACCAGTTGTATTCATATACTCCTTCTATGAACTCACTGCTTGCCATGGCAAAAGGAGTAACTGTTGTGGGAGGCGGTGAACCCGAAAACTACGAAATCTTAAATGAAACGGAGCTTCGCCCCATTATCAATGTCTTGCCTGATGAACAGGATATTTACAAGAAACTGGAAGAGATTGTTTTTCATAAAGAACGTATTCCGGAACTGTCGGCGCAAAGTGTAGCATACGTAGCCAAACATCATGATCATATCAAAGTAGCCCGGCAATACCTCGATTTCTGGGAACGGCATTAATGCCCTTTATAACTCATCATTTGTTTCACGGCATGGAACTGTTTGTTTCAGATGGTGCAACAATTACCTCCTACCTTTTTCTTCTTTTTAAGCCTGTATTTGCCCTTGAATACCTTCTGTATCTTTCGGATGTAACATGAGTGAAAGAAAATGAAATGTTATTGCAGAAAGATGTAATATCAGCGAAAGTTTGTGTAAAATGATTATAGGTGCCTTTTGATGTCTATGTTGTATATTTGCTGCAGGGAGATTTCCCTGCGAAAGAAACAAGCAAAGAAATATCAAAAAAGAAATAGTATGCAAAGACGTTTTTATCTTTTCTTGCTGGTAACCATCCTGTATAGTTGCACAGCTTTGAGCCAGGGAAACTCAGCCGGAAATCCGGTGATTTATGCCGATGTACCTGATATGTCGATGATTCGGGTAGGAGATACCTATTATATGAGTAGTACGACCATGCACATGGCTCCGGGAGTCCCCATTATGAAGTCAAAAGATCTTGTGAACTGGGAATTGGTGAATTATTGCTATGATATTCTGGCAGATGTGGATGCACTGAACCTGAATAATGGAAAAAATGCGTATGGAAGCGGAACATGGGCAAGCTGTATTCGCTATCATAATAATATGTATTATGTATCGACATTCTCCAGCACTACCGGGAAGACCTATATATATGTTACGGAAGATATAGAAAAGGGTTCTTGGAAAACAATCACGTTTACTCCCTCTTATCATGATCATACGGTTTTCTTTGACGATGATGGCCGTATTTATATCATCTGGGGAGGTGGCAAACTGCATATAGCGGAGTTGAAACCCGATTTATCCGGCATCAAGGAAGGTACCGAACGTATTTTTATAGAGAATGCCAGTGCTCCGTCAGGGGATAAAGTCGGATTGCCTGCCGAGGGTTCACAGCTGTTTAAGGTGAATGGAAAGTATTACCTGTTTAACATTAGTTGGCCGAGGGGAGGAATGCGTACAGTGGTTATTCACCGCGCTGATAATATGAATGGCCCTTGGGAGGGTAGAGTAGCTTTGCAGGATAAAGGTGTGGCTCAGGGAGGCTTGATAGATACGCCTGATGGCAGATGGTTTGCTTACCTTTTCCGTGATAATGGTGCGGTAGGCCGTATCCCTTACCTTGTTCCGGTGAAATGGGAAGATGGCTGGCCGATTCTCGGAATAAATGGAAAAGTTCCGGAAACATTGGATCTGCCGGCAAGTAAAGGCCTGATACCGGGTATTGTAGCCTCGGATGAGTTTACACGCAAGAAAAAAGATGTAGCTTTGCCGCTGGTTTGGCAGTGGAATCACAACCCGGATAATTCTCTTTGGTCGGTTAGTGAACGAAAGGGGTATCTGCGCCTTAAAACCGGACGGGTGGATGCTGATTTCCTGTCTGCACGAAACACATTGACGCAGCGGACGATTGGTCCGGTATGTTCGGGAACCACTTCCGTGGATGTATCTAATATGAAAGAGGGAGATTTTGCAGGTCTTGCACTTCTTCAGAAAAAATATGGGTTCGTAGGTGTGAAGTATGAAAACGGGGTAAAGAAGATTGTAATGGTAAGTGCGCAGACTGATAAGCCGGAAGAGGTGGAAAGTCTGCCACTGAACCAGACAGTGATATTCATGAAAGCTGAATGCGACTTTACGGATCTGAAAGATATAGCCAGTTTCTACTATAGTCTGGATGGAAAGAAGTGGATTAACATAGGCAACCAGCTTAAAATGGCTTATACCCTTCCACACTTTATGGGGTATCGTTTCGGACTTTTCAACTATGCAACAAAGGCATCCGGAGGATATGTAGACTTTGACTATTTCCGTATCAGCGATAAGAAATAAAGTGATTCGTAATTATAAATAGATATTTTATATAGAAATGAGAAAGGTGAAATCAACGCTTTCCGTGGGTAAGCGTATCATTTTGTTGTCAGTTTGTATGGCAATGTTTTCAGTAACAGGATTTAGCCAGGGAGCTAAAGGTAAAAAGGTAAAGGGTGCTCCGGTATTCTCGCAGGTGGTCTATCAGGGCAATGATCGGGTGTACAGTGAGAGTCCTCTGTCGCCCGGTGAGTTTTATAACCCTATTTTGCAGGGTTGCTATCCCGATCCGTCCATAACTCGCAAAGGGGATGACTATTTTCTGGTGTGTTCATCGTTTGCCATGTTTCCCGGTGTGCCTATTTTCCACTCAAAAGATTTGGTGAACTGGACGCAGATCGGCCATGTGCTGGACCGTACTTCACAGTTGAAAGTACATGATACGGGTATCAGTGCCGGTGTATATGCTCCGGCCATCAAGTATAACCCCAATAATGATACTTTCTATATGATTACCACTCAGTTTGCAGGGGGATTCGGGAATATCATTGTAAAGTCGAAAGATCCTTTCAAAGGATGGAGTGATCCTATTAAGTTGAATTTTGACGGTATCGACCCATCTATCTTTTTTGATGATAACGGCAAGGCGTATGTGGTTCATAACGATGGACCGAAGCGTGGCGAAGAACTCTATAACGGACACCGTGTGATTAAAATCTGGGAGTATGATGTGGAAAACGATCAGGTGATTCCCGGTACGGATCAGGTTATTGTAAACGGGGGCGTGGATTTATCCAAAAAGCCTATCTGGATTGAGGCTCCCCATATCTATAAGAAAGACGGACGCTACTATCTGATGTGTGCCGAAGGTGGTACGGGGGGCTGGCATAGTGAAGTTATCTTTGTGAGTGATAACCCGAAAGGCCCCTTTATCCCGGCTCCGAGCAATCCTATCCTGAGCCAGAGATATTTGGATCATAACCGGAAGAATATGGTAGATTGGGCAGGACATGCCGATTTGGTAGAGGGACCTGATGGCAAGTACTACGGTGTATTTCTGGCTATCCGCCCCAATGAAAAGGGCAGAGTGAATATCGGTCGGGAGACATTTATCCTGCCGGTAGACTGGTCGGGTGAATTCCCCGTCTTTGAAAACGGACTTATCCCGATGGAGCCAAAGCTGAAGACTCCTGCAGGTGTTGAAAATAAAACCGGAAAAGACGGCTATTTCCCTAACGGTAATTTTACGTTTACCGAAAACTTCACATCTCCGCAACTGGATTACCGCTGGATTGGTTTGAGAGGTCCTCGTGAAGAATTTATTTCAATTCTGAAGGACGGAGGATTACAAGTCACCCCGTTTCCGGTAAACATAAAAGAAGTGAAACCAACTTCGACGCTTTTCTATAGACAGCAGCATAATAACTTCTCATTTACTACTACTTTGAACTATACTCCGAAAACGGAGAAAGACTTAGCAGGTATCACTTGTGTGCAGAGTGAAAATTTTAATTATGTTTTCGGTCTGATGAAGCAAGATAAAGATTTCCATATGGTGCTGGCGAAGACAGAAAAAGGCAATACCCGCCTTCTTGCAAGTGCAAAGGTGGATATGAAGAATCCAATTCGGTTGCAGGTGAAAGGTGTAGGAGATAATTATGACTTTAGTTATTCGCTGGATGGGAATAATTTCGTGCTGCTGGGTAACACCGTGTCCGGTGATATTCTTTCAACCAATGTTGCCGGTGGCTTTACTGGTTGTCTGATAGGTTTGCATGCTACTTCTGCCAATGATATTCGAGTGAATAATCTAAAGGATGCCTATGCTGATTATTTCACTATAGGATGTGCGGTGAATATGGCGAATTTTAATTCGCCTCAACAGATAGCATTGATTACTTCTAACTTCAACAGTATCACTGCGGAGAATGATATGAAACCTCAACCCACACAGCCTGCAGAGGGAAAATGGAACTGGGAAAATGCCGATAAGATTGCTAACTTCGCACGTGCCCATAAGATTGGACTTCGGGGACATTGCCTGGTTTGGCATGCTCAGACCGGAGATTGGATGTTCCATGATGAAAAAGGTGATTTAGTTTCAAAGGAAGTGTTATTTGAGAGAATGAGAACTCATATTCACACTATCGTCAATCGTTATAAAGATGTTGTTTATGCATGGGATGTGGTGAACGAAGCAATGACAGATGATGCGAAAGCGGAGATTCCTTACCGTCAGTCTCTCTATTACAAGATTGCAGGTGATGAGTTTATTAAAAAGGCTTTTGAGTATGCTCATGAAGCGGACCCTAAAGCATTGCTTTTCTATAATGATTACAATGAAACGAATCCTGCCAAGCGCGATCGTATCTATAATATGGTTAAGAGTATGAAGGCCGAAGGAATACCCATTTCCGGTATCGGAATGCAAGGACACTACAATGTTCTTTCTCCTACGGAAGATGAGTTCAGAAAGGCTCTCGAACTTTATTCACAAGTGGTTGATAATATTCATATTACTGAATTGGATGTTCGTATCAACACTCGGGAACAAGGCGGACAGCTCAGTGTAAATCAGGAGGGTAAGAAGTTGGAACTGACTCCTGAGGCGGATGCGGCACAAGTGGCCCAGTATGATATGTTGTTCCGGGTGATGCGTGATTATAAGCATGTGATTAGTAACGTAACTTTCTGGAATGTGTATGATGGCGATTCATGGTTGGATCGTCGTTGGGGGAATCGTCAGCGTAATTATCCGCTTCTGTTTGATGAGAACCTGTTACCGAAGTCTTCATATTATAAGGTGCTGACTTTCTAAATAAAGGCGTTGATGCGGTTTATTATATGCTCTGTCTCTTCATTCGTGAGTAATGGAGAGATGGGGAGACTTAACTCCTCATTATGGATACGTTCTGTAATGGGGAGTTGTTGCATTCCATATTCCTTTTTCAACGCTTCCTGGCGATGAGGTGGAATGGGATAATGAATCTGAGTAGAAATACCGCATTGGGTCAGATAACGTTGCAATTCATTCCGGCGGGGAGAAAAGACGGGAAAGATGTGGAAGACATTGGCTTCATTAATATGATCCGTATGGACAGTACTTTGTAATCCCAAGCGTTGCCAGTCAATATTTTCTTTATAGGATTGTGCTATCTCCCTCCTTCGGGCATTATCTTTATCTAAGCGGGATAACTTTATGGAAAGAACCGTCGCCTGTAATTCGTCCAATCGGCTGTTTATGCCTTGGTACAGATGAACATATTTTTCTGTAGAACCGTAATTGGCAATGGAACGTGCGGTGGTGGCAAGTTCGGCATCATGGGTGGTTATGGCACCACCGTCTCCCAAGGCACCCAGGTTTTTGGCCGGATAGAAGCTGAAGGCTGCGGCATCACTTAAATTACCGGCTCGCAAAGCTGGGCTTCCTTTTCCCGGTAAGCCTTTGTTCCAGATGGCACCATGTGCCTGTGCGGCATCTTCTATGATTTTTAGTCCGTAGCGGGTAGCCAGATCGTATATTCCTTGCATATCGGCTAAACGTCCATATAGATGAACCGGTAATATGGCACGTGTACGAGGGGTAATCAGCGATTCTGCATAGGTGATGTCCATGTTACATGTTTCAAAGGCAGGTTCACAAAGCACCGGTTTCAGTCCGGCACGGAGGATAGAGAGTACGGTTGCGATGTATGTATTGGCAGGGACGATTATTTCATCTCCGGCATCCATGACTCCCAATTCACGGTAAGCAAGAAATATTAATGTAAGAGCATCCAGACCATTTCCCGTACTTACACAATGAACTGTATCGCAGTAGGCTGCGAATTCTTGTTCAAAACGGGCCGTCGCCTCTCCATACAGGTACCATCCCGAATGGCAAACACGTAGTAAGGCATCCGACAGTTCAGGCTCAAAGGAAGCATTGATCTTTTGCAGGTCTAAATACTTTATCATAATTTCAATTCGTAAACGTCATACATGATTGCTCTTGCACCGAAACCTTCCTTCTGGAAAAGTAATCCTTCATTCAAGATTTGTCCGCCTTGTTCGGTGGAAATACCGAAGTCGAAGTAACGCTTTTGTCCGTAGCGGCTATATATCAGTTGGTGGAAGAGCAGGTCGAGTGCTCCACATTTCTTTCCTTGTGTGGAAGCGGCGATGTATTGCACGTGGGCCACTTCGTCGGTTTCATATACTACGCAGCCGCCCAGTGTTTCAGTTCCGTCGCATACCCGGAAAAGGGAAATCTGACGGGGAAAGTTTTTGTGCAGTCGGGTGATTTCTTCCAGTGAATGTACCGGGGCAACACAATATCGTTCATGTAGGTTTTCTTCCAATATTGACCAGAAAGAGGCGAAGTCCTCGTCTTCTGTGATTGTCAGTGCACAGGCCTGTGCCTTTTTCAATTGGCGACGGCGCAGGGTGCGGAAAGGCAGACGGTCGTCCAGTGGAATTACGGATGAGATGCTACGTGCTGTAAGTTGTGCGCCCAGGCGAACGAGGATATATAAATCTTCTTCCGCCGGATAGCGGTGATAAATGTGCGGAATAGCCCGATATACTATTGATTGTACACCGCACTCCGTATGTAAATAATTCAGGGCGGTGCAGAATGCACTTTTTGCTTGTACTAAGGTAATAGAGGCGGAGAGGAGTATTCCTCCATAAGTCAGTCCCTGATGAGAATAAAAACAATCACCGGAAAGGTTGCCGGGGAGCAAGGCTGTTAATTTCTGATTACAATAAATCAGCAGGGAACAATCATGGAAACGCTCGGCATGATAGTCCATGTAGTCGCGTTGCAGCATGAATGTACCGTTTTTGGAACGGCGCACGAAGCGGTCCCAGCGTTCTTTTTCTTCTGCTGAGTAGCGGACTATGTGCCAGTTCTGATCAGTTACTGTGCTTATTCCCATGTGCTTATCTGTCTTTTATATTACTTCTGGAATTCAAATATAGGTATATCTACCTGATAAATAACGTAAGTCTTGGCGGTTTATTATCAACCCCACACGGTAACTTCATTTACACGCCGAAGTAAAGCTCGTTACACGCCGAGGTAAAGCCCGTTACAATAAGCGGTAAAGGCTGTTACATGCTGCAGTAAATGCTTTTACATCTTGTGGTAAGCTGCCGGTAAATGCTATTGATTGATTATCAGTATACTAACAATGAATTCACCAGCAATCTTTAATTCATTACTGTACCGAAACACTTTACTTCAACCTACGGGTGAAAATAATCCTTTTTTATATAGAACTTTCCGGGAATTAAAAAATATGCCTGAAAATGAAGAGGCATTTTCTTTTTTCTTCTATTGAGGTGTGATGAAAAAGGACTATTCGTTATATTTGTAGCAATTTAAAAAACAAACGAAATGAAAAGAATGACTTTGAAATTTATCCCTGCCGTACTTTTGGTAGCTGTATTCTTGCTAAGCTCTTGTAGTTCTGCATATAAGGTGACGAAGGCGGAGGGGACGATGGTGGCGGTTGACTCTACCTGGGATGTAAATCCTGATGCTGAAGCGATAGCATTGCTTGCTCCCTATAAGGCGAAGGTTGACAGTATCATGCTCCGTGTGGTAGGTACTGCAGAAGTAAGCATGGACAAAGGAGCGCCTGAAAGTCTGCTTTCTAATCTGGTAGCGGATGTTCTACGTAATGCAGCCGGACAAGTATTGGGTAAGCCTGCCGATATGGGATTAATAAATATGGGTGGCTTGCGTAATGTATTGACTGAAGGTCCTATTACCTGCGAAAATATTTATGAGATATTGCCTTTCGAAAATTCTCTTTGTGTATTGACCATGAAAGGAGTTTATCTGAAAGAATTGTTCAATAATATTGCAGCATGTCACGGGCAAGGTGTCAGTGGGATGCAGCTTCTGATAACAAAAGACGGAAAACTATTGGAAGGCACGGTTGCAGGCTGTCCGATAGAGGATGAACAGCTTTATACAATTGCTACCATTGATTATCTGGCAGACGGAAACGATGGTATGACTGCCCTGCCGCAAGCTGAGAAACGTGAATGTCCGGATGGGGCTACTTTGCGTGGTTTGTTTATGGACTATGTGGAGCAACAGACTACTGCCGGAAAGAAGATTACTTCCCGTATGGAAGGCAGGATAACTGTGAAAGATGAGTAATCCAGCTTCGCAAGAGCATAATCATAAATTATAAATCATAAATCATGAAACGATATATTCTTTTATTGATGGCAGTTTGCTGCCTATTTTCGATATCCGCACAGCAATCGACTAAAGAGATACCTGTAGAGCCTCTCTGCCTGGTAGCTCCTGACTCTGCCCAGAAAACCAAACAACTGGTGATTCTGCAAACAAGTGATACGCACAGCCGCATTGAACCCATTTCTGTGAATGCTGCCGACCGCTATGCCGGTATGGGTGGAACGGTGCGCCGGGCTACCTTTATTAAGGAAGCGCGTAAAATAAACCCCAACCTGTTACTGTTTGATTGCGGAGACATTTCTCAAGGAACTCCTTACTACAATTTGTTTCAGGGGGAAGTCGAAGTAAAGATGATGAATCTTATGGGTTATGATGCCATGACGATAGGTAATCATGAATTTGATTTCGGTTTGGAAAATATGGCACGCTTGTTCCGTATGGCAAACTTCCCGGTGGTATGTTCCAACTATGATGTGACAGGTACGGTGCTGGAAGGCTTGGTGAAACCCTATACTACCTTTAACCGCAATGGGTTGAAGATAGGCGTATTCGGTCTTGCTCCGAAGATGGAAGGGTTGGTGCAGGCTGATAAATGTGAAGGTGTGGTTTATAATGATCCGATAGAAGTAGCACAGAAAATGGCGGATTTGCTGAAGAATGAGGAAGATTGTGATGTGGTCATTTGCCTGTCGCACCTCGGTTATCAACTTAAAAATGCTCCTTGTGACGAAGAACTGGCACAGAAAACGAATCATATCGATGCCATTCTGGGTGGACATACTCATACCTTTATGAAGGAACCGGCTGTCTACTTGAATAAAGACGGTCAGAATGTACCTGTGATGCATACCGGAAAAAGTGGAATTTACGTTGGTATGTTGAAACTAACACTTGCGGAAGAATAAATATCCCAATCATCTAAGTAATAAATAGTAAAAAAATGAAGAGACCTATTCTCTTTTTGCTTGCTGCCCTTTTGTGGGGTGGCGCAGGATTGCTTCATGCTCAGACAGAAGCGCCTTTTCTCCCTTCAGCGGCAGATGCCCGTTGCAAACAGTGGGTAGATTCTGTATATTCCGGTTTGAACCTGCAAGAAAAAGTAGGGCAGTTGATTGTTACCACCTTTCCTGCCAAAGTGGATAAACAGAAGAAGAAACAAATACGTGATCTGGTTAAGAAATATAAGATAGGAGGTCTGCTGTTTGCCGAAGGTACACCGGAAGAGCAGGCTATACTGATGAATATTGCCCAGAAGAATTCTAAAGTTCCTGTTATGATTACTTTCGATGGTGAATGGGGACTCTCTATGCGCCTAGAAGGTACGCCTTATTTCCCGAAGAATGCTGCACTTGGCTGTATTGAAGACAACCATCTGATTTATGAATACGGGCGTGAAGTGGCACGGGAATTTCGTGAGCTGGGTGTTCATGTGAATTTTGCACCGGATGCGGATGTCAATACCAATCCTTTGAACCCGGTGATCCATGTACGCTCTTTCGGGGAAGACCCGAAGAAGGTGGCTGAAAAGGTGGTCGCTTATAGCCGTGGACTGGAGAGTGGCGGTGTGTTGTCCGTGTGCAAACACTTCCCCGGACACGGAGATACGGATGTGGACTCGCATAAAGGATTACCGTCACTATATTATAACCGCGAACGCCTGGATAGTGTGGAACTGTATCCTTTCAAAGAAATGATACGTGCTGGCTTGGGTGGGGTGATGGTTGGTCATCTGCAGGTACCTGTGCTGGAACCGGATGCTATCACGGCTTCTTCACTTTCCGGAAATGTGGTGACCGGATTGTTGAAAAATGAAATGGGATTCCAGGGGCTGGTGTTTACGGATGCACTGGATATGAAGGGAGTTTCATCTGTGCCCCAGGTTACTACAAAGGCCTTGCTTGCAGGAAATGATATGGTGCTGGTGCAGTATAATACTGAAAATGCTGTGCAAGAGGTGCTGAATGCGGTGAAAGACGGTGTTCTTTCGGAGAAGGTTGTTGAAGAGAAATGTCGTAAGATACTTACTTATAAATATCTGTTGGGTTTACGTCAGCCGCGTCCTCAGTTGCAGGTTAGCGGAATGAGTTATCGTATCCATACAGATGAAGCCAAGGCACTGGTAACGCGACTTCGCCAGGCTGCTGTTACGGTGCTGGGTAATCATTTTGGAGTATTACCGTTGACACCTGTTGGCGACACCCCGATTGCACTGTTGAGTGTGGTCGAAGGTAAAGACAGCATCTTCATTGCTGAGATGAAGAAATTGTCACCTGTTCCCGTGGAGTGTTTTCATTTGGCGAAGGAGATGAGTGGAGATGAGCACCGTGAACTGGCACGCAAACTGGCGAATTATCGGCGGGTTGTAATCAGCATATCAGGTAAAGATACAGATGCGCTTGCTTATGCCGATTTTCTGGCAGGATTGAATCTGCCCGCCCCCGTAGTATATGCTTTCTTCACGTCCTATCGTGCGATGCAACCTTTAGTTCCGGCTTTGAATCAAGCCAGTGCTGTGGTGCTGGGACATTCATCGGAAGCGGATATTCAGCAATATGTAGCGGGTGTACTGTTTGCTAAAGTCCCTGCTCAGGGAAAGCTTTCCATGAGCATCGGTAATCTCTATCAGGCCGGTGAGGGAAGTGTGATTACTCCGGGGATGAAACCGGGACGTATTATTCCTGAAGATTTGGGAATGAAGTCTAATGAGTTGCATCGTATCGATGCTATTGTCAAGGGCGGATTGGCTGCCGGATCCTATCCAGGGTGTCAGGTGCTGGTGTTGAAAGATGGTCAGACGGTATATGATAAGTGTTTCGGTACTCATTCTGATAAAGACACCACTGCTGTACGCCCTACAGATATGTTCGACCTTGCTTCTTTGACGAAGACTACTGCAACACTGCTTGCCGTGATGAAACTTTATGATACGGGTAAGTTGAAGCTGACGGATAAAGCGTCCCAGTATTTGCCAATCTTGCGAAATACTGATAAGAAGAATATTACAATAAAGGATTTGCTTCTTCATGAATCCGGTCTGCCTCCTTATATTCGTTTTTATCTGGAGGCCATCGACCCGAACTCGGTGCATGGACCGTATGCTCAAAGTTGGGTGGATGAGTGGCATCGCACGCAAGTCAGTGAACATAGCTATTATTGTTCAAATTTCAAGTTTAAGAAAGGCTTGGTCGCTGAAAAAGAATCATCTACTTACAACTTGCATGTAGCTGACAAAATGTGGCTGAACAAGAACTTCAAGAATACCATCTTGCAAAAGATTGCCCGGTGTGATATGGACAGTAAGCGGTATGTGTACAGTGATCTTGGTTTTATCCTATTGCAGCAGGTGGTAGAGGCTATAGTTAAGTTGCCAATGGACCTTTATCTGGCTAAAGAGTTTTATGCACCTATGGGCTTGCAACGTACCATGTATCTGCCCTTATTAAGGTACTCCAAACAAGAGATTATGCCTACGGCCGCAAATGATTTCCTGCGCCGTCAGGATTTATGCGGCTATGTGCACGATGAGACTGCCGCTTGTATGGGTGGCATTTCCGGTAATGCAGGTTTGTTCTCTACAGCTACGGAAGTTGCGAAGATATACCAGATGATGCTGAATGGGGGAGAATGGAATGGCAAACGTTATTTGAGTGAGGCGACTTGCCGTTTGTTCACTACGGAGGCCTCTGCCATCAGTCGCAGAGGATTGGGTTTTGACAAACCTAATTTGAAGGATTTGAAGAACAGTCCTTGTGCTCCTTCGGCTACCAATACCGTTTACGGACATACCGGTTTTACGGGTACCTGTGCCTGGGTGGATCCTGAACATGGAACGGTGTATGTTTTCCTCAGCAACCGTCTGTGTCCCAATGTGTGGAATACAAAACTGACTGAGATGAATATCCGTACCAATATACAGGAAGCGATTTATAAAAGCCTGAAATAGTCTGGGTATAGAAATACAGGAGACACGGGAAATACAGTGTTTTTTACTAATTAGTCCAAAAAACTCTGTATTTTCCGTGTCTTTGTGTTCGAAATACTATAACTTTGGTAGCCTTAATGCATAAATGATGATGAAAAAACTATTCCTATTCTTTTTGATGATATACAGTTGTTGTGTCCGCTTTGATGCTCAGGCGCATCATCTGCCGGTGCCACAATCTCCTGTACCTTCTGTTGAACCTATTATGATACGATCTGTTTCCAATGATGAACGATGCCGGCAGTGGGTGGATTCGGTACTCAACAGGATGAATCTGAGAGAACGTATCGGACAATTATTCATTTATACTATTGCTCCTCAGCAAGATAAGGCAAACCGGGATTTGCTACGTAAAGTTGTGGATGGCTACAAAGTGGGCGGCCTGCTTTTTTCCGGTGGATTGATGGAAAACCAGGCGATACTGACCAATGAAGCACAGAAGATGGCAGATGTTCCGTTGATGATAACCTTTGACGGCGAATGGGGACTTTCCATGCGCTTGCGAGGTACACCAGTATTTCCCCGAAATATGATTCTGGGCTGTATACAAAATGACAGTCTGCTTTATGAATATGGTCGTGAGATGGCCCGGCAATGTCGGGAACTCGGTGTGCAGGTTAACTTTGCTCCGGTGGCGGATGTGAATATCAACCCGAAGAACCCGGTTATCAATACCCGTTCGTTTGGAGAAAGTCCTGCTAATGTGGCCGATAAAGTAATAGCCTATGCCCGTGGACTGGAAGAAGGTGGCGTACTTTCCGTGAGCAAGCATTTTCCAGGTCATGGTGATACGGATGTGGACTCGCATCATTCGTTGCCGAAGTTGACTTTTTCTCGTGCACGTTTGGATAGCGTGGAGTTATATCCGTTTAAGAAAGCCATTCAGGCCGGGCTATCCGGTATGATGGTGGGACATTTAGAGGTACCGGTACTTGAATCGAAACGAGGAGTGCCTTCTTCACTTTCCCGTAGCGTGGTGCATGATTTGCTGACACAAGAGATGAAGTTCCAAGGGTTGGTATTTACGGATGCGTTGGCTATGAAAGGTGTTTCTGTCAATAACGCGAGTATTTGTTTGCAGGCATTGAAAGCGGGGCATGATTTGTTGCTTGTGCCCAGACGAATTAAAGAAGAAGTGGATGCTATACTGGATGCTGTGAAAAACGGTGAATTGACGGAGGCGGAGATTGAGGCAAAATGCCGGAAGGTACTTACTTATAAATATGCTCTTGGATTATCAAAGAAACCTTTTGTGCGTCTTTCGGGGTTAAGTAACCGTATCAATACAGCACACACTCGTGACCTGATAAGGCGTCTGAATCAGGAGGCGATTACCGTACTGAAGAATAAAAACGATGTGCTTCCGTTGGATACAGATATCCGGGAGATAGCTGTGCTCAATGTAGGTGATGCAAAAGAAATACAACCGTTCCTGAAAGAACTCTCCGAATATATCCATCCTGCCGGTTTAAAAGGAGTACCCGCCGTCTTTCAATTGAAGAAAGAGTTGCCGGCGGCTGCACGTAAGCAGTTGCGTGATTCACTGTCACAGTATAAACGAATCCTTGTTTGTGTGACGGAACACCGCTTGTCACCTTATCAGACCTTCTTTGGAGAATTTGTTCCTGATGTTCCAACAGCTTATCTGTTCTTTATACCCGGTAAGCAAATGTTGCAGATACGTCGGGCGGTATCAGCTGCTAATGCTGTAGTACTTGCACATTCATCGAATGACGACGTACAGTGTCAGGTAGCCAGAATACTGTATGCCGATGCAACGGCAAACGGACGTCTGTCGGCAAGTATCAGTGACTTGTTTGCGGCGGGGGACGGACGGACCATTACTCCGAAAACACCGCGTCACTTTGTGCCCGATGAACATGGAATGAATTCCCGTCTGTTGACTCGCATTGATGAAATAGCGAGAGAAGGCATTAAAGAAGGTGCTTATCCCGGTTGTCAAATTGTGATATTGAAAGACGGAAAGGAAATGTATAATAAGGCCTTTGGAACACATACCTGGCCAGGTGTTATGGGTACTTCTGCCAAAAAACTTTCTACGACCAATATCCCCGGCGCTGCTTTACCGGTATCTCCGACAGATGTTTATGATCTGGCTTCGCTGACAAAGACTACGGCAACATTGCTTGCTGTCATGAAGCTGTATGACAAAGGACGTTTGAATCTTACCGATCGTGTGTCGGATTATCTGCCCTGGCTGCAAGATACGGATAAAAAAGATATCACGGTCCGCCAATTGCTGTTGCATGAATCCGGATTACCTTCTACATTGTTGTTCTATCAGGAAGCCATTGATAAAGAAAGCTATGCAGGAACTCTTTTCAAAGCAAGACCGGATGCTGCACATTCTGTGCAGATAGGTGTTCGTACCTGGGCTAATCCGAAGTTTAGGTTCCAGAAAGGGTTGACTTCTAAAGTGCGGACGGCAGAGCATACCTTACAAGTTGCCGATAGCTTATGGCTGAATCGTTCCTTTAAAGAAGTCTATCAACAAACGATTGTGAAGGCACCGTTGCGCGATCGCCGTTATAGGTATAGCTGTGTAGGTTTCATCCTGTTGCAGCAGTTGGTTGAGGCACGTACGGGCATGTCGATGGATGCTTTCCTGGAACAGGAATTTTATGCTCCGATGGGGTTGAAACGTACGGGATATTTGCCATTAAAGGGCGCTGCTACAGCAGGAACAACGTATGCAGGCATTGTATCCGGTAAGCATACTCCTATACCGAAAGCGGAAATCATACCTTCTTCGGTGGATCCATTCTTGCGGAAGACGGTTCTTCAGGGCTTCGTGCATGATGAGTCGGCAGCTTTCCAAGGCGGTGTATCAGGAAATGCCGGTCTATTCTCCAATGCAACGGAAGTGGCTCAGATTTATCAAATGTTGTTGAATGGGGGAGAGTTGGATGGTAAGCGTTATTTGAGTCCGGAAACTTGCCGTGTATTTACTACTACTGTATCCCGCATCAGTCGTCGTGGTCTGGGCTTCGATAAACCTGACCGGCAGAATCCGGCAAAGAGTCCTTGTGCCACGGCTGCGCCTGCTACAGTTTATGGGCATACTGGATTTACAGGTACTTGTGCCTGGGTTGATCCGACGAATGGGCTGGTTTACGTCTTCCTTTGCAATCGTATCTATCCGGATGTATGGAATACGAAGCTGATGAAGATGGATATCCGTACACGAATACAGGAGGTGATGTATCAGGCGTTAAAATAGCTATATATAGAAGAAGGGAATAGCCCCCCGCTCACGCGGCCGGTTATTCCCTTTTTCACGTCTTGAAACAATCAATTAATACCAGTCAAACTTATCTGTGTTGCAATGCAAATTATGTTAGAATGCAATACCCAGACGCAGACCGAAATTGCTTGAACCGTCTACACTATAAGTGAACAGGTCGCCCTTGTTCGTGCCATAGCTATAGTAAGCGGCAATGTGCAACCCCGGACCATAAGCCCATGGGTAAATGTTGAGACCAATTTCCGGTGATACATAGAAGCCCCAGGTACTCTTGTTTGCTTCATAAACATTGAAAGTTGATTTCATTTCAGCGTATTGAGGACCTACCTTCACACCAACGTAAGGTTGGAAAGCGCTACCGCGGTCGAAAGTATAACGACCTGCCAGACCGAAAGGTAACTGGAACAATGTATGCTGTTGGTCGGTATTGATGCTGCCGCCTTCACCTACCGGAAGTGTTTGGCGTCCGAAGTATTCGTGATTGCTATGATAAGCCAGGAAAGCACCGAGAGCAAAGTTTGGAGTGACGTAGTAACCACCTTCGAAGCTCATACCCCATCCGCTGGCTTTATCAGCGAAATGGTTGCTCAGGGGGAAGTTGAATTGCCAATCGATATTGGCATAACCGTTATCGGTCAATTGTGCCTTTGCCGGCATGGCGAAGACGAGAGCCAGAGCGGCAACCGCCAGTACTCTCATAGAAATATATTTTATTGTTTTCATACTTGTTATTGTTTTAAACGACTTAACTACTTACTACTAATTATTTATTAGTCAGATATGAAGATTGAGCATAAGCTTGGTTTACGCCTTCAACAGCCAGTTTGGTATTTACAGATGTGGAACCGCTAAGTAATCCGCTCATATAGCTTGTCCAGAGTACGGGCAGCTTTTCTTTTTCGCCTTGTGTGGCTTCCAGATTTAGGAGCTCGGTAATGAATGACCCCGTGCTATAAGTATAAGTCACAGCATACGGATAGTACCATCCGCCCCAGTTACCCCAGTAAGGTGCATCCCAGTAACCTGGATAGTTCCACCACCATTCGGGACGTCCGTAGTCATTAAAATAGTAAGTGCTCTTGATGTAGCTGACCTGTAAACCGAGGTTGGCTTCTTCACGGTCGTCTACGCGGACAAAGCCACGGTTATTCATATTGGTAGCATAGGCTTGCAGAATTTCCTGAGCGCTTTCATCTTTCCAATATTCGGCTTCTTTCTTATCGCCGATGACAAGAATGCTGTCCGGCATGTAGTACGTTTGGAAAGCTTTGAAATCGGCTTTCGAGTCATAATTAGTATAAACCAGATATTTGTTGTCCAGCTTATCCGTGTCAGGGTCTTTTTCGCAGGCTGCGAAAGTTAAGACCACCAATAATAGGGGAATTAATTTCTTCATACTTTTATAATGTTTAGGTTATATATAAAAAATCCTGCCCTGGTACCTCAGGCTTTTGGTACATGAACAAGATAAAAAATAAAAGGTTCAGAAAGGGGTGTGTTAAAATTGTATTCTTGGTGAAGAAAGTCTTAAAAAAGTGAGCTTTTGGGATAGAATACTGGTTCGTATCTTATTGGAAATTAATGTTCTGGAGTTTCCTGCCTGTGGGAACGCCTGTTTTTTCACGTAGGAATTGTAATTTCACGAGCGTTCCCTTTCGTGGAAACGCTCGTTACTCTTAAAAGGAACTGATTTACCTGCCTGCAGCCGATAAAACAAGTCCTTATTATCAGTTTATTTCAGACTATCTATCTGATTGATCTTTTCTAATTCTTCTGCTGTGAATTTCGTATTTTTGATGCTTTGCAGATTGTCATCCAACTGTGCTACAGAGCTTGCTCCGATAATGACTGAGGTAACCATGTCATCTTTCAGTAACCATGCCAGAGCCATTTCAGCAAGAGTTTGTCCGCGTTGCGTGGCAACTTCGTTCAGGGCTTTTATCTTCTTCAGCGTTTCGTCAGTCAATGCCTCTTTTTTCAGGAACCCACCTTTGGCAATGCGTGAGTCTTCGGGAATACCGTTCAGGTAACGGTTTGTCAATAGACCTTGTGCCAGAGGAGAGAAAGCAATGAAGCCTGTACCGTTTTCCTTAGCTTGTTGCAGGATACCTTCTTCTTCCGGTTCGCGGTTAAAAATGTTATATCTTCCCTGATAAAGCAGGCAATGCACATCTCTTTCTGCCAGGTAACGGTAGGCAAATTCGGCTGCTGCTTTCGGATATTTTGAGATACCGACGTACAGGGCCTTGCCTTGCCGCACAATATCTACGAGGGCTTGCAGAGTCTCTTCCAACGGAGTTTCCGGGTCATAGCGGTGCGAGTAGAAGATGTCTACATAATCCAGATTCATGCGTCGCAGGCTCTGATTAAGGCTGGTCATCAAGTATTTTCTGGATCCCCATTCGCCGTAAGGACCGGGCCACATATCATGTCCTGCTTTCGTGGAAATGAACAGTTCGTCACGATAAGGCATGAACGATTTCTTCATGATCATTCCGAAAGTTTCTTCTGCCGAACCGTAGGATGGACCGTAGTTGTTGGCAAGGTCGAAATGGGTAATCCCTTTGTCGAAAGCGTAGTGTGCCATTGCCTGTGAATTAGCGAAAGTATTGACGTCGCCGAAGTTGTGCCACAAACCTAATGATATTTCGGGCAGCAATATGCCGCTTCGTCCACAACGGCGATACTTCATACCGTTGTCGTACCGACTGCTGTCGGGAGAGTAAATGGGGTTTATCATTGCTATTAAGTTTAAGTGAGAATACAAAAGTAAGTGATTTTATCGGAAAAGAACAGATTGTACTGTCGAAAAGTATAGCAAAGTACAGAGGATTTCTTAGTGAAAGATGTCGGAATAGGAGCGTTGTGAAGATTGTAAATAAAATCAGGCTTATTAATTATTGTATTAATAAAGAATGATTATATTTGCAATATGATACTTTTTTAACTAGTCAATATGGAAAGCTCAAATTACATTATGAGGGAAATTACTCCCTTGTCCGATCGCGATTGTTTTTATATTGCCGATCGTCGTAAGACAGAATTTACTTATCCTATTCATTGTCATGCTGAGTTTGAACTCAACTTTACAGAGCATGCGGCCGGTGTCCGCCGTGTGGTAGGAGATTCCGCCGAAGTTATAGGAGATTATGATCTGGTGTTGATAACCGGCAAAGAGTTGGAACATGTGTGGGAACAGCATGAATGTGACTCTAAAGAAATCCGTGAGATTACAATTCAGTTCTCGCCCGACTTGTTTTTCAAGAACTTTATGAATAAGAACCAGTTCGATAGTATTCGTTGTATGCTGGAGAAAGCTCAGTGCGGCATTAGTTTTCCTATGCAGGCCATTATGAAAGTATATAATTGGTTGGATCGACTGGCTTCGGAGGAACAAGGTTTTTATGCAGTGATGCATTTCTTGAGAATACTTTATGAGCTATCGCAATATGATGATGCGAAAGTATTGTCCAGTTCTTCTTTTGCTAAAATAGAAACTTTCTCAGATAGTCGTCGCGTGCAAAGAGTGCAGAAGTATATTGCCGATCATTATCAGGAGGATATTCGCTTGAATACTTTGGCGGATATGGTAGGCATGACGCCTGTTTCATTCAGCCGTTTTTTCCGGTTGCGTACGGGGAAGACACTTTCTGATTATATCATAGATATCCGTCTTGGTTTTGCTACCCGTTTACTGGTGGACTCTGCACATACGATTGCTGAGATATGTTATGACTGTGGTTTTAATAACTTGTCCAATTTCAACCGGATATTTAAACGGAAGAAGGATTGTTCGCCGAAAGAGTTCCGGGAGAATTATAGAAAGAAGAAGATAGTGATCTGATTTTGAACTTTTAGTATTTGGCATATCGTTTGTCTTACTCTTAAAAGAGGTATTTCCCTACTCAACGAAGAATTGTACAATGAAAGGATAAAATAATATCAGTTGGAGTATTAGGATATCGCTACATTTGCAAATAGAAAAACATATTCTAATCTATTGGAAAATATGCAAGCGAGAAAGTCTTTATTAGTTGGAGCATTTATATTAGCAAATATTTCATTGAAGGCCCAGGACAATGGTGGATGTGATGACTGTCCGGCTTTCAATGCAAGTGGAAAAGTGGAAGTGCGTGGAGTGAAGGAGCGAATTATTGGCAATTTATCTCAACCTATATCTGCGCGTGTAGAGAATCTCATCAGCAAGATGACACTTGAAGAAAAGGTGGCTCAGCTTTCTAATGAAACAGATAGTATACCGCGCTTGAATCTTCCCTCATATAATTATTGGAATGAATGCCTGCATGGAGTGGCTCGTGCGGGTGAAGTGACTGTGTTTCCACAAGCTATTAATCTGGCTTCTACCTGGGATACATTATTAATTAAGAAAGTAGCTTCTGCCATCTCTACAGAGGCTCGCCTGAAATATTTGGAAATAGGAAAGGGGCTTACTTATTGGTCTCCTACTATTAATATGGCTCGTGATCCCCGCTGGGGACGGAATGAGGAAACTTATGGTGAGGACCCTTATTTAACTTCCCGCTTGGGAGTAGCTTTTGTGAAGGGATTACAGGGAGATCATCCCGATTATCTGAAGACGGTCGCTACAATAAAACATTTTGTTGCCAATAACCAAGAAAATGACCGTTTCTCCAGTTCTTCACAGATACCCACCAAGCAGTTGTATGAATATTATTTTCCGGCTTATGAGGCATGCGTAAAGGAAGCGGATGCGCAATCTGTAATGACTGCTTATAATGCCTTTAACGGAGTGGCTCCGAGTGGCTCAACCTGGCTTTTAGGAGATGTTCTGAGAAAAGAGTGGGGATTTGACGGATTTGTTGTTTCTGATTGTGGAGCTATTGGAGTCATGAACTGGCAGCACCGGGTTGTAAACTCATTGGAGGAAGCTGCTGCTTTAGGTATCAATAGTGGTTGTGATTTGGAATGTGGGGGAACCTATCGCGAGAAACTGGTAGCAGCTGTAAAGATGGGATTGGTTTCAGAACAAGCTATTGATAAGGCTTTGACTCGCGTATTAACAGCACGTTTTAAATTAGGTGAATTCGACCCTATTGAACTTGTTCCCTATAATCATTATGATAAAAAGTTACTTGCAGGAGAAAAATTTGGGAAGCTAGCTTATGAAGCTGCGGTTAAATCCATCGTACTTTTAAAGAATGACAATGATTTCTTGCCTGTAGATAAGAAGAAGATACGTTCTGTAGCTATCGTCGGTCCATTTGCTGATAATAATTATCTGGGCGGATATAGTGGGAAACCTGTTCATAACGTTTCTTTGCTTCAGGGTGTTAAAGATTTAGTAGGTAAAAAAGTGAAGGTTTCATACATGGAAGGCACTTCCGTGATTTCTCCGGTTGGTTCGGAGTATTTGGTAGCTTCTGATGGGGTGAACCAGGGACTTACTGCTGACTATATAAGTGGGCACAATCTGAGTGATATCCCTTTGTTTTCAAGAATTGATAAGACTGTGGGTTTTGACTGGGGAGATGGTACGCCGGATGAACGCTTAACTAAAAATAATTATTCTGTCAGATGGAGTGGATATCTGAAAGCTCCGGTAAGTGGCAAACATACTATTGGTATGTATGCGGATGGTGGAGTGCGTATTTGGTTGAATGATCGTTTAGTTTTGGATAAATGGAATGCTCGTGGTTTACAGTTTTATTCTGTAGAGGCTCCGTTTGAGGCAGGCCGAAAAATGCCAGTTAAAATAGAATATATAAATAAGACGGGGGCTGCTGCTTGTATGTTGGTTTCTGATTTTGGAAATTCAGATCAAATAAATAAGGTGAAAGAATTTGTATCCGGGGCAGATTTAGTATTGGTTGCTTTGGGGAATGATGAAAAGTTGGCTCGTGAAAATCGTGACCTGCCTTCCATTTATTTACCTATGACACAGGAATTGCTGCTAAAAGAAATCTATAAAGTGAATCCTCGTACTGCCTTGATACTCCACACGGGAAATCCGTTAACTTCAAAATGGGCTGCAGAAAATGTCCCTGCTATTCTTCAAGCTTGGTATCCGGGACAAGAGGGAGGTAAGGCTTTGGCTGGCATTTTGTTTGGTTCAGAAAATCCGTCGGGTAAGTTACCGATGACTATTTATGAATCGGAAGAGCAGTTGCCGGATATTTTGGATTATGATATTTGGAAAGGGCGTACCTATCAATATTTGTCAAGTAAGCCTCTTTACGGATTCGGACACGGTTTAAGTTATTCGAACTTTGAGTATACACATTTGCAAAGTGATGATGTGGTTCGCCCGGATGGTACTTTGCAATGTTCTATTGAAATTAAAAATATAAGTGATGTAGCAGGAGAAGAAGTTGTTCAGGTATATATTTCCCGTGAAAATACTCCGGTTTATACTTTCCCGTTAAAGAAATTGGTGGCTTTTGCGAGAGTGGACCTGAAACCGGGTGAAAGTAAAACGGTTACTTTTACAATTGCTCCCCGCCAGCTTTCTATATGGCAGGAAGGAATATGGAAGATGCTTCCGGGGAAATATTCCTTGTTTGTGGGAAGTGGTCAGGAGGGACTATCTAAAGGAATAAATAGGAATTTTGAAATAAGGGTAGAATAAGGTTAGTTGAGTCAGGATATAGGTGCTTTTTTAGGGGAAAAGATTGTTTTAATGGATAGTTTATAGTCTGTGATATGATGCTTTTTTATTCTTATATTGGGATAATATAATATAGGAATACTTTTCTTGAAATGTATTAATTTAACTTTTAACTATGTTAGGTAAAAACTCTTCAACTCGTTTTATATAACGTGTTTGAATGGGGTATGCCTTCTGATCAGATACTTATTGCATAGTGTCGAAATAGTATTAGTTAATGATAAAATTGTACTTGTTTATCATAGAGACGGCAGCTATATTTGCAGTGTTGAAGAATTTATTATTTTAAATCAGTGTTATATATGAAAAACATTATGTTGTTTCTGATGGCGCTCTTAATGAGTAGTCATGTGATGGCTCAGGAATCCATCGTTACCGGTACTATTACTGATGCTAACGATGGTTCTCCATTGATTGGAGCCAATGTGTTGGTTAAGGATGCCGGGGTAGGTTCCATTGCTGATACGGAAGGTCGGTATAGCGTGAATGTTCCTAAAGGGAAAAATGTGCTGGTCTTCTCATGTATAGGTTATAAGGAACAAACGATAACCTTGAAACCTGGACAGAGAACTCTGAATGTAAGAATGGCAGAGGACACGGAATTACTTGATGAAGTCGTGGTAGTTGGTTACGGTACGATGAAGAAAAGTGATTTAACGGGATCGGTCACCAGTATTAAGAGTGATGAGTTGATGAAAACCAATCCGATCAGTATCAATCAAAGCTTGCAGGGGCGTATTGCTGGTGTACAGGTTAATCAGAATGATGGTGCTCCGGGAGCAGGTGTAAGTATTCAGATCCGTGGTGCAAACTCATTCTCTACATCTACGGAACCGCTTTATATTGTGGATGGTATTCCTTTCACAACCAGTGGTACTCCGGGGACCGGTAAGGATGGTATGCTTCAAACGACTAATCCGCTTTCTGCCATCAATCCGGCAGATATTGAATCTATTGAAATCCTGAAAGATGCTTCTGCTACGGCTATCTATGGCTCACGTGGTGCCAACGGTGTTGTACTGATTACGACAAAACGTGGTGCTAAAGGCAAAGATAATATTAGCTTCAGTGCTAATTTCGGAATCTCAAAAGTGGTGAAGAAGATGGATATGCTGGATGGCTATACGTATGCTAAATATCGTAATGAGGCTGCTGAGATGTTTAATAAGTATGATGGGGCAAATGAAAAAATACCTTATCCGGGAACATCCACTGTTGATCCGGCTACAGGAGAAGCGATATACTCTCCGGGACCGGACGATTACAGAACTGGTAAGTATCCAAGTGTAAATTGGCAGGATGAAGTGTTTGAAACAGCTCTCTCTCAGGAATATAACTTGAGTGTCAGTGGCTCCAGTGATAAAGGGTATTACGCAATTTCCGGTAACATATTGGACCAGGAGGGTATTATAAATAACTCTGGTTATAAGCGTTATACATTCCGTGCAAATGTAGCTCGTAAAGTACATGAGTGGATTGAAATCGGAACTAATATGAGTTTCACTAATTCATTGAATAAGTTGGCAAAGACAAACTCTGTAAGTGATGGTATTATTCGTGGAACTTTGTTTTATCCAGCTACTGCTCCTTTGGATGATGAAACGAATAATGCTCAGTTGAACTGGTTCTCTTCCAATCCGTATGTTTATACGCGTGCAGCAAAAGATGAATTGACTACTAATACGTTCTTCTCTTCTTCTTATCTGGAAATTACTCCGATTAAAGATTTAAAACTTCGTCAGAATGTAGGTTTCTCTTATAATGGAAACGAACGTAATGTGTATTATAACCGTGAGACTGTGGAGGGTAAGGACCCGGTGAACGGCTATGCTTCTAAAGCTGATAACTGGGCAAAGAATCTGGTACTCGAAACAATGGCTACTTATAATAAAGAGTTTAATAAGAATCACTCTTTGAATGCAGTGGTTGCTTTTTCTTATGAAAAAGGTGATTATGGTAATAAAGCCATGACTGCCACCGGTTTTCCGCAAGATATAACAGAAGATTATGATATGAGTGCAGCCGTTAATCCGGGTAAGCCGACCAGTGGGCGCGGCATGACTTCTTTGGTTTCTTTCCTGGGACGTGCCAATTATAGTTTAATGAACAAATATCTGTTCACTGCTTCTTTCCGTCGAGATGGTTCCAGTAAGTTTGCTCCTGGTAATAAATGGTCGAACTTTGCATCAGGTGCTATTGCATGGCGTGCCTCGGAAGAAGAATTTATTAAGAGACTGAATATCTTCAGTAACCTGAAAGTACGTGCAAGTTATGGTCAGACAGGTAATCAGGCTATTGGTGCTTATGCTACACGCGATTATTTGACTGTGGCCAATTATCCTATTAATGGTGCGCTTGCCAGTGGTTTTGCCAACCTAACCTGGAGAGGTCCGGCAAATCCGGATTTAAAATGGGAAACAACCAGCCAATATAATGTGGGTGTGGATATGGGATTCTTTAAGAACAGAGTAAACTTAACAGTTGATCTTTATTATAAGAAGACATCAGACTTGTTGCAGAATATACAGATTCCTCAAAGTACAGGCTTTTCTAACATGACTACGAACTTTGGTAATGTAACCAATAAGGGGCTTGAAATCTCCGGTAAGTTCTATGCAGTGGCAACAAAGGATTTTAATTGGGATTTCGATGCAAATATCTCTTTCAACCGTAATAAGATTAGTGGACTTCCCGGTGACCAGTTTGCACAAGGATGGAGTAAAGCTGATAATGTTTTCTTGCAACGTAATGGATTGCCGATCGGTACAATTTATGGTTTTGTAGAAGACGGATTCTATGATAACATTGCAGAGGTGAGATCAGATCCTTTCTATGCTAATGAATCGGATGCTGTATGTAAAGCTATGATTGGTGAAGTGAAATATAAGGACCTTGATGGCGTAGCCGGTATTACAAACGCTGACCGCCAGATTATTGGAGATACCAATCCTGATTTTACATTTGGTATGACGCATAATTTCTCTTATAAGAACTTCTCTTTGAGTTTCTTCCTGCAAGGATGTGTGGGAGGTGATATTTTCAATGCTAACTTAATGGAAGTAACAATGAGCGGTATCGGTAATATTCCACAAGAAATGTATAATACCCGGTGGACTCCAGAAAACAGAGCGATTGCGAAATGGCCGAAAGCTTATGCTGGTTATGGTAGAACTATGAAATTGTCTGATCGTTATGTAGAAGACGGATCTTACCTCAGAATGAAAAATATTAATTTGGGTTATAAATGGATACCTTCATTTAAAGGGATAGAATCAGTGAATCTATATGTTTCTGTAAGCAATGTATTTACAATCTCCGGTTATAGTTGGTTTGACCCGGATGTAAACTCTTTCGGTAGCGATTCTTCACGTCGTGGAGTGGATATGTTCTCTTATCCAAGTAGCCGTACTTTTTCATTCGGTTTGCAATGTACATTCTAACGTTTAATTCAATTCAAAGAAAGTTATGAAAAAGATTATATTAAAATCAGTCATATTGTTGTGGGCGGCTGTGGCTGCATGCTCTTGTGACAACCTGTTGGAAGAGAAAGCATACGATTTTGTTTCTCCTGAGCAGTTGGGAGACAGTGAAAGCGCTGCTTCACAACTTGTAACAGGAGCTTACAATACCATTATTACCAATTTTATTGCTCCGGGTTCTTATCTGTATCTCACGAATATGGATTGTGACTATGCTTCTGGTGCTTCATGGGCATTTGGTAATGTGGGAGCTGGTAATCCGCAGGGATTTTGGGGAATAGACCACATGTGGCAAGGGTGTTATACATTGATTCATCGTGCTAATTTGGCTACTTCTAAGATTACTGCAATGAACAATCTAACCCCTGAAAGTAAGGAAGATGCTTTAGGACAATTATGTTTCCTGAAAGCATGGGCTTATTTTAATCTGGTCAGAAATTATGGTCCGGTACCTATTTTCAGAAAATCTATATCAGAAGGTGAAGATATGCATCAGGCTCGTTCTTCCGTAGCTGATGTTTATGCACATATTATTGAACTACTGGATCAGGCAGAGAATATGTATTCTAAAAATGATGCAGGTTTCATCGAAGGACATGCTTCAAGTGGTGCAGCAAAAGCACTATTAGCAAAAGTTTATGCAACAATGGCATCAGGAGCAATGTCCGGAGTACCCATTGTAGTTAAAGGTGGAAAACCTTCTAACCCGGAACCACAAGCAATTACGCATACTGCACAAACTGTGGCCGGATATGAAAGTTTTGATTCGAAAAAGTATTATGAGCTGGCACGTGATAAGGCATGGGAAGTAATACAGGAGTATACCTTGTTTGATAAATATATGGATGTGTGGTCCATTGCTAACCGTAATAAGGGGGAACATATCTGGATGGCTCAGGCTAAAAGTGCTGATGCTGATTTTGGTAATACGATTTGCCAGGACTATGTAGGTATCTTTAAGGAAGACGGTACGATGGAAGGTAACTGGTATGGAATGCGTGACCACTGGTATTTACTTTTTGAAGCGAAAGATAAGCGTGCTGTAGACGGAGTTATACACCGGTATGCTTCTGGTGGTATTTCTAATGGAAAGGTGATTTATAATTATTATCCACGTTGGTATGCTGATAAAGTAGCCAATAAAGAGGTTTATGATAGTGAAGGCAATGCATTTGATGGTACGGAAGTATATCAGGAAGGCGAAGGTTGGACATTAGCAAAGTTGACTAAATTTACATTTGTGACAGATCGTAAACAAAAGAACAGTGATTTCCATTTTCCACTGCTTCGTTTGCCGGATATTATGCTGATTTATGCGGAAGCTGTGAATGAATTGAATGGTGGACCGGATGCTGAGGCTTATAATCAGGTTAATAGAATCCGTACACGTGCAAATGCGACTCCGTTCTCTGGCATGAATCAGAATGAGTTCCGTTCTGCTGTACTTGAAGAACGTGCCCGCGAGTTGGCGTATGAAGCAGATCGTCGGTACGATTTATTCCGCTGGGGTATTTATTTGGGAGTAATGAATGCTATTGATATGGATGAGCATAATGTTACTAAACGTCGTTTGGAACGTAATTTGCTTTATCCGCTGCCTATTAGTGAAGTCAATGCCAATGATAAGATTGACTCTAATAATCCGGGTTGGTAATGAGTATTCTGTATAAACTTAAATGAAGAAACAATGAAAACATTAAAATATACTTTATTAGTTTTGGCGATATTAGGGTGTGGTGCATTCTCATCCTGCTCTGATGATGATGAAGCGATTGCTCCCTTAAGTGTAGCAAAGGTGTCTACGGTGACTGACCGTAAGGAAGCTATTGATAAAGCTAATCTTGCACAATATATTATTGTGCAAGGTACTGGGTTGAATGCTGTTACATCTATTTTAGTAAATGATGTTCCGGTAGACATGTTAGAGGCATACATAACATCCAATGAAATTACATTTCCTATTCCCAGGGTGATTCCTGAGAATGTAAATAATCTGATAACCTTGTCAACTGGTAGCGCAACGGTAACCACGCCTCTTTCTGTCTTTGTCCCGGATTTGCGGATTGATGGTATGTATAATGAATTCACTCCTGCAGGCGAAATGATGAAAATTGTGGGAGACTATTTTGATCTGTATGAGATAACTACTGAATCGGGTAAGTTATACTTTGGTGACCGTGAGATGGAAATTGTAAGAGCGGTACAGGACACTTTATATTTCAAACTTCCTACTGATGCTGCAGTTGGTTCTAAAGTTAAAATTGTCAGCCCGATTGCCGGAGAGGTAATGGTTCCTGGAAAATATAAAGAAAAGGGCAATATGCTATGTGATTATGACCCATTTACAGGATGGGGAGGTGGACAATATCTGAGTAGTGGTCCTACCCCGGTAGCTATTAGCGGACAATATTGCCGCTTCAATATAGCCAAAGGCGATGCAAATGATTGGGACTGGAATTCAGTGACTGGTATCTCACAACTTGCTGTTGAGTATTTCCCGGAAGTACTGGCCAATCAAAATAATTACCTGCTGAAGTTTGAAGTGAATACATTGAAGCCTTTGACTAAGCGTCAGATTCGTTTCTATTTCTCTCAGATAAATTATGACTGGGAACCTTTTGCTTCAGGACTTGCTTTAAATACAAATGGTGAGTGGCAGACAGTAACTCTTGAATTGGGTACAATGTGGAAGGGAAGTGTTCCTGCCGATGGTGTTCTACAGATCATGGGCAACAGTTATGCAGAAGATACCGATATCAGTTTTGACAATTTCCGTATTGTGCCTAAAGACTAAGTACTGGCTATATCCTTTTATAAGGTTAAAAGAACAGTTTTTCAGATGAGAGTATAATTTCAAAAGAGAGGCAGTTATGAAAAACGAGCTACCTCTCTTTTATCCTTTAAAAAAGCTTGAATGATGATACGAAAAATCCAATATATATTTATTCTATTATGTTTACCTGTCAGTTTGTTGGCACAAGAGAAATTTAATATTAGAGGAGTACTTCCTTGGCATAACTTTCTTTCAGGTCCTACAGGCTGGAACTTGGAAGACTATCGGGATTATCTGGACGAATGTCAGCAATATGGTATTAATTTTATTGGATTTCATAATTATACCGGTGGGGGTGAACGTTATGCCACTTATGTGGAACCGATGATCAAGATAGAATATAAGGATATTCTTCCTCAAGCTTGTTTTGATAATTCTCTTACTGCACGTTGGGGGTATTTACCCATGAAAGTGAAAGATTATGTTTTCGGTACTGACCGTGTATTTTCTTTGCCAGAAGGTGCGGAAGCTTTTGGTAGTGATGCTTCTGTAACTTCTTCTACTCCACGAGAGCATTATGAGAAATCGCAGACACTGATGCGTGATGTTTTGAGTATGGCCCATGAACGTGGTATACGTATGGCAATGGGATTTGAATTTGGAGTAATTCCTCCTGAATATTTTTCTTTGAATGTAGCGGGCGACTGTTTTTACTGGCCTGGGGAGTCTAACATGATTCCGAATCCAAAAAGTCAGATAGCGATAGAGATACATTATGCAGCACTTGATAATGTTTTGGAAACCTATCCTGATATTGATTATGTCTGGTTATGGTTGAATGAACACTCATTTATGGGAGTGAATATAGAGAAAGCTTTGGAGAATGCTTCTTTTGCTGAAGCATATAACGCCGGACAAGGTTATTTTAAAGAGGCAGCTGATAGTGCAGCCCGTTTTGTCGGAGTTTGGGCACTTGAATATATGAAATTGACATCGGACTATTTGAAATCTAAAGGTTCGGATGCAAAAGTAATTCTTGGAGGATGGGGAGGTGGTCATCAATTACCTTCCTTATTGAAAGGACTAGACAGAGCTCTAACAAAGGATGTCATATTCAGTTGTTTAAATCCTGATTTAGGAAAAAGTCCACAGCCTGAATTCTTGTCTGATATAGCTAAGAACAGAACTGTGTGGGCAGTACCTTGGTTGGAGGGGGATCATCAGCTTTGGCATTTTCAACCACGTGTAGAAATGATGCGTGATCATGTGAAACTTGCTGCGAAACAGAATCTGGATGGGGTGATTGCTATTCACTGGCGTACGGAAGAGCCTCGTTTTAATTTTAGAACATTTACTCATTTTGCTTCAAATAAGACAGACAACAAGACTGTAGAACAGTTATATGAAGAATATCTGACTGAGGATATGGGTAATAAGGCTGCAAAACTATTGGCTCCTCTGTTGGCACAAATGGATATTAAACAAATACAATGGAATGTTCCCTCACCAGAATTTTATGCCTTCACTCCTGAATGGGGATTATTGGATGATCAAAATGTGAAACTGCGGGAAAGTTTGATTCGGACTGCTGAACAGGTACTGAAAAAAACAGAGGGCAGCCAGCGAGATAATTTGCAACGTTTCATTGCAATGTTCCGTTTTGAATTGCTATTGGGAGAGGTTGATAAAGCTATGATGCCTGCATTTATTCTTAAGAAAAATGACAGACAGGGCGTTGCGGCCAGTTCGTTCGAAGAATATGAAGAGGCTTATCGTAGCCTTATGGCGGCTCCAGTGAAAGATATGTTTGAGACTTATATGCAAAGAGTTCATTCTCGTGGAGAATTAGGTGTGTTAAGCTCTTTAAACCAGCGTTTATGGAGAGAATACAGTGATTTGAAGTCTTATCTTGAAACAAAATTGAAGAGATGATGAAAGATTGGAAGAAATATTTATTAGGATATTGTCTGATAGCTGTTTTAGTTCTACCTGTTCAAGCACAAATTTTACAAATAAGTAGTGGAACTTCATTAGAAAACTATGCAGCATCGGAACTGCAGAGATACTATTATCAGCTATCCGGTAAACTTTTGAATATCGAGAGGGCAGCCTCGGCAAATCTAAAATCAGATTTTATATTAACCACATTAGATAATCCATTAGTGGATGATTGGCAAAAGAAAGGTATACTTAAGCTAAAAGAGAAGCCAGGAGAACAAGGGTATATACTTCAAACAGTAAAGAATGCAGGTCGTCGTACTTTATTGATTGTCGGGACAGATCCTTGCGGGTTACTTTATGGAGTATATGGCTTACTCGAGGATCATTTGGGAGTGCGTTTTTATATGAGTGGTGATATATTGCCTGAAAAAAGAATGAGAGGTCACCTTCCTGTGATAAGCGATGTACGTACTCCTCAAATGCGTATTAGAGGATTTCTTCCATGGACCAATTTCCCGCAATCAGCTACTATTTATTCCTGGAATGATTGGAGGTATGTTATTGATCAAGCGGCAAAAATGCGTATGAATTTTATTATGATTCATAATTATAATGGTTTTTGCGGGCATAATGAAACTTTTCATAATTTTGAATATAATGGCTATTTATCCAGAGGGTGGATGCCGACTATAAAAACAGGACATGGCTGGTTGTGTCCGGGATGGGATATTAATGAATACCGTTTTGGGGCTTCTGAAATTTATGATGATTATGATTTTGGAGCAGATTATGGACTTCATAATGAGACATTGACTAATAGTCAGATAAAAGAAAAAGGTGAAACCGTTTTTCGTAAGGTGATAGATTATGCACATCAGCGCGGAGTAAAGATTGGATTAGGACTTGACATTGATGTGATTCTTCCTGAATATCAAGTATCTGCTGATGAACGCGGTGTAATTGCTGCGCAAACAGCACAGTTAGCCAAGCAATATCCATATTTGGACTATTTGTTCTGTTTTCAATCAGAGGGGAGCAAAGATTCTATTTTCTATGCTAAATGGCAGAGGGTTTTTGATGGTTTTTATGAAGATATGAAGCGGCTTTCACCGTCAACTCACATTGTTGTATCAGGTTGGGGAATGACGGCGGAATCTGTTGCTCGCCTACCGAAAGATGTTATTTGTGCTCCGATATCTTATTATTCCGCAGCGTTTGAACCGGGGAATATATATGGAGAGCGTGAATATTGGGGATGTCCATGGTTAGAGAGAGATTGGAGTAGTTCACAGTATTATTATCCTTATAATGTGGATTTATCAGAAACAATTCATGCTTATGAGAAAGCTTCGGAGAATATGAAAGGATTTTATGCTTTAACTTGGCGTTTAACGGATGCAGTTTCTCCTAAAATGTGGTATATAAGTAAAGCACCTTGGTATGAAGCTGAAGAATTGAACTCTTCGGAAAAAGTTTATGGAGACTATGCTAAAACAAATTATGGAGAGTCTGTTGCTAAACCGATTACTGCCATTATAAATCAAAATGAACCATTTGCTACAGATTTTGCAGAGTGTCAGGCGACACCGGGTTTTAATGAGGTTGTAAATACTTATCCTTTAATGAATATTCAGTCGTTATCCTTTGCCGGAAAACATGGTGAACTTATGAAGATAGATGCAGTAAACTTTCAGGAAAAGAAAGGAACAAAAAATGCGCCAAGTGATGAGGGAGGAGAATGTGTAGGTTATATAATGGCTGGTGATTGGTTGAAATATGATCAGGTTCATTTTAAGGATGATGTTTCTTTAATATCCCTCAGAGTTGCTTCTGCTTCAAATGGAGGTATTATTACTATTTCGGTAGGGAAGCTTGATGGACCTATTATTGCTTCGATTGATGTGAAAAACACAGAAGGGTGGCAGACATGGAAAAGCTTGACTGTTCCTGTTAAAATAGATAAAGGAATTTATTCTCTTTATGTTAGTTTTCATCCTTTCAACGATATAACACAGGCTAATAAATTGGCTGAAAAGCAATTAAATACGATTGATAGTTGCATAGCTGTGGTTACTAATTTAGGGCAGAAGAAACGTTTATCTTATTTACGTGCACGTATTGCAGGTGCTAAACACCATATTGCACTAAATTCTGAGTTTGAGAAATACCAATGGACTGATTTGCCGGGTCAAATGGATAGTTGGGCTCGTAGTTTCTTATACCGTATTGATGATATTTCATCTTTTGGAAATATTATGAGTACACAGAACCGTTTTGTACAGCAGAATTACGTAGAGAAGATAAATAAATTACGTAAATACCAAAGAGTGAAAGCCCCTTCCCATGTTACTGCTAAAGGAACGCAAAATGGAGCGTTGGTGACATGGCGTAATGAAGAACCGGGAGCAGACATTTTTGTTGTGTGCCGGGATGGTAAGGAAATTGCATCAGTACCTGTCAGTGCTAATCAATATGTCGATACATTTAATGGAAAAGCCTCTTATACAGTATATGTGATTGATACGGATGGAAATAGAAGTCTTGCTAGTATTCCAAGTTGTTGCTTAGCTGGTGATGCAGATGATGAAGCTCCTATTATTATAAATCCTTCTCCAGTGACTTCGGTTCCTCAGGGACATGATGTTAACATAAAGCTGTCTATGGTTGATAATCGTTCCATTGAAGATCTTTCTGCTGTACTTCATTACCGTACTATAGGTTGTAAAGAGTGGAAGCAGATATCGTTTAAACATAGAATAAGAGCTGCTTTTGCAATAACTATTCCTGCTGAAGAGTTTTCTATTCAAGGAATGGAATATTATATTACTGCCTCTGATTCCCGTAATGTGGCTATGTATCCGGCAGACGCACCTGCACGACTCCATACAATTATTGTGACGGGCAATGGAAGTAATAAATTACCTTCTCCGGTTATAAGACTCACTGCCGGTAATCGATTAAAGTGGGAAAAAAATCCTGATGTGGATATGTATCGGATTTATCGTAGTAAATCTTCTGATTTTGCAACGGATGCTTCTTCCTTTATAACATTTGTAGGAGGGCAGACAACTTCTTTTTATGATAATGGGATAGATCTGGACGGTACTCCTTTAAAAGGAACTTATTTTTATCGTGTAACGGCTGTTAGCAGTGATGATATGGAGAGTAATGCTTCTGAAATTCTTAAAATAGATTATAAATGAAAAGAGTATATATTTATATAGTGATTGCTTTATGTGGAGTTTCTGCATGTACCTCTCCTCGTCAGCGGATTTTGGAAGATACCAGATTGAGTTTAGTGGATAAACACACTACCGACTTAACTGCTATTCTGTTCCATAATCTGAAGCAAATGACTGGAAAGCATGTAGTATATGGGCAACACAATTATGAAATGGATGGATTTGATTCGGATACCAGTCGCTGGCGTGATGAAGAGAATCGTTGTGATGCTTATGATGTGACAGGGGCTTATCCGGCTATGGCCAGTTTTGATTTTCTGCATTTTACGAATCCAGTTAGTTGGGAGACGAAAAATCTGGATTATATCAAGAGTAAATTTTATGCTGCTTATGAGCGTGGAAATGTGCTCACTTTTTGCTGGCATTACTATAATCCGGTTACGGGGAATAATTTCTATGATACTACGCAGGTGGTGAAACATATTCTTCCTGGCGGATCACGTCATGAAACATTTAAAAGCGATTTGAAGATTATTGCAGACTTTGCCCATAATGCTAAGAATCATGCCGGTGAACTGATTCCTATTATTTTTCGACCTTGGCATGAGTTTGATGGAAATTGGTTTTGGTGGGGAAGGAACCATTGTACAGTAGAAGAGTTCAAAGAACTCTACCGTTTTACTGTCACCTATTTAAGGGATTCTCTGCAAGTACATAACTTTTTATATGCATTTTCTTCTGATTGTGGATTTACGACTGAAAAGGAGTTTTTGGAGCGCTATCCGGGAGATGAGTATGTGGATGTAGTAGGTATGGATAATTATTGGGATTTTAGGCCGGATGGTGGAGATACAAGTTTAGTCGTATTAAAATCTCGCATTCTGACTAAATATGCCAAGGAACATAATAAGCTGTCTGCTATTACTGAGACTGGAACGCAGACTAGAGACTCTTTGTGGTATTCACAACTACTGAATATTTTATATTTTGAAGGAGTAGAGTTGAATTATTTGTGTACCTGGTCAGGTTTTGCTCCTTATAAAGGACATCCTGCTGCATCGGATTTTTATCAGTTTAAAGAAGACTCTTTGATTTTATTTGCTGATGAAGCACCGGATTTTTATGTTCTGAAAAAATGAAATAATATTATAGAAAAAACAAATAGCCATGAAACAGATAAGTATTCTCTTTTTCACTCTTCTGCTGTTGGGAGCATGTGTGAAAGCACCTACGCAAACAGATAATTTTGTGAAGATTGTTGATGGACGTTTCTCTATCAATGATAAACCGTATTATTATATCGGCACTAATTTCTGGTATGCCGCTATATTAGGATCACAGGGGCAAGGCGGTAATCGGGAACGTCTGCTTAAAGAACTCGATTTCATGAAAACCAATGGTATTACTAATTTACGTGTATTAGTTGGTGCAGATGGGATCGATGGAATCCCGACAAAAGCAGAACCGGCGCTTCAAACGGCTCCCGGCGTGTATAATGATACTATTTTTGATGGCTTAGACTTCTTTCTGTCAGAGTTGGGCAAAAGAGATATGCATGCTGTATTGTTCCTGAATAACAGTTGGGAGTGGTCCGGAGGATATTCACAATATCTCTATTGGAGTGGTCATGGTGAAGTGCCTATGCCTAACGTGGCAGGATGGAATGCTTTTTCAAATTATGTTGCCCAGTATGCAAAATCAGAGAAAGCCCATAAATTATTTGAGAATCATGTACGTCAGGTTGTAAGTCGTGTTAACCGCTATACTAAGCTGAAATACAGTGATGATCCGGCTATCATGGCATGGCAGATAGGTAATGAACCCCGTCCGTTTGGTGAGGAAAATAAGGAGAGTTTTGCTAAATGGATAGCTGAATGTGCTGCACTTATCAAGTCTATTGACCCTAACCACTTGATCTCTGTTGGTTCGGAAGGTATGGCAGGTTGTGAAGGAGATTTGGGTTTGTGGGTGAAACTCCATCAGGATATCAATATAGATTATTCAACGATTCACATCTGGCCGAATAATTGGGGGTGGATAGATAAGACTGATATTCCGGGAACCTTGGATAAAGCCATTATAAATACTCGTGAATATATCGATGTACATGTTGCGGAAGCACAAAAAATGAATAAACCGTTAGTTCTTGAAGAATTTGGACTGCCGAGAGACAGTGTAATGTTTGATAGGAAAAGTTCTACAGCTCTAAGGGATCGGTATTATGGAGAAATTTTTGAAATAGTGAAAGAGCATGCTATACAAAAAAGTGTATTTCAAGGATGCAACTTCTGGGCTTGGGGAGGATTTGCACAACCGCAACATCTTTTCTGGCAAAAGGGAGATGACTATATGGGGGACCCGGGACAAGAAGAGCAGGGGTTGAATTCTGTATATGATACCGACACTACAGTGAAGCTTGTTGCGGATATCGTGAATGAAATAAACCAAATCACTCAGATGAAATGAAAAAAAAAGTCATATGTTCAGTTTTGTTAGGCTTGATGGTATCTGGTCAATTAGTAGGAGCAGATTATATTAAGCCGAAGAAAGATAAAAAAACAGGAATATCCTACTATGATCTGAATAAGAACGGCCATCTTGATATCTATGAGAATCCTGCTTTTGCAGTAGAAGAACGTGTCCGTGCTTTACTCTCTCAGATGACTCTAGAAGAGAAAGTCGGCCAGATGCTTACTTCTTTAGGATGGCCGATGTATGAGCGCCAAGGGAATACAATCCGCCTGACTGAGCAATTGGTTCGGGAGATTGAAGAGTATCACACTGGTTCGCTTTGGGGATTTATGCGTGCTGACCCATGGACACAACGTACGTTGACTACCGGATTAACTCCTGCATTGGCAGCCAAGGCTTCAAATATGCTTCAAAAATATGCAATTGAACATGGGCGTTTAGGAATTCCCCTGTTTTTGGCAGAAGAGTGTCCACATGGACACATGGCTATCGGAACAACTGTATTTCCGACGTCTATTGGGCAGGCCAGTACCTGGAATCCTGAGTTAATCAGAAGAATGGGGCGTGCTATTGCTACTGAGGCAAGTGCACAGGGAGCGCATATCGGTTATGGTCCGGTACTTGATTTGGCCCGTGATCCCCGCTGGTCCAGGGTAGAAGAAACGTATGGTGAGGATGCTTATCTCAATGGCGTGATGGGGGCTGCTTTAGTAAAAGGTTTCCAAGGTGAGTTTCCAAGAACTAAAGGTAAAGTAATCGCTACTTTAAAACATTTTGCTGCTTATGGCTGGACAGAAGGCGGACATAATGGAGGAAGTGCCCATGTTGGTAATCGGGAAATGGAAGAAGCTATTTATCCCCCTTTCCGGGAAGCTGTTGCTGCCGGAGCATTGTCTGTGATGAGTTCCTATAATGAAATCGATGGTATTCCTTGTACTGCTAATTCTAATTTATTAACCGGATTATTGAAAGAACGTTGGCAATTTAAAGGTTTTGTCGTTTCTGATCTTTATGCAATCGGAGGGCTTCGGGAACATGGAGTTGCAGATACGGATTATGAGGCAGCAGTGAAAGCTGTAAATGCGGGTGTGGATAGTGATTTAGGAACAAATGTTTATGCCGGGCAATTGGTAAATGCCGTAAAAAGGGGAGATGTGCAGGAGGTTGTGATTAATAAAGCTGTCAGCCGGATACTTGCTCTAAAGTTCCAAATGGGGTTATTTGATCATCCTTTTGTTGATGAGCGGGAACCGGAACAAGTCGTGGCATCAACAGAACATCTGGAATTGGCTCGTGAAGTAGCTCGTCAATCCATCATTTTATTAAAGAATAAGAATGAGTTGCTCCCTTTGAATAAAAAGATGAAGACTATTGCGGTTATTGGTCCGAATGCTGATAATATATACAATATGCTGGGAGATTATACGGCACCTCAAAGTGAGTCTTCGGTAGTTACGGTATTGGATGGTATCCGTCAGAAAGTTTCCAATGATACACATATTATATATGCTAAAGGGTGTGCTGTGCGTGATTCTTCTAAATCGGGTTTTCAGGAAGCAATAGAAGCAGCCCGGCAGTCGGATGTGGTTGTAATGGTGATGGGTGGTTCCAGTGCCCGTGATTTTTCTTCAAAGTATGAAGAAACGGGTGCAGCAAAAGTCTCTGATAGTCATATCAGTGATATGGAGAGTGGAGAGGGCTATGACCGTTCTACTCTTGAGTTGCTGGGAAGACAACGGGAACTGATACGAGAAGTGGGAAAATTAAATAAACCTATTGTATTGGTATTGATTAAAGGGCGCCCCTTATTACTGGAAGGTATTGAAGCAGAAGTCGATGCTATCGTTGACGCCTGGTATCCGGGTATGCAAGGAGGAAATGCAGTTGCCGATGTATTGTTCGGTGATTATAATCCAGCCGGACGCTTGACTATTTCAGTACCACGCTCTGTGGGACAGCTTCCGGTATATTATAATACAAAACGGAAAGGAAACCGCAGTAAATACATAGAAGAAGAGGGTACACCTCGCTATCCTTTTGGTTATGGACTCAGCTATACATCTTTCAATTATTCGGACTTGAGGGCGGAGGTTGTAGAAGCAGAAGATAGCTGCCTGGTAAATATTTCAGTGAAGGTACGGAATGAAGGCTCACGGGATGGAGATGAGGTCGTTCAACTTTATCTTCGTGATGAAGTGGCCAGCTTTACTACTCCTTTTAAGCAGTTATGTGGATTTCAACGGATACATTTGAAAGTTGGTGAGACAAAGGAAATAACATTCCGGTTAGATAAGAAATCACTGGCACTCTATATGCAAAATGAAGAGTGGGCTGTAGAACCCGGTCGTTTTACATTGATGCTTGGTGGTTCTTCTGAACAAATTTATCAGCAAAAAGAAATTGAGATAACCAAAAGATATACTTTTAAAATGTAAATATCATGAGTAAATCAAGAGATAGAGTGCTCCAGGCGCTGAATCATCAGAATACTGATTATGTTCCGGTTGATTTTGGTTCTACTGCAGTGACAGGTATTCATTGCCGTATTGTAGAAGCTTTACGAAACCATTATGGATTGGAGTCTAAACCTGTGAAAATAGTGGATGCTTTTCAAATGTTGGGTGAAGTTGATGAGGAACTTGCAGAACTGTTGGGAGTAGATTGTATAGGTATTGGTGGAGCGAAGGATATATTTGATCTGGATACCACACAACTTCACGAACAGGTCACTCCGTGGGGACAGCGTGTATTAGTTCCTTTGAGTATGGATCTTACGCCGGATAGCCAGGGAGATGTTTATGTTTATGCCGGTGGTGATAAAACATATCCTCCCAGTGCTGTGATGCCCAAAGGATGTTATTTTATCAATGCCATTGAAAGACAGCAACCTATTGATGAAGAAAAATTGAATCCCGAAGATAATGTTGAAGAGTTTACATTGTTGACGGATGCTGACCTTGCTTACTACAAAGAACTAGTGGATAAAGTGTCTGGTTCAGGAAAAGCCGTAGTAGCCAGTTTTGGAGGGACGGCTTTAGGGGATGTAGCATTCGTTCCGGGTATGGGATTGAAAGAGCCGAAAGGTATCCGTAGTGTCGTAGAATGGTATATGTCGACAGCTATGCGTCAGGATTATCTCCATCAGGTATTTGAGAAAGAGATTGATATCGCGATAGCCAACTATGAAAAACTTTGGAATACATTGGGAGATAAAGTCGATGTTGTACTGACTTGTGGAACAGATTTCGGTTCTCAGGAATCTCAGTTCTGTTCTCTTGATACGTTCAAAGAACTTTGGTTGCCTCATTATCGTCGTATGAATGACTGGATACATCAGCATACTACATGGAAAGTTTTCAAACATTCATGTGGGGCTATTATTCCTATCCTTCCGGGTTTGATAGAGGCGGGGTTCGATATTATCAATCCGGTACAGATTAATGCCAAAGATATGGATTCACATAGGCTGAAGGAAGAGTTTGGTTCTCAACTCACTTTTTGGGGTGGGGGAATTGATACGCAACAAATATTGCCCTTTGGTACTCCCGATGAGATTCGTCGCCATGTGATAGGACAGTGTGAGATCCTGGGACGTGATGGAGGTTTTATTTTTAATGCAGTGCATAATATACAGGCTAATGTTCCGATTGAAAATGTAGTTGCTTTGTTTGATACTTTGAAAAGTCTTAGAAATTAATAACTTAAATATAGAAAAGTAATAATGAATAATCTGAATGAATTATATGATGCAATTTTGGTAGGTAAACTGGAAGATGCAGTAAAAGTAACCAAAATAGCAGTTGAAGAAGGAATGACTCCTCATGAAATTATAAACCAATACATGATTAAAGCGATGGAGGAAATCGGAAGTCGTTTTGAGGCAGGTAAAGTTTTTGTTCCGAATCTTCTGATGAGTGCCCGTGCCATGCGTGGTGCTTTGGATGTCCTGAAACCTTTGATGCAGGGGCAAGGCGATTCTTATATTGGGAAGATTGTGATAGGTACTGTAAAAGGAGATCTGCATGATATCGGTAAGAATCTTGTAGCTTCCATGTTTGAAGGGTGTGGCTTTGAAGTTATTAATCTGGGGGTTGATGTGTCGAGTGATAAATTTATCAGTGCTGCTCTGGAGAATAAGGCGGATATTATTTGTATGTCGGCTCTACTTACCACGACCATGAACTATATGAAGGAAGTAGTCGCAGCCGTTGAAGCTTCCGAATTGAAAGGAAAGGTGAAGATTATGGTTGGAGGAGCTCCTGTGAATGATGCTTTTGCAAAAGCAATAGGTGCCGATGCATATACCAGTAATGCCAACGCTGCTGTTGTAATGGCCAAGAAACTTATTGCTGCAAATTAATTTTTGAAAAGAATCTTATGATGAATAGGGAGATTTATCAATACGAGCTACCTTGGAATGCACTTCAACTTAATTCGGAAGATATTTATCTTTCAATGGGAGTTGGTTATGTCCCGGATGAAGAGATGCTAAAGCAACTTGATCTTTTGAAAAAAGAGATTGCTGTTCGGTGTCGTCCACATTGCCTTTATGCTTTTTTTGAAGCCAGTCCGGCAACTAAAAATCATATAGGCATAGGTGGGATGGAGCTGCATACCGGTACAGTTATTACTCCCTATTTGTTGGATGCTGATCGATACGTACTGTTTATAGCTACTGCCGGACAGGAGTTCGAACAGTTCCAGTATGAAGTAAAATCTTCCGGTGATATTTTGCGGGAGTTTTTGCTTGACTCCTTGGGTTCCGCAATTGCAGAAGCTGTTGTACGCGAAGTATGTAGCAAAGTTGAAAGCCATGTTTTGCCACTGGGATATGGTGTAAGTCATCCATATAGTCCGGGATATTGCGGTTGGCATGTGACACAGCAAAAGTTTTTATTTTCTTTACTGCCGGAACAACCTTGTGGAGTTCTTTTGAGTGAGTCCTCTCTAATGTCTCCCATTAAATCGGTAAGTGGAGTAATTGCTGTAGGTGAGAGAATCGTGAAACGTAAATATGGCTGTGAGCTTTGTGGTAAAATAGATTGCTATAAGAATAGAAATAAATTAAAAAAATGATTCCCATGAATGTATCAAAATGGATTAAAGATATAATTGCTTCCGATAAAAGTTTGTCTATGCCTATCATGACCCATCCGGGTATTGAATTATTAGGTAAGAAAGTGTTGGATGCCGTGATTGATGGTGAAGTTCATTTTCAAGCTATTCGTGCTTTGAATGAGCGTTTTCCCAAAGCTATGGCATGTACTGCTATTATGGACCTGACTGTAGAAGCAGAAGCTTTCGGGGCTCAACTCTGTATGAGTGAACATGAAGTTCCTACGGTTACAGGCCGTTTGTTGACTTCATTTGAAGATGTGGACGCATTACAGATTCCTTCCTTGGATAATGCCAGAGTTCCCCAGTATCTGAAGGCGAATGCTTTGGCTGCTGCCGGAATAAATAAACCTGTCTTTGCCGGTTGTATAGGTCCTTATTCACTTGCCGGACGGTTGTTTGATATGACTGAAATAATGATGGCGATATATACTGAACCTCAGACTGCTACTTTATTGCTTGAAAAATGTACGGAATTCCTTCTTAGTTATTGTCAGGCAATAAAGGCAACAGGAGTGGCCGGAGTTGTAATGGCAGAACCAGCGGCAGGCTTACTTTCTGATGAGGATTGTTTTCAGTATTCTTCGTTATATGTAAAACAGATCATTGAAGCGGTACAAGATGATTCGTTTGCAGTGATTCTTCATAACTGTGGTAATACAGGACATTGTACTCCTGCTATGTTGAAAACCGGTGCCAAAGGATATCATTTTGGAAATAAGGCTGATATGGTAGAAGCACTGAAAGTTTGTCCTGCAGATGTACTGGTTATGGGTAATCTGGATCCGGTTGGTATTTTCAAGATGGCCTTGCCGGAGGTAGTTGTCCGTCAGACAGAGGAGCTTCTGAATCGCACATCTTCATATCCGAATTTTGTAATTTCAAGTGGTTGTGATACCCCTCCGGAAGTTCCATTTGCCAATATTGAAGCTTTTTATCAGGCAGTGGAGAAATATAATAATAAGTGTGGCAGATAAAGACAAAAAAGAGATAAAATTGTATCAGTTTATCCGTTTACAGTCAGCTATCTTTGTCGTGTAAAATAAATGGGAATCTAAATAGTATAAAAATGAATAAGCTTAAAGGGATTGCGTTAACATTGGCCACTACTGCTCTTGTAGCATGTGGACCGGGTCAGAAACAGTCAAATTTTAGTTCGTCTTCTATGCGTACAACAGAAACGGAGAATTTACTTGCTAACCTTAAAAAAGTATCATCTAAAGGGATTATGTTCGGACATCATGATGATACTAACTATGGTATAGGCTGGGATGGTGAAGAGGGACGCTCCGACGTAAAAAGCGTGTGCGGAGATTATCCCGCTGTTATCAGTTTCGATCTGGGACATATAGAACTGGGTGATACAGTGAGCCTGGATAATGTTCCGTTCAGTAAGATTCGTCGAGAAATACTGAACCAATATCAAAGAGGAGGAATGTCTTCTTTGAGTTGGCATTTACGTAATCCGCTGACAGGTGGAGACTCTTGGGATGTATCGGATACAACAGTGGTGAAGTCAGTTCTTCCTGGAGGAAGCAATCATGAAAAATTCACCGGCTGGGTAAGTAAAGTATCTGCCTTTATTAATTCTCTGCAGACAGAGGATGGAGTAAAAGTCCCCGTACTTTTCCGACCATGGCACGAGCATACAGGTAGTTGGTTCTGGTGGGGTGAGAAACTCTGTACTCCCGAAGAATATAAAGCACTCTGGCATATGACGGTGGATATTCTTCGTGAAGATGGTGTGAATAATGCTCTTTATGCTTACTCCCCCGGTTCCGAGCCACAAGATACCGTACAATACCTGAAACGTTATCCGGGAGATGATCTGGTTGATGTAATAGGCTTCGATACTTATCAATTCGATCGTGATAGTTATATTGCTAATCTTGAAAAATCGCTTGCCATTATAGATAGCATCGGTAAAGTACACAATAAAATAATTGCTATCACTGAAACCGGATATGAGGGTATTCCCGATTCGAAATGGTGGACCGGAACTTTGCTGCCTGCCATTGAGAAATATCCGATAGCTTATGTATTGGTATGGCGCAATGCCCGTGAGCGTGTTACTCATTTCTATGCCCCTTATCCGGGACAGATTTCTGCTGATGATTTTGCAGAATTCTATAAGCATCCTAAAACCTTGTTTGCGGCAGATGTAAACTCTTTGTATAAATAAGAAAAACTATCAATATGGAAACTTTTAGTGATAAGGTAAAGAGACTCTTTCAGGAACACGAAGAGCTGATAACAAGAAAGAATGAGCCGGTAGAGGGTGGAAACGGTATTTTCACACGTTACAAATATCCGGTAGTGACGGCGGCACATGCACCTGTCTTCTGGCGATATGATTTGAATGAAGATTCCAACCCTTATCTGATGGAGCGTATCGGCATTAATGCAACCCTTAATTCTGGTGCTATTAAGTGGAATGGTAAATACTTGATGATGATACGTGTGGAAGGTGCCGACCGGAAATCATTTTTTGCGATTGCAGAAAGTCCGAATGGAATTGATAATTTCCGCTTTTGGGATTATCCCGTAACTATGCCTGAGGATTTGATTCCGGCTACCAATATTTATGACATGCGTCTCACAGCCCATGAAGATGGCTGGATTTATGGTATCTTCTGCGCCGAACGCCATGATGATAATGCACCTTTGGGTGATTTATCTTCAGCTACTGCTACGGCCGGCATTGCTCGTACAAAAGACTTGAAGAACTGGGAGCGTTTGCCTGATTTAAAATCCAGAAGCCAGCAACGTAATGTAGTGCTTCATCCGGAATTTGTAGATGGAAAATATGCCCTTTATACCCGTCCGCAAGATGGATTTATTAATGCCGGAAGCGGTGGCGGTATTGGTTGGGCTTTGGTGGACGATATGACCCATGCAGAAGTGAAAGAGGAAAAGATTATAGATTACCGCTATTATCATACCATTAAAGAGGTGAAGAATGGAGAAGGTCCTCATCCGGTAAAAACGCCGAAAGGTTGGTTACATCTGGCTCATGGGGTACGTGCTTGTGCTGCCGGATTGCGTTATGTACTTTATATGTATATGACTGCCTTGGATGACCCGACAAAACTTATTGCCGCTCCTGGTGGTTATTTCATGGCACCTGTGGGAGAAGAGCGGATCGGTGATGTAAGTAACGTGCTTTTTACTAATGGTTGGATTGCTGATGAAGATGGTAAGGTGTTTATCTATTATGCTTCTTCGGATACACGGATGCATGTGGCTACTTCCACGGTGGATAAGTTGGTCGATTACTGTATGAACACGCCGGCTGACGGTTTATCTTCTTTCGCCTCCGTAGAGACTCTGAAGAAACTTATTGATAAGAACCTGAAGATATGGCAGCACTAAAAGAGAAAATTGGCTACGGTTTCGGTGATATGTCTTCCTCTATGTTTTGGAAGATATTCTCCTACTATCTGCCCATATTTTATTCAAATATATATGGTTTGAGCTTAGAGGATACCGGGGTTTTGTTATTGGTAACACGCATCTGGGATGCTGTATCCGATCCGATGATGGGAGTGATAGCAGACAGGACACAAACCCGTTGGGGAAAATACCGTCCTTATTTACTGTGGATTTCTCTTCCGTTTGCTGTTTGCGGTGTGTTGCTGTTTACAACTCCTGACTTTGGATCAACAGGTAAACTTGTCTGGGCATATATCACTTATATGCTGATGATGACGGTTTATACAGCTATCAATGTTCCATACGGAGCCATGCTGGGGGTAATGACGGATGATTCGGACACGAAGACTGTTTTTTCTTCTTACCGGATGTTCTTTGCCTATGGTGGTAGTTTTATTGCTTTGTTTGCCTGGGAACCGTTATGTGCCTGGTTTAAGGAAATGACGGGTTCGTTGACCGTAAGTTGGCAGTATTCCATGATTGTGATTGCTGCATTCTGTTTCGTCATATTCTTACTTTGTTTCAGTATGACGCGGGAATACATAAAGAGTATCTCTACGGTTTCTATCGGAAAAGATATTAAATCGTTACTCGCTAATGTTCCTTGGTGGCTACTTATCGGTGCGGCTTTGTGTTCTAATTTATTCAGCACGGTGCGCGGTGCTACAGCCGCATACTTCTTCAAAGATTATATAGGTGATGGCATATTCTTAAGTTTGGGTGACTTTTCACTCTTGTTTTATGCCGGATTGTTTCTGAGTGTCGGAGAAGTTTCAAATATGATTGGAGTTGTATTAGCGGTTCCCCTTTCCCGTTCATTAGGTAAGAAATCTACTTATATTTCGACTATGGCTGCTTTGGCAGTATTAAGTATTTTGTTCTTTTACCTGCCTTGTACGCCATCAGGTTTTTGGTTGATGCTGGCTATGCAAGTCGTCATATCTGTTTGCACAGGTATTGTATCTCCGTTGGTATGGAGTATGTATGCGGATGTTTCAGATTATGCCGAACTAAAAGACGGAACGGCTTCAACAGGACTCATTTTCTCTTCTTCATCTATGGCGCAGAAGTTTGGCGGTGCGTTTGGGGGGGCTGCCGTCATGTGGATTCTGGCTGCATTCGGTTACAATACGGCCGAGGGAGCAGTACAAACAGAAGAAGCCTTGACCGGACTGAATTTACTGATGAGTTGGATACCGGCTGCCGTGGCCGTTTTGGCTATGATAGTCGTATACTTTTATCCGTTGACAAAGAAACGTGTTGCAGAGGTTGATGAAAAGCTGAAGAAGATACGGGCTGCCCAGCTATAAATGACGGGAAATAATTGGTATTTGTAAATGATTAAATTGCAAATTGAATGATGGACATCAAGAGTATGAGAAAAGAAATGGAAGCAGAGTTGATAGGCAACATCCTTCCATTTTGGATGAACAGAATGAAAGATGAAGTGAACGGAGGATTTTATGGCCGTATTACGGGAACAGGCATCCTGATGCCGGAAGCAGAGAAAGGGGCCATTTTGAATGCACGTATTCTCTGGACATTTTCGGCTGCTTACCGCTTGTTAGGAAATGAAGAATATCTGACTACAGCAACCCGTGCCAAGCGAATCATCATTGACCGTTTTTATGATAAAGAATTCGGTGGTATCTATTGGTCACTCGATTATAAAGGGAATCCGTTGGATACCAAAAAACAAATATATGCCATCGGATTTGCAATTTATGGCTTAAGTGAATACCATCGTGCTACAGGTGATAAGGAGGCCTTGGACTATGCTATCCGCTTGTTTGAAGATATTGAAAGGTATAGCTTCGATTCCGTAAAGAATGGATATTGTGAAGCCCTTACCCGGGGATGGAGTGAGCTTGCCGATATGCGTCTGAGCGATAAAGATGAGAATGAATGTAAAACCATGAATACCCATCTGCATATTCTGGAGCCTTATACTAATCTTTATCGTGTATGGAAGAATGATTCGCTGAAAAGTCAGCTTTGTAACCTGATAGAGATTTTTATCGATAAGATATTGAATGCTGAGACCGGGCACCTGGAGCTTTTCTTTGATGAAGACTGGAATAGTAAATATCGCATTGTTTCCTATGGACATGACATTGAAGCTTCTTGGCTGATTCATGAAGCAGCGTTGGTGCTGGGAGATGAGGCTCTGTTAGAAAAGGTGGAACCATTGGTTGAGTTTATAGCTGCCGCTGCCGATGAAGGCCTGGCATCCGACGGAGCTATGGCCTATGAAACTTTTCTTACAAAGCAAAGGACGGATACAGACCGTCACTGGTGGGTGCAAGCTGAAAATATAGTAGGACACAGCAACCTTTACCAGCACTTTGATGATGAGGTAGCCTTACAGAAAGCTTTCCGTTGCTGGGAATTCATCAAGAAGAATCTGATAGACAACCGGAACGGCGAATGGTACTGGAGCATATATGCAGATGGTACGGTAAATACCGACGATGATAAAGCGGGTTTCTGGAAATGCCCGTACCATAATGGACGTATGTGTATGGAAATAATGGAACGCTTTTCATAGATATCTTCCTCTAACAAGCTTTTCCGAAGTACTCCGGTTTCAGTAACTTTTCATCAAGCAACCGGAGTACTTCTGCTTTATCTGTTCCCCTGACTACAATCGATACATCATTCTCGTCACTTCCGTACGAAATCATTCTCAACGGGATATTCTTCAGTGCATCAATAATCCGGTTTTCCATGGCGATGCACGAAGACTTCATATTACCCACAACCGAAACAATGGACATACGGTCCTCTACCCATATTTGGGCATATCTGTTTAGTTCACGCAGAATACGGGACAGGAACTCCTTGTTATCCGTCACAATCGATATATTATCATTGGATGAAGTTAACAGGCAGGGATTCGTCCGGTATTTGGCAAAAATTTCCATAATCTTACTGATAAACAGATAAGGCCGTAGCGTATGGTTTGACTCAAAGCGAATATAAATCGCTGAGTCCTTTGCTGCAATAGCTTTTACAGCTTCTCCATTTTGCAAATTATCGGAGATGTAAGTTCCTTCCACCATCGGATTCATCGGATTGAGCAGATGAATAGGAACGTTTCCTTTCCGTGCTGTAGCAAGACAGAACGGATGAAGAATTTGCGGATTGAAATAGATCAGACGTTCCGCCTCGCTGTAGCTGAGGTTCCGGATTGTATCAGCGTCCTTTATGACCAACGTGTCGTTGTTGCGTATGGCAAAGTTTGTCCATAGCTTTATCTCTTTTGCATGCAAGGCCACACCAATAAGGGCTGCCGTATAATCGCTGCCGCCTTGTTTCAGGTAATCGGTTTCGCCAAAAGCATTTTTACAGATACTTCCCTGAGTGATAAACAGGTGAGTGCCGGGATAGAGTTTCAGCTGCTTATCCAGTTTTTGCTCTATGTATTCGATATCTACTTCCCGGTTTGTACCTACGCGTATGAAGTCGAATGCACAAAGCATGGCATTATCGACTTTCTGTTCCTGAAGATAAAGACTCATTAATGTACTGGTGAGTAGTTCTCCTTGTGCCAGAATATCTTTCTCGTCAGCTGAGGTAAAGGGTTCCAGGCAATACTTCCAGATAGCCTGGAAACTATCGAGTATGCACCGGATGGCCTGATGCTTGATTTCATCATCCGTAAGAAGTTCATTGGCGAAGTCAATGAACTGGAACTCCAGCCGGGTGATCTTCTCATGTGCCTCCTCTGTATTACGGCTGAAGAAGCAGGCGGCTATTTCGTCCAGGTGTTTAGTGACATCCTCTGCTGCCGATAGTATTGCTATCGTAGGCTGGTTGTTCATAATCAGTTTGGCAACATGTTGCATTCCTTCTACGGATGCGGTTGAATTTCCATTGAATTTACAGATTTCCATATTCTTCATTTTTTTAGTTATTTATTGAATGATGCTTGCCGGAAGTTTCTTTTTCCTTTCCATTTCAGGGGTGATTTTATCAAAATGGAAGAGAATTATCCGTAAAGTGTGGAGGCTGTCTGAACCCTTATCTCCTTGTATATATGGAGTTAAGCTATAAAGGAGATTCAGTAGCTTTCCGTTCCTCTACTATAAAAGTTCAAAAGATGTGCCGCTCGTATTCGGGAAAAGCTTTATATTTGCACACCTTGTTTTTACCATTATCAGTTTAAACACTTATCCGAATAAGATATGAGTAAGATTCTAATCGTTGATGACGAGGTACAAATCCGTACCCTTTTAGCGCGTATGATGGAGTTAGAAGGATATGAAGTCTGTCAGGCTGGTGATTGCAGGGCCGCCCTACGACAACTGGAACTCCAACCCCCCGACGTAGCTTTGTGTGATGTGTTTCTGCCCGATGGAAATGGGGTGGACCTAGTGTTGTCCATCAAAAAGGCGGCTCCTAATGTGGAAGTCATTCTGCTGACGGCGCATGGCAATATCCCCGACGGGGTACAGGCCATCAAGAATGGAGCTTTCGACTATATCACAAAGGGAGATGACAATAATAAGATAATTCCCCTCATCAGTCGTGCCATGGAGAAAGCGCGGATGAATGTCCGTTTGGAAAAGCTTGAAAAGAAAGTGGGACAGACGTATTCGTTCGAGTCCATTCTGGGAGAATCCAAATCACTGAAAGAAGCGGTATTGCTTGCACGGAAGGTTGCGGTGACCGATGTTCCTGTGTTACTGACGGGAGAAACGGGAACGGGTAAGGAGGTATTTGCCCAAGCCATTCATTATAATAGTAAGCGGGCAAAGCAGAACTTTGTGGCTGTGAACTGTTCCTCGTTCAGTAAGGAGCTGCTGGAAAGTGAGATGTTCGGGCATAAGGCAGGTTCGTTTACGGGAGCGTTGAAAGATAAGAAGGGTTTGTTTGAGGAGGCGAACCATGGCACTATCTTTCTGGATGAGATCGGTGAGATGGCTTTTGAACTGCAAGCCAAGTTGTTGCGTATCCTCGAAACAGGAGAATATATCAAGATAGGCGATACGAAACCGACACGCGTCAATGTGCGTATTATTGCGGCAACCAACCGTAATCTGCCGGAAGAGATAGCCAAAGGGCGTTTCCGTGAAGACCTCTTCTATCGGCTTGGCGTATTTCAAGTACCCCTGCCGCCGCTGCGCGAGCGTACGGGAGATATCCGCCTGCTGGCAAAGGCGTTTATACGGAACTTCTCAGCACAACTGTCGCGTGCCATTAATGAGATTACTCCCGAATTTCTCAGTACACTGGAACAACAACCCTGGAAAGGGAATATCCGCGAGTTGCGTAATGTGATAGAGCGCAGCCTCATCGTTTGCGAAGGTGATCGTCTGGATATTGCAGATTTACCGTTGGAGATTCAGAATGCCCATTACGAGCAATCGGACGACGGCATGCCCGGCTGCTTCGAGCTTTCGGCTATGGAACGCCGTCACATTGCCCGTGTACTAGAATATACGAAAGGGAATAAGACAGAAGCGGCACGACTGTTGAAAATCGGCTTGACAACGCTGTACAGGAAGATAGAGGAATATAAGATTTAGGCTTGCATTTCGGGGCATGCCGAGACGGGCTTTTCGGAAAAACATTGCTATCTTTGTATTGTTTAACAAGAAAGAGATAAGATACTATATTATAAACGAATAGGAGGAAAAGCTATATATCACTCAATATGCCTTAATCTCAGTCTGATTTGGGTATCTATGAAGTATAGTTTATTATCTATTCCATAAAGAACATTATTAGGAACAGCATCAAAAACTTCATATTCTTCATTATGGTATTCATCTTCATAGTCCATCTCAAAGCCTAATGCTTCCATGTAATCTGCTATTTCTTCTTCCGTAGCTTCTCGCTTTGCCCTAACATAAGGCTGAACTAATACAGCACAAAACTCATGCATACTATTATAGGCAAAACCTACTAAAGTGTAAGCTACATTGTAGAAGAAATGGTTATGTGCTTCTATTCGGATGAAGAAGTTGGTAAGGTCATCACCTGCATATTCAAAGTTATTCAATTTGAATACAATATCTTCATTTCCGGTGAAAACTTCATTCTCCCCGCCTTTATTGAGGTAAGATAAAGAAAGAGTATTTGCCCTCTCTTATATCCCTCTGGCGGTTCAGCATTTCCTGTTGCTTCTTTTTCTCTTCTAACGAGATGGGCTGTTTCTGCCAAGAGGTTATCGACTTCAAGGTGCTTTCTATCCATTGCTTATGAAATTCATTAATATAGGTTTTTTCCATGCTTTAACACGTTTTATGTGGCTGATGCAAATGTGGTAAATCTATCGGAGAAACCATAGAAAAAGCATTGGCTAAAAATAAATACAGTTGATTTATCTGTCTCTGTAGACCTGTTATCCTTTATCAACTTAACCATTAAAATCCCCTTCCAGCAGCACTAATCTACTGTCCGAAAGGGATTTCTGTCTTCCTGCCTTTGTGCGTGCTGTCTATCCTAGCGGGTTCTCTTCTAAATTGCCATCGCCGTTCGGGTTGGTTTTTGGGGTTCTGCCGTTTTTTGTTTTGATAGGGCACCCTTTCATTTTGGAAGGGTGGGGCGGAGGCGGATTGGCTGTAATGGAATTGTCAGCTTATTGTAAATCAGATTGTTAAGGCTCTTCTCGCGCTTTTGGCACGTCTTTGGCATTGTTGTGGCAAACAAAGTAATAGTATTAATCTGATAAAAGGTAAAAGACATGGGAATAACGATTTCATTTATTTTCTGCCTCGCGAGCGGGTTGCTCGCTTTCGGGCTATTCTGGAAATGTGTGGATTGGTTTGAAAAGATTTAAGAAGGAGAGAGAATTATGTACATAGCATTATTGGTATTGGGTATTGCGGTTTTCGGGTATTTGATGTATGTGCTCGTAAAACCGGAGAAGTTTTAGGCAATTGACAATGGATAATTGACAGTTAAGGTATCATTCTATTAATGAATTAGAGAAATGAACACAGAAATTTTAGGTGTAGTCCTGCAAATAGTCCTGATGGTGGTACTGGCTTACCCGTTGGGAAAATATATTGCAAAGGTCTATAAAGGACAAAAGACATGGTCGGACTTCATGAAGCCGATTGAGAGACTTATTTTTAAAGTGTGTGGCATCAATCCCGCCGAGGAGATGAACTGGAAACAGTTCCTGAAAGCATTGCTGATACTGAATGCTTTCTGGTTTGTGTGGGGCATGGTGCTGCTGGTTACTCAACACTGGCTGCCTTTGAATCCCGACGGCAACGGGCCGCAGACACCGGATCAGGCATTCAACACCTGCATCGGTTTTATGGTGAACTGTAACTTGCAGCACTATTCCGGTGAAAGCGGGCTGACTTACTTTACGCAGTTGTTTGTCATCATGCTGTTCCAGTTTATTACGGCGGCAACGGGTATGGCGGCTATGGCGGGTATCATGAAGTCCATCTCCGTGAAAACGACTAAGACAATAGGTAACTTCTGGAATTTTCTTGTATTGAGTAGTACACGTATCCTGTTGCCGCTTTCGCTGATTGTGGGTTTCATCCTTATTATAGAAGGTACTCCGATGGGCTTTGACGGAAAGATGGAGGTGACCACGCTCGAAGGACAGGAACAACTGGTATCGCAGGGGCCTGCGGCTGCCATCGTGCCCATCAAGCAACTGGGTACCAATGGTGGCGGTTATTTTGGTGTAAACTCTTCGCATCCGTTGGAGAACCCGTCGTATCTGACGAATATGGTGGAATGTTGGTCTATCCTTATCATCCCGATGGCAATGGTTTTCGCACTCGGTTTCTATTCCAATCGTAAGAAACTGGCTTATAGTATATTCGGTGTAATGCTCTTTGCCTATCTGGCGGGTGTCGGCATCAATGTCTATCAGGAGATGAACGGTAACCCGCGTATTGACGAACTGGGTATTGCGCAGGATGGCGGAGCGATGGAGGGAAAAGAGGTACGGCTTGGTTCTGCTGCAACAGCCTTATGGAGTATTACGACCACCGTCACTTCCAACGGTTCGGTGAATGGTATGCACGACTCTACGATGCCGCTCAGCGGACTGATGGAGATGCTGAATATGCAGATTAATACCTGGTTTGGTGGTGTCGGGGTAGGTTGGATGAACTACTATACGTTCATAATCATAGCCGTGTTTATCAGCGGACTGATGGTAGGGCGTACGCCGGAGTTCCTCGGTAAGAAGGTGGAAGCACGCGAAATGAAGATTGCGACCGTTGTGGCGTTGCTTCATCCGTTTGTGATTCTGGTAGGAACGGCTCTGTCCACGTATCTGTTTGCCCATCATCCCGATTTCGTGGCGAGCGAGGGTGGTTGGCTGAATAATCCGGGTTTCCACGGGCTGAGCGAGCAATTGTATGAGTTTACTTCGTGTGCAGCTAATAACGGGTCCGGTTTCGAGGGACTGGGAGATAATACTTATTTCTGGAACTACGCTTGCGGTTGGGTGCTTATCCTGAGTCGATTTATTCCGATTATCGGTCAGGTAGCCATTGCGGGACTGCTGGCGCAGAAGAAGTTCATCCCGGAAAGTGCCGGTACACTGAAGACGGATACGGTTACATTTGCTGTGATGACTTTCGCGGTTATCTTCATTGTAGCTGCCCTGTCATTCTTCCCGGTGCATGCGTTGAGTACGATTGCTGAACATTTTAGTTTGTAAGTAGTAGAAAAAGAAAGATATGAAAGATAAGAAATCAGCTTCTTTGTTTCAAGAGGAGCAAGTAATGGAAAGCTTGAAGCAATCATTCGTGAAGTTGGATCCACGGGTGATGATTAAGAATCCGATTATGTTTACGGTGGAGCTTGTGACGCTGGTGATGCTGGTGGTCTGCATCCTCTCGCTGGGAACTACGGAATATGGAACATTCGGGTACAACTTCCTGGTGTTCGTCGTTCTCTTTGTTACTCTGCTGTTCGCCAACTTCGCTGAGGCTATTGCCGAGGCTCGTGGTAAGGCCCAGGCCGACAGTTTGCGCAAGACGCGTGAGGAGACTCCCGCTAAAATCCTGATTGATGGCAAAGTCTGCAATATCAGTAGTGCACGCCTGAAGAAAGGTGATTACTTTATTTGCGAAGCCGGTGATACGATTCCGGCTGACGGTGAGATTGTAGAAGGATTGGCTTCCATTGATGAAAGTGCCATCACAGGCGAATCTGCCCCGGTTATCCGTGAGGCGGGTGGAGATAAGAGTTCCGTAATCGGTGGTACGAAGGTGCTTTCTGATAAGATAAAGGTATTGGTAACCCAACAACAGGGTGAGAGCTTCTTAGATAAGATGATTGCATTAGTGGAAGGCGCTACCCGGAAAAAAACACCGAATGAAATAGCGTTGACTATCCTGCTGGCAGGTTTCACACTGGTATTCGTGATTGTTTGCGTCACGCTGATTCCGATGGCGGACTATACGAATATAGATCATCCGGGAACGTACATCTCGATTGCAGCTATTCTCTCCCTGTTTGTCTGCCTGATACCGACCACAATCGGTGGGCTGCTTTCCGCTATCGGCATTGCAGGTATGGACCGTGCGCTTCGTGCCAATGTGATAACGAAATCGGGTAAGGCGGTGGAAACGGCCGGTGATATTGATACGTTGCTGCTGGATAAGACGGGAACTATTACAATCGGTAACCGTAAAGCTACGAAGTTCTATGCAGCTCCCGGTGTGGATGAACGTGATTTTATTGAGGCTTGCCTGCTGTCCTCCATCTCCGATGAAACACCGGAAGGTAAATCAATTATAGAACTGGGACGGGAAACAGGTCTCCGTATGCGTGACCTGAATACTACGGGTGCCCAGATGATTAAGTTCACTGCCGAAACGAAGTGTTCAGGCGTGGATTTGCAAAATGGTACTCAGATACGTAAAGGTGCTTTCGATGCTATCCGCCGGATTACGGAGAGTGCCGGAAACAGTTTCCCGAAAGAGGTGGAAGATGTGATTGCTGCAATTTCAAGTAACGGCGGTACACCGTTGGTAGTGTGTGTCAACCGGCAGGTGGCTGGCGTTATTGAGTTGCAGGATATCATCAAACCGGGTATTCAGGAACGTTTCGAACGCCTTCGCAAGATGGGAGTGAAGACGGTAATGGTGACCGGAGATAACCCGCTGACGGCAAAGTACATCGCGGAAAAGGCCGGTGTGGATGATTTTATTGCCGAGGCTAAGCCGGAAGACAAGATGGAGTACATCAAGAAAGAGCAACAATCCGGTAAGCTGGTGGCAATGATGGGAGACGGTACAAATGATGCTCCGGCATTGGCACAGGCAAATGTGGGCGTTGCTATGAATAGCGGTACGCAGGCTGCAAAGGAAGCCGGTAATATGGTGGACTTGGACAATGATCCTACGAAGCTGATTGAAATTGTGGAAATCGGCAAACAGTTGTTGATGACGCGCGGTACATTGACCACGTTCTCTATAGCAAATGACGTGGCTAAATACTTTGCGATTATTCCCGCTTTGTTTATGGTAGCCATCCCTCAGTTAGCACCGCTGAACGTCATGGGGCTGCATAGTCCTGAGTCAGCCATCCTTTCAGCTATAATCTTTAACGCTGTCATTATTCCTATATTGATTCCGTTGGCACTGAAAGGAGTACAGTATAAACCGATTGGTGCCAGTGCATTGCTTCGCCGCAACTTGCTGATTTATGGCTTAGGCGGTGTCATTGCACCCTTTATCGGAATTAAATTAATAGATATGGTGGTCAGTTTATTCTTTTAGGGGCGAGGCGCCCCGGCCGGGTTTCCTTTCGGAAGAAGGCCTGATAATAACAAACTAATAAATAACAAGATAATGAAAACTTTATTGAAATCCCTCAAAATAACACTTGCTTTTTGCGTGTTCTTCTCTGTATTCTATATCCTTATCCTGTGGATATTTGCTCAGGTGGTAGGTCCAAATAAGGGTAATGCGGAAGTAGCGACTCTGGATGGTAAGGTGGTCGGTGCCGCTAATGTAGGGCAGATGTTCACAAAAGACATCTACTTCTGGGGACGTCCTTCCCATGCCGGTGACGGTTACGATGCTGCCAGTTCTTCCGGTAGCAACAAAGGTCCTACCAACGAAGAATATCTTTCGGAAGTAGAAGCCCGTATTGATACTTTCCTGGTGCACCATCCCTATCTGCAACGCAAGGACGTTCCGGCTGAAATGGTGACAGCCAGTGCTTCGGGGCTTGATCCGGATATCACTCCCGCCAGTGCTTATGTACAGGTGAAACGCGTAGCCCAGGCACGTGGCATGGATGAGGCACAAGTAAAGACTCTCGTAGACAATGCAGTACAGAAACCGCTTCTCGGCCTTTTCGGGACGGAAAAGGTGAATGTGTTGAAACTGAACATTGCACTCGAAGAGGCAAATAAGTAGTTAAGCTACAGGTTACAAGTTGCTGCGCTATACTTGTGGGCGAATAATTATTCGCCCGGCTATCATGCCGAAAGGTACTCGTCACTCGTAGCTTGTAGCTCGTATCTTGTATCTCACAGAGAGGCGGACAGGCTCCGTTCATATTTTGCCATGGTGATGTCTAAAAACAGGGTGAACGGAGACACGCCTCTCTCTTTTTAAGAGATTGTATTTTAAAGATTGAATGAATTATGAAACAAGTAAAAAGAACGTTTTTTGTAATAGCAGCCATTGTTGCTGCATGTTTTTTCGGGACAAACGATGTGAAGGCACAGGAATTTACCGTGCAGGGTGATTTAGTAAGCTCTTACGTCTGGCGCGGCGTATATCAGACGGGAGCCAGCTTCCAACCTACACTGGGTTTCGGCATCGGCGGCTTCTCTCTGACTGCGTGGGGTTCCACGGACTTCGACGGTTATAAATCTACCGAAGGCCAGGCAAACAAGGAGATAGACCTGACGGCAGCTTACGCATTCGGCGAGTCCGGTCTGTCACTGTCTGTGGCAAGCCTTTGGTGGGCGGGACAGGGTGCCCGGCAGTATTTCAACTTCAAAAGTCATGAGACGGCACATTTCTTTGAAGCTGGTCTGGCCTATACGTTGCCTTGCGAGAAGTTTCCCCTGTCCATAGCTTGGTACACTATGTTTGCGGGAGCCGATAAAAATGAGGAAGGCGCGCAAAACTATTCTTCCTATTGTGAACTGAACTATCCGTTCAGCGTGAAGTCGGTAGGTTTGAATGCAACCGTAGGATTCGTTCCTTATGAAACTTATACGGTAGGATATGGAAACTCCGGTTTTGCCTTTACCAATGTAGCATTGAAAGCTACTACGGCTATCAGGATAACAGACTCATTTTCATTGCCTATATTTGCACAGGCTATCTGGAATCCTTGTTTGGAAGATACCCACTTAGTCTTTGGCATAACCTTAAAGCCTTAATGTAAGTGACAGAGGTATCTTGTCTCTATGACTTAGCATAGAATCATTGGCATTGATTGTGGGAATCATTGGCATTGATTGTAGGAATCATTAGCATTGATTGTAGGAATCATTAGCATTGATGATATACCAACTCACTTACTAATCCCGGCTAACCCATAATAATAACTACTTAAAGGTATGGACAGAGAACAAAACGTGCAACACTTCCTCGACCTGATAAAGAAATCCCGTCGTGGCAAGTTCAAGATTTACATCGGCATGATAGCCGGTGTGGGCAAGTCTTACCGGATGCTCCAGGAAGCCCACGACCTGCTGGACAACGGCGTAGACGTGCAAATCGGCTACATCGAAACCCACGGACGTGCCGGGACGGAAGCTCTCCTTGCAGGCCTGCCCGTCATCCCCCGCCGCCGGATATTCTACAAAGGCAAGGAACTGGAAGAGATGGATTTGGAGGGTATCATTCGCATCCATCCCGAAATAGTCATCGTGGACGAACTGGCGCATACCAACGTAGAAGGCAGTCGTAACGAAAAGCGTTGGCAGGACGTGATGGACCTTTTGGACGAAGGCATCAACGTGATTTCCGCCGTCAACATCCAGCACATCGAGAGCGTGAACGAAGAAGTGCAAGGCATCTCCGGCATCGAAGTCAAAGAGCGCATCCCCGACAGTGTCCTTCAGGAAGCGGACGAGGTGGTGAACATCGACCTGACTGCCGAAGAACTGATAATCCGTCTGAAAGCCGGCAAGATTTATCGCCCGGAGAAGGTGCAGACGGCACTGACCAACTTCTTCCGGACCGAGAACATCCTCCAACTCCGTGAACTGGCCTTGAAGGAAGTAGCCCTGCGAGTGGAGAAGAAGGTGGAGAACGAAGTCGTCATTTCGAGCGTAGGCGTCCGGCACGAGAAGTTTCTGGCATGCATCAGCAGTCATGAGAAGACGCCACGGCGCATCATCCGTAAGGCGGCACGGCTGGCTACCCGCTACAATACTTCTTTCATTGCCCTGTATGTGCAGACGCCCCGCGAGAGTGCCGACCGCATCGACCTGGCAAGCCAGCGTTATCTGCTGAACCACTTCAAACTGGTCACTGAGTTGGATGGTGAAGTCCTCCAGGTACAATCGAAAGATATATTGGATGCCATTATCCGTACTTGTAAGGAGAGACAGATTACTTCTGTTTGCATGGGCAGTCCTGCTTTCCGCTTTCCGCAATCCTTGTTCATGGTGTTGAAATACAGAAAATTTGTGAGCGAATTGGCGCAAGCAAACATAGATTTGATTATACTTGCATAATATTTAATTCATCAGTGCATTATGAATATTCGTACTAAATTAATACTCAGTGTAGGCATTCTGACCGGTATGATCATTCTGCTGGTTGCTCTCTCCGTAGTGAATCTTCAGATACTGACAGCCACCGAACCGGACAGTCCTGCCGCCATGCCCGGACTGGAACGTGCTTTGCTGTGGATTTCCGTTACAGGTGCTATTTGCATTCTTGCCAGTATTGTGTTGCTGGTCTGGCTTCCCCGTTCCATCAACAAGCCTATCCAGGAACTGACGCGTGGTATCCTTGAAATCGCCAATCATAACTATGAGAAACGTTTGGATATGAGCGGACACGAGGAATTCCGCCAGGTGGCCGATAGCTTCAACAGTATGGCCGAGCGCCTGACTGAATATCGTGCCAGTACGCTGAACGATATTCTTTCTGCCAAGAAGTTTCTTGAAGCCGTTGTGAACAGTATCCATGAACCTATTATCGGTCTGAATTGTGAGCATGAAATACTCTTTATCAATAAAGAAGCACTTACCGTATTGAATCTGAAACGTGAAGATGTAATCCGCCACTCTGCCGAGGAACTGTCCTTAAAGAATGATCTCCTTCGTCGTCTGGTTCGGGAACTGATTACTCCGGGTGAGAAGAAAGAACCCTTGAAAATCTATGCGGATAATAAGGAAAGCTATTTTCAGGCTTCTTACATCACCATTATGAATACGGATGCCGATACGGATGAACCGCAGAATCTGGGTGATGTGATCCTGCTGAAGAATATCACCGAATTTAAAGAGTTGGATTCTGCCAAAACAACCTTTATCTCCACCATCTCCCATGAACTGAAAACGCCTATATCAGCTATTCTTATGAGTTTGCAGTTGTTGGAAGACAAGCGGGTAGGAGCTTTGAATGATGAGCAGGAACAATTATCGAAAAGCATTAAAGAGAATGCCGACCGCCTGCTGGGTATCACCGGTGAACTCCTGAATATGACACAAGTAGAAGCCGGCAAGCTCCAGATGATGCCGAAGATAACGAAGCCTATCGAGCTTATTGAGTATGCCATTAAGGCCAATCAGGTGCAGGCTGATAAATTTGGTATTCAGATAGAAGTGGAATATCCCGACGAGAAGATGCCGAAACTGTTTGTGGATAGTGAAAAGATAGCTTGGGTACTGACGAATCTTCTGAGCAACGCCATCCGCTACTCCAAAGAAAACGGGCGTGTGGTGATTGGTGCCAAGCATGAAGACGGAACTATTGAGATGTACGTGCAGGACTTTGGCAAGGGCATCGACCCGCGTTATCATCAAAGTATTTTCGACCGTTATTTCCGTGTGCCGGGTACGAAGGTACAAGGCAGTGGCCTGGGCTTGTCCATCTCAAAGGATTTTGTGGAGGCTCATGGCGGCACGCTGACGGTGGAAAGTGAATTGGGAAAGGGGAGCAGGTTCGTGATACGGTTGAAGGGGTGATTAGTGGTTAGTGATTAGCAGGCTGCGCTATATTGGCTGGATGTGTCATAGCGCAGCCTGCTAATCACTAACCACTAATCACTTCTTCACCTCACCCCACTTTGGCGGGTTTCCCCCCATCAGATGTCTTACAAAGAAATCATACCGTTTATGTTCCCCGAAGTCTTCGCCCATCGTGTGGTGTGCGCCGGGGATGACTACCAGTTCAAAATCCTTGTTCGCTTTAATCAAAGCGTTTACTACTTGCATGGTTGAAGCAGGGTCTACGTTGTCGTCCAGTTCACCGACTACCAGCATCAGGGGGCAGCTCAACAAATGGGCATTCTCCACGTTCGAACCTTCTTTGTACTGGTCGCCTACAGGATATCCGAGCCAGAGTTCGTTCCACCAGATTTTATCCATGCGGTTGTCGTGGCAGCCACAGGCGGAATAAGCGGCTTTGTAGAATTCGGGATGCAACAGCACGGCAGTGGTGGACTCCTGGCCTCCGGCGGAACAGCCGTAGATGCCTACGCGGTCCATATCCATATACGGATACTTCTCTCCGGCAGCTTTAATCCAGGCGATGTGATCGGGCAGACCGGCATCTTTCAGATTCTTATAACATACATTTTCAAATTCGCGTGAACGGAAAGAAGTTCCCATTCCATCCACCATGACAACGATAAAGCCGAGTTCGGCAAGGGAAGTCATGTACCAGTTGTACGGAATGAAAGTCTTGGGTACATACTGGTCGCCGGGACCTTGGTAAATGTACTCGATAACCGGATACTTCTTGTTCGGGTCGAAATTAGTGGGACGGACAATCAGTCCCCACATATCCGTTTTGCCGTCACGCCCTTTGGCGGTAAACACTTCCGGTGCTTTCCAGCCTTCGGCTATCAGGCGGCTGATGTCGGCAGTTTCCAATGGCATTACTACTTTGCCATCCTTGGCGCTGCGCAGCACGGCTACAGGAGCTTTGTCTACCATAGAGTAAACGTCTACCAGATAATTCATATCTCCCGAGAACCAGGCACGGTGCATCCCTTCTTCCGGAGTAAGGCAAACCAGGCCTTTCCCGTCGAAACCGATGCGGTAATAGCGAATGAGATAAGGGTCTTCACCGGGTTGTACACCATTTGCGGAGAAGTAAATCTGCCGGTTGTCTTCATCTACACGAAGCACTTCGCGCACATACCATTCGCCTTTGGTGATTTGGTGGACGGGCTGCGCAGTGGTGCAGTCGTACATATACAGATGGTTCCAGTTGTCGCGTTCGCTCATCCAGATGATATGCTTGTTGTCCCTCAGGTCATGGCGGAAATGGCGGGTGTAGTTTACGTATTTATCACTGCTTTCCTCTATCATTGGACGTACCTTGCCGGTCTCTGCCGAAAGTTCCAATACCCTGTACACCTGATGTCCGCGCTGATTGTATTCGAAGGTTACGGCACGGCTGTCCGGGTTCCATTCGGGGCCGTATATCTCATACTGTTGGGCAAACAAATCAGTGGAAGGGATAATACTGCGTCCTGTCTCCACTTCGTAGATGCAAGGCACCTTAAACGGAAGCTCATCTCCCGGTTTGGCATACTCCTGCTTGTGGAGCTTAGGTTGCAGTTGGTCCGTTGGCGAAGACTCCACGTAATATACATAACGCTTCTCAACCGGACGTATCTTGCAGGAAGCCACCTTCTTGCTGTCTGGTGACCAACGGATATAGGCTGAATAATAATTGCTCAGTGTGCCGTCTATACTCAACTGTTTTTCTTTCCCTGTGGCAACTTCTTTCACGTATACATTATGATTCTTGATGAATGCTGTGTACTTGCCGTCAGGTGAAGGAATAGGATTGGCAGTCTTCTCATCATCCCGTTCCATCCAGTGTTTCTGCTTTTGGGGAGCGGGGAGGCTGCCTTCGTTTGCCAACTGGTTTTTCCGGGTGACATACATCCATCGCTGGTTATTGAAAACAAAACGGAGTGTGTCCAGACTTTTGTTTACATGCAGTCGCTCCAGATTGATGGCGGAAGATTTCACTTCTTTGCCGGATGCCTTGGTTAGTGCGTCAGCCAGGCGGCTATGGTCGAACAACTCTTTCCTTCCTTTCTTGTCTGCATTCACCGATACATACATACGTCCTTCCGGTGTATTGCGCACATACCAGAACTGATGTGTACCCTCTATCCACGCCGGCGTGACATTGGAGTAGAATACCTTGTTTGCGCTGAACTTCTCTCTCAATGAATAGGCACGGTTGTAATCCTCTATCGTACCTTGGGCAATAGCCATGCCCCCGCAAAGGAGCATGGCTACTGACAAACCTAATCTAACCATTTTCATATACCTAATCTTTACTTAACTTCCCATTCAAATAAGCCTGATGAATATTTATCCGGCTGTCTGATTTCCAGTTTGACGGCTTTTGTCTTTACCGGGTCAAAGTTAACTACATTTCCCGTACCTTTTTCAACTCCGTATTTGTCGGCACCGGTAACGGGGTGCCATTCGCCTTGTGTATCTTTATAATAAATCTTCCAGCTCTTCGGTACGCGGCAACCACCCCAGGGAGCATCGTCAAACCAATATACGGTAGCACTGCTGATGGTTGCTTCTGCCGGGAATTCGTATGAAATCCATTCGGTACTTCCCTGTTTTGGCCACCAGTGATAGTAAGGCATGGAACGGTCGTTCTCATCTTTCGGTACCAGGCGGTCGTTGATGGCGGAGATAGATTTTACTTTGTGTGAAGCATCAATCTTGCTTTCCGAAGCCAGCGTGGCAGGCATGGTGGGGCGGGATGCGCTTAATTCCTGCGGTAGCCATACGAGCATGGCTCCCGAACCACGGTGTGCCCATGCATAATAAGGAATCAGGGTCAAATCCACGTCAGTGGTAGTCAGGCGTCCCTGGTCATCGTATCCAAGAATCTGCGCCCCTGTCTTCAGTTGGTTGATGCCATACAGTAAATCGGGCTTCTCCACTACTTCAAACTTCGGGTTGCGGTTCATGAATACACTGAAAATATCGAAGTTGTTATCCGGCCATTCAGCGCAATACACAATCGGGCCACGTTCCACGGCAATGCGTCCACGGTCGGCTTCCACTTTATTGTTGGCTTTCACGGTGCGTGGTTCCATGTCGAAGTGTATTTCCACTTTGTCACCCTTCTTCCAACGGCGGTCGATGCAGAAGTAGCCGTCTTTCAGTTCGCTTTGTACGGGTTCTCCGTTCACGGCTACCGTATATTTCAGACGCTTGCCGTCACTGTAGGTGTAAAGGTCGCTCGGAACTACCTGACCCCGTACCCATCCCGGGATGCGTACTTTCATCGTGAACTGTCCGGCATTGTTCTTCTGAATGCCGATGGCGATGTCTCCGTTCCAGGGATATTTCGTTGTTTGTTCGATAGAAACAGCCTTACCGCCTACTTTCAGATCCGAAGTGTTGGACATGAAGAGGTTAACATAGACATCTTTGTCCTTCACCGCATAGATATATCCCGGCAATGACGGAATGAAACGGCAGATATTAGAGGGGCAGCAAGCGCAGCCGAACCAAGGTTGGCGTTGATGTTGTCCCATGCTCTCCAACGGATTCGGGTAGAAGAAACCGCCGCCGTCCAGTGATACGCCCGAAATCAAACCGTTATATAAGGTACGTTCCAATACATCATAATACTTTGACTCGCCGTGAAGCAAGAACAGACGGTAGTTGACATATACATTGCCGATAGCTGCGCAAGTCTCGCAATAGGCTGACATGTTGGGCAACTCGTAGTTTTTACCGAAAGCCTCTCCGGCAGCGGTAGCTCCGATACCGCCGGTGATGTAATACTTCTTACCGACGATATTGTCCCAGATGCGGTCGATGGCATGAATGTAGGCGGTATCTCCGGTGAGAGCTGCCACGTCGGCCATTCCTGCGTACATATAAGCGGCGCGAACGGCGTGTCCCACGGCTTCATCCTGCTGGACAACGGGCTTGTGTGCCTGACTGTATTCGTCCGTGCGGCTGGTGTAACCGCGCTGGTCGAGGAAGAATTTAGCCTGGTCGAGGTATTTCTTGTCTCCGGTGACCAGATAAAGTTTGGCAAGTGCCATTTCGGCAATCTGATGTCCGGGAACACGGATTTGCTGCCCTTCGCCTGTACCTATCTCACGACATACACAGTCGGCGTACTTGATGGCGATGTTGAGGAAGTTTTTCTTCCCGGTTGCCTGATAGTGGGCGATGGAACCTTCCACCATGTGTCCCAGATTATAGAACTCATGGCTCAGGTCTTCTACCTTTTCCCAGCGCTTGCTTCCCGCCCATTCGTGCGGATGCTTCGGGTTCATGGTGCGGCTGGTGTAGAGGTAGCCGTCGGGTTCCTGCGCGGCGGCCACAATCACCAGCACACTGTCGATGTACTTAGCCAGTTTCTTGTCTGGGTAAGTCTGCAACAGGTAGCTGGCGCCTTCAATGGTTTTATAGACGTCCGTATCGTCAAAGGCCAGTCCGCCGACTTTTATCGTATCGCTGGGATGCGCTGCGTTGACGAAGTTCTGATATCTTCCTGTTTCCTCGCATTTGCTGAAAGCAAGAGGAATGGTTACTTCGCGGCTTGCGTTGAGGCGCTGCCCCCAAAAGGAGTCGGTTACTTTTACCGAAGTGAAGGGCACAGGGTCAATGGGGTAGCCGTGCGACTGATTTTTCACTTGTGCCTGACCGCCTATTGCAGTGGCAAGCATCAGAGTGCTTACTAAAAGTTTCTTCATGGTTATCATTCTATTTATGGTGTTATTTTTTCATCGGAATATATTCGTCCCAGAGTTTCAGTGAATGCAGGTAGCCCGTGAACGGCCAGTTGCGTTCTGCATTTTGCCCCAAAGTTACGTATTGTGACGGTTTTATCAGCAATTGGATATCTTTTTCGCTGATTAGTTGTCCATTTATATATACCTGCTCCATCCGGCCGTCAAAGCAGATATAGACGTGTTGCCATTTGCTTTCCTGCGTTTTCATATCCTTATAACCGGCATCCTCATACCAACCGTAGTGGTTGATAACTCCGCAGCGCGGTTCTGTACCGTTTACCAGCATAATCTTTTCCAATTCGTCGTGCGATGTCGTGAAATCGGCCACACATTCGTTTTCTGCGATGGAGTCGTTCAATATCCAAGCTTCCAATGTATAGGGAGCATTGTCCAGCAAGGTTGCAGGGAGTGAGAAACTGGAACGGAATACCTGATGCCCTTCAAAATGGAAACTCTTCTTTCCTTCCACTTCCTTAATGATGGAGGGGGCTTTGTGGGCTTCGAAGTATCCTTCTATTCCATGATTGGAAAGATAATGTACGGTGTCTCCTGCGGCAAAGTCATCGGCGGTGATGCTTACTACCAAGCCACGCTTTTGCTGATCGGCAGCTGGTAAGCGGACGATATCCGTAGTGGTATCATATTCCTGTTCGGCAGGTGCCTGTTTCCAGTTATAGTAGCGCAGATTAGTGATGATTAAGGGTTCGGCTCCACTTTGAAGCGAAATCACGCCGGATGAAAGGGCGGACTCCGCTTCGTAGCTTTGCCATCTACCTAACCTATGAACTAACCCACTAATTGTATGCTCCTTGGAGGGAGAAAGTAACGGGTGACGGTATTCCAGTGTAGTACCCGGTTCGAGAACCAGTGCGTCGCGTCCGTCAATGCGCTTGGTGCGGGCTGATCCTGCTTTTAGGATAAAAGCACCTCCTAACATTCCTTCATTGTTCTGCCATTCGCGACCATTCCAGTCGGCGGCTGTCAGACCGATCCACTGTTGGGGAGCGGAGTCTTCGATACCGGAAAATACCTTGATGTTCCAGATAGCACCACCGAAGCCATTCTTCTGTCCGCCGGTATAAGTGAGGCGCACGAAGCGGGCTTTGGCTTTTCCGAAGTCCACCATCGGACTGCCTGCCAGATGATTGTTTCGCTTGTCGGCAAAGATATTCCAGTGTTTACCGTCTGTTGAAGTTTCAATCAGGTATTGATAGAACTGAGTGCCATATTCAAATTGGGTCCAGATCGTTTGTATTTGCTGGGTGCGTCCCAAGTCTATTTCAAGCCATTCCTGTCCCATGCCGCGCGGGTGCCATAAAGTTCCGTTGTTATCATCTACGGCATATTCGGGACGGAAGTTGTCATCATAAGAGGAAGAGGCACGCACGCTTTTACCAAAGGCAAGGTTGGCTGATTTAACAACGGAGGGGGCCAGTGCACCTACGCCGTCATGAGTAGGGATGATTTTCTGAATCGTCCCGTCTGCATTGAATGACATGCGGTCGATGCAAAGCTGGCGGTGGAAACCACGGTTGGAGTGTGGATTATCGTGGCGGTGATAAATGATATAGTAATCATTGCCTTCCTGGAGGATACTGTGATGTCCGGGACCGTGAATGGTTCCGTCAGCATTGGTTTCGAGGATGCAGCCGCCATAGGTGTAAGGCCCCAGAGGCTTGTCTGAGGTGGCGTATTGCACACGGTATGTGTGGTCGTGGCAGGAACCGGAGGAATACATAAAGTAGTAGGTTCCATTGCGTTTGATTACAAAAGGTGCTTCAAAGAAATCGGTGGCTTCGGTATTGGGGATGAGGCGGGTTTCGATAAAACTCTTCAAATCGGGAGCTGATTTTCCGGCACCGCAACCGAAACCTTTGTAAATACCCCAGGTTCCCCAGTACATATAGACTGAACCGTCATCGTCCACAAATGTTTGTCCATCCAGAGTGATGGCATTTGTTACGAAACGGTCGGGGATGAGGACGGCTTCGCTATTGCCTAGGATATTCTTCCACGGGCCACGGGGCGTTTCACTGACTCCGCAATGAATGATACAGGGCTGGCAGTAGAAATAGTAGTACTTTCCATCAGAGTGCTGCATCACATCGGGTGCCCATATCCAGTGGCTGTCGGGCCAGTTCATGGGCATCAGGGTCCAGTTAATGAAGTCCTTGCTGGTCCATACTTGTGCAGGGCCGAAGCCTGCACCACTGCCATCGGTAGTGGCGTACATATAATAAGTATCACCAAACTTTTTGATGGTAGGGTCGGCGAAATATCCGGGAATCACGGGATTGCCGGCACCGGGAGTATTGAAAGCGGCCTGTGCAAAGGCGGAAATGGCTCCTATTAAAAAGGAAGTGATTAAAAGAATGGTTCTATTCATATTATTACTTTATTGTTAGAAAAATTACTTGCACCGCGCAGCAAACCTTGTTCCAGCGCTACGCTGGTCATTTATGTATTTCATTATTAATCGGCATCTCTATCTCATAAAAATATTTTTTCAACAACTTGTACATTTCCGGATCGTAGGCTTTCAGCTTTACGCGACGATTCATAGAATTGTGTACACCATTGGCTGGATCAGCGTAACGGTTACAGTTAAAGAAAGACTGTACACATTCCGCAAAATACTCTTCCTTGTTGCTTAATGCATAAGTACCGGCCCATAGTCCTTTTTCTCCAGCACTTTTCCACAATGCTTCCAGTCGGTCATTGAAATCCGGTTCCACACCTGCAATTCCTACCATATGTATCAGATGAGCAAATTCATGAATCAGAATATTCTCACCCATATATTTATCTTGTGGCGAGGCCAACAGATTCTCTTCCCCGCAACTGGCGGAGAACTCATCTTCCGGTGCTCCACCGAAACCACGGGCACGCCAGTTCCAGTATGCAATGCTGTCCGGTGAATTGCAGATATGGGCAAACTCCGGCAAATCACAAGTTTCTTCGTCTTTACCGATAACCATCACATGGCAGCCTTTTTTCACCATATGCGCTTTTACATCCGGACGTTTTGATAGCATCAGACTGATGATATCGCAGGCTTTCAGCAACGCTTCATCACTTACCCTTTCGGAAGAAGTGACATATAATCCCTCAGTTTCAATGTATTTCTTATAAAAAGAAGGAATATTCTTTCCCTCGGGTATGGACGTTACTTCACCTCGCACCGGATATAACTCAAGTTTCATCGCGAATCCTCCGCCCGAAGCTAAATGTAGCTTTATCCGGCTGTTTTTATCTATAATCAGTTTCTCTGTACGATAATCTTCCGCTTGTTTGTTCGCATTAATACCATCAGCAAAAAGCGTGGCTGTATAGCGAACATTGGAAGGCAGGAACGAAAAGTCAAGTTCTACATCACGTTCATCCCAGTTTGTCATCCCGCCAATGTACCAGTTGATATCTTTCTTTCGTACACTAACGATATATTCTCCCATTTTACCTGCGGCGATAAAGGTAGAATCCGTCTCCACAGGAATTGAAGTGATGAAGTCCACACATTCCTGTTCATTCAGATAATTCGTTGGAGCATCGCACAGCATGGTGAGCGGAGAATCGTGTACAATATAGGCGGCCAACTGATGACAACGGGTTCCCATACTCATCGGTGAGTAATAGACGGCACGCCAGTCGGCTTTCGTTGCATTGCGCATGGCACCCGGAGTATAATCTACCGGCCCTGCCATCATACGGATATAAGGGAAGGTCACATCGTAGAGAGGCATGTTATTCTTGATATCCGTCCACTTCACCTCTTCCATACCGAACAGGCTCTCAAAGTTGATGATATTCGGATAAGTGCGATTGATACCTGTAGGTTTGTAAATGCCATGGAGGTCGAGTGTCAACTTATGTTTTGCCGTAGCATCAGCGATACGATATACCATTTCAACAGCAGTCTGATCGTCACGATCTAGAAAGTCTACTTTGAAGCCTTTGATACCCATTTCGGAGTACTTCTTGCAGGCGGCTTCCAGTTGTTTGTCGAGTACATTGAATACTGTCCAAAGAATGATATCAACTCCTTTCTGTTTTCCGTAGGCAATCAGTTCCGGAAGATCCAGTTCCGGAATAACAGTCAGCATATCACCGCTTTTCGGGTTATACCAACCCTCGTCGAGCACTATAAACTCTATATCATTCCTGCTGGCGAAGTCTATGTAATATTTATAGGTATCCATATTGATACCTGCCTTAAAGGGGACATCTTTCAGATTCCAGTCATTCCACCAATCCCAGGCCACTTTTCCGGTCTTTATCCATGATGTGTCACCTATGCGATTGGGAGATGCCAGTGCATACACCAGATTATTAACAGGCATATCCGTATCCTTTTCTGTAACAGCCAGTACGCGCCAAGGATAAGTACGTGCCTCACTACTGCGTGCTATGAAATCACTGGTTTCTGTTACATACTCCTGCATACGCCAAGGATAGAAATCTGTTTGGGTAGGGTAGGAGGCAAAAACACCTTTTAGCCCATATCCATCTTTCTGAGATTCTACAAACATTCCCGGATATGCTTCAAGATCAGATTCCAGTAGAGTTAATTTGGTTTTACCGCAGTCCACTGTAACGGGTAGGAAAGCTACTTTCGGCTGTGCCTTTGATAGTGGGGTAACATCGTATATATTTTGAAAAGCCATTGCCATCGGCTTTTTGTCATTCGTCGTATAAGGAAGATAGGCTGTATAATCCTGGTTGAAGTTGAATTCTGCCACTTCCTCTTTGATGGTTACTTCTGTCTTTTGCGTTGTGTAAAAACGATAAGCCACTCCTTCGTCATAGGCGCGGAAGGTAACGCCGAAATCACCTTTCAGCTTCAAGTTGAGTTCATTGCATGTGACTATGAACTTCTTGAAGCGATAGAAAGGAGACTCTACATTATCCCTGACCTTTTTCCTTTTAATACCTGTTACCTGAGAATTGTTTTCTATTGTAGTTCCGTCTGCCAGAACTAAACCTATGTTAGAATGAGAGAGAATTGTATCGTTTTCGTGTATCACCTGATAAGACAGTTCGTCTCCGGCGGTAACTTCCACCTTCAACTTTCCATTAGGAGAGGAGAGCGCATATTTCTTTCCGGGAGCTGCCCCGAGTGGATTATTCCCGAAGTATAAAAACAAGGAAATAACGACTAATTTGAGAGATGTGCAGTTTTTCATAATCGATTAGCTCTTTATTTGGTTCGTGTGCAAAGTAAACGAAAAAAGGATGAACGGAAGGACTGAATAATATAATGTAATAAAAGAATAGTCCAAGAATCGCCCTTTTGTGGCATTCTTGGACTATGTTTGGATTATCTTTTTAGTCTTTGGACTATTTTTGCATAGGCACCGGGACGGAGGCTACACCTCTTCGCACACCCGCATTTCCATTCCTTTATATACCACCACAATCTTATGTAATTCTGTGGCACCGATGGCACACTTCACCGTGTCTGTCTCTGCATAACGGTTGGCCTGTTCGATGGCTTCCCGGCGAAGTTCCTCCACCCGGGTTTCGGAGTCTTTGTATTTGGCATATTTCAGTTCCACGATGTAACTGTGCTTCATGTCAGAGTAAATCTCCAGCATCGGACAAAGAAAGATATCTACATAGCCGTCCTGCGTGTCCTGCTCGGAGATGGGACGGTAGAAGCGGTTCTGAGCCGTCATGGCAAGGGTAAAGCCGTGGACGAAGAATTCGCCCTTCTGCTTGTCGCGCTGGGAGGCGTAACGTTTCAGGCAATCAGCGATGTAACCGAAGTAAGCTTGCCAGTTGCCATCATAAGCGAGAGAACTGGATAATTCGCCCTTTTCGTAACTATCGAAACTGAGGTCAGCTTCATTGTACGTATTCAGTAGATAGGTATATAGTTGCTCCTGCACCACTTGGTTGGGGATAGTGAGCTTGGTTTTTCCTTTGTGTGTGCCGCTGATGGTAAGCATCCCAAAATAATAGAGCAGGCTCACGAAGTTGTCGGGATTGGTTATGTTGACAGCCGGAAAACCTTTCTTCAATTCTCCAGTGATGAAGCCTTGGCTTACCAAGGTTTGGATAATGGAAGCATCGTGTGCAAACTCCTTGTCCTTGCGGATGAGCATACGTAGCTTCTCATAGTCGATGCGAATGTTATCTTCTAACATACTCCGCGGAGCTTTGCCATTTTGAATATAGTTCTTGACGAAATAGAGCACCATGTTGGAATTGTACATCGTAGTTCCACCATAGCATTCCTCGGCAAAGCAATAATTGTCATACCACGGTTTTATTATCTCTATCAATTCGTCCACGCTGTGATGGAATGGGCTGTTCGTGGAATAGTATGTCAGCATTTCGCGCACTTCCTCTTCCGTAAAGCCCATCATTGCGTTAAATTCCGGCGTAAGGGAATAGTTTGTCCCGATATTGAAACCGCTGGTCAGGTCATCCATCGTCACGGGACTGACTCCAGTGATGAAGCAGCGCTTGATGCAAGAGTCGGTTCCGGCTTTCACCTTATTGAAGAAAGCGCGCAGATAACCTTCCTTATGTGTCTCGTCTGTGTAACGGTGTAAACTTCCGGCATCCGAAAGGATGGCATTGGTAAAATGATCATATTCATCAATGAAGAGGTAAATCTTCTGATTCGTCTTTTGGCATTCTGTATATAGATATTCAAGCTGCTCTACCGCACCATCTTTTTCATCCAGCTTTTCCTTGATACCCTGTGGCAGATAGTCGGCATAAATATCACAAAAATAGTCGAACATGGTTTGGCAGTGCGCATCCAATCCCTGGCGGTAATTGTTCAGCTCACCGATGATACCGGAGAAGTTGAGCTTCAGTACCAGATAGCTGTTGCGGTCGTGCGTAGGATGCTGTCCAATGTAGAGGTCACCGAACAACGTGTCAAACTTATCCTTGGCACGCACGTCATAGTAGTGTTGTAGCAAGTTTAGCGTCAGGCTCTTGCCGAAGCGGCGGGGACGGATAAAGAAAAAGAAGCGGTCTGCCTGCTCAATCATGGGAATAAAGGCGGTCTTGTCTACATAATAATAGTTTTCGAGGCGGATATCCTCGAAGTTCATCATACCATAAGGTAAACGTTTTCTGTTCGCAGGTGCCATATACATCATAATCAGTTCCTCCTTTAAGCAATGTTTCTGAATGACAAAGATAGATGATTTCCATTAGATTAAGAAACTATTCTTGAGAAACTATACCTTCGCGCTGTATCAGAAACACCCCTGCGTCGTACCTGGACCGTACTTGCTCCGTACCAACCTCGTACTTTCTCCGTGTAGAGGTACTTCTGAATGGAGAATGTACGGAGCAAGTGCATCCCGGGTACGGTTCGAGTATAATATCTGTAGCCATGAAAAAATAATCCAAGCCAATGCAATAATAATCTAAATATCCTCCAGAGCCTTTGTTGCCCGACTATTTTTGCATTCATATGGACTTTCGTTTTATTCAATTTAAGATAAATCCTTTTCCTTTGCCATACACTTTTGGTAACGAACTAAAAATACATATATGATATTATGAAGAAACGAATCCAATTCCTTTTCGGTAGCATCGCCCTCCTGGGCATGAGTGCTTGCAGCGAACCCTACGTTCAGCCTGATGCTCCGATTAAAGAAGTTCCTTTTACACAAGTTCACCTGAACGATAACTTCTGGACTCCGCGTATTGAAACCAATCGTACAGTCTCCATACCTTCCGCATTTAAAGAATGTGAGAAGAACGGACGCTTCGATAATTTTGCCATTGCCGGAGGATTAATGAAGGGTGAACACCGTGGTGATTTCTCTTTTGACGATACCGATCCTTATAAGATAATAGAAGGAGCCTCCTACTCGCTGGCTGTGAAGTATGACAAAGCACTGGATGCTTATCTGGATAGTGTCATCTCCCTTATCGCAGCCGCTCAGGAACCGGACGGCTACCTCACTACGTGCGTAACTAATAAATGCTATCGTCTTTCCGGTTGGTGGGGAAAGAATCGTTGGGAAAAGATTAATAGTCATGAACTTTATAATAGCGGTCACTTGTATGAAGCTGCCGTTGCACACTATCGCGCAACAGGTAAACGCTCCTTGCTTGATGTAGCTATCAAAAATGCCGACCTTGTTTGTCAGGTATTTGGTCCCGATGAAGGGCAAAAGCATGTTCCTTCGGGACATCCCATTGCCGAAATGGCGCTTGCTAAATTATATAAAGTGACAGGTGATGAGAAATATCTGAAAATGGCTAAATATTTCGTGGAGGAGACCGGACGCGGAACAGACGGTCATCGTCTCAGCGAATACAGTCAGGATCATAAACCCATTTTGCAGCAAGATGAGATTGTGGGGCATGCCGTGCGTGCCGGATATCTTTATTCTGGTGTTGCCGATGTGGCTGCCCTGACCCAGGACACAGCTTATTTCAACGCACTGAGTCGTATTTGGGAGAATATGGCAAGCAAGAAGCTTTTTATTACCGGAGGTATCGGTTCCCGTCCGCAGGGTGAAGGTTTCGGACCTAACTATGAACTGAACAATCATACCGCATATTGCGAAACTTGTGCAGCCATCGCCAATGTTTATTGGAATCACCGCATGTTTCTGGCTACGGGAAACGCCAAATATGCCGATGTGTTGGAACGTGCACTTTATAATGGTGTGATTTCGGGTGTTTCCCTTAGCGGTGATAAGTTCTTCTATGATAATCCGCTCGAATCTATGGGGCAGCACGAACGTCAGCATTGGTTTGGTTGTGCTTGCTGTCCGGGTAATGTCACCCGCTTCATGGCTTCCGTATCTTATTATATGTACGCCACCCAGGGCAATGATATTTATGTTAACCTTTATATCCAGAGTAAAGCTGACCTTAATACGGACAGCAATAATATAGCTTTGGAACAGACTACTGAATATCCTTGGGAAGGAACGGTTTCCATCTTAGTTACTCCCGAGAAAGAGCAGGAATTTGCTTTGCGTTTCCGTATTCCGGGTTGGGCGCAGGATGCTCCCGTACCAACGGATCTTTACTCATTTACTGATAAGGCAGGTGCTTACAGCATCTCTGTTAACGGCAAGAAAGTAAATGCTAAACAATATGATGGCTACGCTACTATTTCACGTACCTGGAAAGCGGGTGATGTGGTAGAAATCAGTCTTCCGATAGATGTACGTCGTATCAAGGCTAATGACAATGTAGAAGATGACTGTGGCAAACTGGCTATCGAACGTGGCCCTATCATGTTCTGTCTAGAAGGCAAAGATCAGGCTGACAGCACTGTCTTCAATAAATTCATCCCTGATGGTACTCCAATGGCGTCTGCTTACGATGCTAACCTATTGAACGGAGTTGTAGTGCTGACCGGTAATGCGAAAGAAGTAGGTAAAGATGGTAGTGTGAAAGAGGTTCCTTTCAAAGCCATTCCTTATTCAACCTGGAATAATCGTGGTGCAGATCAAATGGCGGTTTGGATTCCTGAAGCTGCCGAATATGTCCGTCCTATTCCCGAACCGACAATTGCCAGCAAGGCACGGACGCTGATGATACAGGCTCCTATCCAGAAAGACGCTCCTGAATCTGCCTCCGTAGAAACTTGGGCATGGGGGGTGAATGACCAATGGGAACCGAAACGTTCATCGGATATTTCTAAACCTTACCACTATTGGTGGTTGAGAAATGGAACGCTGGAAACCTTGGCCTATCAATTTGATCAGCCTTATACCGTTTCAAACGTACAGGTTTATTGGCTGGACTTCGACCATTACGACGGCAATTTCCGCATACCGGAAAGCTGGAAACTCTACTATAAAGATGGAGCGAAATGGAAAGAAGTAGAAGCATTGAATGAATATACGGTAAAGAAAGACTGCTACAACAGCCTTGATTTCAAACCGGTAAAGACGACAGGATTGAAGATAGCCGCCCAGTTGCAGAAAGGTGCTTCAGGTGGGGTGATTGAGTGGAAAGTTAAATAATCCGTTTTATTAAAATTAAGAAATAGTAACTTGTAATTAAATATTAACCTTTTAATTAAAGATGTAATATGAAGACACATGAAAATCGAGCCTTGTTCAGCAAAGCTGTTCTAAAGGTTACAACCTGTCTTTTCCTTGCAGCAGGTGCCAGCGTTAGTCCGGCATTTGCGTTTCCGGAGATGACAGAAACTATGGGAACCGAGGTTGTACAGCAACAGACTGTTACAATCACAGGTGTGGTAAAAGATAAGGAAGGTGAACCGGTTATTGGTGCCAATGTTCTTGAAAAGGGGACATCTAACGGTGTAATTACCAATGTTGATGGAGAGTATGTTTTGAAAGTGAAAGATTCAAAGTCAGTATTGGTCATATCCTACATTGGTTATAAGACGCAGGAGGTTGTAGTAGGCACTCACCGTAAAATTAATATAACGCTCCAAGATGACACGGAACTGCTGGACGAGGTAGTAGTGATTGGTTATGGTACGCAGAAGAAAGGTGATGTTACCAGTGCCGTAGCATCAGTCAAGCCGGAGGATTTTTCTGTTGGTAACTTTAATAATGCAGGTGATTTGATTAAGGGCAAGGTTGCCGGTCTGACAATAACTCGCCCTTCTGGTGATCCGGGTGCAGGAACAGAAATAAGTCTCCGTGGCATTGTATCCGTATCAGGAAATACCACTCCACTTGTTCTTGTGGATGGTGTCCCCGGTAGTCTTAATTCTGTACCGCCTGAAAACATCGCGTCAATAGATGTTTTGAAAGATGCCTCAGCTGCTGCCATATATGGTACTCGTGGAGCAGCAGGTGTAATTCTCATTACTAGCAAGACCGGACTTCGTGAACAACCTGCTACTGCTACTTATGCAGGATATGTATCTTGGTCTAATTGGGCCAAACGTGCAGACTTCATGGATGCGCAAGATATTCGTGACGGAAAGACGAATTTTAATGATTTAGGCTATGATACAGATTGGTTGGATGCGGTTAGTCGTACAGCTATTACCCAAAACCATAGTTTTTCGTTGACCGGTGGTTCTTCTTCCACTTCCTATTATGGAAACGTTACATACCGTAAGGCTGAGGGCGTGATGAAAAAAACTGGTAATGAAGATTTGAGTATGTCGTTTGACATGAGCCATTGGATGCTCAATGACATGTTGAAGGTTAATTTGAATCTTGTGGCGGATTCATATAAATATGAAGTGAATGATGCTACCGCCATTTACCGTCAGGCTGTGATACGCAATCCGACTGCACCGATTTGGGATGAAGACGGCTCTTATAACGAGGGCAGCTTATTGCAATACTGGAATCCGGTATCTATGCAAAATGAACAGACGGGCGAGGCAAAGTCACAAGAGATCCGTATGACTGGTAATATTACTTTTGAACCGATTAAGGGATGGCAAACGAACTTGATGTTAGCTAGCCACCGTAGTCAGTCGAAAAATGGAAATTATTATACTGGCAAAGAGTCTGTGAATGGTATTAATGGAAAAGGATCTTTGTCCGGATCTGCCTCTTTAGGTGATTCATCCAATCGTTCTGATTACTTAGAGTTGACTTCTAAATATGCAAATACATTTAAAGGACTTCATCGCTTTGAAGGACTTGTGGGATATAGTTGGTCGAAAAATAGTTATGAAAGTGCCAGTATGTGGAACGGCAATTTTCCTACTGACTACTATGGTTATTACAATATCGGTTCAGGTACCAAGCTGACGGACGGAAATGCATCCATGTCTTCCTATAAGGAAGAAAGCAAACTAATTGGATGGTTTGGGCGTGTGAGTTATGGATATGGAAATCGGTATAACGTTCTTGCAAGTGTACGCTATGAAGGCTCATCGAAATTTGGCAATAATCATAAGTGGGGAGCATTCCCGTCTGTATCACTCGGATGGAATATTATGAATGAGAAATTTATGTCATCTGCTCACAAATGGTTAGATAACTTGAAACTGCGTGTCGGTTATGGTATTACAGGGGTAATTCCTGGTAATGCTTATCAGTCATTGCTTCGCTATACTTATTCAGGAGGAAACTATTATCGAAACGGAAAATGGCAGCAGGGATTGAAAGCTGTCTCTAATTCTAATCCTGATCTTAAATGGGAAAAGGCTAATGAACTTAATATTGGTTTGGATTGGGCTGTTCTTGGTGAACGTTTGAGTGGTAGCATTGATTATTACTATAAGAGAACGTCGGATATGCTTTTCGATTATGCAGTGCCGAGCCCGCCTAATTTATATACTTCTACCTATGCTAATGTGGGAAAGATGCGTAATTCAGGAATCGAGATTCTGATTAATGCCGTACCTGTAAGGACACGTGATTTTGAGTGGTCGACTTCACTTACTCTTCAACACAATAATAATAAGTTGGTAAGCCTCTCTAATGATCTTTATCAGACAGATAATATTTTGTGGATGCAGGGTGTCAGTGATCCTGTTACTCAAATAACTCATAAGGTGGAGGTCGGTCAATCGTTTGGTCGGATTTATGGTCTGAAAGCCGTAGGTGTATCAGAGTCCACGGGACTCTTTCTGATAGAGAATCCTCATACAGGGGAATGTGCGGAGTTTTATCAAGAAATGCGTGACGACCGTGACGAATGGTATCAATATCTCGGTAATGGCATACCTAAGGTGACTATTGGATGGAACAATACCTTTACCTACAAGAAGTTTGATCTTTCACTTCAGTGCAATGGACAGTTCGGTTTTAAAATTATCAATAATCAGCGTGTTTTCTATGAGAATAATGCCCACGCTTATAACAGATTAAAGTCTGCCGCTGAAGCAATCGGCGGGATTCGTCCTCTTTCTTCCCAACAGTCGCAGGTAGCGACAAGTTATCATATAGAGGATGGTGATTATTTTAAGTTGAGTAATCTTACATTGGGATATACGTTTGACTTTAGGGAGAGTAAATATGTGAAGAATATCCGTCTTTATGGAAGTGTTTATAATGTGTTTACCATTACCAAATACAAAGGTCTGGATCCAGAACTTGGCAGCGATAATTTTTGGACTGCTGGAGTTGACGATCGTGATAAATACCCCACAGTACGTTCGTTTACTGTAGGTTTGAATGTAACTTTTTAAAAAAAATAGTATCATGAAATATAATATTTTAAAGAAAAGCTTTTATGCAGTCTTTGTAGGAAGTGCATTGGCATTTTCTGCTTGCACAGATTTGACAGAGACTGTGTTTAGCGAAATTCCGGGAGACGGAAGTTATGAAATGACCGCAGAAGATATTCAAGCACAGTATGGAACAATTTATGATCGTCTTCGTGACATGTATAATGGCTGGGAAGGATATCAAGATATCAGTGAAGAATGCGGAGACTTGATTATGACTCCTTTCCGTTATGAAACTTCCGGTTGGGGGGTGCAATACGTATCGCTTCACAAACATGAATATCATGCAAATATAGCACATCTTTATCGTCCTTGGTATTCATGTTATCAGGGAATAAATGCTTGTAATCAGCTCCTTGACGACGAGAGTATATCGTCGAACGAAGAGAGTAAGGCAGAGTTGCGCACTTATCGTGCATTGTTCTATTATGTTCTTTTCGACCTATGGCGTAATATTCCGCTTGAAACGACCTTAAAAGTCCCGGATGGTTATATGCCAACTCAGGAAAGTCCGGAGAATACCTATAATTTCATTGTCAATGAATTAATAGAGTCTAAGCCTTATCTGACGAAGGAAGTTGAATTTGGACAAATTAATTATTATGGTGCTTGTATGATTTTGGCTAAGATGTATCTGAATCGTAATGCTTGGTTTCCTGATACTACAGAAGATAAGTCATATTATGAGAAGGCTTGTGACGAAGTGAATGAAATCATCAATGACGGAAAATATACACTTGCAACTGATTACCTCAATCCGTTTAAAGCAGACACTTATGATCCAGAGGTGATTTTAGCGTTTGTTTATGACAAAACCTATGCGGGAATGGGGACTAATTATTATTGTAAGTGGTATTTGTCTGGTAGCCAAGATATCTTTGGTGTCACACTGGATGCTTGGAACGGAAGTGCATGTGTCCCGCAATTTCTTGCTACTTATGATGTCGATGATTCTCGTAAGACGGATTGTTGGAGATGGGGACCGCAGACTGATAGAAAAGGAAATCAAATTTATATTAATGGTGTGGCATTGAACTATACTGTTGATGTATATGCTATTGAAAAACCTGGAGCAGCTGGTATGCAAGGAGCGCGTCTTCAGAAATATGAAATAGTCGAGGGGGATATCAGTGTAAGCAATGATGACGTACCGTTTTTCCGCTTGACCGATGCATATTTTATCAAAGCAGAATGTCTTCTTCGTTTAGGTGGATATAATGGTGAAACAGAGCAGGATGCAGCGGACATAGTTACGATGGTTCGGCAACGTGCGTTCAAGAATAATCCATCCAAAGCTATTCGTACTGTAGCGCAATTGAAAGGTGGTAGCTGCTATGATTACGGATTGCGTGAGACGCAGGGGGATATCAATGAAGCCGGAGATCTGGTGAATGTTGTGAATACTGAAACTCATGAGGGTGGTAATGATATTATTTTGGGCGGTCTTTTGGATGATCTTGCTTGGGAGTTTGTTTATGAACATCACCGTCGACAGGATCTTATTCGATTTAAAATGACTAATGGATGCAATGTTTTCAATGGTAAGTCTTGGTTTGGTAAAAGTGCCAATACTAATGCTTCAGATCGCCATGTTGACATCTTTCCAATACAGCAAGGCTTCTTGGATGCCAATCCTAATTTGAAGCAGAATCCCGGTTTTTAATAGATAACCTTAATAAAAAGTATAACAATGAAAAAGATATTATTCAGCATCTTAGCTGTTTGCATGACTTTAGTTTGTGTGACGGCTTGTAGTGAAGATTATGCGGATGCCAGTAAGCCGCATTTCTACGGTGAAAACGAGAATCCACCGTTGAAAGGTACTGATGCAAATATGCCTTCTGCTTCCTTGACGATGGGACAAGCGAATGCAGGAATGGAGATAAAGGTTATAGACCTTGCATGTTATGAGAAAATTGTATCCGAACAGCTTGGAATGACGGTTGACGAAGCTGTCGCTGCCCTGAATGATGGTTCAGTCAGATTCTTGGTAGTTAATCCCACTCGTAGAGTCTGGGACAAGACTCCAGCTAATGCTGGAGAAAATAAGTGGGCACTCTCAGCCTCGGGTATTGTTATTGAGCCGGATGATGCTTCAATAGTAGTTGAGTTTGTTCCTACTGCCAAAGAGATTCGCTTTCAATTAACTTCTAAGGCAACCGCTGGAATTATTCCCGTAATAGTAGGTTTTGTGAAGACGGATGATTCCGCTTATTCTGTGAATTTCCGTTGTCAATCTCTGATTACTGTAACCGATGCGAGTGTAGTTGAAGCTGAAGTGACTGTGCCAAAAGGCGATTATGCGGGTTGGCAGTTGCCGTTAGGTGATTTTATAAATAATATAGATTTTGCATTTAGAGTTACTCCTTATGATTTGGCTAAAGGACTTGATACGTCTGATGCGGCATATGATGTTTATCTGATGGATGCATCTGGAAATCTATATGGTGGACCGGATACGTATACGGCGAATGGAGCCGGATATTGGTTGACGGAAAATGTTGAGATTGTAAAATGGGGAGCTGACGGATTTGCTTTCTTTATAGAACCTGATATTTGGGATTATGATACAGAAGATTATTATAGTGATGGTGGATACCTTAATATAGGTCGTCTTTCGTCAACGACTCCTGCTTCCGGTGCAGTGATAAATGCTAATATCGTCATAAAGTCACGAGCTACTTCTGGCAAGACCTTGACGATTATGCTGACGTTAAATTTTGAATAATTAAATAATTACGAATAGTGCGCTTGTAGGACAAGCCATCCGAAAAAGCGCACTTTTATAATTGAACATTATGACTTTAAATAGAAATAAATATTTCCACATTGTGGCAATTGCCATAATATCTTGGGGGATGGCAATGGTTATGGGCGGATGTTCTGACGATGATATGTCGAAGACAGTGGCAGACTATGATCCCCGTTATAAAGGCTCTGTGGTGTTCGGTACAGCCGACTATAATGTTGAAGGTGATGCAACAGAGCAAGTAGTTACATTTTCAAGCGATATGGCATGGACGGCAGCCATGTATGCAGACGGTGAAATATGTGATTGGGCTACCGTGACTCCCTCTAGTGGAGAGGCTGGAGAAAGCCTGCAGGTTACAGTATCTATTCAAGCTAATGAGAGCCTTGAGAATACCCGTACTTGCACTCTGCAGATTGCTACAGAGAAAGGAGCAAATAAGTCGGTTAGCTTTGCCCAAAATTATAAGGTTCTGGTGCTTGACCCGACAGATATATTAGATTATGATAAATATATTTGTCCGGAGTCGTGGAATCCTCATTTTGAACATGGGGCCGATTATATGCTTCGGCACGATTCGTATTATTCATGGCATCGTATGAAGCAAAGTGAACATTTCTTTGTATTCTGGTCACCGGAGTTTGGAGAAGATCCAAATGCGGAAACCGTTGCGGCTGCCATGCGCGTAGATATTGATGACCTTCTTAAGAAAGCGGAATCATACTTCAATACCAATGTTAACATTCTTAAGATGGCGACTTTGGGTGAAGGTAAATCTATGCTTGACGATTATAAGATGCAGATTTATCTGATTTATCAGGATGAGTGGCTTGCCACTGGTTCTGGTTATGATGACAAAATAGGTGCCCTTTGGGTAAATCCATCTACTTGTCAGCCTGTAGGTTCTACCATAGCTCATGAAATCGGTCACTCATTCCAGTACCAAGTTTATGCTGATAAAGTGAACAAGCAGGGGGCTCCGGCTGATTTACATCATGGATTCCGTTATGGATTTGGCCCCGATGGTGCCGGAGGTTGTGCTTTCTGGGAACAGTGTGCACAATGGCAAGCTCAACTTGACTATCCGGAAGAAATGTTCGGCTATCATCTTGATGTTTGGAAAAAGAATTATCATCGACACTTCAACCATGAATGGATGCGTTATGCCAGTTACTGGTTGCAGCATACTTGGGTAGAGAAACATGGAATTGATGCATATGGACGTATTTGGAGTGATTCGGAATATCCTGAAGATCCATTGCAAACTTACCAGCGTATATATTGCGGTAATAGTCAGAATGTTCTTTATGCTGATCTTTATGACTATGCTTCACGTATGGTATACTATGACTTGAAGTTTGCCAATAATGACAATAGACCGGTAACTGTGCCTGATAATATAAAAGGTGATTACAGCACTGATCTGTACAAGGTGGGCGATCTCCAATATCAGGTGGGTTATGCGAGTTGTCCCGGAACTACCGGATTTAATGTTATTGAACTGAAAGTGCCTGCTGCTGGTACTACTGTTTCTACTACAGTCAGTGCTTTAGCTCCAGGAAGTGCTCTCGCCAAAGGTGATAAAGGCGAACAAGTGGACGGAGATGGAAAAGTGGTGGCTAAAACGACGATCTACAATGCTTCGGATAATACTTCATCTGACTACCGTTATGGCTATGTAGCTATTGTAAACGGCAAACCAACCTATTCGGAAATGAGCAAGGGTGTCGAAGGTACAGCTTCTTACACAGTACCTGTCGGTACCAATGAACTCTACTTCGTGATAATGGCTGCTCCCGATGAATACAATCGTCAGTATTGGAATGATAAGGAAGAAGATGATGAACAGTGGCCCTACACTATTACTTTGAGTGGCACCGACGTGGAAAGTTATAATGATGTAGTTGAAGTGGTGCTTGATCCGAATGCTAAGCCTAAAAACGTTGAAATGATTATCAATGTGCGCGGTACGGCTGATGCATCTTATGAATTTGCTCATTATAACATCGCTTACTACGATAATGCAGCTATTTGCCATGCTTTCTGCCTGATGCCGGAAGATTTTGCAGCCATCCAGCAACATAGTTCTGAGGGATTGGCCGAAGGAAAAATCTGTATGCGTCTGAAATTGCCTGATGGTACTTATAGTTATGAAGATAATTGTGGTGGTGAGTTGGGAGGATTCTGGTGCAACGCTGTTGGCGAGCCGCAAGGATGGGGTGCAGATGCACGTACCTATACCAAACTTCACACTATCTACGATATGGAAGTAGGCTTTATGCCGGGTACTCTCACTGCTGGAGAAATTTATCCTCAAATCGTTGAACTTGTCTATACCAAAGATGGTAAGGAGTATATAGCAACGTTGACGTTTAATTTTATTGTTGAATAATTATTTGCTTGATTAAATTTTACAATTATGTTGAAAAGAACTTTTGTAGTAGTTTTATTGATGGGTATGCTGTCAATAATGAAAATATTTGCTCAGGCAAACCATGATTTGGTCTTTCAAGCTTATCAAACCGGAAATTTAAGCTTTACGACCAAGGTTATTCAACCTCGTCCAGCTTCTTTTGGAATAGGTATCGGGTCTATGGATAATAGTGTTACGATGGATGCACTGTTTATAACAGATGACAATTGTGCAGTTATTAATGTGCAGGTTAGCTGTCCTAAAGTAACCTCAACTTCGAAACTTAAAATTACAGATGGATACACATGTGAATATCTTATCCCATTTTCAGGGACTAATGCTAACTATTATGGTAAGATACCTTTGAGTAGCGGTAGCTCAACAAGGATATTGGTGACTGTTACTCCTTAATTGGATGTCATTTAAATAGTTGCTATGGGCTTGTGTTTGTATCGGCAGACGCAAGCCTTTAACTGTAATATTGAGAATACTGAATTATGTGGGTGGGAATTACTACTTATTTTATCCATTTTCTAATTTTAGCTTCAAAATGAGTTCAATAATTAAAAATGTATTTTGGAGAAAACTGATGTGCTTATCCATACTTTTTGCAAGTTGTTCTGGTGAATCAGAACCTGCTTGTATTCATCCGATATTTCCAGAAGTACCTTCAACCTTCATCTATCAGGTTGCCCAACTGACCATCAACACCGAAAACGGTACTCCTATTGTCTCAAAGGACAAGAAGGACTATGTGAACTGTACCCTCACCATTGATTCGGAAAAAGAAGAATGGGATTATACCGGAACAGGACGCATTCGCGGACGTGGAAACTCCACCTGGTTATGGTATCCTAAGAAACCTTATCGCATTAAGTTGGATAAAAAGTCGGAAATACTTGGACTGGCTACTGAAAAGGACTGGGTACTTCTTGCGAATTACCGTGATCCGACCCAAATGATGAATACTTTCGCATTTATTGCAGGTGAGAAGTTAGGTTTGCCTTATACCAATCACTCTCGTTATGTAGAAGTTACACTGAACGGTGAGTACATCGGACTCTATCAATTGACCGAACAGGTGGAACAGGGGAGTAGCCGCGTAGCGGTGAATGATGAACAGGGAATGCTGATTTCATTAGATGCGGATGATGGTCCGGAACTGAATCCGAACGGGGAAGACAACTTCTGGTCGACAGTTTACCGAATGCCCATTTGTGTGAAACATCCGGAAGACGCTACTGCCGCACAACTGAAAGCTGTGCAAGATGACTTTGCCCGCTTGGAACAGAGCATACATGAAGGCAATTATGAAGCAACTGCTCAACTGATGAATATCGCTTCGTTTATAGATTATATGATGATACAGGAATTGGTGTACAATGTGGAAGTAGATGCTCCACGCAGCATCTATATGCATAAGGATAAAAACGGTCTTTGGACCATGGGACCACTTTGGGATTTCGATGCGGGGTTTGATTTCGACTGGGGAACCATGTATACCGGACATAACTATTTCAACAGTTACAAAGAACTTGTATTAGGCACTGATCCGGTCAACCATACCGGAGGCTATCGCGTTCCGTCTTTCTTTACGGATCTTTTCAAAAGTAAACGTTTTGTGAGTGAATATAAGGCGCGTTGGGCGGAAATAAAGGGCGAGATTATGTGGGAATTCTGGGGAGATACGGATAATTTTGTCGTGTGTTGTTCTGATGCCATGAAGCGCAATGCCGAACGCTGGCCTATCGATAAAAATTATCAGATGGAAATTGCCCGGATGAAGCAATGGCTTCAACAGCATACCGACTATTTAGATACTGTAATTAAAAACTATCCGTCAGGAACAAAATAAAGATTATGAAGAAACATATCCTTTTATTTGCTTTTACTTTGTTTATAAGCTTCGGTTTGAAAGCACAAGAGGTGACGCCTGTCCCTATGCCTTCCGGTAAATCAATCTATATTCCTCGGGACTTGCAAAGCATGGATTTGCAAGACCTTGAAAGCAAGTGGAGTTATCACCGCATGGCCTGCACCGAAAACTTCGTCATCTTCTGGGAAAAAGGCTTTGGGAACGATTTGTCCAACCCTCCACAGCTGGAAGGACATGATATGAAAGTTGATTTACCGAATCTGATGGGTAAGTTGGAGAGTTTTTACCGTTTCTTCCGTGATACACTGGAGTTTTCGCGTCCCGGTTCCAAGTGCGACAAGTATCGCATGATGGTGATGCTGAACTATTCCTTGGAAGGCACGGCATACGGTGGAGATTATGACGGAGAAATCGGTGCTTTATGGATTGCCCCCAACCGTGTGCAAGATAAGAAATTGAACTGCATCGCCCATGAATTGGGACATAGTTTTCAGGCACAGATCAGTTGCGATGGGCAGGGCGAAGCCTGGGGAGGATGCGGTTTCTTTGAAATGACTTCGCAATGGATGCTGTGGCAGGTTAATCCCGAATGGATTACTGATGAAAAATATCATTGGGATGCTTTCATGAAACTGACTCACAAGGCTTATCTCCACATGGAGAATATTTATCATTCACCTTACGTTTTGGAATATTGGGGCATGAAACGGGGACTTCCCATTATAGCCGAACTTTACCGCCAGGGAAAGCGGGGAGAAGATCCGGTTATCACCTACAAACGTTTGGCTGCTTTGAATCAGAAACAATTCTGTGACGAGATGTTTGATACTTACCGCCACTTTATCAACTGGGATTTTCCGCGCGTCTGGAAAGAAACACGTCCGTATGCCAATAAATATACTTCTCAGCTAATAGCTCAGCCGGATGGATGGTATGGGATAGCACCGGAGAATTGTCCTGAAAATTATGGATTCAATGCTATTCCTTTGGCTGTTCCTCAGCCGGGAGAGAAAGTGAAAGTGGAATTCTGCGGAGAAGCAGGAAAGGAAGGATATACTGCAATCCATACAGATAAGGCAGGTTGGCGTTATGGTTTTGTTGCTGTAACGGCAGAAGGTAAATCTATTTATGGCGAAATGGGCGATAATAGCGGGAAAAGTATTATTTTTACAGCTCCAAAAAATCAAACTCTGACCCACTTGTGGTTGGTTGTGATGGGAGCGCCGACGGAGCATTGGATGAATCCCGCTCCGGGAGAGAAAGATGCTCAATGGCCATATCGCATCAGGGTTACGGGAAGCAATCCTTTATAAACATACAGATAAATACGATGTCTGCAAAAGAAACATATATGAACCGATGAAAAACAGTACAAGTGCCGTTGTTTATGCCTGCATTGCAGTGCTTAGTTGGTCTACTGTAGCCACTGCTTTTAAGATAGCATTAACGCATCTTACTCATTTTGAGATGCTGCTGATAGCTAGTTGTACTTCATTAGTCATATTTGCCCTTTTGCTGACTTTCCAGAAGAAGTGGAGACTGGTGTCGGAACTTTCCGGTCGCCAATGGGGATATTTTGCATTGTTGGGATTGCTGAACCCTGTCGCTTATTATCTGGTGTTGTTCAAGGCTTATGATCTGCTACCTGCACAAGTAGCGCAGCCCATCAACTATGCATGGCCTATTGTGCTGCTTATTCTGTTGGCCTTGTTTGCCCATCAGCCCATACCCCCGAAGAAATATATTGGCATGTTCATTTCACTGGGTGGAGTGGTACTTATTTCTGTAGGAACCGGGCAGTCGGGAGGTATGGATATACCCGTGCATGGCTTATTGTTGGCGGCATTGAGTGCTTTGCTGTGGGCCATGTATTGGATGATAAACAATAAGTTCAAAGATAAAACAGATGGTAGTATCGCTCTGTTTATGAGTTTCCTGTTCGGCACGGTTTATTTGTTGATAGGAGCTGTGGGAGTGGGGGTGCACCTTAATACATTGCCCGGTATCTTGTCGGGTATGTATGTCGGCGGGTTTGAAATGGGTATTCCTTTCATCTTTTTCAGCCTTGCCATGCGGAAAACATCCAATCCGGCACTGGTCAACCAGCTTTGTTACTTATCTCCCTTCTTGTCTTTATTCTTCATTGCAATCATATTGGGTGAACAGATTGTGTTTACAACTTATATCGGTCTTGCATTGATTGTAATGGGAATTATGTTCAATCAATATCTGGTGGAGAAATGAAAAAGATTGTCCTTGCTATAATAGCCGGTATTATTCCGTTGGTGCTTCCGGCAGCTTCTACTGATTTTTGGTTCCGCCATTTTTCCGTGGAAGATGGATTATCCTCCAACTCTGTGCGTGCTATTATGCAGGATAAATATGGCTTTATGTGGCTCGGTACGGATGACGGCTTGAACCGTTACGACGGCACCACTATAAAGGTTTATAATCTGAATCCGCAAGGGTCTAATGATTATATTTCTTCTCTTTACGACACTACAGACAATATCTGGATAGGGACAGAAGACGGGGTTTATATTTTTGATTATGAAACGGAAAACTTTGAACCGTTTAAAGTATTGACAGCCCAAGGTGACAGCATTAAGAGCAATGTGAATCATATTGCAGAAGACAGAGACGGCAACTTGTGGTTCTCGACAGTAGGGCAAGGGATTTTCAAGTATAATATATCCAAGCACTATCTGGAACATTATGAATTTAAAGATGCCAATGGATTAATGGCGAGTGTGCTGATTGATAGTGAAAATCAGATCTGGGCAGTCACTAATTGGGGAAGTCCCACTGTGTCCAAGCTGAATAAGGCGGAGAATAAATTCGAACCTTTCCCTATCACTTACGAAGCGGGGCAATATAACTCAAATTCTCTGGTCATGCTCGAAGACTCTGAACATGCACTGTGGCTGGGAACCTGGGAATGCGGCTTGCAGAAGATAGATAGATATACAGGTAAGGCAATCACTTATTTGCATCCGTCGGAAGGTAAAGGGGCTACACATATCCACTCTTTGATGGAATATGCTCCCCACCAACTATTGATAGGTTCGGATGACGGACTTTTGTTGTTTAATACCCTTACGTGTGAACATCAACTGTTCACGGAAGATGAAACAAACCCTTATTCATTATCCAATCGTTTTGTCTATCCTATCGTAAAAGACCGTGAAGGCGGAATCTGGGTCGGGACTTATTACGGTGGGGTGAATTATCTTTCGCCTAATACCGGGCAGTTTGAATGCTTTGCCCATTCGCGCTTTTACAACTCGGTGAACGGAACTGTTATCGGACGTTTTTGTGAAGACTCTTCTGGATATATCTGGATAGCCTCTGACGATGGAGGTCTGAGCCGCTTTGCTCCCAAGGATAAACAATTCACTCATTATATGCCCGATGAGCACAGAAACAGTCTTTCTTACCATAATGTGCATGCTCTTTGTATGGATGATGACGATTTATGGATTGGTACCTATACGGGAGGAGTCAATGTGCTGAATACGAAAACAGGCACGTTCAGGGTATATACCACCAAAGGGGGCGATTTGACCACCCTTGACGGCACCAGTTCTTACGCCATCTTCCGTGACCGGGAGAAACGGATCTGGGTGACTTCTATGGCAGGAATAAACTTGTATAACCGTGAAGAAGACAATTTTATCCGTGTCAAAGACTTGGAATCGCTGACCATTGATATAGATCAGGATGCCGATGGTAACATCTGGTTTTCTACGCAAGGGAAGGGTTTGTTTAAGTATAATCCGGATAAAAAGACCTGGAAGAATTACGTGTACAGTAATACTCCCGGTGCATTGGTTAACGATCAGGTGAATTGTGTGTTGATAGATGGTAACGGAAATATGTGGGTGGGGACGATGAACGGGCTTTGCAAGTATGACGCTGGGGAAGACCGGTTTGAAGCGATACCTCTGGATATTCCCAGCCGTAACATCTGCGGTATAGTTGAAGATCAGCATGTGCTGTGGCTGACCACGACGAAAGGGCTGGTTCGTTACGCTCCCGGCGAGAGTTGTCAGGTCTTCACGCGTAGTGATGGTTTGCAGAGCGAACAATTCCTGCCTAATGCTGCTTTGAAGGCTTCCGACGGGAAGATATATGTCGGCTCGGTCAATGGCTTCAATGCCTTTTATCCTTATCAGATAAAAATGAATAAGGTGCTTCCACCGGTTGTTATCACAGGATTGGAAGTCTTCAACAAGGAAATCCGGATAGGAGATAAGAAGTTGCCGAAAGCCCTGAACTGGATGGCGGAACTGGATTTGTCTTATAAAGACCATGTATTCAGTCTGCTCTATGCTTCATTGAGCTATTGTACACCCGAAAAGAACCAGTACGCCTATAAACTGGAAGGTTTTGATAAAGACTGGAATTATGTAGGTTCGCAGAATAAAGCTACTTATACCAACTTGCCTGCCGGAACATACGTTTTCAAGGTAAAAGCCACGAATAATGACGGTATTTGGAGTAATCAGGAAGCGAGCTTGAAAATAACCATTCATCCTCCTTTTTATTGGAGCACGGCTTCCAAGATTCTTTATTTCATATGGGTGTGTATAGCGCTGACCTTCTTTATCCGTTTCTTGTTGAAGCGGACGGAGAAGAAGCACACTGCGGAAATCAATCAACTGAATGTCAGTAAGGAGAAGGAAGTGCATGAAGCTAAGATTAAGTTCTTCACGATGATAGCTCACGAAATCCGCACCCCGGTTTCGCTTATCATCGGTCCTTTGGAGAAGATTATGAAATCGTCCATACCGATGCCTGCAGTGCTGAGGGACGATCTGAATATTATCGACCGCAATAGTCAGCGACTGCTGTTTCTGGTCAATCAGTTGCTGGACTTCCGTAAGGTGGAACAGGAAGGCATAACCATGAGATATGCTTCGCAGAACATCCGCCAGTTGTTACAGGCGGTTTGCGAACGGTTCAAACCGTTTATCACCCAGCATGGTGCGCATCTGGAAGTGGAATATCCCGATGCTGATTTCACGGCTATGGTGGATAGTGAGGCGATCACTAAAATGATAAGTAACCTGCTGACGAATGCAAGCAAGTATACCAAGGATAAAGTTGTCCTCTCATGTATTGTTCAGCCGGAACAGCATACGTTTGTGGTGAAAGTGACAGATAATGGAATCGGTATCAGTAAAGAAGACCGTAAGAGAATCTTTAAGCCTTTCTTTCAGGCAATGGACAATAAACCCGGTACGGGTATCGGACTCAGCATTGTGAAGAGCATTGTGGAGTCGCATAACGGTTGCATAGAGGTGGAATCCGAAATCAATAAAGGTTCCTCTTTCATAGTGACGTTGCCTATCGAACAAGTCGGGGCGGAGGTTCAGGAAGGGGAGGCAGGTGTTCTCAATCCGGCAATACCCGAGGATATCTTGTCGGAAACCTTGCCGGTGATGTCCTCTAAGAACAAACCGTTGATGCTGATTGTGGATGACAACGAAGAAATGCTGAACTTCCTTTCAAGCAGTTTCTCCGCCCAATATTCCATTCTGACGGCAGAAGACGGAATGGAGGCATTGGAGAAACTGAAGGAACATGAGGTTACCTTGATTGTGAGCGACTGGATGATGCCGCGCATGGATGGGGTGGAATTCTGCAAGGCTTTACGCGCCGACCAGTCCATCAGTCATATACCGTTTATTTTGCTGACTGCTAAAACAGATACGAACTCCAAAATAGAAGGTATGGACTGCGGGGCGGATGCTTATATTGAAAAGCCTTTCTCGGTGCAGTATCTGGAAGCATGTATTAAGAATCTGCTTGATCTGCGTAATTTGTTGCGTCAGAAATTCTCTAAAATGCCATTGGTACCGTTGAACAGTATTGCCAATAACTCTATGGATAATAAATTCCTTACCCGTATCAATGAGATTATAGAGCAAAACTTCTCAAATTCGGAACTGTCTGTTGATTTTCTGGCAGAAGAACTTTGCATCAGTCGTTCCGGATTATTTGCCAAAATAAAAACGCTGGCTAATGTTACTCCGAATGAACTGATTCAGATTGTGAGGTTAAAGAAAGCTGCTGCTTTGCTTTCAGAGAATAAATACCGGATTAATGAGATTTGCTATATGGTAGGTTTTAATAATCCATCTTATTTTGCCAAATGTTTCCAAAAGCAATTCGGTATCAAACCCGGAGAGTTTGTTAATGGAAAAGAGTAATTCTGTCAACAAATTCATTCTATCAATTTGTACTATCTTTTTCTTTTCATACTTTTGTAAGTTAATTAATATTTAAGAGTATGAATAAGAAATTACTTTTATCCTTATTTGCCCTTGTAGGTGTATCAGTCTGTCTTTCGGCAGCAGATGAAGCGCGTTTATTGCGCTTTCCGGCAACGAACGGGAACGAGATTGTTTTCTCGTATGCAGGCGATTTGTATAGAGTGCCTGTCACTGGAGGAGAGGCGCAGCGCCTGACTTCGCATGTGGGTTACGAAATGTTCCCTCGTTTTTCACCCGATGGCAAAACGATTGCTTTTACCGGTCAGTATGATGGAAATACGGAAGTATACACCATCCCGGCAGCTGGTGGAGAACCACAACGCCTGACGTATACTGCAACGAATTCCCGTGATGACCTGGGCGATCGTATGGGACCTAACAATATTGTGATGACTTGGACACCGGATGGTAAACAGATCATTTATCGTAACCGTATCAGTGACGGTTTTGCCGGTAAACTTTATTCTGTCAATCAGGAGGGTGGTATGCCCGAAATTATCCCTTTGCCCGAGGGTGGATTCTGTAGCTATTCTCCCGACGGCAAGCGACTGGCTTACAACCGTACCATGCGTGAATTCCGTACTTGGAAGTATTATAAAGGTGGTATGGCGGATGATGTCTGGATATACGATCCGGCAAAGAAATCAGTGGAGAATATAACGAATAATGTTGCTCAGGATATCTTCCCCATGTGGATAGACGATGATATATTTTTCCTTTCCGACCGTGACCGCACTATGAATATCTTTGTTTATAATACGAAGACAAAGCAGACGTCGAAGGTTACTAACTTTACTGAATATGATGTGAAGTTCCCGAGTGCTTCCGGCAATACCATTGTGTTTGAGAATGGCGGATATATCTATAAGATGGATGCTGCCACCCGTCAGCCCGAGAAAGTCAATATCAGTCTTGCTTCGGATAATATCTATGCACGCAGCGCCATAAAGAATGGGGCTAAGTATCTGACAGCCGCCAGTGCATCTCCCGACGGAGAACGGGTGGTGGTGACTGCTCGCGGAGAGGTCTTTAATCTACCCTCAACCAAGGGGGTGACGAAAAATATAACCCGCACTCCGGGTGCCCACGAACGTGATGCACAATGTTCTCCTGATGGAAAATACATTGCTTATATCTCGGATGCTACCGGAGAGACAGAACTTTATCTTCAGGATGCAGTGGAAGGTAATCCGGTGCAGCTGACCAAGAATAATGATACGTATATCCGCTCTTTCGAATGGAGTCCGGACAGTAAGAAGATTGTTTATACCGACCGCCAGAATCGTATCAATCTGCTGGATGTAGCTTCACGACAGGTGACTATGCTATTGCAGGACCCAATGGGGGAACCGCAGGATGTGACTTTTTCACCGGATAGTAAATGGCTGACCTATACCCGTGATGCAGACAATGAAATAACTGTTGTATATGTCTATGATATTGCCGGAAAGAAGGAATATCCGGTGACGGACAAGTGGTATAATTCTTCTTCACCGGTATTCAGTACGGATGGTAAGTATCTTATTTTCTCATCTGCCCTCGATTTCAACCCTACATACGGCTGGTTGGAATGGAACCATGTCTATAATAATATGTATGGAGTTTATCTTGCTTTGCTCTCGAAAGATACCCCGTCACCTTTTATACAGAAAGATGCCGGAATGAAGAACGACAGTGAGAGTGAGGCCTCGAAGGCTACTGAAAAGACTGCCGGAAAGAAAGAAGCGAAACAGGAAACAGCTTCTGCGTCACTCGTCAAGTTTGATCCGGAAGGTATCACCGACCGTATCATCAAGCTTCCATTGTCGGCTTCTTATTATGCTAATTTCTATTCAAACGGAAAGAAGGTATATTACTGGAGCAATGGTGGAACGAAGTTTTTCGATCTTGAAGGTCAGAAAGAAGAAACGGTTGCCGATGGTGCTATGATGACGGTTACTCCGGGTAGCCAAAAGGCTTTGTTCTACAAGGACAACAAGCTTTATGTAACCGCTATACCGGAAGGAGCGGCTAATCTGAGTACGCCTGTCAATATGGATAATATGTCCATTACGATAGATTACCCCAAGGAATGGGCACAAATCTTCGATGAGGCCTGGCGTGCTTATCGTGATGGTTTTTATCTGGAGAATATGCATGGTGTGGATTGGAAAGCAATCAAACAGAAATACTCTGTTCTGCTGCCTTATGCAAAGACGCGTCTCGACCTGAACTATATCATTGGAGAGATGATTGGTGAGCTTAACTGCGGACACGCATACGTCAATCCGGGTGAAACGGATAAACCGGCACGTATCAAGACCGGTTTGCTGGGTGCTGAGGTATCGGCAGATAAGAGTGGTTTCTTCCGTTTGGACAAGATACTTCCCGGTGCTTCCTGGAGTAAGGAACTGCGCTCTCCGCTTACTGAACCGGGTATTGAGGCTAAGGCCGGGGAATACATCGTTGCCATTGACGGCATACCGACAAATACGGTGAAGAATATCTATGCTTTACTGGTAGGAAAGGCTGATGTACCGACAGAAATCTCGCTGAACAGCAAGCCGCAATTGGCAGGTGCAAGAAAGATTGTCATCAGTCCGCTGGAAAATGAATATCCTCTTTATCATTATAACTGGGTACAGAATAATCTGAAGAAGGTGGAAAAGGCATCCAATGGACGTATTGGTTATATCTATATTCCTGATATGGGTCCGGAAGGTCTGAACGAGTTCTCCCGTTATTTCTATCCGCAACTTGATAAGGAAGGTCTGATTATAGACGACCGTGCCAATGGTGGCGGTAATGTATCTCCTATGATTCTGGAACGCTTGTCTCGCGAACCTTACCGCTTGACGATGGGACGTGGTACGAAGCGTGTCGGCACTATACCCGATGCTGTGCAAGTAGGGCCGAAGGTTTGTCTGATTAATAAATATTCTGCTTCTGATGGTGATCTCTTCCCGTGGGGCTTCCGTGCATTGGGGCTTGGTAAACTAATCGGTACCCGCACCTGGGGTGGTATTGTAGGTATCAGCGGACCGTTGCCTTATATGGATGGTACGGATATCCGTGTTCCTTTCTTCACCAGTTATGATGCGAAAACAGGCCAGTGGATTATTGAAAATCATGGCGTCGATCCGGATATCTTGATTGATAACGATCCGGTGAAGGAATGGAACGGTGAAGACGAACAGCTCAATAAGGCTATCGAAGAAGTGATGAAAGAATTGCAGGATCGTAAGCCATTGCCGCCTGTTCCGGCTCCAAGAGATTTCAGTAAGTAGTCACATACTTTCACTATACTGTTATAAATATGCCATTTTATGAGGAGAGCTTTGCTCTCTCCTTATAGAATGGCATATTCTGTTTATCTTTGTGGCTCAGATTTCGTAATTATAGAATTAAGAAGATGAAGGATACTCAGATTATTATGTTAGGTACAGGTAATGCAGGCGTTACCCGATGCTATAATACTTGTTTCGCAATCCTGACAACTGAAAATGTGCTCCTCGTGGATGCCGGTGGAGGGAATGGGATATTGGTTCAGTTAGAGAAAGCCGGTATCGCCATTGAACGTATTCACGATATGTTTGTGACTCATGCTCATACGGATCATATATTAGGTGCGGTATGGGTCATTCGGATGGTGGCACAACAAATGCAAAGTGGGAAATATACAGTTATTGATTAACAACCTTTGTTAACTCCACACGGTAACTCCATTTACACGCCACGGTAAAGGTCGTTACACGCCGCGGTAAAGGTCGTTACATACCGCGGTAAAGAGCGTTACAATAAGGAGTAAAGGTCGTTACATCCTGGGGTAAATGCTTTTACATTATTGGGTAAATGAGATGTAAATGCTATCTGTTGATAATCAGATATATATATTGTTCTAATTAACTTTGCTAGTTCTATTTGAGCATAATTAACAAAATGCCATGCAGTCTTTTCCTCAATATCTCATTTCTATAACGTAGAAAAGTTATTTTAAATGTTTAATAGGAGGAACCACACTATGAAAATTAATTCTGTATTTAATAAAACACTTTTATTTGTTGGGGCCATAGTTTGTACTATAGGTTTGCAGTCCTGTTTGGACGATGATGATAACAATGCCTATTATTTGAGGTATCCTAATGCTCTTGTAACAGTGAAGGGCGCTGCCGACGATGCATTCTTCTTGCAGTTGGATGATAAGACGACCTTATTGCCAACCAATGTAAAAACTTCTCCTTTCGGAGACAAAGAAGTCAGAGCCTTGGTGAATTACAGTGAAGTGAATGAACCCAGTGGCGACTACACGAAAGCCGTGCATATAAACTGGATAGACAGTATCCTGACCAAGCCTATTGCACCGGATTTAGGGGAAGAAAATGATGAGGTATATGGCACAGACCCTGTAGAGATTGTGAATGATTGGGTAACTATCGCTGAAGATGGATATCTGACACTTCGTTTCAGGACTATATGGGGCGGTAGTAAAAAGCATTTCGTAAACTTGTTGTTGGGACAAAATCCGGAGAATCCTTATGAAGTAGAGTTCCGCCACAATGCGTATGGCGATACCTACGGAAGTGAAGGTGACGGCTTAGTAGCTTTTAAGTTGGACGAACTGCCTGATACGGAAGGTAAAACAGTTAAACTGAAATTGAAATGGAAGTCATTTAGCGGTGAAAAATCAGCCGAATTTGATTATTGTACGCGGAAGGCGGTTACACCGAGTGCAGCGGCTATTACAGCAGTAAGAAGCACTTTAGAATTGAGATAGTTTTCATAAGACTGTGATTGATAAGAGAAGGGCGCCATGAGCTTTGGCGTCCTTCTTTTTGTTGCAGTATTACAACAATTGACCTACCTGTTGAAGTCTGTTTCTAAGTTGTTTTATATCTACATTATGTACGTCAGGCGATTTGGATCTGCAGATTTGTCCGGCAGCTACACCTACAGCCTCTCCAGTCACCAGGCAAGGTGGCATTACACGCAGACTTCCATGTGCGTAATGATCGGTTGAAATACAACGGCCGGCTACAAAAACATTCTTTAATCCTATTGGAAGAAGGCTTCGGAAAGGAATTCCGTGCGATTCTCCTTTTCCGTATCTGGGATATGTTGTGGCATTGCTTTTATGTACATCGATATAATAGGCGTTACGACCAATGCCATCCTCAAATTCTTTGCGGGCTAACCAATCATCTAACGTGAAAGTATAATCACACTTGATGCGTCGACTTTCGCGGATTCCCATTAATGAAGCAGTACTTGCCAGATAAGAGGAAGCAAACACCTTAGGTTCATATTCGGCGAGTCCTTCCTGGAATTGTCGGGCTACTTTCCGGCCAGCCATCATGGCTTTCGAAAGAGAGACTGGATCTGTACTGTCTACTGTTACATGTCCTGCGTTGAACATCAGATATCCTGGTCCGGCGTATTTATCGTTGATATGATTGTCTTTTATCAGATTATATTTACCAGAATCGAGCATCTTATGAATAGGTCCGTCTTTTCGGCTGGTATGCACAGAGCCAACTAGTGAAAATTCGTAAGGGTCGATGTTGGATAAGGAAAAACAAAGAGTGCCTTGCTGAACATTTCCTTCTTCATCGCCCATATCAAAACCTGCACCGGCCCATGTTGCTAAATCACCATCGCCTGTGCAGTCGATAAACAGTTTTGCTTTGTAAGCAGTGAGTCCGGCTTTGTTGGCTACAACAATTGCATCTACCACTCCTTCCTGTTTCATCTCTACCGCGGCCATGGTGGAGAAGAATAACACAGAAACTCCTTCGGAAGTGACCAGATCGTCGTATACCGTTTTCAGATATTCCGTATTGATGGGTACCCAGTCGTTACCTTTGCTATGTGGAACTCCTTTTTTTGCCTCAAGGAAAACCCTTTCGGCAATTCCTCTGTAAATTATCTTTTCTTTATCCGTAAAGGGGCACCAGGCATTTAACAATCCTGATGTTCCCATTCCTCCTAACATTCCTGTTGATTCTATCAACAAAACCTTAGCACCTTCTCGTGCCGCTGCCGTTGCCGCTGCGCAACCGGAGGGACCACCTCCCACAACAATTACATCCCATTGGTCACCTGTTTTTATCATTCCTTTTTTTGAAGAAAGACTATTGCTCTCCTCTGTGGATGTTGTTGCTTGCATTATTCTCGGGATTGCTGCAGCTGCAGCAATCATTCCGGCCTTTTTCATAAAATCTCTTCTACTAGTCATATAAGCTATTTATTTTTATGATACTGTGTTATCCGCCGTTTTTTACGCTGATCTGATTTCACTATGATTTCACTGATGTGTAAAAACAAAAAAGACCGCCAAGAGTGGAAGCCTCCTAACAGTCTAAATCTTCTTTGTAGCGGGACCCGGGATTGAACCGGGGACCTCATGATTATGAATCATGCGCTCTAACCAGCTGAGCTATCCCGCCATCATTTCTCGATTGCGGGTGCAAAGATATAGCTTTTCTTGAAATCTCCAAAACTTTTGCGAATTTTTCTGTGCTTTTCTTCTCTCTTCCTGGTTCTGATGCGATGTTTTACTTCTTTTCTCTCTTCTTATTTGTCAGATTAATAGTAGATTAATATATTTGTTGACCTTTTTATACTAATTTTGCAGGATAATATGTTTGATGAACTATGAATAAAAAAGGCGGAACTGCGGAACCCGGTAGATTAATATGTTTGTGGATAGGTACTTTCATCTGTACTATGGTTACAGGGGTATATGTCTATATCTTCTATAATAGCTATAAAGAACAGATACCGGAATGGAATGCATTGGCGAAAGAGACATTCGTGGAGGCACTGAATCTGGAGGTGCAGAAGCGAGGGGACATTGTTGTGCCATTTGTGGTTGGTGATTCTCCTGAAGTGAAAACATTGGAAACCCCATTCAAAAGTCCTGTGACTTTGGCGAGCAAGTATGGAACGCATAGCTATGAAATACCGCGTGTGAAATTTGATAATAGTCTTATTAAAGATACCGAAAGGAGAATGTTGCTCAGCTATGTACTTGAGAAACACCCTTTGGATGCGGATGCGTTGAATTTATTTTGGGATAGTCTGTTGGTCGAGAAATCTGTAGCGGCTAATACCGGTATTCGTCTTTCAACTACTGATTTATTGAAGAAGACTTCCACCGTTTACTCTTCCGATAGCATAAAAGTGCTACAGGGAGATAGCCTGTTGTCTCGCTATATAGGATTTCGTTGTGAAGTGGGGGTAACGGGTTTTGTTTCTTATGACTGGTGGCGGGTGTTAAAAGTATGGCCGCCCATAACAACATTACTTTTGCTTTGGCTTTGTTTTTTTCTTCTTCTTTTATATTATAAACAGATTTCTTCCTTCTTGCAGCAAAGACTGGTGAAAAAGGAAACAGTTGTCTGTATTCAAGAGAAAAAGATAATTGTTGAAAGGAAAATGCATTTGGAGGAAGAGCCAGGGCAAACCGGATTATATGAATTGGCTGACGGGACTATTCTGGATTCAGAAAAAGGCATCCTGTTGAATGGAGAAAAGACGAGGCAACTCCGGCCTCAAGTAATCGTCTTGTTGAAGCTCTTTCTACGGACTGAAAATTATCGACTGACCGCAGAAGAAATTATTGAGAAACTGTGGCAAGGGAGGGGAAATCAGAATAGACTTTATGCTGTTATTCATCGTTTGCGTGAATCATTGGAAGGTATTTCTTCTCTTATCGTGGAATATAAAGATGAACATTATTGTTTGAAAATGTCCCATTCCATCGAAGAAAATACTGAAAAAGGATAAAAAACAGCCTTACCGATGCTTACCAAAAGGTCTTCAAGTAAAGTTGGTAAGTCGTTGTAAGTCAAAATAGTTGGTATGATACAAAATTCCGTCTACCTTTACGGATAAATATGAGGCAACTTTGTTTGTATGCTTCATACGGATATCTAATATAAATGTAGTAGAATATGAAAAACAAAATCAAAATTGCTGTAATCAGTTTGTGCGCAGTTAGCTCAATAACTGTTTTTTGTAGTCAGAAATCTTCCGGTAAACAAATGGATGATTTGCTATTGAAGAATGTAGAAGCTTTAGCTTGGGGTGAAGGAGGGTATTCTCGCTGTTTGGGTTTAGGTGATGTCGATTGCCCTTTTTCTAAAACAAAAGTTGAATATGTAATGAGTGGTTATAGCCTTGAAGACCTCTACTAATATAATATTAGTGTTTCTCTTTGCGGCTTGTACTTCCGTACCTGATGAGAGAATGACGTCCTATGTTGATTTTCCTGAAACAAGAGAATTGACAGCCCGGACTTTGTCATTGGATTCAGCTTTGTTTCGTTATCCTTATAGGGTACGTGTACAGGACGACAAGGCTATAGTGCTTGATTTACATGGAACGGAATATTTCTTCCATGCCTTTCACTATCCCGGCTTTCATTATTTGTCCTCTTTCGGCAAACGAGGTGATGCTCCCGAAGAGATGCTTTCAGCCGAAAATCTTCGATGGAATGGGAACTTTTTGTGGACACTTGATTCCAATAAGTCTGAATTAACCCGGTTAGGTTTTGCTTCATCCGGTGACTCATTGCTTCGGTTGGAAGCCGTGAGTCTGGATGAAGAACTGCTTCGGGCACTGGACTTTGTGCAATATGATGATTCCACTTTTATCATTCCCGATTATTCCGGTGACAGTCGCTTCTGTTTGGTAAGTCGGCAGGGTAGGTTACTCCGTAAAATAGGGACTATTCCCACTACCAATGAGGATGCTTTGAAGAATGCCCGTCCTGCTTTAGCGCAGGCGTGGCGGAGTTTCATTGATTACAATCCTCGCAATGGAGTGCTGGCGGCAGTTACTCAATTGGGTGAAGTTCTTGAAATTTATAATCTGAAAGATAGTACGCATGTTGTACGTATTGGTCCTAATGGCGAACCGGAGTTTCAGATATCTCAAGGTTATGGTATACCGACCGGCATTATGGGGTTCAGTGATATACAAGTGACAGATAGTGCTATTTATGTTGTCTTTCAAGGACGTGCATTTAAGGATATTATGCAGAAAGCGCAGCAAGGCATTAACTTACCGGATGGTGGACAAAATATTTATGTATTCAGTTTGGAAGGTAAGCCGCTTCGGAAGTATGTGTTGGATCACTATATTCATGGGATTTCAGTAGATGAGCAGAAGGGCATTATAATAGCTACGGATGTGAATAAGGATGAGCCGGTAATAGAATACTGTTTAAATAGTATATAGTGATAATTAACTTATTAAAAGGAGCAAACGGTAATCAACCTTTTGACACAATGAATACCGAATGCTCCGTAACCTCTAAAACTAGAAGCCTGGCAAAGATAAGAATTTTTAAAGAAAAACGGAAACTGATTTCTGCTGTTACGATAGTGCAGTGTGAAATATGCTCTAATGAGATATTTATATCTTAATTATCGACTGCACATAATTGTGCTTGATATAGTTAATTGAATATATTATTGCTATAAACAATATAAAAATGGAAAAGTTTTTGAAAATTGCTTTTATTGCAGCGTTTGCAGCAATTGCAGGTTATAATGTTTATTCAGTTCAAGGAGAAAAAACTATTTCTGATTTGGCTTTGAATGATGTGGATGCATTGGCTCGTGGTGAAATTGTAGATTATAGTGGCTTTAGACTACAGACTGAAGGGAGCTGTAAAGTGTGTAGAAGAGATAACACTAGTACATGTAATGTGCATAGTCAAGTACCTTGCTAAAATTACATAAATAGTGAAGTCTTCCTCTCTGAAGAGGAGGGCTTCACTTAAAAAATAAATACTATGAAGACTTTATTTTTTGTTTTATTCACTATATTGATTTGTGCTTGTTCTAACGAAAGAAAGAGTGAAGCTCCCAAGGTACAGAAAATTGATTTATCGGAGATGTCGTTTAATTCATCCTTGAAACTATCAAGTTTTGCTGAATCTATTGAAATTATACCTCTGGAAACAACTTCGCAGAGTTTGATAGGCGAGATTAGAAAGATCTATTATAGAAATGGGCGTTATTATATGCTAGTGACGAATGGGCTGGCAAATGCTCGAGCATTAGTGTTTACTGGACAGGGAAAATTTCTTTATGAATTAGATCGTCTTGGTCAAGGTAAGGGAGAGTATATCGAAATGGGTACATTTGTACTTATGCCCAATGCCGATATGAAGGTTCTGGGTTGGAATAAAACCGTTACTTATGATTCAATTGGTAACTATTTATATGAATCTCCTATGCCATATTATGCTCATGATGCTGTAGCGTTTTCAGATGGATCCTATGTGTTGAGGCATACTAATTTGGGTGGATTACCAAACAAGGGCTTATATGCCTTTACAGAAAAAGATGAAGAACTCACTTCGTTCTTAGAGATTTCTCCTGTTGAAAAGACAAAATTGAGTCATTTCCTTAACTGGAATGCTTTCTCAACCCATGATGGGAAATCTTATTTTACATATTCTCATGCTGATACTATTTATTCCTTGGATGTGGATAAGGCTACTCCTGCCTTTTATTTTGATTTTGGGAAATATAAAGTGGATTATAGCGAAGTAGAAGCTACTGATGATATGATAGCCATAGATAAGAAGATTACAAATAAAGAATACGTAACACTTTGGAGTTTCCAATTTTATTCCGATATGTTGATGCTTGGTCTTGGTCTGGGACTTGACAATAAGACGAACTTATGTTTTTATTCATTGAAAACAGGCCGGTTCGTAAACGGAATTAGGATTGTGGATGATATGTATTTCAAAAATAATATTCTTAAGTTGAAATATACTAATCTTCCTCATATTGTAATTGATGGTTATTTATATGCACCGATAAGTCCTACTGTCCTTATTGGTGGATATAATAATAGTAAGCATAATATGTCTTCGAAAGAATGGAATGAATTTAGAAATAAACATGCTAATTTAGTTGATTTATGCGAGAATATGTCAGAAGAAGATAACCCTGTTTTATTACGAATAAAATTAAAAAAAATAGAGTGATGAAATGGTATTGGCTTTTAATATTATTTCTATTCTTGACTTTATTTCAACTTCTTCGAATTGTAGACTTGAATAGAAGTGTGAAAGATTTGTCAGCATCCAAACAACTGATTTATCAGCAGAAAAAAATGTTGGAACGAGAAATGGAGGATAATGAAAAGATAACTAAAATGCAGCGTTGGTTTGAAGGTGTACAGATTGATGATATGCTTTTAACTGATTTTTATAGTAAAGATACTGTGTCTCTGAGCTCTTTGTTAACAATAGATAAATCTTTGTTTTTATTTATTTCTGAAAAGAGCTGTACTACGTGCTATTTGCCGTATTTAAAAAAAATGAATTCCTTAGCTAAAAAACGTGGTTTTGATAGAGTGTTTTTGTTGGCTGATTATGAAAATCGAGTAGGCTTGAAATCATTATTGTTTGAGCATGACATTCGTATGAAAGTTTATACTATTGTTAAAACTGATAGATTGTTTGAGCACAATATAGAACCCATTTCATTCTTGCTAACTTTAAATAGGTATATTGATAATGTGTTTATGCCTCATAAGACTAACTTCTCTCTAGTAGAAAGTTATCTGAATATAGTAGAAGAACGCTTCTTTAATGACTGATTTTATGTATAGGTTATTTGCTGTGTTGTGTATTCTTGGTGTGATGTTCTTGCTTGTTTCTTGTAATACAAGAGAGCGGAATCAAGTGCAATTAGTGAGGGCTTGGCAGGGAAAAGAAATTGTTTATCCCGATGACTTCGTTTATACAGTTTATGGAGAAGATACAATTAAAACTTCTGAAAAGTCTCAGTTTCAGATACTTTCATATGTGGACTCTATTGGATGTATGAGTTGTAAGTTGAAATTGGGGCTATGGAAATCTTTTATTGAAGAGTTGAATGCTTATTATAATGTCTCTATCCTTTTTGTTTTTCAAACAGAAATGTCAGAAGAAACAAAATATATATTGAAGAGATATAACTTTAACTATCCGATTGTGTTTAATAAGGAAGACTCTTTTATTGCTTTAAATAATTTACCTGCTGATGATGATTTTCGAACATTTTTATTGGATAAGGACAATAAAGTTCTTGCTATCGGCAATCCTATCCATAATCCTAAAGTGAAAGAACTGTATTTGAAGATTATTCAAGGAGAGGAAGTGGAACAGAAAGATGAAAGTAAAGTGATAAGAACGAAAGTGGATATAGACAAAACCTCCGTTTCGTTGGGTAGCTTTGACTGGAAAAAGGAACAAAAGGCGACTTTTGTTTTGAAGAATACAGGTGGTAAGCCGTTAGTTGCTGAATACGTCAATACTTCCTGTGGCTGTACTTCTGTAGATTATTCCAAAGAGCCTGTGCAGCCGGGAAAGGAGATGATATTGAATGTCACCTATAAAGCTGAGCACCCTGAATATTTTGATAAGACAATAACCGTATATTGTAATGTGGAAACTTCTCCGATAGTTTTGAGAATAACGGGAAATGCAGAACAGCAATAATTCTCATACAAAAAGAGGCTTAGGTTGGTATATTGATAAGATTCTTAACCTATTCTTAATGCTCTTTGGGGCAGCATTGATCTGGATATTTCTTCAAGTGACATGTATTGCCACATTCAAAATTCCCAGTGACTCTATGGAGCCGTCTTTGCTTGCAGGAGATAACATCTTGGTGAATAAGGGGGTAATGGGAGGACGTTTGTTCAATGTATGGGATGCTTTGGAAGGAAAGGATGTACATATATCTCGTTTGCCGGGATTAGGGAAGATAAAAAGGAATGATGTAATAGTCTTTAATTTCCCCTATTCTAAACAGCGCTGGGATAGTGTTGCCTTTGATGTGATGAAGTATTATGTAAAGCGCTGTGTTGCATTGCCGGGAGATACATTTGAAATAAAGGATGCACGATATAAGGTGCGAGGAAAGGATACGTCTTTGGGTAATGTGGAAATGCAAGAAACGTTGATGGGGTTAGTGAAGAGAGGGAAGGCGGAAGAGCAGGGAATTGTAATGAGGGGGTATCCTTATAATTCGGCATTCACTTGGGACATAGTGAACTTTGGACCTCTTTATATTCCGGCTAAAGGGGATAACCTGAAGATGGATTCTATGCATGTTATTCTATATAAGAACATAATAGAATGGGAACAAAAAAAGAAATTGTTTGTACGTGGAGATACTGTTTTACTGAATGATAGTGTAATACAAACCTACTGTTTTATAGAAAATTATTATTTTGTAGCGGGGGATAAGGTCATGAACTCTCAAGATTCCCGTTATTGGGGATTATTGCCTGAACCTTTTATTGTGGGAAAAGCCGTCAGGATATGGAAGTCGGTAGATAATAGTACAGATAGAATAAGGTGGAACCGGATATTTAAAAAGATAGAGTGATAAGGCTATGGATACATAGAGTAAAAGATGTGATGGCAGTGTCGCTGCTATTTGCTGCCGTCTGCTCCTTGTTGGGGGTGGTTGGGGTGACTACGCTCGAACTTCCTGTAGGGGAAAATGTAGGGCAATGGATATGGCTTGGTAAATCCATTCTGTTTTCAGCTGCCTGTATCATTATAACCTGCCTGTTACAACTTGTGAAGAGAGATTCCTTGAAAAAAGTGATGTGTTTCTTTCATTTTTCTGCTTATGTTTCATGGAGTTTGGTGCTTTGGGGGAGTGTCGAAGCTGTTTGGGGATTGCGGCAATTGTATGGTTTTTCCGCTTCCGGTCACTTCCGCTATGCACTAACAGGGTCTTTCTTCAATCCGGGACCGTATGCCGGGTATTTGGCAATGGTGCTGCCTGTCTGCTTGCACTTGTATCTGCGTGCTCGTAAGGAACGCTTTGTTCGCTATAAAATAGAGAAAGTGGTAGTTGCAGTAGCGGGTATCTTGATTCTTTGTGTGTTGCCCGCTACAATGAGCCGTTCTGCCTGGGTGGCTGCGGCGGTTGGTTGCGGTTGGGTAGCATATATGCATCGCGATAAAAGTAAATGGGATGTGTTGTGGAAGAGGTACAAGAGGCGATTTATTTTTTGGGGAGTGAGCACACTTTTTATCTTGATGTTGGGAGGTGCCGGAGCGTTTCTTTTGAAACCTGATTCTGCATTGGGGCGTCTGTTTCTATGGAAAATAACCTGTCGGGCTGTTGTCAGCTATCCGTCAGGTTGTGACAAGGGATTCGCTTTTGCTTATGGTGAGGCGCAGGAGGATTATTTTGCTCAAGGCAACTATGCCGAATGGGAAGAGCGTGTGGCCGGTAGTCCGGAATATGTGTTCAATGAATATTTGTCGCTGGCTTTGGCGGAAGGAGTTGCTGTCTGTCTAATAGTATTAATTGTTATTGGGACATGTTTATGGATAGGAACGAAGCGTGGGCGCTATGGCATCTGCGGTGCAATTTTGTCTTTGCTTATCTTTGCCTTTTCTTCCTATCCTATGTATTTCCCGGCTTTTGTGGTAGCAGGGATATTCCTGCTTCTTGCTTGCGGGATAGGGGACGTTATCGGTAAGCCTCTTGTCTTGTGTGTCTGTCTCGTCCTGTGGGCAGGTGACAGTATGGAGAAGTGGCGGCAGGAAGAGGATGCCTGCCGGAAGTGGGTGTATGCCAAGATGTTTTATAGTTCGGGAGCTTATAAAGCTGCCAATAAATCTTATGGAGAACTGTATCCGGCATTGAAGGAGAAAGGGGTATTTCTGTTTGAGTACGGTCATAGCTTGCATAAGTCAGGCTTTTATGATGAGTCCAATAAGTATTTGGAAGAGGCTTGCTTGTACACTACCGATCCAATGGTTCTGAATATTATAGGTAAGAACTATCAGGAGTTGCATCGTTATGAACAGGCGGAAGCTTTTTTCTTACGGTCGGTTCATCGCCTGCCGGGCAGGATTTATCCCTATTATTTATTAGCCAATCTCTATGCTGAACCGGAGTTTTATCGGCCCGATAAATTGAAAGAGGTTGCTAATGTTGTGCTGACTAAAAAGCCTAAGGTGCATTCGACGGCAATCGAAGAGATGCGTAAGGAGATAAAGAAAATAGTAAATGAACTGGAATGATTGAATGGAAGGAAGAACCGGAATAATTATATGTGTTATGAAATAGTGTTTAATATGAGGTCTATTTATATATTTATATGTGTGTGTGCTCTGACTTTTCTATCTGCTTGCATCGAACAACATGATAGTCGTTTAGAAAGTGCATTGAATATGGCGGGTGCTAACAAAGGAGAACTATTGAAGGTGTTAAATCGTTATCGGGAAAGTGATGATCAAAAATACCGTGCTGCATGTTTTCTTATAAAGAATATGCCTTATTATGGCTTCTATGAAGGGGAAGAATTAAGGAAATATCTTCGCTATTTTGAGGCTCATTCTACTAATATAAAGGGGGCGCAATTCATTGTAGATTCACTCAAGAAAGCGGATGGAGAATTTTCAAGAGACATGCTTGCCCGTAAAAAGGATATTGAAGTGGTAGATTCTGCCTTCTTGGTTGATCATATAGAATGGGCATTCAAGGTTTGGAAAGAACAGCCATGGGGAGGAAATATAAATTTTGAGGATTTCTGTGAGTATATATTGCCTTATAGGATTGGTGATGAGCCTCTTTCGTTATGGCGTAAGGATTTGTATGATAAATATAATCCTCTGCTCGATAAATTCCGCAAATCAGTTGATGGCAATGATGTAACAAAAGCGGCCCAAATATTAATGGATACTTTAAGACAGGGGAAGTATCGCTATACAAGTCTTTTCCCCAAAGGACCTCATATAGGTCCGGTAGCATTGAAGTGGAAAACCGGAAGTTGCCGTGAATTTGCTGATGCAATGATATATGTGATGCGTGCTCTTGGTATTCCGTGTGGTATGGATAGGGTAATACAGCGTGGCGATACTAATGCTTCGCATTTTTGGAATTTTATATTGGATAAGGAGTGTAATACATATATGGCGGAATTTCCTTATCAAGAAAAGTGGAAGAAGGCATCGGAATATGATATAACCAAAGGAAAAGTATATCGCGTGACTTATAGCCTGAATGAGGAGCTGACAAAAGACTTGAAAGATGTGCCGTTTGTCTATCCTGTTTTCAGATATCCGTTTTTTCATGATGTAACGGCTACTTATCTGGGGCAACAGAATGGACAAATAGTTATTCCTCAAAAAGAACTGTATGATTGCCCTCTTACTGGTGAATTGGTATACTTGTGTTTTGCAAACAAACAGGAATGGACTCCTGTTGCTTGTACTTTTTTTGACGGGAAGGATCTTTGTTTTGATAATGTGGAAGGAGGGATAGTGGCTGTTCTGGCAACATACAATGAGAATGGTCTTCAAGCATTGTCCAATCCTTTTACGCTAAATCATGATACGGGGGAGATTCATTATCTTAATCCATTGCAAGAATCCCATATAATTAGTGTTTATAAGAAGTTCTATTTTGCAGTTAAGAATTATTTTAATACCCGTATGGTTGGTGGGGTAATAGAGGGCAGCAATCAGAAGGACTTTCAGAATGTGGATACGCTATTTTTAATCAAAGAGGCTCCCTATCGGTTGTATACTGTCGCTTATCTGAATCCGGATAGGGCATATAGGTATATTCGCTATCGTGGTGGAAGAGATAGTTATTGTAATATAGCAGAACTCTCTTTCTATGAAAACAGCTTGGATACATTACCTTTGAAGGGGAAAATCATAGGTACTCCGGGATGTTACGGAGACGATGGCAGGCGTGAATATACAAATGTCTTTGACGGTAATCCGGATACATCTTTTGATTATAAATTTCCGGATACCGGCTGGGCAGGTTTAGATTTAGGGAAACCTTATCGGGTAAGTAAGGCAATATATACTCCCCGAAATGATGTGAGTTTTATTTATAAGGATAATATTTACGAACTATTTTACTGGGATAAAGGATGTTGGAATTCTCTTGGCAGACAAACAGCAGTTGCTGATTCGTTGGTATATACTGTACCTCGAAATGCCTTGTTATATCTGAAGAATCATACCACGGGTAATGACGAAAGAATTTTTGAGTATGAGAATGGAAAACAAATATTCTGGTGATATTAATGTTGATAAAAGTTCCTCCAGAGAGATTATGGATGCTTATAAGGATAATTGGAGTGCTTGTTTATTATATCGTAATAAACAATTGACAAGGCAACTGGGAGACTATCAGAAAGTTACGGCATTAGTTGGATGCTCTTCTTCTCTTATGGTTGCAATGGGACAGTTATTGTGTCTGCATCAAAAACCGGCTTATGGAATTGTCAGGGATGAGGCGGAGTGGCATAGTTTGTTTATTGTCATTGATTTGCTTTATGGGGGGTGTTTGTTAGAAACTTTGGCATCATTCTGCTTAAGTGCTCAAGAACTAAGATTGTGCTATCTGATACGTGCCCGATTGACTAATAAGGCTATTGCCCTCCTTTTTAATATTACGCCTAGGTCTGTGTTGAAGTCAAAACAGCGCATCAAGTCAAAACTATCTTTATCAGGTTCAGATAACTTTGACAGATACATACAACAATGCTAACTTGTTCGAAATGGATGATTTATATAGAGAATAGCGGTTTGTAGGATACGAATAAAAAAGTCGTATTCTTTTTTGTAATTAGAAAAAAGTTTCTATCTTGATGCCGCAATAGAAAAGCAAATATGAACTATGGAAAGACAGAAAGCGCAGCAAGGCATTAATTTACCGGATGGAGGACAAAATATTTATGTATTCAGCCTGGAAGGTAAGCCGCTTCGGAAGTACGTGTTGGATCACTATATTCATGGGATTTCAGTAGATGAGCAGAAGGGCATTATAATAGCTACGGATGTGAGTAAGGATGAGCCGATAATAGAATATCGTTATCATTCTGCTGCAAAGGAAAAGACTCACTTAGTGAGAATAAAAAATAAACCGGTTTTAAGCTATGACGACAGCGTGATGTGAAATGATCTCAGCGAGATATTCTGTATCTTGCTTCTCTGAAGCACAATATTGGTTTGTGCTTGATATTGATAATTGAACGTGTTTTTGATTGAAAAACAATTTTATAATGAAGAGGTTTTTGAAATATGCTTTTGTTGCAGCCTTTGCAGCAATTGCGGGTTACGGGGTCTATGCTTCACAGAAGTCTGACGCTATGTCTGATTTGGCTTTGGCTAATGTGGAGGCATTGGCCTCATCTGGTGAAACGACGAGCTATTATCGTTATAGTCATCTTTCACAAAATGAGTGTAAATTTAGTAATGACAATAATAGACCTGTCTGCTATGCATCCTCTTATTGTCAGTAGAATGAGTTTGAGGAGTCATTTCCTTCTCTTAGTTTGTTTTTCCTTTCTTGTTTCCTGCCAGTTTGCAGGAAATAAGAAAGAAATTGGTAACAAGGAGGAGGTGCAACTTAATGTAAAAGAAGTAGTTGTTCCGTCTTCCGATGTCCTTAATTTGAAATCTTACTATTTGTCGTTTGTCTATCAGACTGATTCTTTGCAAATGTTGTATGGATATAATTATAAGATTCACGGGCTGGATTGCTTCAACTTAAAGAATATGCAATCATCTCAAATTACATTCTTGGGAGATGGTAATTCGGCCGTACTGCGTCCGGTGACGGGGTTGTATGTGCAATCGCTTGATTCTATTTGGATTTATGACGGTTCGCAACGGGCTTTATTGTTGGATCGGCAGGGACAACTTTTAAACGCAGTTAATTTGCGTGATGGTTTGACATCTAATGAACAGGTATTGATAGATTGTAACTTTGCAATTTCCACTTCTAAATTGTATTATGACGGACGGCATAAATCGTTGCTTTATGGCATCCAGGATACTTCCACTTCTCCCTATTCTTTTAAGGTGCGTGAGGCGTTTTTGGACGGTTCATTTCCTCCGGTGACGTATTTGTTGCAATCCTCTGTTTCTGTCTCTGATGTAAGCGGTGGCGATTATGGTAATATGAGCGGCGTAAATATTTCATTTAGTGATGATGATATCCTTTATAACTACCCTGTGGAATCGCATGTGTATGTATTGGATCGCAGAACAAAGCAAACGAAAGTAGTAGATGCGGATAGCCGTTTTACAAAGAATGTAGCAGGGAAATGTCGATCACGGAGTGATTATTCGCAGTGGATAAGGCATGCGGTAGAAAATCCTCATTTTTATGATGTTATGTATCTTCCTGAAAGAAATATGTATGCACGTCTGCATTTGGGGGAGCATACTTTTGACGCAACGTTGGATGCGGATGCTCTCATGGATGATCGTAATTTGTATATTACTCTTTTTGATAAAGAATTTAATGTAGTAGGTGAATGTAGTTTAGCTACTCATCGGTATAATTATTATACAGCATGGACTGCCATGGGGAAGGGGATTCTTGTATTTGTAGATAACATGATGTCTTCTGCAACTAAGACGGATAAGTTGGAAATGGATATCATAGAGGTGCCTCTAAAAACTGAAAACGGGGATGAATGTAAACTTGTAAGTTTGAATTAGGGTTTGTTCATTATCATAACTATGGGTGTGAATAAGTCGTTTTTTTGAATTACTTTTGTTCCAGTATTTGTGGCAATTGCGGGTTATAGTATTTATACTTCGCAGAAGTCTGACGCTATGTCTGAGTTGATGCTGGCTAATGTGGAAGCATTGCCTTGTGATGAAAGTGATGTAATTTGCCGTACGAATGCCGATTATTCTGCAATATGTAATATTTATGATACTGGTGCAATTTGTCCTTGTGGTTTCTAATTGCCCATATAGAATAATACTATTAATCCAGAGAATATTTTAAAGTGGATACTAAATAACTATCTGAGTACTTGCTTTAATACATTCTCACAAAATAAAATGAGAGTAATATGAGGAAAATATTGTTATTTTTATCGTTTTGTATTCTTATTTCGTGTAAGAATGAGAAGTCTTCAAATTTATATTCTTATAATTTGAAAGCAACAGGCTCTGTTAAAAGTTTTACTTTAGATTCGGATGTACGGTACAATGCTTTTTATTTATATACGTTTAAAGACGATAAAGGAAAGGAGTACCTCTCTTTTTTGAATTATCGAACCAATCAAATACTTTTTTATGACTTAAAAACGACTGATTTTCTTTTTAAGTTGGATTTGGATTCTGAAGGTCCTAATGGAATCGTTCAAGCGTCAGGTTTTTATATTAAGGATTTTGATAATATATATATATCTTCTTATGCTTATTCCGGATTGATAAGAGTAGATACGAGTTCCCATATTGTTCAAAAGATTCCTTACGGTACTACAGATAAAGGGTATAATGTAGTCCCCTCTTATACTCCTTCTTCGCACCCATATATACCGCCTATCATTATTGATGGGAAAATATATATTACCCAACAAAATGCGGTGCAATTTTCTCCGGCAACAAAAACTCCTCTCAGCGTAGCGATTGATACAGTTCAAAAAAAGTGTGAGGGACTTCCGTTAACTTATGGTATTTTGACTGATGAAGAGTTACGGGCGAATGATACTGGATTCAGTCGTATATTTAACGGTGAGGACTTTGTATATTCATTTTATGTAAATGAGGACATTATAATTGCGTCAGTTGATCATTCTAAAGTGAGAAGAATTAAAGTAAAAAGTAAATATATTGAATCTCCGACAGGAATACAGGAGCGCTCTGAACAAGGACCGAAACTTAATCTGGAATTAGCACGTTATGGTGATTTGGTGTATGATCCATATAGGGAAGTCTATTATCGGTTTGTTTATCCAAAAACGTCTCTGGAGGATAATATTCGTTGGTGGGGAAAATCTGTCTACGGAAGGAAACTTTTTTCAGTTATTATATTAAATAAAGAGTTTGAAATCATAGGAGAAACGTTGTTTCCGGAAGCTATATATAATTCTTATGTCTTCTTTGTTCATAAAGACGGGTTGTATATAAGCCGTGATTATCAAATGCTGTATGGACAGTCTGAAGATTATATGACTTTTGAATTGTTTAATCTTGTGGAAGGAGATGTGTAGCCGGCTAATGTGGAATATAATGGTGGTTGATTAATATCATAGCTTATGAAATTAGTATTATATCTTTGGGCGATTTTATTCTGTGGTGCATGTACCTCAAGGGAAAAATAAGCGAATTATTATGAATATGGACGACGAATATCAATTTGCTTATCTTGATCTTGAAAAATACATTAGCAATTAGAAAATTAGGATATGGTTAATTTTGATTGGTATGAACTTTAGATACTTTATTATTCGAAATAGATGTTTTATATAGAGAATGAAGAACAGCGGTTTGTAGGATGCGAATAAAAAAGTCGTATTCTTTTTTGTAATTAGAAAAAAGTCTCTATCTTGGCACCGCAATAAAAAGCAAATATGAACTATGGAAAGACAGAAAATTCATCGGGAATACCTCTTGAATGCAACTTCTAAAAGCATTCTTTGGTCCGCGATAAGTACCCCCACCGGTTTGGAGGGCTGGTTTGCAGACAGGGTGCAGTCGGACGATAAAGTTGTCACTTTCTTCTGGGGAAAGACAGAACATCGTGACGCAGAGATTATAGCTGTGCGGGCTTTCTCTTTTATTCGTTTCCGTTGGTTGGATGATGAATATGAACGGGAATACTTTGAATTAAAGATGACAAACAATGAACTGACCAATGATTTTGTGTTGGAAGTAACAGACTTCACTGCTGCGGATGAAGCGAACGATTTACGTGAATTATGGGACTCTCAGGTAGAGACTCTACGGAGAACGTGCGGTTTTTAGTTAACTTTGATATAAAAATTTTCCACACTCCCTTTTTTATGCTAATTTTGTGTCTTCATTGCATGAAACGAGTAAAATGCTGCGCATAAAAAAGTTAGATATATTTATATTAAAGAGCTTCTGTACGCTCTTTATGGGCACTTTCTTCATTTGCCTTTTCATCTTCATGATGCAGTTCCTGTGGAAGTATGTTGATGAGATGGTGGGAAAAGGATTGGAAATGAGTGTCCTTGCACAATTTTTCTTTTATTCTGCCCTGACATTAGTGCCAGCTTCGTTGCCATTGGCTATCTTGTTGGCAGCACTTATCACTTTCGGTAATTTTGGAGAACGTTTTGAGCTACTTGCTATGAAAGCGGCAGGTATCTCGCTACTTAAGATTATGCGCCCATTGATTGTGTTTATCATTTTCATATGTGGCGTTTCTTTTTATTTCCAAAATGTAATAGGACCAAAGGCACAGACTAAGTTATGGACATTACTAATCTCCATGAAACAGAAGTCCCCGGAATTGGATATACCGGAGGGAGTGTTTTATGATGAGATAGATGGATATAACCTGTACGTGAAGCACAAGAACCGTAAGACGGGTATGCTTTATGATGTATTGATCTATAATTTTGAGAAAGGTTTCGAAAATGCTCAGATTATTAAATCCGATTCCGGTCGTCTGGAAATGACGGCAGATAAGCAGCACTTATATCTGCATCTTTATAATGGAGAGCAATTTGAGAACCTGAAGTCTCAGAATATGAATCAGAAGAATGTACCTTACCGTCGGGAAGCGTTCCGGGAGAAACATGCTATCATTGAGTTCAACTCCGATTTTAATATGGTGGATGCCGGTATCATGAGTAGCCAGTCCAACAGTAAGGATATGGCGATGTTGCAAGCGGGTATCGATTCTATGACAGTGCAGAATGACAGTGTAGGACGTGCTTATTTCAAGGAAGCCATGAATGGTACCTATAAGATCACGGCAGACCTGAAGAAAGCAGATACTTTGAAAATAGAGCAGGCGCATTTGGGAGAATACAATGTAGACAGTCTTTTCAATGTAGCTACCTTGGCGCAGAAACAGAAGATTATATCTACTGCTGTGAGCCGTGCGGAAAGTGCGGGAAGTGATTGGAGTTTCAAGAGCTACAACATTATACAGACAGATACCAGCCTTCGACGGCACATGACGTCCTGGCACGAGAAGTTAACGCTATCGGTGGCATGTCTTATATTTTTCTTTATCGGTGCCCCGTTGGGTGGAATTATCCGTAAGGGAGGTTTGGGAATGCCGGTTGTGGTGTCCGTGCTTATCTTTATTATCTATTATATTATTAATAATACGGGCTATAAAATGGCACGTGACGGTCAGTGGATTGTATGGATGGGTATGTGGACAAGTACGGCTATCTTGGCTCCATTGGGCGCGTTCCTTACTTATAAGTCTAATAATGACTCTGTGGTACTGAATGCCGATGCTTATATTAACTGGTTCAAGAAGATTGTAGGTATCCGTAGTGTACGTCATCTGTTCCGTAAGGAAGTAATTATACATGATCCTGATTATACCCATCTGCCAGCTGATTTGCAGGCATTGTCTGCTGATTGTCGTGCATACGCTGAGAGGAAAGCTTTGAAGCGTGCTCCTAATTATTTTAAATTATGGATGACAGATTCCAATGATGAGGAGATAGAAAACATAAATGATCGTTTGGAGAAATTGGTAGACGAAATGTCCAACACCAAATCCGTTCATTTGCTGAATGCGTTGAATAATTATCCTATTATTTCTGTTCATGCTCATTTGCGCCCTTTCCGTAATTATTGGTTGAATATGGTTTGCGGCTTGGTGGTACCTGTAGGATTGTTTTTCTATTTCCGCATCTGGGCATTCCGTATCCGGTTGAATAAAGATATGGAGCGGATTATAAAAACCAATGAAGATGTTCAAAAGATAATAGAAACTAATCTGAAATAACCTAAATAAATAAAGGAGAAAACAGAATGGAAAAAGTGAAATTAGATACAATAGAAGAGGCTATTGAAGACTTCAAGGCCGGTAATTTTGTGATTGTAGTGGATGATGAAGACCGTGAAAATGAGGGTGACTTGATTATCGCTGCGGAAAAGATAACCCCTGAAAAGGTGAACTTCATGCTGAAACATGCACGAGGAGTACTTTGTGCACCGATTACTGTATCCCGTTGTAAAGAGCTGGATTTACCTCATCAGGTAAGTGACAACACTTCTGTATTGGGCACACCTTTTACAGTGACTATCGATAAACTGGAAGGCTGTACTACCGGAGTTTCTGCTGCTGACCGTGCGGCTACCATACGGGCATTGGCCGATCCGGCTTCTACACCTGCAACGTTCGGACGTCCGGGACATATCAATCCGTTGTATGCCCAGGAGAAAGGTGTTCTGCGTCGTGCCGGACATACGGAAGCTACGATTGACATGGCTCGTATGGCAGGTTTGTATCCTGCAGGTGCCCTTATGGAAATCATGACCGAGGACGGTGGCATGGCGCGTCTGCCTGAGTTGAGAAAGATGGCTGATGAATTTAATCTGAAGCTGATCTCTATTCGTGATATGATTGCCTATCGCCTGAAACAAGAATCCATTGTGGAAGAAGGCGTAGAAGTAGATATGCCCACTGAACATGGACATTTCCGTTTGATCCCGTTCCGTCAGAAATCCAATGGCTTGGAACATGTGGCTTTGTTTAGAGGTACATGGGATCAGGATGAACCGATTTTGGTGCGTGTACACTCTTCTTGTGCTACAGGAGATATCTTTGGCTCTAAGCGTTGTGATTGCGGTGAGCAACTGCACAAAGCTATGGAAATGATTGATAAAGCCGGTAAGGGAGTGGTTGTTTATCTGAACCAGGAAGGTCGTGGTATCGGTCTGATGGAAAAGATGAAAGCCTATAAATTGCAGGAAGACGGTTTGGATACGGTAGATGCCAATATTTGCCTGGGACATTTGGCTGATGAACGCGACTATGGTGTAGGTGCTCAGATTCTGCGTGAACTGGGAGTACACAAAATGAGACTGATGACGAATAATCCGGTGAAACGTGTCGGGTTGGAGGCTTACGGTCTGGAAATTACAGAGATTGTTCCTATCGAAACAACTCCGAATCCATACAACGAACGTTATCTGCGTACTAAGAAAGAACGCATGGGGCACATGTTACATTTTAATAAGTAATTTGCTGTTTTGTTTTCTAATATCAAAGAAAATAGCTTAATTTGCAGCCAAATTTATGCAACAACCATAAAATAGATAGAAAAATGAATCAATTATCAGATCGTTTGAACAGTTTGTCGCCGTCGGCGACGCTGGCTATGTCGCAAAAGAGCGCCGAGTTGAAAGCGCAAGGCGTTGACGTAATTAACCTGAGTGTGGGAGAGCCTGACTTTAATACTCCTGATCACATCAAAGAGGCTGCGAAAAAAGCGATAGACGACAACTTCTCTCGCTATTCTCCTGTTCCGGGATACCCGGCTTTGCGCAATGCAATCGTGGAGAAACTGAAAAAGGAAAACGGTCTGGAATATACAGCCGCACAAATTTCATGTGCCAATGGTGCTAAGCAATCAGTCTGCAATGCAGTGCTGGTACTGGTGAACCCGGGTGATGAAGTTATTGTGCCCGCTCCATATTGGGTAAGTTATCCGGAAATGGTGAAACTGGCTGAAGGTACTCCGGTTATTGTTACTGCTGGTATCGAACAGGATTTCAAGATTACTCCTGCACAGTTGGAAGCTGCTATCACTCCGAAGACTAAGGCTCTGATTCTTTGTTCTCCTTCTAACCCGACCGGTTCAGTTTATACTCAGGAAGAGTTGAAAGGCTTGGCTGACGTACTGGCAAAACATCCTCAAGTAATCGTAATTGCTGATGAGATTTATGAGCATATCAACTATATCGGTAAGCACCAGAGTATTGCCCAATTCCCTGAAATGAAAGATCGTACGGTAATCGTAAACGGTGTTTCTAAGGCGTATGCAATGACAGGTTGGCGTATTGGTTTTATTGCCGGACCGGAATGGCTTGTAAAAGCCTGTAACAAGTTGCAAGGTCAATATACTTCAGGTCCTTGCTCTGTATCCCAGAAAGCTGCTGAGGCTGCTTACACAGGAACACAGGCTCCAGTAGAAGAAATGCGTAAAGCTTTCGAGCGTCGTCGTGATTTGATTGTGAAGTTGGCGAAGGAAGTTCCGGGATTCGAAGTGAATGTACCGCAGGGTGCTTTCTATCTGTTTCCGAAATGTGATTCTTTCTTTGGTAAGTCTGTTGGTGACCGTAAGATTGGCGACTCGGATGATTTGGCAATGTATCTGTTGGAGGTTGCCCACGTTGCATGTGTGGGTGGTGCTTCATTCGGTGCACCTGAGTGTATCCGCATGAGCTATGCAACCAGTGATGAGAATATTGTAGAAGCTATCCGTCGTATCAAGGCAGCATTGGCTGAACTGAAATAAGAGAAAGTATATAAATGAGAAAGCCCGGCTTCAGTTATGGAACCGGGCTTTTCTTTGTCTTTGAGTGTTGTTATTATTCTGCCGGGTGAATTGCTTCAGACGGACAAACATCAGCACAGGTACCACAATCTGTGCAAGTTTCAGGGTCGATAGAGTAGATATCACCTTCAGAGATAGCTCCTACCGGACATTCGTCAATACAAGTACCACAAGCAACACAACTGTCATTAATTACGTAAGCCATTTTCTTCAAATTTTAAATTATTAGTACTAATTAGTTCGGCAAAAATAGCGGTTTTCTTGATTAGTTGTTACCAATCATGTTTAAATTCCCTTAATTTGTACCTTGTCTAAATAATAAAGAAGAGAAAATGGGAGTACATGTGCAATAAAATGTCACTTTCACCGTTTTAGGGTTGTGAAGCGCATTTGTCTGATAATCCTTACTTTACTCCTTGCTTTCGGTGCTTCGGCACAGAAGCGGAAGGTGCAAAATCGCCCGTATATCGACCAGCGAAAGTGGCACTATGGCTTTTTAGCAGGCATTCATGTGCAAGACTATAAATTGGTGAATACGGGCTATGTGACGGAAGATGGCCAGACTTGGTTTGCAGATGTTCCTGAGTATTCTCCCGGATTTACGGTGGGGGTATTGGGCGAACTGTATCTGAATACTTTCCTTTCCCTACGTTTTATTCCAACACTGCATTTTGGAGATAAGAAAGTCGTGTTCTGCGAACAAGCCAGCGGTGAAGAGTATTCCCAATCCATGAAGTCTGCCTACCTTTCGGTTCCGATAGATTTAAAATTTGCTGCTGAGCGTTTCAATAACTACCGGCCCTATGTGGTGGCAGGTATTGCTCCTACTTACGACTTCAGTGTGAAGAAACAGGGAGCCTTATTGGTAAAGCCTTTTGATTGCTATGTGGAAGTGGGTCTGGGATGCGATTTTTACTTACCCTATTTCAAGTTAATACCCGAGCTGAAATTTTGTTTCGGTCTGGCAAATCTGATTAAGAAAGAACGTAAGGACCTTACAGATCAATCGTTATTGAAGTTTACACAATCTGTTGATAAAATCACTTCACGTATGATAGTGCTCACTTTCTACTTTGAGTAGGCGCTATTCCTTATAGGAAATGGTAAATGTAATAGGGGTGCCTTCTTCTTCTTCGCTTATTACGAAACTCCCACCAAAGTGCTCGAATAGCAACTGATTAATCTTAAGTCGTATGGAGACTTGTTGAGATGAAAATGCAGGATCTGCTAACGGACTATTGATAATATGGAAGATCAGCAATTCATTTCTTTTATCCCTTTCCAGTCTCATCTTTACTTCGCGGTCGGTATCATTGGGCACAGGATAGAGTAACATATTTATCACTGCCTGATTGAAGCGATTGGCATCCATTCTGAGTACCTGGCTTTCCACATCCGTTTCCAGTTGGGCGTGGATATGTCCGTCGCTATTCATCCGGGCCATACCTACCAGGTCGCTGCACATTTCCCGTATCTCGCATTCCTGTATCTGGAACTTCATCATTTTGGCTTCCAGCCGTGAGAGATCGAGTACATCGTTTACCAACTGAATCAGTTCGGTAGAATTGGTCTGGATAATTTCGGAATACTCCTGTTTTTCCTTTTCATCCAGTCCCATATCCGTAGAGAGCAGTTGAGAAAATCCCACGACATTGTTTAGCGGAATACGGATGTTATAACTCATATTCGCAAGGAAGCGGCTTTTTACCTCATTGGCTTCTTCTGCAACCTGATTCAACCGGGCGGCTTCTTTGGCATCTCTTTGTAATCGTTTCCGACTGAGATACATGTTGACTACAAAAGTAATAAGAGCCAGTAGGGCTGTTCCTATTACAGCCAAAAAGATTATATGGATTTTAGCACGCCATTGCTCTCTTTGCAGCAGAAGTTTGTCCATGTCATATAAACTTTGTATCTGTTCCATTTGTGTGTGCGACAGATTTCTATAGAGTGAGTCCTTGTCGCGCATCACTTTTTTATAGATGTCAAGAGATTCGTTTGCCCGTCCCATATCTACCAATATATCTGCCTTCATGGCAGTGTACAAGATAACATCTGGGAAAGACATTTGCTTTACCAAGCGAATCGCATCATCCAGATATTCCAGGGATTTCTTGTAATCTTTTAGCGAACGGTGATATTCTGCATAGGCTTGCAAGCGGGAGATCTGATAAGGCAGGAAAGTGTTGGGAGTATAATACTCATCTACTTTCTGCAAGTGTTCCCATGCTTTCTCCATATCCTTTGTGCGGATATAGTAAAGGGCATATTGGGTTTCTATCCCCATGTATAATGCGGAATATGCGTTTTGTAGTGCAGGATTAGCAGTTATCAGTTCGTTTATGGCTGTTTGCATCTGTTCCAGAGAAGAGAACATCTTGTCATTTTCGTGCAGGAACGAATAAACCAGAATAGCTTTGGACAGTAAACTGATCTTGTCCATCGGACTATCCTGCGTACTCATCAGTTGGAAAGCTTCCTCTAATGCTTGTATTCCTTCTTCATAGCGTAGTGTAGCTATGTAACTGGTCATCAGACAGAGACATGCTTCCCGCATACCATTTCGGTCGTTTAGCTTCTTAGCTTTCTCGTACATGATGTTTGCTTCATAGATGGCAAATTCTATCTGCTGGTTGATCGTGTACATTTCTATCTGCAACTTCTTGGCTTTGAAGTAGTCATTGTAATAGTTATGCTTCTCTGCCAGATTTTCCATTTTGCCCATCCATTGCGTGACGCGCACCAAGTCCAGTTTGTTGAAGAAGTAGATGATATGTTCGTAGGTGGCAAGACTCTGATATCGCAGATTGTTCTGCGCGGTAGCTTCTTGCAACAATTTGTTTTCATAATAAAGGAATACCGGTGTCTGCTGGTCCAACCGGGCAATATCATGCAGCACGTCCAACCGGGTAGAATCGTGTGGAGCAGAGACATAAATGCGCAACAGGCTGTCTTTTACAACAGTACTTCCAGCATTGGCTGATAATAAGCCGGAACTAAAAGCCAGACATAGTATGATCCACCGCTTCATCATGATTAATCCTCCTTCTTTGAGTTATTGCGTGTCTGGTGTATTGGATGTGTGAAAACGAAACGGGAGCCTCCTGTATAATCCGGGTCAATCCATATTTTGCCACCGATATGCTCAATAATTAACTGACAGATAGATAAGCCAAGTCCACTTCCTTGCGCATTTTCATCCAGTTTTTCAAAACGCTGGAATATGCTTGCCTGTTTTTCTTTCGGAATACCGCAACCGGTATCTGTTACAGAGAACAAAGCCATCTTTTCCGATTGCTTTTCCAATTTTAGCGTGATACTACCGTCAGGGGTAAATTTGGTTGCATTGATCAGCAGATTTATCAGCACTTGCTGCAGACGAGAGTCATCTGTTTCAATGTATAATTCTTCCAGTGATGTTTCAAACAATAATTCTGCTTGAGTTTGTTTTACTTTACCTACGGTGTCGGTTACATTCCGGCAAGTTGCCACAGCATCATGTTCGGCTATGCTGAATTGCATTTTTCCAAATTCCAGACTCGACAAGTCGATCACATCATTAATCAATTTCAGCAGAAGTTCGGAGTTCTGTTGGATGATGTCGGTACATTGTCTCCGGGTAGAGTCATCTAAGCCCTCTTCCGTCAGTAATGCAGAAAAGCCAGACAGAGCATTGAGAGGAGTTCGTATCTCGTGACTCATATTTGATAGGAATATACTCTTGGCACGTGTTGCATTTTCAGCATTATGACGCAATTGTTCCAGAGTTTCCGTAGACATTACTACTACTTTCTTCTGTCTTCTAAGCCAGATGGCAAGCATAGAGATGAAAGTCAGTAATCCTAATCCGATGAAGATAAGAACAACAACCATCTTGTTCTGCTGTGCCTTGTTTTCCAGTTCTATCTCATCAACCTGATAAGTAGCTTTCAGGGCATTAATCTGCCGGATATAGCTTTTTGATGCAAGGGTATCAGTAACACTGTATAGTTCCTTATAAATCTGGCAGGCTTCATCAAAGTGCCCCAGCAGTTTATATAAATAGATCTTTTCCGCACAAATCCAGCGGTACTCCAGCGAGCGTTTATTATTGGATACCACTTCCAGAAGCTGGTTATAAAGTGCCAAGGCTTCATCAGCCTTCTCTTTGTCGTGGTAATCGGCAGCCAATGCGCGATAACAGGCAGCAGTGTAATAGTTGATGGAAAACTCATGGGCTATTTCATGAGTATGGTTTTTGTAAATCGAGTCTGCCTGGTGCAGATACTGGAGTGCAGTATCCTGATCTCCCGATGAGATGTAATAAGTTGCATTTTCTATAAGTATGGGGATGGCAAGCGGATGTTCCGGATTCTGTTCAAGAAGCGGATTCAGCTTCTCTACATATTCCATGGCCTCTTCCAGGCGATTCATTTGTTGTAGTTGCGTGGAGATTTTCACCAATAACCGGTAGGTTTGCGGGTTGTTTTCGGGCAGGTAACGCAGTGCATCCATATAAGAACTCAAGGCTTTATCCTGTATGTTGGAGGCCGAATAAGCCTGTCCGATAGCCTGGTTGGAAAGAGCGATACCGAAATTGGATTTTATATCTTTAGCATATTCGTACATTAATCGTGCCCGGTCTATTGCCAGACTGAGGTCTCCTCGCATGATATATGCATTCACTTCCCACAGAACTAAAGTGAAGTAAGCTTCTTCTGTTTTGGGAGATTTCAGTGTGGGAGCCAGTTCATCGGTCCATGATATAATGCTGTCTATCGGTATGTTGGCATCATAAGGAACCTCTTTGGTTATGAGAGATTGCAAAGCAGTCAGACGTTCTTTGTCTGTACTGGTGGCGTGTGTTCCTGCTGCAAAAGAGAAGAGCAAAAAGCCTGTTACTGCTGATATTATCGCAATTTTTCTCAAAGTAAAAGATATGTTTTTGTTAGTTCATCCGCAAATGTAATGATAAAACTAAAAAAAACAAAAGTATTTGTTGGATAAAAACTGCAATTACTTAATTATAATCATCAATAAAGCTCTAAACCGAATTCTTCTTTCAATTGCATTAAGGCATTATTCTTTTGTGCCATCAACTGGAATTTCTCCACACGGCTGTATGCGCGCACTTTTTCAGTGGGGGCACTGACGCGGACAGTCATCGTTGCTTTGCTGTTTTTCAGTCGTTTGCGTAAGTAGCCTTGCAGGGTAGGGATCAGGTCTGTGAATTCTTTGGCTGCAATATCATTTTCCACTACGGCCTCAAATGTAGTTGCATTCAGCATTGTCAGGCGAATAACCTGCATACGCTTGGCAAGGGCGGTTTGCTCTTGGGGCAAGCGTCCGGCGTACTCCTGCCAATAGTAGTTGACATCCTTTTCATTGAAGATAAAATCTTCTTCAGGCTGTGCATTTTGCTGTACTGCTGATGCTGCAGCTTGTTTTTTTTCTTCTTCTTCACCCCGTGGATGCTTGATTGAGACTCCTAAACCAGACATCTTCATAACAGGGATTTTCTTTTCCTCTTTTCCTTGTGCCATTAATACGGCAGTAGGAGTGGGGCGCATGGCAGCTGTTTGCGAACCAAAAGGCTGTTGGACTTGCGGAGATGCAGGGGTAGCCTGGGCTGCAGGAGCTTGTTGCACCGGCTGGGATTGTGCCGGAGTGGCAGTTGCTGCTTGCGGTTGGGGCATAGCATGTGCGGCCTGTGGCTGCTGAGCGGCGGCAGGCTGTGAGAATATGGGTTTGATAGATTGTTTAGGGCCACGCCCACCACTGACCTCGTCCCCCTCGGCGGTAAGCTGGGCAATCTGTATCAGAGTCAGTTCCACCAGTAACCGCTTATTTTTACTGGCGCGGTAATTTAAATCGCAATCATTACAAAGCTTCATAGCGCGATACAGGAAAGGCAGCGGACATTTCTGTGCCTGTGCCTGGTAGCGCTCCCGGATGCTGGCACCCACTTCAAGTAGTGACAGGGTGGCGGGATCTTTGCTCACAAGTAAATCACGGAAGTGGGATGACAATCCTGTTACGAAATGGCTGGCATCGAAACCTTTATTCAGCACATCATTCAGTAACAGCAATGCATCGCTGATCTGGTTTGCCAGAAAATGATCCGTCAAGCGAAAATAATATTCGTAGTCCAGTACATTCAGGTTCTCAATTACACTTTTGTAACTGATGTGCCCACCGGTGAAGCTGACTACCTGGTCGAAAATAGACAAAGCATCACGCATGCCGCCGTCAGCTTTCAGTGCAATGACATTCAAGGCTTCCGGTTCGGCAGTAATTCCTTCTTTTGAAGCAACATATGCCAGATGGGCAACCGTATCATCCACATTGATGCGGTTAAAGTCATATATCTGGCAACGGGACAAGATAGTAGGCAGAATCTTGTGCTTTTCTGTAGTTGCCAGGATAAAGATGGCATGACGGGGTGGTTCTTCCAGTGTTTTCAGGAAAGCGTTGAAAGCCGAAGCGGACAACATGTGTACCTCGTCGATGATATATACTTTATATTTTCCTATCTGGGGCGGAATACGCACCTGTTCCACCAGTTGGCGGATATCGTCAACGGAGTTGTTGGATGCGGCATCCAGTTCATGGATGTTGTATGACCGCTGTTCGTTGAACGCTGTACACGATTCACATTGGTTGCACGCTTCACCTTCTGCAGTAGGACTCATACAGTTGATGGTCTTGGCGAAGATGCGGGCGCAAGTAGTCTTTCCCACACCGCGCGGACCGCAGAACAGGTAGGCATGTGCCAGTTTGCCGGTAGCGATGGCATTTTTCAGCGTAGTGGTCAGGGCACGTTGTCCCACTACCGACTCAAAGGTCGTAGGGCGATATTTTCGTGCCGATACGATATAATTTTCCATGATTTGGGATATTCTTGTCCATTACAATTTGTGCAAATGTACATAAAAAAAAGGAATTTCTCAGTTATTCCTCTTATCTTTGTAGGCGAAGAATCCCCTCCCGGTTTCTTTTTAATTATTAATTCTTTAATTATTAATTTGTTTATCAATGGATAAATTAGCGACACTTTGGGCTTTTGTCCGCAGGCGTAAATACTTGATTACGTTTGCTGCATTTGTAGTGGTTGTAGGTTTTCTGGATGAAAACAGCATCGTGCGCCGTATGGGTTATGCGAATGAAATCAGTCGCCTGAATTCTGAGATTGAGAAATACCGGGCAGAATATGAAGAGAATACAGAACGGCTGAACGAACTGGCTGTAGATTCCGGTGCCATCGAGCGTATTGCGCGTGAGAAGTACCTGATGAAGAAACCGAATGAGGATATTTACGTATTTGAAGAAGACATCGAAAAATGAAATCCCTGATACCTGCTTTGTTTACTGTAGGCGCTTTGATGGTACTGTTTGGTGCTGCCGTCTACATCACCGGCTGGGAGGTTGCTCCCTATGTTTATACAATCGGTGCTACTATGGTGGCATTGGCCCAGATCAATTCTCCTTCCAAGAGTAGTAGGGCCAATGTAAAACGCCTCCGCCGCCAACAGATTTTCGGTGCGTTGCTGTTGGTGCTCACCGGCGCATTCATGTTCTTCACTCACGGAAATGAGTGGATTGTGTGTCTGACGGTTGCCGCCATACTTGAGCTATACACTGCTATCCGTATTCCACAGGAGGAGGCTAAAGAATAATATATTAAAAAGTAAATCCCACTCCAATATAGTATCCCAGCTTCTTGGACTGATTCGAATAGTTAAGTTCCGCTTCGATGGGTCCTATAATACTGTTGTAGCAATATCCTATGCTGCCTCCCGCCAATCCATGGGTATTTGTTCCACCAAACAGATTTTCTATTTTGTTGGCTGTCCGTCCGTAACTGCCCCGCACTACGATGTACTGGTTCTTGTAAGTTCGTGCTCTGACTCCCAACATCCCCGTCAGCATAGCATCCGGACTTATTTCGATGTGATTGATACCCGTGAAAGGAATTTGTTGTTCCATGTATCTTCCCGGTACATTTCCACCTACAAAGTTCGATATCGCCAGCGATTGCGTATTTTTTCCAACTACCCTGCCATATACCGACGGCATGATGGTAAATACCCGGTTCGGTGAGAAATATCCGCTCCAATGTGTCTGAAATACCGATACGGGACTACCCGAACCGTAAGCTATCATGTTATCCGTATAGAGCCTGTACGATGCTTCCCATTCCATTCCCTGCGTGGAGAACCGTTGGTTATTCAGACTATTGTACATGACACTGACCTGATAACTGAGCAAAGCCTTGTCACTTGATTTGGTAATAGAGGCGTCCGGTTCCGACGGCCAGTCGTGATAATTATACTTCTCAAAATGAATACCTGCCTTGACGAGTAACCAGCACCAGCTTTTCGTAAATCCTATCCAAGCCATGTGATGCACATAAGTCAGATTCATCAGCCGGTCACCTTCTTTATAAAGATTGAAGTCATTATATCCTATCTGATATCCTGTACTGAGGTCCCAATTATTGCGTAGTGAGTACGTGTACTCCAGTTGTCCGAAAGTCCGCTTGCCCAGACGGGTAGTGGCGCTTAGTTGCGATTTCTTCTGTTTTCCGAGATATGCCCTTGCATTCAGTAACAATACGGCTAACTCTTCATTATCAAATCTGCCTCCTATATTTATAGTGTTCACCGGCTTTTCATGCGGAGTAATTTGTGCTACGGATGGGATCGTATCCAGCATGGTGCGCGTTGGTATTTTGAAAGGACCGGGATATTCTGCGCGATACTCCGTGCCGATACCTATTTCTTTTTTCAGTGCAATCAGTTTTTCCCAATCTTTCATGGCGGCCTCTTTGCCCCTGCGCATCAATGTGTCCAATGCTTCAGAGTTGAAACTTGCTGCCGAGTATCCATCCACATCTACCTGTATGTGTATGTTACTATCCTTTACATTTTTTCTGTAGCTTTCTTCCCCCACCAGGTTTATAATTTGTCCCAGCACGCTCGAGAGGCTTGTCAGCTCATCCGCTTTCATTAATGGATTCTGTACATCGACTCCGATAATAATTTCCGCTCCCATTTGCCGGGCTATATCTACGGGGTAATTATCTATCAGTCCACCGTCTACCAGCACCTTGCCATTGAGATAAACCGGGGCAAATACCCCCGGAATAGACATGCTGGCACGCATTGCAGTGGCCAGTATACCGTTGTGGAAAACGACCTTGCTGCCATTTACTATGTTGTCCGATACGCAAGCGAATGGGATGGGGAGCCGGTTGAAGGAGATAGAGTCATGATAACCCACTGTCAATTCGGAAAGCAACCGTGATATGTTTCTTCCCTTTATAATCCCTGCATCGGATACATGCGCTGATTTTCCGGTAATCGGAACAGAGAGCAAGTACTGTTCTTCCTTTAGCTTTTCGCTCAGCAATGTAGTTTCCGGATCGGGGGTATCAGACAGCAGAAACTTCCAGTTTTGTGCATTGACAATGCTATCCAATTGCTGTGGGGTGTAGCCGATAGAGTATAGTCCGCCGACGAGGGCTCCCATACTGGTACCTACTACATAATCTATCGGTATTCCGGCTTCTTCTATCACTTTCAGCGCTCCGATGTGCGCCACGCCTTTGGCGCCACCGCCACTCAGTACTACTCCGACTTTTTTGCGGTTCTGCGCTCCGAGCGTACAGGCGGAAAGCAGGGCAATTATTAATAAGGACAAAGATTTATATTTCATAATTGGTGATTTGTTACTAATCGTTCAGATAAGTAACAAATAAAGTAGGCAAATAGATTTATATTACCACCTTATCACTCCTTTATTCCTTTCTTTTCCATAATGAATCTCACCCTTCCCTCTCACTCCTATACCGTATCGGTGATGTTCCCAAATGCCCCTTCACATACTTCCCGAAAAAGGATTGATTCGGGAAGTTGAATTCTTCTGCAATTTCTTTGATGGATTTATCCGAATGTTTCAGCCGGTATTTGATGTGCTCTATGGCAGTCTCATTTATCAGGTCCAGTGGAGCCCTGCCGCACGCTTGCTTAATGACCTTTGAAAAATGCTTGGGCGTATAGCAAAGTGCATCGGCAAAGTAAGTCACAGAACGATGCATACCATTATCTTTCGACAGTAATTCCATGAATTTCCGTAGAATATGGTCAGCCTGCTTGATGCCTTCTTTCGAAAACGCTTTCTCTGAGTCGGCAATTTCCTTGTTGAGATAACCCAGCATCTCGCAGAAAAGAGCAGAAAACAGATGTTGTACTACTGCTTTGTGGTAACAATGAGGCTCATCATTAATCTTTGCCATAATTAGCTCTCCGTAGTATTTAAAAATGCTGTTATCATTCTCTCTGCTAATAGATTTTATCGGATTGTTGTGGATATGAATGGCGGTATCCCATGTGTCTTTTTCTACCTTGAGGATACGTTGCAGGAAACGGGTGGAGAACCCCGCAAGCCTTATCTTATATTTAGGACTCATCATCGTATGTCCGATAATGGTGTTAGGGAGACCCAGTAGTAAATCGCCCGGTTGCAATTGGTAAGTCTTATTGTTGATGTCCAGTTGAATGCATCCTTCTATGCAGACGGCAATGAGGAAACATTCCAGTCTGACTATCTCATTACTATAAGGTATTCCATCCAGACTGTTCACTATCGCGAAGTCATCGTCTAAATAGTCAAGAATATGCTGACTGTTCTTAAAGTCTTCAATGGTAACGGTCTTAATGTTCTCTTTTTCCATATTATTTCCTTTTTTCTTTTTGCAAAGTTGGTGAATTATGAGGAAAACAGGATGTCCTATAAGCCTTTAATTTTGTCCTATATGTTGCTTATTGATAATTAGTTAGCATTGAAAATGGTAAATAACGAAAATGGAACATTCTTGGGGGAAAATTGGTCACTATACCCTTGTTCCTTTCTCCTACATTTGTCCCAGTTTTAACAAATGACAATTAAGAGAAAGTATGATTACAGTGAACAAAAAATGGTTACGGCTGATAGGGATTGTCGGTTGTACAGTGTGGATGGCATCTTGTAAGCAGGCAACAGATGCGGGAGTGAAACCTTCTTATGCAACTATGAAAGTAGAAGTGGCGGATAAGGAGCTTTCCACCTCATATTCGGCTACTATTCGCGGGCGGCAGGATATCGACATCTATCCGCAGGTATCGGGTACTATCGAAAAACTTTGTGTAACCGAAGGGCAGACAGTGCGTCGCGGACAATTACTTTTCGTTATCGATCAGATTCCGTACAGAGCTGCGCTCAAAACTGCCATCGCCAACGTAGAGGCTGCACGTGCTGCAATGGCTACCGCCGAACTCACCTACAAGAGTAACAAAGAACTGTATGCGCAAAAAGTAGTTTCAGAGTTCAGCCTGAAAACGGCTGAGAATACATTCCTCACCGCCAAAGCACAATTGACGCAGGCCGAGGCACAGGAAACAAATGCCCGCAACAACCTCTCCTATACTGAAGTGAAAAGTCCCAGTGACGGAGTGGTGGGTGCATTGCCCTATCGTGCAGGTGCATTGGTAAGTGCCAACATACCTTATCCGTTGACTACGGTTAGTGATAACTCGGATATGTATGTCTATTTCTCCATGAACGAAAATCAGTTGTTGGCTCTTACCCGCCAGTACGGCAGCATGGACGCAGCATTGAAGAACATGCCGGAAGTGGAATTGGTATTGAATGATAATTCGGTATATGATAAGAAAGGTATAATAGAATCCATCAGCGGAGTTATCGACCGCCAGACAGGTACTGTAATGGCGCGTGTAGTATTTCCTAATGAATCACGCCTGCTTCATAGCGGAGCGTCCGGTACGGTAGTGGTACCGAGCATTTATAAAGATTGTATTGCCATTCCGCAGGGAGCCACAGTGCAGATGCAGGATAAAGTAGTAGTATATAAGGTAGTGGATGGTAAAGCCGTCTCTGCGCTGGTCACAGTATCCGGCATCAGCGACGGGCGCGAATATGTGGTGCTGAGCGGACTGAACCCCGGTGATGAAATCATATCAGAAGGTGCCGGGTTGATGCGTGAGGGTACGCAAGTTAAATAAGGAGGAGATTAAATTATGAAAGGAAACATATTTATAAAGCGGCCGGTGATGGCTATATCCATCTCCGTGCTGATTCTGGTCATAGGGCTTATTTCGCTCCTTACGCTGCCGGTAGAGCAGTATCCTGACATTGCGCCTCCTACGGTATATGTAAGCGCCCAATATACGGGTGCCGATGCTGAGGCAGTGATGAACAGCGTTATCATGCCGCTGGAAGAAAGTATCAATGGTGTGGAGAATATGATGTATATCACTTCCACAGCTTCCAATTCCGGTCTGGCTATTATACAGGTTTACTTCAAACAAGGCACCGACCCCGACATGGCGGCGGTAAATGTACAGAACCGTGTGGCTAAGGCACAGGGATTGTTGCCCGCCGAGGTAACTAAAATCGGTGTAAGCACGCAGAAACGTCAGACTAGCTTCCTACAGATCGGTGCTATGGTCTGCAACGATGGACGTTACGATCAGACCTTCCTTGCCAACTATCTGGATATTAACGTACTTCCCCAGATCAAACGTATCGAAGGGGTAGGAGACGTTATGGAGTTGGGTGATACCTATAGTATGCGTATCTGGCTGAAGCCGGAGCGGATGGCACAATACAGCCTGGTTCCCTCGGACATAACGGCCGTGTTGGGCGAACAGAACATTGAAGCTCCTACCGGTTCGTTGGGCGAAAGTTCCAAGAATGTGTTCCAGTTTACTATGAAATACCGCGGTCGGTTGAAGAGCGTGGAAGAATTTCAGAATACGGTGATCCGTTCGCAGAGCGACGGCTCTGTGCTCCGCCTGAAAGACGTGGCCGATGTGCAACTGGGCACGATGACCTATAGTTTCCGTAGTGAAATGGATAGTAAACCTGCCGTTCTCTACATGGTATTCCAGACGGCAGGTTCCAATGCAACCGCAGTGAATAAAGAAATCACCGCCCAGATGAAGCAAATGGAAAAGAATCTTCCGGAGGGAACGGAATTCATCACGATGATGAGTTCGAACGACTTTCTTTTCGCTTCTATCCATAATGTGGTGGAAACACTGATTATTGCTATCCTTCTGGTTATTCTGGTGGTGTACTTCTTCTTGCAGGATCTCAAAAGTACGCTCATTCCGTCCATCTCCATCATCGTGTCGCTGGTGGGTACATTCGCCTGCCTGGTGGCTGCCGGATTCAGTCTCAACATCCTGACGCTGTTTGCATTGGTGCTTGCCATCGGTACGGTGGTGGATGATGCCATTGTGGTGGTGGAAGCGGTGCAATCCAAGTTCGATGCCGGATATAAATCGGCTTATCTCGCTACCAAAGATGCGATGGGAGATGTAACGATGGCTATCGTTTCCTGTACCTGTGTGTTCATGGCTGTGTTTATTCCTGTGACGTTCATGGGTGGAACCTCCGGTGTGTTCTATACACAGTTTGGTATCACGATGGCAACTGCCGTAGGTATCTCTATGATTTCGGCTCTGACGTTGTGTCCGGCTCTGTGTGCCATCATGATGCGTCCGTCGGATGGAACCAAGAGTGCCAAGAGTATCAACGGCAGGGTGCGTGCAGCTTACAATGCTTCATTCAATGCCGTGCTGGGTAAATATAAGAAAGGTGTAATGTATTTCATCCGTCACCGATGGATGGTGTGGACCTCACTGATAGCTGCTGTTGTATTGCTGGTTTACCTGATGAGTACCACTAAGACAGGGCTTGTTCCGCAGGAAGACCAGGGCGTCATCATGGTGAACGTCAGCATCTCTCCGGGAAGTACGCTCGATGAAACAACGAGAGTAATGGATAAGCTTGAAAGTATTCTTCAGGATACGCCCGAAATAGAACATTATGCCCGCGTAGCAGGCTATGGGCTTATATCCGGCCAAGGAACTTCTTACGGCACCATTATTATCCGTCTGAAAGATTGGAGCGAGCGAAAAGGAAAAGATCATAGTTCGGATGCGGTGGTTGCCCGCCTCAATGGGCAGTTCTACGGTATCAAGGAAGCACAAGTATTCAGTTTCCAGCCGGGTATGATTCCGGGTTATGGTATGGGTAACTCTATCGAGCTGAACCTTCAGGACAGGACCGGTGGCGATATGGCAACGTTCTACCAGGCGGTAATAGACTATTTGGGTGCCTTGAACCAGCGTCCCGAAGTAGATATGGCTTATACCGCTTACGCCATTAACTTCCCGCAGGTATCGGTAGAAGTCGATGCAGCCAAATGTAAGCGTGCAGGAATTTCTCCGGGTGCAGTGCTCGATGCATTGGGCAGCTACTGTGGTGGTGCATACATTTCCAACTATAACCAGTTTGGTAAAGTGTATCGTGTGATGATGCAGGCTTCACCTGAGTATCGCCTGGACGAGCAGTCACTGGACAACATGTTTGTACGCAATGGCGCAGAAATGGCTCCGGTAAGCCAGTTCGTGACACTGAAGAAAGTGTTGGGGCCGGAAACTACCAACCGTTTCAACCTCTACAGCTCCATTGCAGCCAATGTGAACCCTGCCGAAGGTTACTCTTCGGGTGAAGTGCAAAAGGCTATCGAAGAAGTGGCTGAACAGGTTCTGCCTACGGGCTACGGATATGAATACGGAGGTATGGCTCGTGAAGAAGCAAGTACCGGTGGCGGACAGACGATTTTCATCTATGCCATTTGTGTATTCCTGATCTATCTGATTCTGGCATGTCTTTACGAGAGTTTTCTGGTACCGTTTGCCGTTATTTTCTCCGTTCCGTTCGGGTTGATGGGATCGTTCCTCTTTGCCAAGTTCCTCGGACTTGAAAACAACATCTATCTGCAAACGGGTGTGATTATGTTGATCGGTCTGCTGGCCAAGACGGCTATCCTGATTACGGAATATGCCATAGAGCGTCGCCGTAAGGGTATGGGTATTGTGGAGTCTGCTTACTCTGCCGCACAAGTCCGTCTGCGTCCTATCCTGATGACGGTACTGACGATGATCTTCGGTATGCTTCCGTTGATGTTCTCTTCCGGTGCAGGTGCCAATGGTAACAGTTCACTGGGTACGGGTGTTGTAGGCGGTATGCTTGTCGGAACGCTGGCTCTGCTCTTCGTGGTACCTGTGTTCTACATCATCTTCGAGTTCCTGCAGGAAAAAATCCGTCCGCCGATGGAAGAAGAAGCAGACGTGCAGGTGTTGCTTGAAAAGGAGAAGAGTGAAGCTGAACGAAGTAGTAAATAAATGAAAGGAGGAATGATGTATCAAGGTGAAATATTCTGGATAGAGCAGGTGGTGGCATATTGCATTGCCTTGATTCTATGGTGCATTATTGATAAGATCAATTCCCGGAAACATATTAAAGATACTGAAGAATGAAAAAACAAATCATCACATTAGCTGTCACCGGCCTGTTGCTGAGCGGTTGTGGCATCTATACCAAATACGAGCCCGTTACTTCTGTCCCCGACCAGCTTTATGGTGGGGAAGTAGTGGCCGAAGACACTGCCAGTCTGGGTAATATGGATTGGCGGGAGCTCTTTACCGATCCTCATTTGCAATCCCTCATCGAGCAGGGATTGCAGAATAACACCGACTATCAGTCTGCCGAGCTTCGCGTAGAAGAGGCACAGGCCACGCTGATGTCTGCCAAGCTTGCTTTCCTGCCTGCTTTTGCTCTTGCTCCGCAGGGCACTGTGAGCAGCTTCGATACACATAAGGCTACACAGGCTTATTCACTGCCCGTTACCGCCAGTTGGGAACTGGATGTTTTCGGCCGTATGCGCAATGCCAAGAAGCAGTCCAAGGCATTGTATGCCCAGAGCCAGGACTACCGCCAGGCTGTGCGTACCCAATTGATTGCAGGAATAGCCAATACTTACTATACGCTGTTGATGCTGGACGAACAACTCGCCATCTCCCGGCAGACGGAAGAGGCATGGAAAGAAACCGTGGCATCTACCCGCGCCCTGATGAACGCCGGAATGGCGAATGAATCGGCCGTATCGCAGATGGAAGCTACTTACTATCAGGTACAAGGCTCTGTGCTCGACTTGCAGAAGCAGATCAGCCAGACCGAGAACAGTCTTGCCCTTTTGCTTGCCGAAACACCCCGTCACTACGAACGTGGCAGCTTGCAGCAGCAGCAATTCCCCGCCGACTTCTCGGTAGGTATTCCTGTGCAGATGCTTTCCGGCCGACCGGATGTCCGTAGTGCCGAACGTTCGCTCGAGGCAGCATTCTATGGTACGAATCAGGCTCGTTCTGCTTTCTATCCTTCCATTACTTTAAGTGGAAATGCCGGTTGGACGAACTCGGCAGGAAGCATGATTCTCAATCCGGGCAAGTTTCTGGCATCTGCTGTAGGTTCATTGACGCAGCCGCTTTTCAATCGGGGGCAGGTTGTGGCTCAATACCGCATTGCCCGTGCACGGCAGGAAGAGGCTGCACTTGGTTTCCAGCAGAGCTTGCTCAATGCAGGTAGTGAGGTGAACGATGCCTTGACGGCTTACCAGACCAGCCAGGGGAAGAAACTACTGTTGGATAAACAGGTTGCTTCTCTGCAAACTGCCCTGAAAAGTACTTCTTTGCTGATGGAACATGGTAACACCACCTATCTGGAAGTGCTTACGGCCCGGCAGACTTTGCTAAGTGCGCAACTGTCGCAAACTGCCAATCATTTTACCGAAATACAAAGCTTAATTAATCTGTTCCAAGCATTGGGAGGAGGACAAGACTAAATCTCTGTATTATACTCTCTTTCTGTTACATTACTTTTATGAAAGAAGAGCCGCCCGGAAGGTGTTCCGTAGCGGCTCTTTTAATTTTTGATAGATGATTCTTTTGTCTATTTATTGAGGCGTTTTATATCGTATTCCTTGATTTCTATCTTATCAATGAAGGGATTGGCATTGAGTGTTATTCCTTTTCACAGACTCCATTCCATAAACATTCGCTGTTTGATACACATTTTCTTTCTTCATTCTCGAAAGCTATATATACTGTGAGGTTCTCTTTTAGCCATTCTTCAGGCAGCGGGAGCTCACAATAGCTATCGCTGCGTCGTGCGGTGTGGAGATGATAGACGGCTTGTCTTGTCATTTTGTTATACACCAGTGTCATCACGTTGTCCTCTTCCTGAGCATCGCCCCGGCCGCTGTTGTTTATCCAGGTAAATATTGCCTTGCCTTTTTCCAATTTTACATTGGCTTCCATTGCGGTAGTCAGAGTGCCTTGTGCTATCTTTACCTTCTCGTAATCAATACTTGCTCCTTCCGGGGTTTGTTCTATAGCGTTTGCCATGACGTATGACATTGCAGCAGTGAATCCCGTACGTTTTCCCGCACAATCTCGGTATCCGATACGTAGCAGTGGGGTGAAATTTTTCAGAAGTTCATTGGCTAACATGAACTTGCTTCGTTGTTTCATCTGTCCTTTACTTTTTGCATCTTTGTATTTTTCGGGTTTTGTACGGAGGTAATATCCATTCTTTCCTTTGCATCCTATTACATTTCCCAGTTTCCCTGAAAATCCGCTGAAGATATCTTCTTTTATTTTTGCCATAGTTCCTTGTATTTTATTTCTTTTTGCAAAGCTATCACAAATAATCGGTAGAAGCCTTCTGTTCTTCTTATTTCTTCTCCCTTTCCTGTTACTTTCTTTTTTTCTACATATTTTCTTCTATTCCTTTTTTGGTTTCTTTCTTCTTTTCTTTTTTTTCTCTTCCTTCCAGTTTTCTCCTTGCTAAATATCTTTTTTCTCCGTATCAAATTCGGTTTAAACTATAAAAATCATCTTTTCAACCGAATTTGTACCGAGTTAACACCGAGTTTGTACCGAATTATCTTTGTAGAGTCTTTGGCTGCAACAATGTTTGAATCTCCTTCGTATCCTTTTCTCTTGCCTCGCGCGTATGTATATATATAATGTGTACCCTTCCGTGCCCGTCCACGTTCCTTCTTAAAAATATGTTCTACAACATCCTTATCAATCAACGAGTTACAAAATTGTTTCAAAAAACATGCGAAAAAATGATAGATATATTTGGATTGAATGGATATATGCGCTACTTTTGCACCCGCTTTCCAAGAGACGGAAAGCCTTGCAATTGACATTCTGACAGAAACGGCGTAAGAACTCTGACGTTTTTCTTTCCTTTTGCCTTAATTTCAACCAAGAATACGGCAGTCTAAAAGAAATTTGAAAAAAAACTTCCGAAACATTTGGAAGTTATGTGATAAAGTTCTTACCTTTGCACCCGCTTTCCGAAAGGACTGCAATCGATGATTGGCTTGCTGATTAAGAAACCGGTGTTGTTAAGAACTCCTTTCTCTTCTTCTTTTACCTCCCTTTCGCAAAGAGAGACGACGAGAAAAAGAAAAAGAAAAAAAACTTCCGAAATTATTTGGAGTATATGCTTAAAAGTTCTTACCTTTGCATCCGCTTTCTGAAAAGAAAAAGCGATTCAAAAAGAAGCGATCTTTGAATAATTTACATAAACAATACAAGTAGTACAAGAGCAAGGTTACTGCATTTTTGGAGTAATCTTGGGTATAAAAAAAGAACCGTCAAGTAACTTATATATGTAGGTAATTTGAAAACTTTTAATAGACCGAGCGTCCTGAACAGAGCAAAATCACCGGTAGTAATACCGGTAATAACAATACTTTTACAATGAAGAGTTTGATCCTGGCTCAGGATGAACGCTAGCTACAGGCTTAACACATGCAAGTCGAGGGGCAGCATGACCTAGCAATAGGTTGATGGCGACCGGCGCACGGGTGAGTAACACGTATCCAACCTGCCGATTATTCCGGGATAGCCTTTCGAAAGAAAGATTAATACTGGATAGCATAACGAGAAGGCATCTTCTTGTTATTAAAGAATTTCGATAATCGATGGGGATGCGTTCCATTAGTTTGTTGGCGGGGTAACGGCCCACCAAGACATCGATGGATAGGGGTTCTGAGAGGAAGGTCCCCCACATTGGAACTGAGACACGGTCCAAACTCCTACGGGAGGCAGCAGTGAGGAATATTGGTCAATGGGCGAGAGCCTGAACCAGCCAAGTAGCGTGAAGGATGACTGCCCTATGGGTTGTAAACTTCTTTTATAAAGGAATAAAGTCGGGTATGGATACCCGTTTGTATGTACTTTATGAATAAGGATCGGCTAACTCCGTGCCAGCAGCCGCGGTAATACGGAGGATCCGAGCGTTATCCGGATTTATTGGGTTTAAAGGGAGCGTAGGCGGATTATTAAGTCAGTTGTGAAAGTTTGCGGCTCAACCGTAAAATTGCAGTTGATACTGGTAGTCTTGAGTGCAGCAGAGGTAGGCGGAATTCGTGGTGTAGCGGTGAAATGCTTAGATATCACGAAGAACTCCGATTGCGAAGGCAGCCTGCTAAGCTGCAACTGACATTGAGGCTCGAAAGTGTGGGTATCAAACAGGATTAGATACCCTGGTAGTCCACACGGTAAACGATGAATACTCGCTGTTTGCGATATACAGCAAGCGGCCAAGCGAAAGCATTAAGTATTCCACCTGGGGAGTACGCCGGCAACGGTGAAACTCAAAGGAATTGAC
>OFFB01000019.1_pt1 | contig 185699 bp, 144 predicted proteins | sample 1521281 | NCBI WGS metagenome assembly OFFB01 (sample SAMEA3504109, study PRJEB24116) | mouse gut metagenome | biome: mouse gut; feature: mouse-associated habitat; material: faeces | place: Denmark | collected 2011
ACAGAATCCGTTAAAATTTACTCCGTCCGGCTTCTTTTTGACTGCTTCGCTCCAAGCCCTCCGGTCACAGCCATCAGGCTGCTCCCTGCGGTCTTGAACCGAATCAGTGCAAAAATAAGCCGCCCCTATGGGTAAATTTTTTATGAGACGGACTCTAAGGTGCGGTGAATGGGCGTCCGCGAGGTGAATCGTTAAATAAATTAACTATCAACATTGCTACTTTTCAAACACTTACACAGATTTTCAACAACAGTTACCTGCAAAAAGTTTTGATAAAGAGCCAAAAATTTCCTATATTCGCAATTGAATAGAGAAAACCGATGAAAAGAATAGGAAAACTGTACTTCAGATACGGCACGATGGGTTCGGCCAAGACAGCCATGCTGCTCACTACCGCTTATAATTTTGAGGAGCGCGGCATGGCCTACCGCTGTTTCAAGCCTGTGGTCGATACGCGCGACAACAAGAACGTGATCCGATCGCGCATCGGCATAGAGCGTGAATGCGGGTGGATATACCCCGAATCGAATCTGTATGAGGAGATAACGGCCATACAGTATGCCGACGGCTCTCATCCTGACTGGATTCTCGTTGACGAGGCCCAGTTTCTCTCGACCGACCAGGTTGACCAGCTGGCAAAGATTGTAGATGACTACGGCATAAACGTGGTGTGCTACGGTCTGCGTACAGATTTCCGCACGCATCTTTTCGAAGGATCCAAGCGTCTGCTTGAGGTGGCCGACTCGATCGACGAGGTCAAATCGACCTGCTCATGTGGCCGCAAGACGATAGTGAACGCCCGTGTCAATTCTCAGGGCGAGATAATAACCGAAGGAGAAGTGGTCGAAATCGGCGGCAACGAACGCTACATAGCCGTCTGCCGCAACTGCTGGCGCAACAAGCGTATAGAGCAGAGCCGCAAAGGCCAGCTCCCCATCTGAGAGGCTTTAGGTATTAGGCGTTAGGCTTTAGAGCTGCCTGTACCTAAAAACCTAAAACCTAAAATCTAAAACCTAAAATCTAAAACCTAAAATCTAAAATCTAACACCTAAAACCTAACATCTAAAACCTAACATGACCGAAGCACAAATTGAGAAGATAATATGCCTGATCAAGCGGGAAGTCGTTCCCGCAATAGGCTGTACGGAGCCGGCTGCCGTGTCGCTCTGCGTCGCCAAAGCCACCGAACTGCTCGGCTGCCTGCCCGAATCGGTGTCGCTGTCACTCAGCGGCAATATAATAAAGAATGCCATGGGTGTCGGCATACCGGGCACCGGCATGATTGGACTGCCTATCGCCGTGGCCCTCGGTGCCCTGGTCGGCAAGTCCGAGTATGGCCTCGAAGTGCTGCGCGATGTCACTCCCGAGGCTCTGGAGCAGGGACGCCGCTACATTGACGAAGGTCACATCTCGATCGGTCATCATAAGAACCCGCCGTCAAACCTGCACATCGAGGTGGAGGTCAAAGCCGGCGACGACACCGCGCGTGCCGTCATATCGGGTTCGCATACCAATTTCATATACCTCTCGCACAACGGCGAGGTGCTTCTCGAACGCAACTGCTGCGAGGCATGCTGTGACAACAGCGATGACATATGTCTAAACGAGGCTATAGTCTACGACTTCGCCATGAACGCCCCGCTCGACAAGATACGCTTCATTCTTGAGGCCGGATGGATGAACCGCGACGCCGCACGTCTCGCCCTGCGCGAGGATTACGGCCATGGCCTGGGCCAGGTGATACGCAAGCAGGGTCTCCGTCTTTTCGGCGACACACCCATACGCCATATCCTCTCCATGACCTCGGCTGCGTGCGATGCCCGCATGGGCGGTGCCCAGATTCCGGTCATGTCAAACTCCGGCAGCGGCAACCAGGGCATAACGGCCACACTTCCGGTGGTGTGCTATGCCGAAGATATCAATGCCTCGGAAGAAGACCTTGCACGCGCCCTGACTCTCAGCAGCCTTACCAGTATTTACATCAAGCAGAGCCTCGGCCGTCTGTCAGCCCTCTGCGGCTGTGTGGTGGCCTCGACGGGAGCTTCGGCGGGTCTCGTTCACCTCATGGGTGGTGGCTACGAAGAGGTCTGCGCCGCCATCAAGAATATGGTAGCCAACATCACCGGCATGATGTGCGACGGCGCGAAACCGGCCTGTGCCATGAAGATAACATCGGGCGTGTCGGCCGCTCTCATGTCGGCCATGCTCGCCATGAACGGCAAGTGCGTCACTTCGCAGGAGGGCATCGTGTGCGACGACATAGACCGCACCGTGCACAACCTGACCAGCATCGGACGCGAGGCCATGACCGAGACGGACCACCTCGTGCTCGACATCATGGTCAGCAAGTAATGCCGGAGTGGGGGAGGGGCGCTCGCAGGCATTGCCTGTGCAGACAAAACGGCAGCAAACAAAACGGGTGAATCTCCGTTTTCTAAATATGACCTGAGAACGCGCGGTGGCCTCGTGTGCCGTGCCTTCCCGCAAAACCGATGAGTCATGAAGAAACTGAAAATATATCTGTTGTCGTTGCTGCTCGCCACCTCTGTGGCTGCTCCGGTAGCCGAAGCCCAGGACTGGGGCCGTCTGCTCCAGGGTGGTTTGGAACTCTTCCAGTCGTTCACCGTATCGGATGACCAGATCAAGGGCTACGTCAGCCAGTTTGTCTCGCAGTCAGACAAGACCAACAGTCTTGCTCCGGCCAACAGCAAGTACACCACCCGTCTCAACCGCATAGTGAGCGGTATAACCTCGGTCGACGGGCAGCCTCTGAATTTCAAGGTGTACATCACCAAGGACATCAACGCCTTCGCATGTGCCGACGGCAGTGTTCGCGTATATTCCGGCCTGATGGATGCCATGACCGACGACGAGGTGCTCGGAGTAATCGGTCATGAAATAGGCCACGTGGCTCATAAGGATACAAAGAACGCCATGAAGAATGCCCTGCGTACAGCTGCCCTGAAAGATGCAGTCGCTTCGGCGGGCGGAACCATAGCCGCGCTGACCGACTCGCAGCTCGGAGTGCTTGGCGAGGCTATCGTGAATGCCAAATATTCTCAGAAGCAGGAATCGAACGCCGATGCCTACGGCTACGACTTCCTCAAGGCACATGGCCGAAATCCGCTGGTGCTCTGTATGTCGTTCAAGAAACTCCAGGCACTGGAAAATTCGTCGGGTACGGCGTCGCTCGTATCTTCCCTCTTCTCCAGTCACCCCGACACCGAAAAACGAATCAAGGACATCGAGAAGAAGGCCTTCAAGGAGGGGTACAAGTATCCCACCACCGCGACGGCCACCTCAAAGTCCTCAACCAAAAAGTAAGAATACAATATTAACCAGAATTAACCAGACTTGATGAGAACAAAATCATTCGCCATATCGCTCTGTGCGCTCATGCTCGCCATGGGTGCCTGCCGCAAGCAGGAGAGCCGTCTTGAGATTCAGTTTCCGGAACGCTTCGAGGGCAAGACCGTCGAGCTTATGAACTATAAGGATTCCGCACTTGTGGCCAGTGCCGTAATTACCGATGGCCGGGCGCACTTCGTGACTCAGGAATCGGACTCCCTGCGTTTCCCCGCGTTCATGCAGGTCAGCGTGGATGGTCGCATACAGGCGTTCTACGTTGCTGAGGATGGCGACGCTCTCGTCACCGACTCCACGAGCATAGCTACCGGCACGCCGCTCAACGACCGTTTCTCCGGCCTGATGGCCACACTCGATTCCATAGAGAATCTCGATGACATGGGCAAATATGTCGAATTTGTCGAGCAGCAATACAATGCCAACCGCGACAATCCTCTTGGCGACTACTTCGGCATAGAATGGCTGAAATATGCCGAGCCGGAGCGGGTTGACAGCATGCTTTCCAAAGCCGTCCCCGGGTTCCGCGATGCCAAGCGTGTGAAGTACTATGAGAATTTCGCCAAATTACGTCTCGCCACATCCCCCGGCCGCAAATATGTTGATTTCGCGGGCGAGGATGCGTCAGGACGTGCTCAGAAGCTCTCCGCACTCGTGCCGCAGGGCAAATACACCATCATCGACTTCTGGGCGAGCTGGTGTCCATACTGCATCCGCGAATTGCCCGAGCTGAAAGCGTTGCGTGCAGACTTCGGCGACAACCTGGAGATAGTAGGAGTGGCCGTGCGCGACCTGCCCGACGACACCAAAGCCATGGTCAACAAACAGGGCATCGAATGGCCCGTGCTTTACAACACGGCCCGCACCCCCTACGACATCTACGGCTTCTCCGGAATACCCCACCACATTCTGCTCGCCCCCGACGGCACCATCATCAGCCGTGGCGAGAACCCCGCCCAGCTCCGCGCCCGCCTCACCACCCTCACCAAGTAAGGTCCCAGGCGTTAGGCTTCAGGTTATTGCACATGACATTTTTGTGTAGCTGCAGCGGCCACATAAAATGTTATGTGCCATATATAATCCTGATGGCGTTGTTGGATGGAATAAGAGAAGTAATGAAAGAGCCGCCTGCAAAGGATGGCTCTTTTGAATTATGTTATGTATTCTCGTCTGAGTGAGTCAGTAATGATGCAGCATCAGTTATGGCCTGTTGTAGAGGTGGTATGTCGTTTTTGACAGCTTCAAATACTACCTCTGCGTCTAATTCAAAATATCCGTGTGCTATATGATTCCTCATTCCAACTATTGAACGCCATGGGATTTGCGGAAAGTTGGAAGATAAGAAGCCGGGTATTACTCTTTCAATACGATTGATACCTTCGCCAATTGCGGTGATTAAGGTACAATTGGCTGCGAGCAATTGCATACCTCTTTCTGAACTGTAGTAAAAATCAACAGATGTAATATCCCTATTCCAATCGGTAAGTTGTGTGATTGTACGTAGAATATCTTGGAGAGTGTCAATCGCCCTATGGGTGTCGGTGTCAGAGAATTGTGATGGAGTCATGTGAGATTCGGTCTATGAATTTCTGTGACAGATGGGAGTGTTTTCTTATCAAATCTACTGATGCCTTGAGAATTGATTCGAGGAATTCCTTAAGTGCGCACATCATGAATATTTTCGGAGGCATTTCCACAAGAATGTCTATGTCGCTGTCAGGACGGTTGTCTCCACGTGCCACCGACCCGAACAATGATAACCCCGTTACTCCAAACTCTTGTTGAATTCTTGGAAGATAACGTGTTATGATTTTTACACATTCTTTTGAATCGTACATAACTTCTGTAATGAATTATGATAGCTGCACCCGATGCGTCGCGTCCTTTTTTTGCAGACGGTTGCGTGTCGGAGTACTTGCCAACAAAAATAACAAAAATAATTCTTTTTGCAAAGTAATTTTGAGATAAGTATGGCGGGGATGTTGCACAGCAGGTGGGGCGGGAAAACTTTTGGGGCGCGGGTATGTTTCTAATTGTAGAGTGTATTACTCTTGATTAGTATCTAACTAACCCACTGACTATGGAAAATAAATCGCTTAACGCGCTGATTCGTGAGTCGGTTGTCCAAAATTGGGACAGCATGGCTCTCTCTGATATGGGCGGCATTAATTACCAGTATAAGGATGCCGCGCTACTTATCGCCAAACTGCATATCATCTTCGAAGCCGCCGGTGTACGCCCCGGCGACAAGGTGGCCATCTGCGGCAAGAACTCATCCAACTGGGCCGTGATATTCCTTTCATGCCTCACGGCGGGTGTCGTGGCAGTGCCTATCCTCCACGAATTCAAGGCCGACATGGTGCACCATCTCGTCAACCACAGCGGTTCGAAGCTGCTCTTCGTCGATGCCGCCATCTGGGAAAACCTCGACGAGAAGGTCATGCCCGACCTCGTCGGTGCAATCTATATCTCCGAACTCGGTATGCCGCTGTCGCGCAGCGAGGCCCTGACCGATGCCCGAAATAACCTCAACGAGTATTTCGGCCGTAAATACCCCTACAGTTTCGATAAGAAAGATGTGGTGTATTACGATGACAAACCCGACGAACTGGCTGTGATCAGCTACACCTCGGGCAGCACCGGAATGTCGAAGGGCGTAATGCTTCCCTACGTCAGCTTCTGGAGCAATGTGCGCTTCTGCCTTGACAACCTCGGGTTCCTCAAGCCGGGTCAGGGGGTGGTCAACATGCTTCCGCTCGCGCATCTCTACGGACTCACCACCGACATGCTGCACCCCTTCTGCAAGGGTTGCCACCTGCACTTCCTGACGCGTCTGCCGTCGCCCAAGGTTATACTGAAGGCGTTTGCCGACGTGCGCCCGACGCTCATCATCACCGTGCCGCTGATTCTTGAGAAGATTATCCGTAACAATGTCTTCCCCATGCTTGAGAAGCCGGTCATGAAGCTGCTGCTCAAGGTGCCGTTCCTCGATGACCGTCTCCTTGCCAAGATAAAGGAGAAGCTCATGGAGGCGTTCGGCGGCAACCTGTGCGAGATTATCGTGGGCGGTGCGCCGCTCAACCCCGATGTCGAGAAGTTCCTCTACCGTATCGGCTTCCCCGTGACGGTCGGTTACGGCATGACCGAGTGCGGCCCGTTGATTTCCTATGCTCCCTCAACCGAGTCGAAGCCGCGATCTGTCGGCAAGGTCGTTGACCGTATGGAGGTGAGGATTGACTCGCCCGATCCGGCAACTGTACCGGGCAACATACTCGTCAAGGGTGAGAACGTGATGAAAGGATACTACAAGAACGACAAGGCCACGCGCGAGGTCTTCCCCGACGATTCCGGCTGGATGAACACGGGCGACATGGGAGTGATCGATGCCGACGGGCACATCTTCATTTCCGGACGCTCCAAGACTATGATACTCGGTCCGTCGGGACAGAACATATATCCCGAGGAGATAGAGCAGAAGCTCAACATACTTCCCTATGTGAATGAATCGCTGATCATCGACGAGGGTGGACACCTGGTGGCGCTGATACATCCCGACTTCGAGGCGGCCAACAGCCAGCACCTCTCGGAAGAGGCCATAGAGAAAGTGATGGACGACAACCTTGTGGCCCTGAACGCGATGCTTCCGGCCTACAGCAAAGTGAAGCGCTATAAGATAATGGATGTCGAATTCGAGAAGACCCCGAAACGCTCCATCAAACGCTTCCTCTATCAACCCTGACCGCGCTCAGATCACATGCTTATCGTAGGGATGCACGTGTTCCGTGCATCCCTACAGTATTCGTAAACCGGCAGATAATCTTATCTGTAATCGGTTTCGAGGAAGTCGAGGGATTTGTCGACTTTTATTCCACCCTGCACGGAGAGCTTTATGCCTAATGCCGCTCCAAGTCCGGCCTCAGGGTTTTCTTCAAATTTGCGGAGTGCCTTGAGCATTGTGATGCGGTCGGCTTTCTCATAATGGTCGCGGCCCGCGACGGGGGTCATCGCCCGTCGCGAAGCCTGGATTCCAGTTGCCGTGAAGTGATGCTGGCCGGTACTTTCAGAAGCTTCCAGAATAAGTCCTGGAAGTCCCGACAGTTTCCATGGGCCATCCTGTATAGGAATATCCACGGCAAACCATGCCGTCCACTCCCGTCCCCGGTAGCTGCATGTCGCCATGCCGCAGTCGTAATCGAGGATGTTTCTTGTCGAATCGGCTATTTCCCAAGTCTGGGCTTCATAGGGTTCGGTGTATGTGAACATCATCGCGATCTGGCCGTCATAAACCTCGGTTTCCCCCTTGGCTTTTGATTTGAATATATACATCGGAATCTTGCGCGAGGGCACAGATTTCAGGTCGCCCGATGTGAAAGCGGCCATCTTCATCTGATTGTAGATTTCCCGGCCTTCAGGCGTGTACTCCAGAGAATCGACAAACTCCGTCTCCGGGCTGAAAAACTTCGATTCCGTCGCGTTTGCAAGCAATGTCAGCTGATGGTTCTGCTCCTTGCCCGAACGGTGGAAATGCCTGTAATTATAGCTGACCTCTATGTCGGCTTTCTCCTGTGCCGACGCAGTCAGAGCCGCAAGACACATAACGGTTAAGGTGAGTGACTTTTTCATTTTCGCAGGGAGATTGTGAACAGCAGCTCGCGGCCCCGGAGCCATCGCTGCGACTCGAACGAGGAGAGCTGGCTGTAGGTTGTGTAATTGTATGAGCGTTGGTTGAATATGTTGTTGAGCGTCGCTGAGAGCTCTATGCGCTTGCTGAGCTTATAGACCAACTTGGTGTCGAGCAGCAACACGTTTTTATATTTTCCGGATGTAAGTTCATTGCGGTAATGCTCACCGATTATGCGCCATTCCCACTTTGCGTGCGGCATGATGTTGATGAGCAATGAGTTCTCCATGCCGCTCAACCATGAGTTCCTGACACTGTTCATTTTCAGACGGATCTCGGAGAAGTCGATTGAGTAATCGAAACTCAGCCAGCGTAGCGGGGTACCGTTGATTTTTGCGCCGATGCTCCAGCCGGTGCTTACAGAATTGACCGCCTCGTTATCGGAGAACAGATGCGATTCATTGCTGCTGAATGAGCCGTTCACATTGACGCTTCCGCGCATGAAGTCGAGCGTCTTGCCCACATTTCCCATCGCCATGAGGTTCTGCCCGTCGCTCGCGGCATCAGCATAGGAATACACAATGTAGTCGCCATACAGCCGCTGCACCATGGTGTAGGGCAGGTGAGACCATGACTGCATGACCATCGCGTTTGCAAACAGGCCGTGGCGGGTATGCTTGTAAGAGAGGCTTGCCGACACGCGTTGCGATGTCGAATTGTAGAAATTGTCCACACCCTGCCGGAATGTACGGTAGTCGGTCATCGTGAGGCCCGGCTGAATCATGTTCAGATCCATAGGCGTGCGGCCCGCTCCGCCACGCAGCGTTGCCGAGAAGCGGTTGTCGGGTTTCCAGTTCACGCTAAGCGACGGAGAGAAATATACTTCGGAACGGTTGGCGAGAGCCTTGTCAAAAGTGTAATGTGAGAAACTTACGGGAGCATTGAGTGTGAAGTTCACGCGCTTCACCCAATATTCGAACTTAGGTGTGGCATACAGGGTGAAATAGTTTGTGTTCAACACATTTCGTGTCGTTCCCGCAATTTCGGCGGGTATGTCGGGCAACTCGCTGTTCAGTGAGCGCAGGTACCCCTTCACACCTCCTTCAAGACTTATCGTCAGGCCTTTCACAGAAAATGCGTATGCCGCGCTCTCATGTGTGTAAAAAGCATGGTTGCCTAAAGACTGGTTAAAACGCTGTTCGCCGCTGTGTACACCCGCTGTATATACGTTGAGTGTCTGCGGCAGCGATTCCCATTCGTTATTGCTCTGGAATGTCACGAGATGCTTGCCGTTGAACCGCTTTATCATCTTGAACCTGTTGCTGACATAGTAGTCAGGCAGATATGCCGACTGGCTGTTGGGCAAAGAGCCGGTCATCGTGAGCCTTATATTGTCCCAGTCTATGTTGGTCGAGAGGGTATTGTTGATGAACATGGTCTTTTTATTGACCTCATATATGAACTTGCCCGATAGTGAATGGGTGCGGTCAAGTCCGTCGCGGTTCTCGGTCACAACGCGGTCACCGCTTTCAAGAAAGTAGGTGGTTGTGTTGGTGGCCCGGGCGGTGACGCGGTTGAACGAGTAATCGACCTGCGCCTTGAACTCTCCATTCTTCAGCTTCCAAAGACTGTTGGTCGATACCAGTGCGGAGCGGTTGAACAGTGTGCGCTTGCGGCTCAGCGAGGGAACGCCCGGCAACGAGACGCTTACATATCGGCTCAGTCCTGTTTCGCGCCGCGACGCGAAGAAATCCGTGGCGTTGGCCGACAGGTCTTCGCCGGTGTTGTTTGTCTTGACGGTCGTTATATTCTGGAACCCCGACATGACGGCCATTGCAAACAGCTCGGCGTCCCATGCCGCTCCCGACGGTTGCCATGACCAGCCACCTCCCGCATCGCCATGGAAAGTCCATGTTGCCTTGGCCTTGTTTTTGAGTTTCAGGTTGATTGCAGCCTTGTCGGAGAAACTTATGCCCGACAGCACCTGCATGGGCTGATGGTTCTCCATCACCTCCACGGCTCCGACATCATCATGGCTTATGCCGTTGGTGGCGATTCCATATTTGCCGCCCAACAGGTCAGCTCCCTCGATATAGAATTTGTTGATGTCCTCGCCCTGATATTGTATCTTGCCGGTGTTCGACACGTCTATGCCCGGCATACGTTTCAGCACATCGCCTATGCTGCGGTCCTGAGCCTGTGCGAAACTCCCTACATTGTAGGTGATTGTGTCACCTTGCTCACGTATGCGGTCGGCCTTCACGGCAACCTCTTTGAGCATTGTGGCCGAAGCCTCCATGACCACAGTCACCGGGAGCTCAACGCTGTCAAGAACGACTGTCTGCTTGGCGAAACCCATCATCGAAACGTCGAGTGTGTGGCCTTTGGTCTCGGCGGCTTGTATGGAGAACCGGCCGTTGTTGTCGGAAGTGGCATACTTCCGTATCTTACCGGCAGGATTGCGCAGGATGACCGATGCTCCGGTCAGCGGCTCGTTCGAGCCTTCCTCCACGACAATTCCCGAAACATCGGTCTGAGCCACGCCCGCGAGCGCGACCAGCATAAATGCCAATATGCACGTCAGCCGGATCATTCGTGGTAATCGGTTTCAAGGAAGTCGACATGCAGGTCTGCCTGCGAGCTGTCGTTGTTATTTTTCATTTCAATCCTCTCGCCGCCAGGGGTGTTGCTTATAAGCGCGTTAACCATAGTTGCGCCATTGGTCAGGTAGCTCCGGCCAATTTTAAGCATGTCCCGACGCTTCATCCTGTCATATTTCTTCGGATTGTAGATTGGCATTATCGGGTTATCGCAGGCTTCGATGCCGGTTGCAATGAAGTGATGTTGACCGGAGCTGTCGCTTGCTTCAAGAATCAGCCCCGGCAGTCCGCATAACTTCCATGGGCCGTCTTGCAGGGGGATGTCGGTCGTGAACCATACTGTCCAATGCCGCCCGTGATAGTCTGTCGCGGCCATCACGCATTCATAGTTGAGTACGTTTTTTATCGAGTCGCCGATTTCCCATCGCATTTCGGCGAGAGGTTCCGTATAGTACCCGAACTCCGACATCCCCGCCTGGTCATATACGGTTACGGTCGAATCATCAAGTGATTTGAACACATACATTGATCCGTTTTTGGCAGGAATCGCAGACTCATCTTTTGTTTCGATATATTTTTTGATACCCTCATGCAGGAGCCGGTCACTCAGGGCCCTGCCCGACGGAGTGGAATCGAGCGAGTCGAGATATTCGGTGTGCGGGCTGAAAAACTTTGAGTACCTGCTGTTGGCGAGAAGCAGCATGACATACTCGTCATCGTATGCTTTCGCATCGGTTTTAAGACGCTTATGGGCATACGAGTAACTGACCTTCACCTCGGCGTGTGGGAAGTCTTTACTCTTTGCGTAAGCACCCGGAGCATAGAGTAGGGTCAATAAGGCAAATATCAGACAAAAATGCTTCATGATCACAGCTTTTATTCACAGAGAACATCTCCTATGGCAAAATTACAAAATAAATGCCATTCCCCCAAGCCTGACCGAAGCAAAAAATATGGAGACTAACGCATTGCAGATTGCATGAACGTAGGTACAAACTGTATGCCAAGAACAGCAGCTATGCGGAAGAAACTGGATAGATGTATATCCGCTTTACCATTCTCGACACGTGCTATATAGCTCTGCTCCCGTCCAAGTTGTTCTGCAACCTGCTTTTGGGTCAGATTCAGTTCTTTACGACGTTCACGCAGCATATTGCCATAGAACCATGCGAGAGATTCTTCATCAAATTTCTCACGTTCAGCCGAGCCTTGCTTGCCATAACGTCTGTCAAGGTCATCATTTACTGTTGAGAGCTTGATTAATTTGTCTACATTTATCTTTCTCATAATTCCAAATTATTTAATATCGTTTCTGCTTTTTCGATTTGTTTACGGTAATCTTTGTTATCTTTCTTCAGGAAACCATTTAGCAATATTACGTTCTTAGACTCAATCATATTATCATGGTCTATGGCGAATAAAATATTTCGGTATTCATTGGTACCAACGGAAACTCTCATCTCATACAGATTTGTATTATCAAGATGTTTTACAAACTTTGTGGATACATTATAGACGGTGGCTATCACATTCATCACATAGTCCATCTTGGTTTGCACCTTTGGCGGCAATGAATCGAAGAACGTTTCAAATTCTGGTGTTTTGAAAATCGTTCTCACATATTGAGAATTGGTTTCATCCTGATTCATGTTGCAAAGATAACTAATTAGTAATATTTTAACAAATAAAATCTAAAGAAAGTTGTTAGATTTATAAATTGTAATCAATAGTAGGCCGGCTGAATTTGTTGCAGCTGACGGGTGGACGGATAAACGAAAAACCGCCGGATCCGAAGAACCGACGGTTTGACAGAATTTGTGCGCACGATAGGACTCGAACCTACACGTCGCAAGACACCAGATCCTAAGTCTGGCGCGGCTACCAATTACGCCACGTGCGCCTTTCCACCTGCAAAGTTACAAAAAAATCCCGTCCCACCAAAATATCTTTCCCTATTTCGAAAATTTCAGAAACAACAAATTATTACTTAGATATTCCGGTTATTGATTTTATCAAATCTTCGTCAATACCGGCCTCACGAAGTTTCTGGGCAGTCTCTATGCGAATACGTTTTTCTCCGATGGCTATTCCCCGTTCTTCTCCGATGGCTATTTACATTGACACTACTTATTTAATTAGAGCGCGACATCCGGATGAATGTCGCGCTCTTTAAAGGATCATTGAGGCGGGGGTGGGTCAGATGGTGCGGGTGATGGGCCAGACGAAGGCGCGGAGGCCCAGCTTGGGCTTCTCTTCGTCGATGGCGCGGAGACGGTCGAGAACCGCGTCTACACGGTCGTCCTCGACAAAGGTCAGCATCGCCGATGCCAGCGAGGGCCATGCGTGCGTGCCGAAGTGAGGCTCGCCGGTTTTTGTGCCCCGCCCCTGCACCGTGCCGAAGGATGTGAATCCACGGCACGATGAGGCGTTGAGTACTTCTATGACCTTCTCGTGGTGGGCAAGGTCGTAGGCTATGAATATTGCTTGCATTGTAGTTCTTTTAGTTGTTTGTATTCTTGGCTTCGAGGCGCGCGCGGTGCTTCTTGCGCTGGTTCTTGATGCCGTTGCCCGCGAACACGCAGTAGAGCACCGGAACGAAGAGCAGCGTCAGGATGGTCGAGAAGGTAAGACCGCCGATCACGGCCACACCCATGGGTCGCCACATCTCGGCACCCTCGCCCGATCCGACTGCCATCGGAACCATACCGAGGATGGTGGTCAGCGTGGTCATCACCACCGGACGCAGACGCGAGCGTCCTCCGTCGATCACCGCACGGCGTATTGACATGCCGCGCTCTCGGTTGAGCGTGATGTAGTCAATGAGCACGATACCGTTCTTCACCACAATACCGATAAGCATGATGGCTCCAATCATTGACATGACGTTGAGCGTATGTCCAGTCAGCCAAAGAATCAGGAACACACCGGAGAACGCGAACAGAAGCGAGGTCATGATGATGCCCGGATATGTGAACGACTCGAACTGGGCGGCCATCACGATATATACCAGGATGATGATCAGCACTCCGAGCAGCAACAGGTCGGAGAATGAATCCTGCTGGTCCTCATAAGTACCCGCAAGGCTGATGGAGATTCCCGTGGGTATGTGCATGTTGTCAATCTGTGCCTGGGCATCGGCCACAACCTGGCTCATCGGCACGCCGTCGACAACGGCCTTGACCGTGATGATACGCTCGCGGTCCTTACGCTCTATGGTGGGCGGTGTGAAACGCTCCACAACCGTGCCGAGTTCCTTGAGGCGTATGCCCTGGCCCGACGGGGTGTAGATGAGTATGTTCTCGATGTCGGAAATCTGGGTACGGTTCTCCGGTGCATACATCACCTTGATGTCATACTCCTCACCATCCTCGCGGAACTGCGACGCCGTGGCACCGTTGATGCGGTTGCGCAGGTACATAGCGGCGGTCTGGAGGTTGATGCCGTACATGGAGAGCTTCTCGCGGTCGAAGTCAACCTGATACTCCGGCTGGTAGTCAGAGCGTGAGATTGTTATGTCGGCCGTGCCGTTTATGCCGGCGAGAATCTGCTTGAGGTCGCGGGCCACGCTGTCGGTTTCCTCGAAGTCGTAACCGTAGATCTCGAAGTCAACGGTGGCCTGGCCACCCATGCCGCCGCTCATGCCGCCGCCGACCATGACCTGAGCCTTCTTGAAGTCGGGGAACATCGTGTCGATGTCCTTACGCATCTCGTTGGCTATCTCTACGATGCCACGGTCACGCTCGGTCGAGCTGGTCAGACTGATGTTCATCGAGATGATGTGGGCACCGTTGTCGGAGAGCGAGGCGAACGTGTTGTCGGAGCTTGCGGGGCCGACAGTGTAGTTCGACACCTTGATTTCCGGATATTTATTGCGCCAGAGCGAGTCGAGGCGTGCGGTGACCTCCTCGGCATACTCCACGCGTGAACCGATAGGCAGCTCAAGGTTGACACCGATACGGGCGTTGTCCTGCGTCGGGATGAACTCTGTGCCGACACCCTTCATGAGGAACAACGAGCCGACGAAGATGCCGAGACAGATCAGGATTGTCACGCCACGGTGTCCTACCACCTTGTGCAACAGTCCGGCATAGGCGTTGTCGAACTTGTCGAGAGCGTGCTCGATGGGTGTGTACCAGTTCTTCTTCTTACCCTTGCCCTGGTCCTGCTTGCGCAGACGGAGCCACTGGCTGCAGAGCATTGGGGTGAGCGAGAGGGCGCAGGTGGTGGAGATGATCATCATGATTGTGACCATCCATCCGAGCTGGCGGAAGAGCACACCGGTCATACCGGTGACGAGAGTCAGCGGGAAGAACACCGCGATAAGGGTCAGCGTCGAGGCGATTACCGAGATGGCCACCTCATTGGTGCCATGCACGGCGGCTTGACGCGGGTCGGCACCACGTTCTATGTGGGTTGTGACATTCTCCAGGACCACAATCGCGTCATCGACCACCATACCGATTGAAATCGATAGCGCCGAGAGCGAGATGATGTTGAGCGTGTTGCCCGTGGCGTAGAGATACACGAACGAGGCAATGAGCGATACCGGGATCGTGATGACGATAATCATCGTGGCGCGCCAGCGTCCGAGGAAGAGGAACACCACAATCATGACGAACAGAAGGGCGTAGAGCACCGTCTCGACAAGCGAGGCGATCGTGTTGCGGATATTGTCGGAGGTATCGACAATCACACCGATCTTAACGTCAGAGGGGAGGCTCTTCTGGAGCTTCGGCAGCATCTCCATAACCTTGTTGGAGATCTCCACCGAGTTCGCGCCCGACTGCTTCTGGATGACAATCATCGCGCCCTCGGTGCCGTTGTTGTATGTCTGCTGGGTGCGCTCCTCAAGAGTGTCCTCGATGCGTGCCACATCCTTCAGATAAACAATCTTGCCGTTGAAGCTGCCCACAGGAATATCCTTGAGCTGCGATGTAGACTCGAACTCTCCCTGCACGCGGAGCGCATAGGTGTTTGAACCGATGTCGAACGATCCGCCCGGCACGTTCTTGTTCTCCGCGCCGATAATTCCGGCCACCGTCTCGACCGAGAGGTTGTATGCCTCCAGACGGTTCGGGTCGATGTACACGTGGACCTCACGTTTCGGCGCACCCGAGATCGACACCGTACCGACACCGTCGACGCGGGCAAGCGGGTTGGCCACGTTCTCGTCGAGAATCTTGTAGAGACCCGGCATACTCTCGCTCGCCTCGACCGACAGCAGACAGATAGGAATCATGTCGGTCGAGAACTTGAAGATGATCGGGTTCTCCGAATCGTCGGGGAGCTGCGATTCGACCATGTCGAGTTTGTCGCGCACGTCGTTGGTGAGCACGTCGATGTCATAGCCATATTCGAACTCGAGGGTTATGACCGAGGTGTTCTCGCGCGAAGTCGAGGTGATGTGCTTGAGGTGCTCCACGGAGTTGAGCGTGTTCTCAAGAGGCTTTGTCACATTCTGCTCTATATCCTTCGCGCTCGCGCCCGGATACATCGTGATCACCATGATGGTGTTCGTATCGATGTCGGGATAGAGGTCGATAGGGAGCTTGGCCAGGGAGAAAAGTCCCAGGATGATCACCGTCACGAAGCATAACAACGTGGTGATCGGCCGTTTTACTGCTGATCCGTAGAGACTCATTTCGCTATATTGACTTTAATACCGTTTGCAAGTTTGGCCTGTCCGCTCACAACGACCTTCGAACCCGGTTCCACACCCGACAGCAGCTCATACTCGCTGCCGAGACGCTGGCCGAGCTGCACCTGGTTGAACGATACGGTGCCGTCGGAGTTGTAGACATATATGTACTGGTTGCCTGAGCCCTGCTGTTTCACCACGGCCTTGTCGGGAACGACCACGCGCTCAGCCTTGCCGAGGTTGAGGGTCACGCGGCCGAACATTCCGGGGAGCACGCGGCCATCGGCGTTGGCGAGTGTGATCTCCACGCCGAACGTGCGGCTCGCCGGGTCAACCGTAGGCATGACGGTTGTGACGGTGCCTTGGAAACTCTCGTCGCCATAAGTGTCGAACTTTATGGCCGCCGGCATACCCTTGTGTACACGCGGAAGCTCGCTCTCGGTCACGTTGATTACAATCTTGACCGGCTGTATGCGGGCCACTGTCACGATAGGCAGGTTGCCGGTCATGTCGCCCGGGTCATAGTTGCGTGCCGTCACCACGCCCGATATGGGGGAGGTGAGCACCGTGTTCTCCTGAGCGTTGCGCAGCGTACGCTGTGCCTGGGCCAGGGAGTTCTTCGCGTTGATGAGCTGTATCTCCATGGCATCGACCTGCTGCTTGGTGCCTCCTCCGATCTTGAAGAGTTCGACGGCGCGGTTGTAATTCACCTGCACGTTCTCAAGGTTGGCCTTGGCGTTGTTGACCTGGGTCTCGTAGCTGAAAGTGTTGACATCGTCGAGCACGGCTACACGCTGGCCGGCCGACACGCGCTGACCCTCGTCAACGAGAATTTGCTTGATGCGGTTGGGCATGCTCGAAGAGATGTTGTTGATGATCTGGGCCTCCACGCTTGCGGTGTAGGTGCCGAGCTGGTCAACCACGCGTGAGTCTACGGTCTCGACCTTCACTACGGGCACTGCCTCCTCCTTGGCAGCGGCGGCAGTTTTCTCATCCTTGCCGGAGCAGGCGGTCAGCGCGAGCGCGGCAAGACAAAGCGGATATGCAAAATATTTGTTCATGACGTTTGATTATTTTCCTGTTGTGGTTGTTTCTGCCGGAATGCCGAGGGCTTCCTCCTTGCCGAGCAGTGTGTCAAGCTCGCTTGTGCTGACAAGATAATTATAGATTGACTGGAGATAGGCGAGCTGTGCCGATGTGTTGGCAATCTCGCTGTCGCGCAGGTCGAGGTAGGTGGCCGCACCGATCTCGAAACTCTTCTGCATGATTTCAAGTGCCTTCGATGCCTGGCGCACGCCGTTCTCGCTTGAACTTATCTGGCGCACCTGACGGTCTATGTTGTCGAGGGCGAGGTCAACCTGCATGTTGAGCGAGTTGACAAGGTTCTCGCGCTGCAGGTCGAGCTCCTTGACCTGCACCTCGGCCTGACGGAGCTTCTGGAGCTTGCTGCCCCCCGAGAAGATCGGCACCTGAAGGGCGAGACCTACGGTGGAGTAGGGGTTGAAGCTCTGGTTCTTGAACGCGTTGCCGTTGCTCATGGCGTTCCAGTTGATGTTGAACGTTGCCGACAGCGACGGCACCCATGCCATCTTCTGGAGAGTTACGTTCTGGGCGGCCAGCTTGCAGTTCAGGTCCATGGAGCGCAACGAGGTGTTGCGGCTCAGGTTGCGGTCTCCTTCGAGCTGGTATCCGTACATCTCCCGCTTCATGTCCTTGAGGTCTATCGTGGGCATGACGGCCACCTCGTGGTCAATGCCCATCAGCACCTTGAGCTGTAGCTGGCACTGCTTCACTGCTATGTCGGCCTGAAGAAGTTCGGGTTCGACGTTTGTGACCTGCACCGAGCTGCGGAGCACATCATATTCCGATGCTGTTCCGGCCTCGAACTGCTTCTTGTAGACTCCGGCATTGAAGACGGCCAGGTCGTAGTTGGCGCGTATCACCTCGCGCGAGTCGATGGCGAGCATCAGTGCGTAATAAGCCTGATTGATGTTGTTCACGAGGTCAAGACGCGATGCGCGGGCCGACTCCAGGCTCTGGAGAATCTGCGTGTCGCTCAGACTGATCGACTTCCAGAGCGAGGCGTTTACAAGCGGCATGGCGGCCGAGAAGCCGAAGTTCCACACATTGTCGGTACCCATCTTGAACTGCTGCGACTGTCCGCCCATGTCCATGCTGACGGTCTGCAGCTCGATGCTACGCTGATAAGCTCCTGAAAAATCTATGGTGGGGAACAGGCTGGCAAGAATCTCCTTCTTGCTGTAGTCCATGCGTTTCACTTCAAGGTTGGCGACTTTGACAGTCTGGCTTTCCTGAAGCGCGATGGCCACGCATTCCTCCCGTGACAGTCTCAATGTGTCCACCGTGGTCTGCGCAGCCGCGGCGGATGCTCCTGCCCACAGCAGCGCGGCCGGCAGGAGATGTCTGAAGAATCTCATTCTTTTGTGACTTTGTCGTTTATGTTGTTATTGATGTTATCTTTGTAGGTAGGGCAGTCTGTGGCCTTCATACCGAATTTACCGGCGAGACGGTCGAGTGTGTCCATTCCGGACGGCGTGGCGATGCTTCGCAGAAAACCGAGTGCTATGGCGTTGTAAGCCTCGACCATCGTTATGCCCGGGGGGAAGAACTCCTCTATGCGTTTCAGCGACTCCATCTGCACCCTTATGAGCGGTATGATCACGTTGTAGTTGCTATCTTTGCGGAACACTCCCTGGCGTACGCCCATGTCGATGGCCTCGCGTATGTAACCTACCCACTTCATCGAGTTTGACTCGTAATCGCCGCGCAGGTGATTGCAACGCTCGTCCATGTCGCGGAAGAAGTTCGCGCTCAGTTTGCTCATGGTCTGCTGGTGGTAGATCATGACGTTGGCCATAATCTCCATCATGTTGTCCGAACGCTTGTAGATTTCCTGAAGATGGCGGAGATATTCGTTATGAAGATGCTCCATGACAGTGCGTATCATGTCATCCTTGCTGCCGAAAATCTCGTAGAGCGTACGCTTTGACATCGAGAGCCGCTTTGCCAGCAGGTCCATGGTGGTATGGGCCGGCCCTTTTTCCGCCAGTACGGGGAAAATGCGGTCAACGAGTTCGCCGAGTTGTTCAGATGTGATTTCTATTTTCTCCATTGCGGCGCAAAATTAATTAAAAAACTGAAAACTGCAAAATAGTTTTCAGTTTTTTAATACTTTTACGCACGCTTTTCGGTGGTCAACGCCTGATTTGTCTCTTTCAGAGGCGTGTGATGTCGGTCACGAGGCCTTCGCGGTTCAGGATTACGTGGGGGAAGATTGTCATGGCCTCGCGGCGGAACGCATCCTCATCTTTGTAGCGCGAGGAGTAATGTCCGGTCAGCAGAGCCTTGGCTCCCGCGTCGCGGGCTACCATGGCCGCCTGGCACGCCGTGCTGTGGAAACGCGCCTTGGCCTCGGCGGCATGTTGCTCAAGATAGGTCGTCTCGTGGAACATCAGGTCAACCGGCCCGATCCTTTCCGCAAGCCCGGGCATATATATGGTGTCGCTGATGTGGGCGTAGCTGAGAGGCTTGTCGGCCTCGGTTGTGAGCAGTGCGTTCGGCACGACGGTTCCGTCGGGCTTCACGAAGTCAGCCCCCTCCTTTATATCACGTATCCGCGCCACCGGAACCTGATGGAAGTCTATCATGTCGCGGCGAATGTGACGCAGCCCCGGCTTCTCCTCGAATATATAACCTACGGCCGGAACGCGGTGATGCAGCTTGACGGTGCGCACCGTGAGCGACGGAGTTTCGAGAATCAGCGCGTCTTTCGGCTCGATGATGTCGAACTCCAGGTTGAACGACAGGTCTTTTGCAAAGAAATCGAGAATCTGGCGCAGTATCCTCTCGCCGTCGGCAAATGTATGGACTGTGATTTTACCGCCCGTCCCACCCAGAGCGAGCGTTGACAGCAGCCCCGGCAGTCCGAGCACATGGTCGCCGTGCAGATGGGTCAGGAAGATGTGGCTCAGTCGTGAGAATTTCAGGCGTGCGAACTGGAAGGAACGCTGCGCCCCTTCACCGCAATCTACCATGAACAGGTTGTCGCGATGGTTCACGACTGTACACGACGGCTGATGCTTGACGGTCGGCTTGGCCGAGCCGCATCCCAATGTATGAATGCTGAATTTCGACATATCGCTCTGTTTTTGGCCTACAAATATAATCAATATTTGGCGGATGTTAAAATTATAATTAATTTTGTGGTGTGAAAAGGCTTTTGGCAAAATACGTGTTTTTGGTGGCGATGGCTCTCGCTGCCTTCAATGTCATGGCTTCTCCTGCCGGTGGCGGGGAGTATGTCGACTCGGTGCGTGTGCTCGGCGAGCTGAATGTGGTGGCTCTCAAGCAGGCGCAGATGGTGCGCGACGACGCCATGGCCTCGACCGTGATAGGACGCGCCGAGCTCGAACAGCTCAATGCCGTGGCCATAAAGGGAATATCTGACGTGGTGCCGAATTTCTATATCCCCGATTACGGCTCGCGTATCACCTCGTCGATGTATGTCCGCGGCATTGGCGCGCGCATGGACCAGCCTGCGGTCGGACTCAGCATCGACAATGTGCCCTTCCTTAATAAGAACGCTTATGACTTCGATTTGGCCGACATCGCTTCGGTCGAGATGTTGCGCGGCCCCCAGTCAACCCTCTATGGCCGCAACACTATCGGCGGACTTATAAACATCACCACGCTCTCGCCGCTCCGTTACCAGGGGTGGCGGTTCATGGTGCAGGGTGCCCGTGGCAACGAGTGGAAAGCCTCGGCCGGATGGTATCATAAGTTCGGTCCGCGCGCCGGAACGGCGATAATCGCCTCATTCTCGCACCTCGGCGGTTTCTTCCGCAATAATTACAACGGCAAGCTGCTCGACAGGGAGACTTCCGGATCGCTCCGCTGGAAGCTGGAGATGCCGCTCTCTTCAAGTGTCATGCTGCGCAACGCAGCCTCGGCCTCGCTGCTCCGTCAGGGTGGCTATCCTTATGAATATGTCGCGACCGGGGAGATAAATTACAACGACACATGTTTCTACCGCCGCTTCATATTCAACGACGGTCTCACGCTCGGCTGGCGTGCCCCCGGCTTCTCGATGACCTCGATAACCAGCGTGCAGTATCTTGACGACAACATGACGCTCGACCAGGATTTCCTCCCCCTGCCATATTTCACTCTCACGCAGCGGCAGAAGGAGACCGGTGTGACAGAGGACCTCGTGTTCCGTGGTGACCGGCTCGACGGGCGTTACGAGTGGGTGGCGGGTGCGTTCGCCTTCTACAAGCATACCGACATGAAGGCTCCGGTGACTTTTAAGGATACCGGAATAGCGACATTGATAGAGAGTCACCGCAACGAGGCCAATCCCGACTATCCCATAGCATGGAACAGCCGTGAGTTCACGCTCGGGAGCGCGTTCACGATTCCCACTTACGGTGCCGCGCTTTACCATGAGTCCACATTCCGGCTCGGACGTTGGAAGCTCTCGGCCGGTCTCCGGCTCGACTGGGAGGAGTCGCGTCTCCGTTACCACAGCGAGTGCCATACAGGCTACGAGGTTATGCGCCTCAATGCCGACGGATCGCTGTCGCACAGCCGCGACGTGGTGATCGACATTGATGACCGTGGCAGCCTGCGCCGCAGCTATTTCAACTGGCTCCCGAAAATCAGCGCTCTCTACGAACTGCCCATGGATGGAGAGAATAATGTCTATGCCAATGTGTCGAAGGGTTACAAGTCGGGAGGTTTCAACACACAGATGTTTTCCGACGTGCTCCAGCAGCGGCTCATGGGCATAATGGGAATAGGCGCGAAATATGACGTTGACGATGTGGTCGGGTACCGCCCCGAGTACTCATGGAACTATGAAATCGGTGCGCATCTCACATTTCCCGCCGCCAGGCTGTCGCTCGACTTGTCGGCATTCTGGATAGACTGCCGCGACCAGCAGCTCACCATGTTCCCCTCCGGTTCGACCACCGGCCGCATCATGACCAACGCCGGACGCACCCGCAGCGTCGGTGCCGAGCTGGCGGCACGCTGGAATCCGGTATCGACCCTGGAGCTGGCGGCGAGCTACGGTTTCACCGACGCGCGTTTCCGCGAGTTCTTCAACGGAATAACCGATTACGCGGGCCGAGTCATACCGTACGCCCCGCGCAACACCTTGTTTATATCTGCCGGATACACGTTCCGGTTCCGAAACAGTGTGGTGCGCGGTCTGGAACTTGGAGCCGACCTGCGCGGCACGGGCAAGATATACTGGAACGAGGCCAACACCCTGTCGCAGCACTTCTATACGCTTCTCGGCGCATCGGTAGCCGTGAGAGGGGAGTGGTGGAGCCTTCAGCTCTGGGGAAAGAACCTGACCGGCACGCGCTACTCCACATTCTACTTCATGTCGATGGGCAACGAGTTCCTGCAGCGCGGCCGCCCCATGCAGCTCGGAGCCACCCTCCGCCTCAACTTCTGAACCGGACAGGCCCGGTGCCCCGCCCCGCCCCGCGCTGCCCCGCGATAACTCGAGATAAACCGAGATAACCCGAGCTGCCTCGAGATAACCTGGATTACCCCGAGATACCCCGAGTTGCCCCGCCGTGCTACAATAACAGAACGCATATCGCGTTCTAATAAAGGTAATAAAAACTACATAGATTTTCAATCAATATGAAACATTCACTCGTTTTCGGAACTGCCCTGGCTGCAGCCCTTGTCTTTTCCTCATGTCTTAAGGATAACGACGTCAATTCAGCAACAAATACGGTGACCATACCGGCATTCAACCTCTACACGCCCATATCGGGCATGGCTGTTCCTTCTACCGGTCTCGCATATTACAGTTTCTCAACCGCGTTTCCTGAGCAGACCATCACAATCGATGTCGATAATATGTCCTTGCCCGGCGGTGGCACAGGTGGTTTCAAGACAGCCGCCATGCCTTTCGCGCAGGGACAGATGTCTGTTGACGGAATGAACTGCCTTACCCTGGCGTTCTCAAGCGAGAACGCCGGTGTTTCAGGAAACCGGGTCACTGACCTTAACGCTCTTGTCACCCAGGCTGTCTACGCTCCAGGCGACCAGGAGATTCCCGGCTACAAACGGCTCATCCCCGGCACTACGCTCCAGTATGTAGTCATGCAGTACAATCTCAACGACACGTGGCGCGTGCGCACTTTCTGGCCCGACATGACATTCCGCGGCTCGACCACCACAACCTATCCGGAGGATATGACTGATCCGTCGGGCTCGAAACTGACTTTCCAGAACGACGACATAGCCTACCGCGTCGTGATGGAGCTGACCAAGGAGTATGCTCTCACCGGCAAGGCGGATATAATTTTCTACAATGCCAAGTTCGCTCCAAAGGCTCCGGAGATTACCGTCGTGCTCAAGAATCTCGACGTGAAGTTCTCCAGTGCCGGCTACACCCTCAGCGGCAAGGATCTCATCCCCTACATGGTCGAGTCGGGTGCGCTTCAGGAGACGCCTCGCTTCAAGTTCAACTCAATCTCCGTCGACTGCACCAGCGACCTCACCACATCCATCATCACCTACCAGGTAGCCGGTGTCTACAATGGCCGCTTCCAGGGCCAGAGTGTCGCCCGGTCATCGAAATGACAAGAAAGTGCCGCTTTATAATTGCAAATAACCTCTGACTGATAGTATGATGTCATTATGACGCGTCTTCCTCAGGAAAGGCGCGTCTTTCATTTTTCCACATTCGGGAGTCTGCTACCGCACGTGTCGCGAGTGTTTCTCTTACAAATAAAAAAATATTTGGATTTTTATTTGTTCATTAACTAAAATTTAAGTATTTTTGCCGATAATTGACGGGGTATAGAATGCCCCTGATACCGTTGAAATTCGATAACTAACTTAACATTAACACGATATGAATCTATTGTGCGAAATAGGCAACGGCGCGTTGTCGATCACGGCCACCCTTACGGGCATTGGTCTCGTGTTCGCCGCACTGCTTATTGCAAAATTGATTTCACCGAAATCCTATTCGGTAAAGAAGGCCGAGCCTTATGAATGTGGTATCCCTACGCGTGGCGCGTCAATGATCCAGTTCAAGGCCGGCTATTATATTTTCGCCATCCTCTTCCTCCTGTTCGATGTCGAGGTGGTTTTCCTTTACCCGTGGGCTACAGTGATGCGCAGTCTCGGACCGCAGGGCATCCTCTGTATCGGAATCTTTATGTTTGTCCTCATAATGGGCCTGGCTTATGCCTGGCGGAAAGGAGCGCTTAAATGGGAGTAAGTATAAAGAGCATGTCGCGCGACGACTTCAAGAACAATGACTACATTGACAAGCTTGTAGAGGAACTCAACGCGACCGGTGCCAATGTGATGGTTGGCAAATTCGACGATCTTATCAACTGGGGTGTGGCAAACTCGCTCTGGCCCCTCTGTTTCGGAACGAGCTGCTGCGCTATCGAGTTCATGAGCCTCGGTGCCGCACGCTACGATATGGCGCGCTTCGGTTTCGAGGTGGCGCGTAACTCGCCCCGTCAGGCCGACTACGTGATGGTGCAGGGTACTATAGTGCACCGCATGGCTCCTGTCATGCGCCGTCTTTATGAGCAGCTTGCCGAGCCCAAATATGTGATTGCCTGCGGCGGTTGCGCCGTTTCGGGCGGCCCGTTCAAGAACTCCTATTGCGTGGTTCCGGGTGTTGACCAGATTCTTCCGGTCGATGTCTACATCCCCGGTTGCCCTCCGCGTCCGGAGGCAATGTTCTACGGCCTGATGCAGCTCCAGCGTAAAATCAAGGTCCAGAAATTCTTCGGCGGCGTGAACCGCAAGGAGAAAATCGAGGAGTTCTTCGCGGAGCACCCCGAGGAGAGAGGCCAGATTGGATAACAACACCGAACTATACTGACAGACATGAGCGATTTAAAAGATAAAATCCTTAAGATATATCCCGCAGCGACTTTCGAGGAGGGCGACACCCTTCAGGTGAACGTTGTGGAGAAAGACTGGCTCGGCGTGGCTGCCAAGCTCAAGAATGACCTCGGCTTCGATGTCCTCACCGCCCTCGTCGGCATGGACTGGAAGGAGAGCGTGGGCGTGATGTATTATCTCACCGCCACCGGTCGCGACTGGGAGGTCATAACCGTCAAGGTTGTTGCCGAAGACCGCGACAACGCATATATCCACTCGGTGACTTCTCTCTGGAAGGTAGCCAATTTCCAGGAGCGCGAGGTTTACGACATGTTCGGCATCAAGTTTATCGGACATCCCGACATGCGCCGCTTTTTCCTGCGCAACGACTGGGTCGGTCATCCGCTCCGCAAGGATTACGACACCAACCCCGAACTCAACCCCATCCGTCTTGAGGATGAGCAGAACGAGGATGATACCCGTTCTTACTCGCTCGACGACAAGGGTAACGTCGTAGAGACCCCGGGAAAGGTTTTCGAGGAGAATGAATATGTTGTCAACATCGGTCCCCAGCACCCCTCCACCCACGGTGTGATGCGCTTCCGCGCTTCGCTCGACGGTGAGGTTGTAAAGAAGGTCGATGTTGTCTCAGGTTATATACACCGTGGCATCGAGAAGCTGTCGGAAGGTCTGACTTATCCTCAGATTCTCCACTTCACCGACCGTATGGACTACATGTCGGCTCACCAGAACCGCCATTGTCTCTGCATGTGTATCGAGAAGGCCCTCGGCATCGAGGTGCCCCGCCGCGCCCAGGTCATCCGCACCATGATGGATGAGCTGATGCGTATCTCTTCGCACCTGCTCTCTTTCGGCTGTACGGCGATGGACCTCGGAGCCACCACAGCGTTCTTCTACGGTTTCCGCGAGCGCGAGATGGTGCTCGACATCTTCGAGAAGACCTGCGGCGCACGCATGTCGATGAACTACAACGTGATCGGTGGTGTGATCGCAGACCTTCACGCCGATTTCCAGAAAGATGTCAAGGAGCTTATCCGCATCATGCCGGAACGTCTCAAGGAGTACCACACAGTATTCTCGGGCAACATCATCGCCAAGAACCGTCTTGTAGGTGTCGGACATCTCTCGAAAGAAGACGCCATCAACTACGATATCACCGGTCCCAGCGGACGTGGCTCGAACTGGAGCTGCGACTGCCGCAAGAAGCATCCGTATGCAGTCTACAACGAGGTGCAGTTTGACGAGGTGCTCATGGATGGCTGCGACTCATATTCGCGCTACATGGTGCGCATGAAGGAAATCGAGCAGAGCTGCCGCATTCTTGAGCAGCTGGTTGACAACATTCCCGAAGGCGACATCCGCGCACAGGTTCCGAAGATTATCAAGCTTCCCGCCGGCCACTGGTACCAGCAGGTCGAGGCCAGCCGCGGAACGTTCGGTGTCTATATCGAATCGACGGGCGAGAAGAACCCCTTCCGTGTCCACTTCCAGAGTCCCTGCTTCAACCTTGTCGGTGTGATGGACCTCACCTGCTCGGGCTACATGATTGCCGACCTCATCACAATCGGCGCCGCGCTCGACTTCGTGATCCCCGACATCGACCGTTGATACGGACCTTTCAAAAAACAGCTTTTTCAGAACACAAGTATAATCCAAAGCAATAGAACATCATGTTTGATTTCGGAAAATGGACGTCGGCTTTCAATGAGCTGCTTCTCGGATCAGGAATGGCAGAATGGCTCGCCGTGCTGATCGAGTGCGTCATCATCGCCGTGCTGATCCTGGCCGTCTATACCGTACTGGCACTTTTCTACATTCTTTACGAACGCAAGCTCTGCGCATGGTTCCAGTGCCGTCTCGGTCCCATGCGTGTCGGCAAGTGGGGTCTTCTCCAGGTCTTCGCCGATATGTTCAAGATTCTCATCAAGGAGCTTATCTGCCTGAAAGGCACCGACCGTTTCCTCTTCAAATTGGCGCCATATCTTGTCATTACCTCTTCGGTGGTGATGCTTGCCTGCCTTCCCTGGGGTAACGGCCTCCAGATAATCGACTGGAACATAGGTATATTCTTCATCCTGGCTGTTTCGTCGGTCGGTGTGCTCGGTATCCTTTTGGCGGGTTGGTCGTCAAACAACAAGTACACCCTCATCGGCGCGATGCGAAGCGGCGCGCAGATGATCAGTTATGAGATTTCTCTCGGTCTGGCGCTGATGACAATCGTAGTCATGGCCGGCACAATGGACATCTCGCAGCTCGTGGCCCAGCAGGAAGATGCATGGTTCATCTTCAAGGGTCATATCCCGGCCATCATAGCTTTCATCATCTATGTGATTGCCGCCACAGCCGAGACCAACCGTGGTCCCTTCGACCTTCCTGAGGCCGAGCATGAGCTTACAGCCGGTTATCACACCGAGTATTCAGGTATCCATTTCGGCTTCTTCTACCTGGCCGAGTACCTCAACCTCTTCATCGTGTCGGGTATCGCCACAATGATGTTCCTCGGTGGCTGGATGCCCCTGCATGTTCCCGGATGGGATGGCTTCAATGCCGTGATGAACTGGATTCCCTCGCCCGTATGGTTCCTTGCCAAGGCGTTCTTCATCTCGTTCATCATCATTTGGTTCAAGTGGACATTCCCCCGTGTGCGTATCGACCAGATGCTCGCTTTCGAGTGGAAATATCTCATGCCTTTCTCTCTCGCCAACCTGCTGCTCATGACAGTGTTCGTGGCATTCGGATGGCACTTCTGATACCATAAACCGGCTACCTGTATAATTTCAGGATGCCAGAATGCCGGGTTTCCGGCGAAAAACAAGAATTAAACAAAACAAAATAAATCGGCGGAAGAAGGCCACGGGCCGCTCCGCGACAAACAGGATTTAACGTTATGAGCGAAATTTTAGGTACGGTGACCCAGGTGATTGGTCCGGTGATCGACGTCTCGTTTGAGGGTGGAAAAGAGAATATTCCCCCTATCTATGCTGCTCTGAAGGTTGAGCGCGACAATGGCGAGGAGCTGATCCTCGAAGTGGAGCAGCACATCGGCGAGGATATCGTGAGATGTGTCGCCATGGAGAGCACCGACGGTGTGCGCCGTGGAGTTAAGGTCCGCAACCTCGGACATCCTATTTCCGTGCCTACGGGCGATCAGGTGAAGGGCCGTCTGCTCAATGTGGTCGGCGACAGCATCGACCTGCTCGGCGAACTCAAGCGCGAGGATCTGCGTCCGATCCACCAGCCGGCTCCGGCGTTCGATGAGCTGGCCATGTCTCAGGAGATTCTTACAACCGGTATCAAGGTGATTGACCTTCTCGAACCTTACTCGAAGGGTGGTAAGATCGGTCTGTTCGGTGGTGCCGGTGTGGGTAAGACCGTGCTCATCATGGAGCTTATCAACAATATCGCGAAGGGTCACAACGGATACTCGGTGTTCACCGGTGTCGGCGAGCGTACCCGCGAGGGTAACGACCTTCTCCGCGAGATGATCGAGAGCGGCGTCATCAAGTATGGCGAGAAGTTCGAGAAAGGAATGGAGAAAGGGGAGTGGAACCTCGACGACGTTGACCATGCTCAGCTCGCAAATTCGCAGGGCACGCTCGTGTTCGGTCAGATGAACGAGCCGCCGGGTGCGCGTCTCCGTGTCGCCCTGTCGGGTCTGACAGTGGCAGAGCAGTTCCGCGACCAGGATGGCGGAGGTAAGGACATTCTTCTCTTTATCGACAACATCTTCCGTTTCACCCAGGCAGGTTCTGAGGTATCGGCGCTTCTTGGCCGTATGCCTTCGGCTGTGGGTTACCAGCCTACTCTTTCTTCGGAGATGGGTGCGCTCCAGGAGCGAATCACTTCTACCAAGAATGGTTCAATCACCTCGGTTCAGGCTATCTATGTGCCTGCCGACGACCTTACCGACCCTGCTCCGGCAACTACATTCTCGTTCCTCGATGCCACCACCGTGCTCTCGCGTAAGATTTCAGAGCTTGGTATCTATCCTGCGGTTGACCCGCTCGACTCGACATCGCGTATCCTCGACCCCAATATCGTGGGAGAGGAGCACTACGAGACTGCCGAGGCTGTAAAGCAGCTTCTCCAGAAATACAACGAGCTTCAGGATATCATCGCCATCCTCGGTGTCGATGAGCTTTCCGACGAAGACAAGCAGGTTGTGGCACGTGCCCGCCGCGCACAGCGTTACCTGTCGCAGCCGTTCCACGTTGCCGAGCAGTTCACAGGTCTTCCCGGTGTGCTCGTTCCCCTCTCGGAGACTATCCGTGGCTTCAAGATGATTCTCTCAGGCGACCTCGACTATCTGCCCGAGCAGGCGTTCCTCAATGTCGGCACAATCGACGAGGCTATCGCCAAGGGTGAGGCAATGCTCAAGGATGTCAAATAAGAGATTGATAACCGACCCGACAGTCCTTTCACATCAATAACTATCCGGCAATGACACTCGAAATCATATCGGCGCATGAGGTGACGTTCAGGGGAGAGGTGACTTCGGTCACCATGCCCGGACAACTCGGCTCGTTCACGGTGCTCCGCGACCACGCCCCGCTCATTTCTGTTCTCGTCAAGGGTAACATGAAATACACTGACACCAAGGGGGAAGTACACACCCTTGAGATTGCGGGAGGTCTCGCAGACGTAAACGATAATGTAGTCTCGGTCTGTGTCTATTGATTCCGGGCGCGTTGCCCGGGTCTGACGGATGGCCTGAACTGAATTGACGCATCAATACTTATAACGAATACTGAAGATGTCAAACTTAGATATACAATCGCTCAGGGCACATCGCTGCTCTCCGCTCCGTCTGCTGACGGCGCTCTTCATGGTTGTCGCCATGATGCTCCCGTCGTCGGCTTTCGCTTCCGAAGGGGGTGAAAAGGAGAAGAGTCTCGATGTGAAAGGCATAATGTTCGAGCATCTCGGCGACGCTTATGGATGGGAGGTGCCTTTCTCGCACACAAGCAGGATTCCTCTTCCCGTCATCGTTCGCGCTGAGGACCACAGCTGGCATTCTTTCTCGTCGGCCGACCTGACCGAGCTTACAGAGCATGACGGTCACAAGGCTCTCGAACCTGTGGTGAAGACCATAGACCGCGACGGAAAGACCTACAGCTTCCTCATCGCCCATGTCAGCACACATAAGGACAAGGTCGTTCAGATTTTCCCTCTTTCGGAGGCTGACCAGAAAGACCTTGACGCCAAGTTGGCGGAGGTCCGCAAGACCGGTGCCGAGGATCTCGGTGCGCAGGTAATTGACGGTTACGTCTATTACGACGGTCAATATTACCGCGAATACCGTCCGCTCGACCTCTCTATCACCAAGAATGTAGCGGCTCTCTTCATAGCGGTTGTGCTCGTGCTCCTGATGGTGTTCGGTCTTGTCCGCTACTACCGTCGCAACGGTCTCCGCGCTCCCCGCAAGGGTATGGGCTTCTTCGAGATGCTTGTCGGTTTCGTATATTACGACACCATCAAGGCGGCTCTCGGAGCGAAGACCCCGAAGTTCGCGCCCTATCTGCTCACGGTGTTCTTCTTCATCCTTGTGATGAACCTTGTAGGTCTGATCGTGATATTCCCCGGTGGCGCCAACCTTACAGGCAACATCGCGGTGACTCTCGTTCTCGCTCTCTGCACGTTTGTCGTGACAAACATATTCGGAACGAAACACTATTGGAAAGAGATTTTCTGGCCCGATGTGCCGATGTTCCTCAAGTGTCCGCTGCCTATCATGCAGCTCATCGAGGTGTTCGGTATCTTCACCAAGCCCGCCGCGCTCTGCGTGCGTCTCTTCGCCAACATGATGGGTGGCCACATGATTGTGATTACGCTGACCATGCTCATCTTCATCCTCGGTGCTTTCGGAGCGGCAGTTGTCGGCACGACCACTGTGGTCTCGGTGCTCTTCACAATCTTCATGCTTCTGCTCGATGTGCTTGTCAGCTTCATCCAGGCTTACGTGTTCACCCTGCTCTCAGCCCTGTTCATCAGCATGGCTCAGGTGAGCGAGGAGGAGCACCACGCCAAGGAAGACAAGGGTGACGCCGCTCTTGAGAAGCGTGACCTCGAACAGCTCCATGCACAGAAGGAGGTTCTCGCCAAGGAGGCGGCAAGTGTAGACTTCAAGTAAAACCATCACATCTCTCCGATACGATACAGGTTTCTTATCTCGCTCTCTCCAGATCAACTCTCACTCTCTCCTCATAAAATCCAACTCTCTCCACACAGACAAGTAATTAAAATAAATTTCATAAACTTTTAAAAACTCTGAACTATGTTATCTACAATTTTGAACGAGGTTATGTCTCTCCAGCCCCTGGCAGCTGTAGGCGCTGCAATCGGTGCATCTCTCGCAGCAATCGGTGCCGGTTTCGGTATCGGCAAGATCGGCTCTTCAGCAATGGAGGCAATCGCACGTCAGCCCGAGGCAGCAGGTGACATCCGAAGCAACATGATCGTGATCGCCGCTCTCATCGAGGGTGTGGCCCTCTTCGCAGTGATTGTTTCAGCACTCGCTATCTTCATCAAGTAAGAAGGGAGACATCGTTTATCCTCAAAACAAATAGATAATGGAATTATTCACGCCCGATTTTGGCTTGGTGTTCTGGATGTTCGTCGCGTTCATCCTGCTTTTCCTCGTCCTTGCGAAATGGGGATGGCCTGTGATCGTCAAAATGATGGACCAGCGCGCCAATACCATCGACCAGGGTGTGGAAGACGCCCGGAAGGCTAAGGAACAGCTTGACAACGCCCGCGCCGAAGCACAGAAATATGTGAAAGAGGCGCAGGCGCGTCAGGCCGACATGCTCCGTGAGGCTGCTAAAATGAAGACCGACATCATCGAGGAGGCACGCCGTGAGGCTCAGAACGCCGCCAAGAAGGAGATGGACAACGCGAAGGTCGCTATCGAGCAGGCACGCAAGGAAGCCGAGCTCCAGTTCCGCAACGAGGTGGGACGCTTCTCTATCGACATCGCCGAGAAGATGATGCGTGAGCGCATGAGCAGTGACAAGGCGCAGACCGAGTTGGTTAACAAACTGTTGGACGAAATAGAGAAAAACTGATAGACCATGATTTCCGGACTGATTCCCCACCGCTACGCGCGGGCTTTGTACAAGTTCGCCGGCGAATCCAACAACTGCCAGACCGTATATGCAGAGATGAAGAATGTAATCGATGCTTTCCGGTCGAACAGTCAACTTGAGAAAGTGCTGTCGAACCCGTTCGTTGACCGCGAGGACAAGAAGACTCTTCTTCTGTCGGCCGCAGGGAAGACGCCCGGAGAGGACTACAAGCGGTTTGTCTCTCTGATTCTCGACCACCGCCGCGAGGAGTTTGCCTATCTGATGGCTCTCGCTTACCGCGACATATACCGCAAGGAGAATAATATCTCGCAGGTGACAGTCACCACCGCGGCTGAACTTCCCCAGTCTGAGATATCCAAGCTCAAGGCTTTAGTCGAACGCTCTTTTCCGCAACGCACTTTCGAGTATCAGTATGCCGTTAACCCGGACCTGATCGGTGGTTTCGTGATCGACGTCGACTCAACCCGAATGGATGCCTCGATAAGCAGTGAACTCGAACAATTACGTCAAAATCTAAGTAGCAATTAAGAAGATGCTTAATCCCAGCGAAATATCAGATGTTTTAAAGCAGGAGCTCGAAAATATCAATTCGAAAGTCAAGTTTGAAGAGGTCGGTACGGTGCTCAGCGTCGGCGACGGCGTGGCTCACGTCTACGGCCTTGAGAACGTGCGAAGCAACGAGCTCGTTGAGTTTGAGAACGGCGCCAAGGGTGTCGCCCTCAACCTCGAAGAGAGCAACGTCGGTGTGGTGTTGCTCGATAAGGTAAATACAATCACAGAAAACATGTCGGTGAAGCGCACGGGTGAAGTTGCTTCTATTCCGGTGGGCGAGGGCATGTTGGGTCGCGTGATCAACATGCTCGGCGAGCCTATCGACGGTCGCGGACCGATCGAGGGGAAATGTATCCGTCTCCCGCTCGAACGCAAAGCACCGGGCGTAATTTTCCGTCAGCCTGTGAACCAGCCTCTCCAGACAGGTATAAAGGCTGTCGATGCCATGATTCCTATCGGTCGTGGCCAGCGTGAGCTTATCATCGGCGACCGTCAGGTCGGCAAGACTGCAATCGCTATCGACACCATAATCAACCAGAAGGAGAACTACGATAACGGCAAACCCGTATATTGTATCTACGTTGCAATCGGCCAGAAGGCTTCGACCGTGGCGTCGATTGTCAACACTCTCAACAAATATGGCGCGATGGCCTATACGGTGGTTGTCGCAGCCAACGCCTCCGACTCTGCCTCGATGCGTTACTACGCACCGTTCGCAGGTGTTGCGATCGGCGAGTACTTCCGCGATACCGGCCGCGACGCGCTCATCATCTACGATGACCTCTCGAAGCAGGCTGTCGCTTATCGTGAGATCTCGCTCGTGCTCAAGCGTCCTTCGGGCCGCGAGGCATACCCCGGTGATATCTTCTACCTGCATTCACGTCTTCTCGAACGTGCCGCGAAGATCATCTCCGACCAGAAGGTTGCTGAGAACATGAACGACCTTCCCGAGGCTCTCAAGCCGATAGTGAAGGGTGGAGGTTCTCTCACCGCACTCCCCATCATCGAGACTCAGGCCGGTGACGTATCGGCCTATATCCCGACCAACGTGATTTCTATTACCGACGGTCAGATCTTCCTTGAGACCGCGCTCTTCAACCAGGGTATCCGTCCCGCCATCAACGTGGGTATCTCCGTGTCGCGTGTAGGTGGTAACGCCCAGATCAAGTGTATGAAGAAGGTGGCCGGTACGCTCAAGATCGCACAGGCTCAGTTCCGCGAGCTTGAGTCGTTCACCAAGTTCGGCGGTGACATCGACCCCGTTACGGCGGGAGTCATCGACCGAGGCCGCAAGAACCAGCAGATTCTCGTGCAGCCCCAGTATCATCCCTGGCCTGTAGAGAATGAGGTCGCGGTTATATACTGCGGTGTGAACGGTCTGCTTGAGAACGTGCCCATAGAGAAGGTGAAGGAATTCGAGGACCAGCTCATACAGACGCTCAAGATGCGTCACCAGCAGGACGTTCTCGACGTGCTCCGTTCGGGCAAGCTCACCCCCGAGGCAGAGGAGGCTCTGACAGCTGTCGCACGTGAGGTTGCGGCAGGTCTGAGCGCTGAGTAAAACACATTAGGACTGACAGAATACAATGGCAACCCTTAGAGAATTAAAGACACGAATCGGGTCGGTGGCCTCGACCGAGAAGATTACCGGCGCGATGAAGATGATTTCGTCGGCGAAGGTGCATCAGAATGAGCAGGCACTCCGCAAGCTCCAGCCTTTCAAGGATAAGATCAAGTCTATCATGGGTCATATTCTCGCCACTGACGAGAATTTCGACTCTCCGCTGATCCGTCAGCGCGAGGTGAAACGCGCCGGAATAGTCGTTTACGGCTCGGACGACGGACTTTGCGGTGCCTACAACATCAATATACTGAAGGGCTTCCTGATCCGTGTGGATGCAATCCGCAACGAATGCGGCCAGGATGTCGAGATTGATGTGTATCCTGTCGGAAAGAAGATGGAAAAGGCTGTGCGTCGTCTTCGTGACCCGAGACTCAATGTCATGGGTTACGAAGGTGTCGACAGCAAGATGCAGGGCGAGAAGGTGACAGAGTTCACCCATTCGCTCCGCGACCGCTTCTCGAACGGTGAGCTTGACCGCATCGATGTCGTGTACATGAAGTACAAGTCGATGAGCCGTCAGATTCTGACCGACGAGATTCTTTTCCCGGTGTCGGAGCAGGCCATAGCCGGCGAGGCGACAGGTGAGTCGGACAACCAGCTCTACATCTTCGAACCCGATGCCAACAGCATCTTCAACGAGGTTCTCCCCATGTTCGTCCTCTCGACCATGCAGGAGATCACTATCGAGAACCGCAGTTCGGAGCAGGCGGCACGCGTCATGGCCATGCAGAGTGCCAACGACAACGCCCGCAAGCTGCTTGAGGAGCTTCAGCTCGAATACAACAAGCTCCGTCAGCAAAGCATCACCACTGAGCTCCTTGACATTCTCGGAGGTCAGGTGGAAAGATAACAAGATAACAATCTTCAGAACATATATATTAATTAATGAGCAGTATATCAGAATATTTCAAATCTGTGGGGGAGGGCGTCAAAAGCCTTCTCGTGGGTATGGGTGTGACCGGCAAGGAGCTGGTGACCCCCAAGATCACCGAGCAGTATCCTGAAAACAGGGCGACTCTTCAGATTGCAGACCGTTTCCGCGCGGAACTTACGCTCAAATACGACGCGGAGGGACGCCACAAGTGTATCGCCTGCGGAATCTGCCAGATGAACTGTCCGAACGGCACCATCAAGCTTGAGACAAAGATGGTGGAGTTGCCCGACGGTAAGAAGAAACGCAAACTCGACAAGTATCTCTATGACCTCGGAAGCTGTACCTTCTGTATGCTCTGTGTCACTACTTGTCCGCAGGATGCGCTTGAGTTCTCAAACGATTTCGAGCAGGCCGTTTTCGAGCGCGACAAACTCGTGAAGCAGCTTAACTATCGCCCCGAGCCCGAGGGTGAGCCGGCGGCTCCCGCCAAACCGGCCATGGATCCCGAGAAGCTCGCCGCCATCAAGGCTGAGGCCCTGAAGAAGGCAGCCGCCATCAAGGCGCAGAAAGAGGCCGCAGCCAAAGCCGCAGCCGAGGCTGCCGGCAACGCTCCCGAAGCTCTCAAGGCACCGGAGGCTCCCAAGGCTCCCGAAGCCCCCAAGGCACCGGAAGCTCCCAAGGCTGACGAGGCTACCAAGGCGTAAATCAATCAGAATTAAAACAACAACTACACACTATAATGGATTCAGTAGCGAATATTATTCTCTATTTTGTGGTGGCGCTCTGCATAGCCGTCTTCTCGGTTATGACCGTGACGTCACGCAAGATTCTCCGCGCAGCCACATATCTGCTGTTCGTGCTGATCGGAACCGCCGTGTTCTATTTCCAGCTCGGCTACCAGTTCCTCGGCGCGGTCCAGATTGCTGTCTACGCCGGCGGCATCATGGTGCTGTTCGTCTTCGCGATTCTTCTCACGCGTCGCCCCGACGACAAGGCTCCGCTCCTCGACTCGCACCGTCGTTTCCTCGGGGTATCGGTCTCTGCGCTCGGCACCGTGCTTCTGCTTCTCGCCCTCTTCAACATGCCGCTGCTCGACGGTCTCTCGCTGTCGCAGTGCATCGAGGCCGGCAAGCAGATTGACATGCACACTATCGGTAATGCGTTTGTAGGAACCGGAAGATTCGAGTACCTGCTTCCCTTCGAGGCGGTTAGTATCCTTCTTCTGGCATGTATAATCGGCGGCGTCACAGTTGCCCGTAAAAGATAATCCCCACAGACTATGGACTTAACAATGTTATGGTATCTCGTTCCGAGCGTAATTATGTTCGCGGCCGGTGTCTACGGGTTCTGTACCCGCAAGAACATGATCGCGTTGCTGATCTCGCTCGAACTGATGTTGAACGCGGCCGACCTGAATTTCGTCGTGTTCAACCGTTTCCTGTTCCCCGGGTCTATGGAGGGAATGGTTTTCACTTTGTTCGCCATCGCCATCGCGGCTGCTGAGACGGCTATCGCCATAGCGATAATCATCAACATCTACCGTGAGGTCGGCAACACCGATATTAACTCCGTAAAACAAATGAAATTCTAAATATGGGCACAACTCTTCCAATTTTGATCCTTGCGATTCCCTTCACGATGTTCCTCATCCTGGGAATCGGCGGTGTGAAGATGAGCCGCAAGTTAGCAGGTACGCTCGGCATCCTCGCCAACGGTACCCTTGCTGTGCTCGCCTATATTGTGGCCTTCACATATTTCTTCTCGGGCGACGCGGCTTTCATCGTCGACGGAGTGCGCCAGCAGGTGCAGGTCTTCGATGTGACCTGGCTCGCGTTCACCGAACGTATGGTTGTGAACATCGGCTTCCTTCTCGACCCCATCTGCGCCATGATGCTCGTGGTCATCACCACAATTTCTTTCATGGTGCATCTCTACAGCTGGGGCTACATGGAGCATGAGCCGGGTTTCCAGCGTTACTACGCGTTCCTCGCGCTCTTCACATTCTCGATGCTCGGTCTCGTGGTTGCAACCAACATCTTCCAGATGTATATCTTCTGGGAGCTCGTGGGTGTATCCTCTTACCTGCTCATCGGTTTCTTCTATAAGCTCCCTTCGGCTGTATCGGCTTCGAAGAAGGCGTTTATCGTTACCCGTTTCGCCGACCTTTTCATGCTGATCGGTATCCTGGTGCTCTCTTACTACGTGTCGAACACTCCGGCCGACGGTCCTCTCGGCGGCGCATCGGCGTTCAACTTCCTCATGCTGAACTCTCAGCCCACAAATGTTCTCGCCTCCACACTCGGCGCGACATTCATGAGCGGTTCTGTTCTCACTTGGGCGATGATCTTCATCTTCGTCGGTGGTATGGGTAAGTCGGCCATGATGCCTCTCCACATCTGGCTTCCCGACGCAATGGAAGGCCCGACACCCGTGTCGGCCCTCATCCATGCGGCTACCATGGTCGTTGCCGGTGTCTATCTCGTGGCACGTTTCTTCCCCCTCTTCTGCATCGTACCCGATTCGCTGACGTTCATCACCGTTGTCGGTGCGATCACAGCGTTCTATGCTGCGGTGGTTGCCTGCGCGCAGATCGACATCAAGCGTATCCTCGCTTTCTCTACAATCTCTCAGATTGCATTCATGATGGTTTCACTCGGCTGCGCATACAACGAGCCGATCGAGGGTGTGCACTACTCGGGACTCGGCTACATGGCCGGTATGTTCCATCTCTTCACCCATGCCATGTTCAAGGCTCTCCTCTTCCTCGGTGCCGGTTGTCTTATCCATGCTGTCCACAGCAACAACTACACTGAGATGGGTGGTCTCCGCAAATACATGCCTATCTGCCACTGGACATTCCTTTTCGGCTGTCTCGCAATCGCAGGTATCTGGCCCTTCTCCGGCTTCTTCTCGAAAGACGAGATGCTTGCCGCCATGTTCAACCGTCATTGGTTCTGGGGCGCATGGATGACAATGGTTGCAGGTCTTACGGCCTTCTACATGTTCCGCATGTACTTCATGGTGTTCTGGTGGGAGGAGAATCCCAAATACAAGCAGAGCGGCCACAAGCCCCATGATGCTCCCTGGCAGATGTCTCTCCCGCTGATTATCCTCGCTGCCGTGAGCTTGGTGGCCGGATTCATCCCCTTCGGTGAGTTCGTGACCTTCAACGGTGAACCCTACCACATCCACATCGAGCCTCAGGTTGCTGCGACTTCACTTACTGTCGCAGTTCTCGCCATCGCGCTCGCGACATTCATGTATGCAAAGAAGAATCCCCTTCCCTCGAAGGTCAAGAACATGTGGCCCGGTCTCTGGACTGCCGCCAACCGTCGCTTCTACTGGGATGAGATTTATATGTTCATTACCCACAACATCATCTTCAACATCATCTGCAAGAGCATAGCATGGTTCGACCGTCACATCATCGACGGCACAATGGACGGCATGGCTGCGGTGACCCAGTGGGCTTCTGTCAAGATCAAGGGCATGCAGAGCGGAAGCGTTCAGACCTACGTCATGTGGTTCTTCTTCGGAGCCGTGCTTCTGGCAGCTGTAACCTGGATCTGCATCCTGTAAATTGTAATTGTCGCAAAATATTTTAGATTATGTTTTCAAATTTCTTAATCTGGTTTGTAATAGTTCCCATCATCATGATGGCAGGGCTTGCATGTTGCGGCAACAGCAATATGAAGGCTATCCGCACGGTGATGGTGTCATGCTCGACCGTACTGCTCGGCATGGCCATATGGCTCGTATGCGAGTTCCTGCGCCTGCGTGGCGCGGGCGACACGTCCGAGATGCTCTTCACAGGCTCATGGATGTGGTACGAACCCCTCAACATCCACCTCGCTGTCGGTGTTGACGGCATCTCTGTACTCATGCTTCTTCTCTCGGCCATAATCGTTTTCGCCGGAACATTCGCTTCCTGGAAAATCGACCCGCTGCCGAAGAACTTCTTCCTCTGGTTCGCGCTCCTCTCGACAGGTGTGTTCGGCTTCTTCATCTCGATCGACATGTTCACCATGTTCATGTTCTACGAGGTGGCTCTTATCCCGATGTACCTTCTGATCGGTGTCTGGGGAACCGGACGCAAGGAGTACTCGGCCATGAAGCTCACGCTGATGCTCATGGGTGGCTCGGCATTCCTCATGCTCGGTCTGCTCGGTATCTACTGGCACAGCGCACCCGAGGGTGGTCAGGTAACATGGAATATCCTTGAGATCGCCCACAACAACGCCGTTGACCCCTCTTGGCAGAATCTTCTCTTCTGCTGCACATTCGTCGGTTTCGGTGTGCTCGGCGCGATGTTCCCGTTCCACACCTGGAGTCCTGACGGTCACGCATGTGCGCCGACCGCAGTGTCAATGCTCCACGCCGGTGTGCTCATGAAGCTCGGTGGTTACGGTTGCTTCCGTATCGCCATCTACCTTCTTCCCTCGGCAGCCCAGGAGCTGGCATGGATTTTCATCATCCTGACAGGTATCTCGATTGTGTACGGTGCGTTCTCCGCATGTGTGCAGACCGACCTCAAGTACATCAACGCCTATTCTTCGGTGTCGCACTGCGGCATGGTGCTCTTCGCGATCCTCATGCTCAACAAGACAGCGATGACCGGAGGTATCCTCCAGATGCTCAGCCACGGTCTGATGACAGCTCTCTTCTTCGCCCTCATCGGTATGATTTACGGACGTACCCATACACGTGACATCCGCCAGATGGGTGGTCTGATGAAGATCATGCCTTACCTCGGTGTCTGCTACATGATTGCAGGTTTCGCATCGCTCGGTCTGCCGGGTATGTCAGGTTTCGTAGCCGAGATGACAATCTTCTTCGGTGCGTTCGAGAACGCTGACATGTTCCACCGCATCTTCGTGATTGCAGCCACCTGCTCGATCGTCATCACCGCAGTCTACATCCTCCGCGTTGTCGGCAAGCTGATTCTCGGTCCGGTTCAGGACGAGCATCACCTCCAGCTCACCGACGCGTCATGGTGGGAGCGTCTTTCAACCGTGACCCTGATTCTCTGTCTGGCCGGCATCGGTTTCTTCCCCAACTGGATCAACGAGACCATCCAGCAGAGCTTCACTCCGATCATCAATGCGCTCAACGCCGCGATCTGAGAATCTTAAGTATTAACAACAAGAACAACTGCATAAAATGGATTATTCACAATTTGGGGCGATGGTGCCCGAACTTATAATTCTGGGACTGTTCTTCATTGTGTTCCTCTGGGACACATTCACAGGCGACGGAGGCAAGCGTGCGCTGACTCCTCTCACAACGGTTCTGTTCGGCCTCGCCACTGTGGCAATCTGGCTGATTCCCTCGGGCAGCGAGACAGTGTTCGGAGGTATGTACGCCAGCGATGCTGCCTGCAAGGCAATGAAGGCCATTCTCAACGTCGGTGTCTTCATCGTCCTTCTCCAGTCGGCCAAATGGGTCGAGAGCGACGAGGTGGCTATCCGCAAAGGTGAGTTCTATGAGCTGCTGCTCGTGACACTCTTCGGCATGTACCTCATGATTTCCGCACGCCACTTCCTCATCTTCATAATCGGTCTTGAGTCCGCCTCGCTGCCTCTCGCAGCCATGGTGGCATTCAACAAGCGTCACTACGAGAGCCACGAGGCCGCTGTCAAGTACATTCTTACAGCTGTCTTCTCTTCGGCTATTCTGCTGATGGGTCTCTCGTTCGTATATGCCTTCTCGGGCGGTTCGCTCTACTTCAACGACATTCGCGCAGCCGTGTCGGAAGGCCCCGCATCGGGTCTTCTCATCTGCGCCCTCGCGTTCATGATTGCCGGAATCGGTTTCAAGCTCTCGCTTGTTCCCTTCCACCTTTGGACTGCCGACGTATATCAGGGTGCGCCCACAGCCATCACAGCCTACCTCTCGGTAATCTCGAAAGGTGCTGCGGCTTTCGCGTTCTTCGTGATTTTCGTCCAGGCATTCGGCACGCTCTACAGCGGAATCTGGGAATGGATGATGTATGCCGTGATTATCGTCACAATCACCGTCGGTAACCTCTTCGCCATCCGCCAGAAGAACATGAAGCGCTTCATGGCCTTCTCTTCTATCTCGCAGGCAGGTTACATCATGCTCGGAGTCATGACAGAGTCGGCCCTCGGTCTCGGCTCGATGATGTTCTACATCTTCGTCTACGTGGTCAGCAACCTCGCTGTCTTCTCAGTTATCTCGGCTATCGAGAACAAGACCGGCAAGCTCGGCATGGACGACTACGACGGACTCCACAAGACCAACCCCTGGCTTTCATTCGCCATGACACTGGCTATGTTCTCGCTGGCAGGTATCCCCCCCTTCGCAGGATTCTTCAGCAAGATTCTCATCTTCACCTCTGTCACGGCATCTGACAGCATGGCACTCTACATGCTTGTCCTCATCGCCCTCATCAACACGATTATCTCCCTCTACTACTACCTCCTCGTAGTTAAGGCAATCTGGATCAATCCGGGTGAGGCCAAGGTAGAGTCCTTCAGAAGCGCATGCAGCGAGCGCGTTGCCCTCTGGCTCTGCGTTGCCGGCATCATCTTCTTCGGACTTGTGCCCTGCATCTACCAGTTCTGCGTAGACTCAGCAGTGAGACTTCAGCTGTTCTGAACAGCATAGGCCCCGTGCTTCGTGAAGAAGCATAAGCCTGCACGAAAATACAGCTAAACTATATCTGACGCTCCCGGCCGTGACCCACGGTCGGGAGCAACTTTTGTATCGTGACATACGTAACTGATACATTTCCACACATATGACTTTTATCTGGGCGACATGCCGGCGTGCGGGCAGTATAGAGCAACTTCCTGCACATTGTAGCGGGTAAAACCCGGCGGCGGCATTGCATCATAAAAATCTTCATATAATTATAAATCTATTTAAAAATTTTTTTGTAAATTCGCGTTATAAACGAAGAACAACAGGCGTGCGTCCGGCGACGCACGAGCCAAATAAAGAAGCAACCGCCGGCAACGGCGGCTTGTGATGAACCGAACCTTTATCTTAATGGTCGGCGTGCCGGGGCCGACCGCGCTGGGAACGCCCCGGCACGTTTCGGTTCATCATCGCACAGAGGGTTCCGAAGCACCGCTCCGGAACCCTTGCCGCATAATCATCGATGTTGATGGTCCGGATGGTGTGGGTTTGCAGAAAATTTGTTATCTTTGTGTTTGGAAGATGTATGGGGTACAGCCTATGCTTTTCCGGATTATTCAGATTATTTATAGTTATAATAATGGAGTCAGCTATGGAGAAAATGGTGCGGTATCCCGTCGGACAGCAGTCGTTCGAGATGTTAAGGTCGGAAGGCTATCTTTATGTTGACAAGACCCGCTTTATAGAGCTTCTGCTTAATGGCAGCCGGTTCAATTTTCTGGGACGTCCGCGACGTTTCGGAAAGAGCCTTTTTCTCTCTATGCTCAAATGCTTCTTCCAAGGTAAGCGGGAGTTGTTCAAGGGGCTGTATGCCGATTCAATGGATTGGAATTGGCAACCGCACCCCGTGCTTCATCTTGACTTGAATATCGAGACATATAAGTCGGAGGGAAATCTCGAAGAGGTCCTGTCGCACCAATTGCGGATATGGGAGGATGAATTCGGGCTCGAAAAGCATACCGATAATCTTTCACTCCGGTTCAACGATGTGATACGCGGTGCTTATCAAAGAACGGGTAGGGGAGTTGTGATTCTTGTTGACGAGTATGACAAGCCTCTTGTGAATAATCTGCATGACAATTCCTCTTTCGAATCTTATCGCGAGCAATTGGGCAGTTTTTATTCGAACCTGAAAAGTTGTGCCGAGTACATCAAGCTCGTCTTCCTTACCGGTGTGAGCCGATTCGCCAAGTTGAGTGTGTTCTCCGGTCTGAACAATCTGAGAGACATATCGTTTGATAACCAGTTTTCCGACATTTGCGGAATAACAGGTCAGGAACTGCTCGATAATTTCGGTCAGGGCATATCAAGACTGTCCGAATTTTATGGCACAGATAAAGATGAGACCTGCAACACGTTGAAGCGTTACTATGATGGCTACCGTTTTTCGACCCGTGGTAAAGAGATTTACAATCCCTTTTCCATACTGATAGCCATGCAGCGTGAGGAATATGGTAATTACTGGATACAGTCAGGCAATCCGACATTGTTGCTTGAACAGTTGAAAAAGTATGACGTAAACCTTGAGGATGTATTGAATGCCGAATGTACGGCACAGGAACTCTCGGGGCTTGATTTGTCTGCACCCAGTCCGGTGGCATTGCTGTATCAGACAGGATATCTGACAATCAAAGACACATCAGGAATATCGATGCTGAAACTCGGAATACCGAATCAGGAAGTAAAAGAGGGTTTCCTGTCATTCCTGCTGCCATACTACGCCAATCTCCACGGTGAACAAAGCCAGTTCTGCGTCAGCAAATTTGTACGTGAGTTCCGCAACGGGGATGTGGAAGACTTTATGAAGAGACTACAGGCAATGTTTGCCTCGGTTCCTTATGATATGGCAATGGAAAAGGAGCAGAATATCCACAGCGCGCTGTTGATACTCATGATGCTTGTCGGTCTTGAGGTCGAGACCGAATACCGTACCGCCAACGGTAGAATAGACTTGTTCGTAAAAACAGAAAGTTATTACTACATCATAGAGTTGAAACTCAAAGGCACGGCAGAAGAGGCTCTCGAACAGATAGAGCGGAAGAACTACGCGCTTCCCTTCAGCCTCGACTCACGCAAACAAATTCTCATCGGTGCCAACTTCTCTACCGCCACACGCACAATCGACAACTGGATAACAAAATCTTAATCCCCTAAGTATATGCCGGGATCCGCACATCGCGAATCCCGGCTTATATTATGGGTTGTCGGGTCAAGAGGTTGGTCAGAACTGGAAGGTTTCCAGTTTCATTTCGGCGTTGGCGCGCATTATGCCTACGTATTCCACGAATTCGGGCGATGCGCTGTGGGCGTCGAGCGCGGCCTGGTCGCGCCATGTTTCGCAGATGAGCAGCACGTCGGGACGTGTGCCGGATCTGAATACGTCGTAGGCCACGCAGCCATCCTGAAGCAATGATGCTTCGGTGAGCTTGCGTGCAGCATCGAGTACAATCTCGTATTTGTCATCCTCTACACGGATGAAACAGTTAAGTCTAAGCATTTTATTCTTCTTTTTTAGTTTGTATATGTGAAAGCCGGAATGAATCCGGCTTTCAAGGTTTTTACCGGATTAACCGGCTTATTTCTCTGTTTTCTTCGTGGTCTTGCGGGGTGCACGCTTTTTAGGCGCCGGTTTGTCGGCTGCCGGGGCTTTCACCTCCTCGGCACCGACCACGGGAAGTGTGTCGTCGTTGAGGATATTGGCCCGGAGTGTCTTCACCTCCTTGTTAAGCTCGTTGATTTCCGATGCCTGGTTGCGGATGGTGAGCAGCAGCGAGTTCAGCTCCTCGTTGTCAATGCTCTCCGGATACTGTTCCTCTACACGCACCAGGAAGTCGGCAAGCACATTCATGTAGTTGGTGAAGGCTGCGAACGGCGAGTCATACGGGCTGAAAGCCGCGTGCGACGCTCCGTCGGCAAGGTTCTTCGTGCTCATGTAGTAGAAGTGGTCGCTGCTCTGGAGATATTCCCAGTCCTGTTTCAGACGGCGGTCATCGCAGAGGCTCACGCGCTCTGCCACACCGTAGAGCTTGCGCAACGCCTCGTTCTGAAGGTCGTTGCCCTTCCATGCCGACACGTCGCGGGCCTCGTCGATGTCCGACATCGGATAAGGCACCGAAAGCTCGCTGACAGCCTTCAGCTTGGCCGTTACCTCCGAGGGAGTGGCGAACGCAATGCCTCGTTCGGCGGCGAAGCGGGGGAGTGCCTTCATGAACTGGAAGATTCCCGTAGAGGCCGGCAGGAACGATCCGAAAGTATCCATGCTGAAATAGAGGTTTACCACCTGCTCCTCCTGAGGAAGGGCGGCAATCCAGTCCATGTACTTGTCGGCGTTGAGGGGATATTCGGGCCACTCCGGATTGTTGAAATTGCGGGCGATGTCGTCGCTCAGCTTGTCGTTGGTGAGAAGCAGCTTCAGCTTCGGGGCCGAAGCGGCGCAATACACATAGTTGGGAGACTTCCAGCCCAAGACATGCTTCGCGCCGGCGGTAAGACATGCCTTGAAGCCCATGTGGCTCACCATCGTGGCGATGTCGTCGTCGTAGATAAGCTCGGTGTTGGCGAAAGTCTTCGGCTTGATGCCGAGTGTGCGCGTTATAAGGTCTGATTCGAGCTTAACCTCGCGCATGAACTCTTCGGGATCCTCAAGCGAGGCGAGTGAGTGGGCGTAGGTTCCGGCAAGGAACTCCACGCATCCGGTCTCAGCCAAGTGTTTCAGACGGTCAATGACCTCAGGCACATAGAGCTGGAGCTGTTCCAAAGCTGTTCCCGACACAGATATGGCACACTTGAATGCCCCGTTCGACTCGCGGATCATTTCGAGCAACGTGTCGCACATCGGGATGTACGAATGCTCGGCCAGACGGCTGATAATCTCGTCGTTGGCGAAATCATCATAATAGTAGTGATCGTTGCCGATGTCGAAAAAGCGGTATCTTTTCAGTCTGTACGGCTGGTGTATCTTGAAATAAAAACAAACGTTCTTCATATTTTTATCATTTTGCGGAACCGGCGACCGTCTCAGGGCTTGTATCCCGGGGCGGCGCGGCAGCTCCGGTTCCTTACTTGTTGATGACTTTATTGTAGATGTCGATTACCTTTTGGCCGGCCTTCTCCCAGGTTATGCCATGTATCTCCTCGATGCCACGGTCGCGGAGCTCCTTGTGTAGCGCGGGATATGTGGTCAGTGCGTGCATGGCGTCGGCCATAGCGTCGATGTCCCAGTAGTCGGTCTTGATGACATTATTCAGAATCTCGGCGCATCCGCTCTGCTTCGATATGATGGAGGGAACGCCCATCTCCATGGCCTCAAGAGGGGAGATGCCGAAGGGTTCCGACACCGAAGGCATGACATACACGTCGGAATCGGCGAGCATCTCATACACCTCCTTGCCGCGCAGGAAGCCGGTGAAGTGGAAGCGGTCGGCGATATTGCGGCGTGCTGCCAGACGGATCATCGCGTCCATCATGTCGCCCGAACCGGCCATCACGAACCGCACGTTCTTGTTCTTCTGGAGAACCTTGGCGGCAGCCTCCACAAAATACTCCGGACCTTTCTGCATGGTGATACGTCCGAGGAAGGTGATCACCTTGTCCTTGCGCTCGCGGCGCGGCAGGTTGAGCAGGTCATCGCTCAGCGGAATCACGGCGTTGTGTACGGTAGTCACCTTGTCGGGGCTGATGCCGTACTTGTCAATCACGGTGCGGCGCGTAAGTTCCGACACGGTTATGATATGGTCGGCATTCTCCATGCCATCTTTCTCGATGGCGAATACGGTCGGGTTCACGTTGCCGCGCGAACGGTCGAAGTCGGTCGCGTGGACATGAATCACGAGCGGCTTGCCCGTAACGTTCTTGGCATGGATACCGGCCGGATAAGTCAGCCAGTCGTGCGAGTGGATCACATCGCAGGGTATGGTGCGCGCAATCACGCCGGCCACAATCGAGTAGTTGTTTATCTCCTCTATGAGGTTGTCAGGATACTTGCCCGAGAAGTCGATGCAACCCAGGTCGTTGAGCCTCATATAATTGAAATCGGCGTATATATGGTCGCGCAGGTCGAAATACAGCTGGGGATCCATCACCTTTCCGATGCGTCCCTCCACATACTCGCGGCTCACGTCGCGCCACGCCACCGGGGTGCAGTTCGCGCCGACGATGTTGGCGAAACCCTTCTCCTCGTCGCCCCACGGTTTGGGGATGACGAACGTGATCTCCATGTCGCCGCAGTTGTGCATGCCCTTGGTGAGTCCGTAGCTCGCCGTTCCGAGACCGCCGAGGATGTGGGGAGGGAACTCCCAGCCGAACATTAATGCTTTCATAATCTTATTTTTGCTCTTCAGTTTGCGAAAGAAGTTTGCTCATACGTTTCACGGTGCGCAGCGAGCCGAGTATCGCGCCGACATTCTTGGCGGTGCTGACAGCTCCGCGTCCGGCATAGGGGGGATTGCCGTCGTACATCTCCGACAGCGAGCCGATGCACCCTTCGGCCATCTCCTCCTCGTAGCCTATGAGCATACGCTCTATGAACGAGAGGCCGCTCATGCCGAACACCTTGAAGTATGCGTCGGCATAGAAGCCGAACAGCCACGGGCGTGCCGGTCCCTGATGCACGGCATATTCGCGCTCCGTGGGATTGCCGACATACATCGGGCGGTAATTGTGGCTCTTAGGGCTGAGCGAACGGAGACCCTTGGGAGTAAGCAGCTCGCGGGTGCAGAAGTCGAGAACCTTCTTGCGCTGGCGACGGTCGAGAGGGGAGTACTCCAGGCCGATTGCGATCGCCATGTTCGGGCGCACCTCAAGGTCGGTGTATGTGCCGTCCACATAATCGTAGAGATAACCGAAGTCGTTGAGGAACGTGGCGACAAACGACTCCTTGCAGAGGTCGGCCAGTGCCTTGAGCCCGTCGGCATATTCGCCGGTCTCGCCCCGCTCATCAAGCATGGCGAGCAGGAACATCAGGGCGTTGTACCAGAGAGCGTTGAATTCCAGAATGTATCCCGTGCGGGGTATGATGGGCTTGCCGTCGATCGATGCCGACAGCCATGTTATCGGCTTCTCGGTGCCGACTGCGCTCACGAGACCGTTCTCCTCGACACGCAGGTTGCTTATGCGGCCGTCGCGGATGCGGTCCACGAGATATTTCACCGTGTCAAGGTAACGCTCCGCGCAGCGCGACATGTCGGCATAGCGGCAGTAACGCTGTATGGTCCAGATTGTCCAGAGCGGTATGTCGGGCAGGTCAATCTCGCGGATCACGCGGTCTTTCTCGCCCGTCTCTATATTGTGGCGCAATGCTTTGATGAACGTTTCGAGAATCTCATGATAGTCCTCCTCATGGTCAATGGCCATCGTGCAGCCGGGGAGAGCTATCAGCTCGTCGCGGCCTCGGACATTGTACCACGGATAACCGGCCATGATATACATGCCGTGCTCATTCTTGAGATAGAACTGCTTGGCGGCGTTTTTCAGGCAGTTGAAGAAGCTCGTGCGGCGGGTGCGGGTTTTCAGCTCCGCCTCGTAGGTCTCCTCAAACGTAGAAGGCTCGGCCTCGAACGTCGAGGCTGAGAATATGATTGACTCACCTTTCCTGATGGGCAGCTCGAAATAACCGGGCACCCAGAGGTCCTCCTTATAAGGTATGCCACGGTCGCGGTCCTTGTAGTATTCGATGCCCTTGTACCAGTTCGGCTCGTCAACCCAGCGAGCCTCCTTGCTGAACTGCATGTAGAGCGACGGATAACCCTCGTAGAGGCAGCTTGCTATTCCGTGAGGCACGTGGCGGATCTCACGGTTTATGCCGGGATTCTCCACCACGAGGTCGTTCGCATTGCGGAACGCTAAGAACGGGCGGAACCTCAGCGAAGTGGGGGAGTGGGCCTCCAATAGAGTGTATTTTATAAGGATGCGGTTCTCGTGCGAGATAAACACTTTCTCCTTGGTCATGATCACGCCGCCGACGCGGAATGTGACCTTAGGAACTGACTCGCAGGTGAACTCGCGGATGTACTTGTGACCGTTAGGGCTGAACACATTGTCACCATATTGATGCAGCCCGAGATTGAACGAGGCGCCATGCTGGATAACCGATTCGTCGAGCGACGACAGGAGCACGTGCGCCTTGTCGTCCATCTCTGGAATAGGTATGACCAGAAGACCATGCTGCTTGCGTGTGTTGCAGCCCACGATGGTCGTGCAGTGATAGGCCCCCGACATATTCGTGCGGAGCATCTCCTTGGGAAGTGACTGCTCCAGATTGATCATAAGGTTCTTGTCAAACTTAAGATAGCTCATGATATTCCGGGAATATTGGGTTATAATTTTGTTTTGGTTTTTTTCTCATCTGATGGGGGAACAGTGCGTGATGCCTTCTCATTTCAGGCTGCCCGGGGCAGTGTATGTGTCGTACGTTGCGTATGCTCCCTTATATGATAACACAAAAATACACAATTTTTATTGTCCTTACAAGATGTTTTTCAGCATATTCGGGTCAGGAGGCCAATTATTGACAGACTTTGCTCAATTTTTAATATCTTTTTTATCTTCCGGGCCGCTTTGTTCTCCGTCGGTTATCATGATCTGTGTGATTTCCTCGCGGGTGGGGAGGGGCAGGTCTTTTATCAGCAGCCCGGAGAACTGTTCGTACGACCTAACGCGCATCGGATGCAGCTTGGCGAGCATATCCTCATAGATTTTCCGGAAGTCGGCTATGAAGTCGGTCACGCCGACGTTGTCGAACGCCTTGAGAAACTCTGCCACCGTGAGCTTGTCGGGCTCCACGGCGGGTGATATGCCGGAGGTGTCGCCCGTGATTTTCACATCATATATCAGTCCGGCAGTACGGAGCTTCCCCACAATCCTGCCCACTATGCGGATCGGCAGATAATACTGCACGGCAATCTCCTGCTGCGAGAGGGGCTTCTCCTTGCTGACGAAACGCTGCGTGGCCACAGTCATGACAATCAGAGCCACATTGTGCCAGCCATGGTTGGAGATGGTGTCCTCGTCGCCCATGAGGTTGAAGGTGAACACATTCTGCATGGAGTACGCTATCATGCACCCGGTTAGCAGCACGAGCCATGACAGCTGGAGCCATATCAGCATCAGCGGCAGGAAGGCGAAGGATCCGTATATCGCGTTGTATTTCGACACATATATCTGTCCGTTGAGGAAGAGCATCTGTAGAATCTGGAACGATATGGCGGCCATCACTCCGGCAATCGCCGCATATTTGAACCCGACCTTTGTGTTGGGTATCAGGTAGTAGGAGAGTGTGAAAGCGAGCCAGCAGAGAACCACCGGCACCATTTCGAGACCGATGTTGACAAACGGTGTGAGAAACGGCAGGTTCAGTTTGTCCTGCACCACTCCCGACAGGAAGATTGACACTCCCGACGAGCATATCATCAGCACCGGTATAATGAGGCATATCGAGATGTAGTCGGTAATCTTCTGGTAGATGGTGCGCGACACCTTCACACCCCATATCGAATTGAAAGTGTCCTCAATCGACGACAGCAGCGATATGACCGTCCAGAGCAACACCACGATGCCGACGCCCACAAACACACCCTGCGTGGCCGAGTTGAGATATGAATCGACAAACTTCAGAGCGGTAGATATTCCCTGGCTCTGGCTCGGGAAGAAGTTGTATAGCTGGCTCTGGAGCATGTCCTGGAGACCGAATCCTCGGCCTATCGCCACGAGTAGCGCGAATGCCGGCACAATCGAGAGCACTGTGGAATAAGTCAGCGACATCGAGCGGGTCTGCAATGTCGAGTTGAAGAACGCGCTCAGAGTCAGGTTGACGGTCTTGACCACGCGTGTGCCGAGATTGTTGCGCGGGTCGCTCCACACTCCGTCGGTGCAATATGTGTAGATTGCCTTCGCACGTGTTATGATGCGGTCAACGAATCCGGGTGATTTTGATGTGGTGTCTTTCTCTTTCATAGCCTTGGTGTTTGATGGGTGCGAAGTTTTCGGGGAGTTTTTTCCCGGGTGATGGGTATTTTAGTTTATACAGCAAAGGTGTGTCATTCCCGGGCCGCTCGGAGCGGCGGGTGGTGACACACCTTGTGATGATTGGCAGAGATGCTGTAAGCCGGGTTATGTACTCCGCCCGTGGCGGAGCGTCTGTCATTTATCTTTGCGGCCGCTTGCACGGCGCGCTATAGCGGTCTACCCCCCGGCAATGGGCGAGCAACCCTTGACTGCCGGTATATTTGACCTTGCAACCCGCAGGATGTGCGGCTCCTCATGTCGCCATGCGGACCGGTGGGCTCTTACCCCGCCTTTTCACCCTTACCACTGCCGCGGGGACGGTGGCGGTTGTTTTCTGTCACATTGATCCCCGGCGTCGCCGCCGGCTTTCCGTTAAAAAATGCGGTGCTCTCCGTTGCCCGGACTTTCCTCTACATGCCGCGTGAACGACATGGAGCGACAGACCACATTTCTGCCTTTTCTGCAAAATTACAACTTTATTTCCTTTTATGCAAGTGTGTCATTCTTTGTCACCCTCTTCATCGGGCTTGTCAGCTGCTGCTCCGGATACCTTTTCCTGAGCGATTTCGACTGTTTTGTCGGCGGCCTTCGGCTCGGTCAGGGCATTGGGCTTGGCAGCTTCGGCGCGTGCTTTCTCGGCATCGCGCAGGGCTTTCGCCTCAGCCTTGGCGTGGGCCTTGCGGATATTCTTCAGGCTCACGAATCCGTTGACTGCGTAGCAGAGGAGAAGTATACCCGACACGACGCATGCTGTCGCGCTGCTCCGGTCGATGTTGTCGAAGTCGTTGACCAGGGTTATGTCAACTATTCCGGCGCAGAGCACGGCGAAAGGTACGACAAACCACCAGCCCGAAACGCCCGATGTCCTTGAGGTGCTTGCAATCCAGATAATCTGAGCGATGGCGGCGAGAATTAGCGAGACGCCAAGAGTCACGGCGAGAGTCGTGGTGAATGCCCGCGACATGACAATCATCAGCACGCCCCAGAAGAGGGCGGCGATTGCCATCGCTGTCACATACCATGGACGCGTCTTGACCACGCCATATTTTGTGGCTTTCTTACGGAGTGAGAAAATGAAATTGATGATGCCGATCACGATGAACACGATACCTGAAGCCACGACAATGCTCCGCAGCGAGGTGGGGTCGGGGGTTGTGAGCGGTTCGCGGCTGAAAACCAGGAGCAGCACGCCGATTATCAGCGTGGCCGCGTATACTATTGAATAAGTAGCTTTCTTCATGATTACATAAAGTTAAATATGGTTACGTAGTGTGTTTGAACTATAAACAACAAAACCGGATTTCAGGTTTGGATCAGGCATAAATGAAAGGCCGGGTCGCATGTGGCGATCCGGCCTTAGATCCGTGTTATAAATTTTTGCCCATAGGGCTAAGATGTCAATGTGTCAGCACGGGGCGAACTGCGGCGGGTGCGCTGAAAGCGCGGCGTGTGTTTTTCTGCACGCGGGCGCGGACGGTGTCGCTCTTGCCGAACGACTTCGCCGGTGCGCCGCTCACAGCTGCCGGGGTGGTGTAGGGAAGCACGGTCACCTCTCCCCACTCTCCATCAGCATTCTTGCCGACAGCCATGGCATATACCTTTGTGTTGGGATTGATCTGGTAGTCGGTCTCTAAAGTTTCGTATTGGAACCAGTAGGCGGTAGGCTGTTCGGGATCGCTCTTGAGGTATGCGAAGATCTCATCTTTCTGTGATTCATACTGCTCCTCGGTGTAGACTCCGATGCGGTAGCACCACGTCTGGTCATTGGGTGTGAAAGTGAAGAACTGCGACGGAAGTTTCTCATCACCCCAGTAGTTTAGAATGTAATCGCCGGGTGTGATTGTGATGACCGATGCGCCTGAGCCACCCTGCTTCTCGGTGTGGCAGTCCAGTATGTAGAGCGGTCCATACTGACCCAGGAGGTCGAGGGGCTGGATATACAGCTCATATTCCGTGTTGGGGTCGAGGTTGGAGAATGTATAGTTTTCGGTTGAGTCGCCCGGTCTCGGAATCTGTCCCCACATCTCGACCATCTGGCCGATGTTGGAGAATCCGAACATCGGAGCGAACATCTCGTACTGCTGCTGGAGTGTGCCCTTCTCGCCGATTATCGTGTAGAACTCGCTGACATCAGCGTTTGCTGAAATCTTGACAGTGATGTCGGTCTTGGTGCAGCTCACGAATTCCGCCGTGACGCGGGGGGCGCCTTCAAGTTCAGGGTCGGCTGTCTTGAAATATGCGGCGCGTACCGAGCAGTCCACGCCATAGCGGTCAGCTCCAACAGTAATTACCGCATATTCTGTTGCGGCCTCAAGGTCTTCGATTCCTGTCAGAGAGCCACCCGCGAAATCCTCGTAGTAGGTTTTGGCACCCATGGAGCGCATGTAGGTCGCTGCACCGGCGGGATTGGATTCCAGCTGATGCGCCATCACACCGGGAATGACATCGAACAGGTAGCTCTGGCAGTCGGCCGTGCGTGTCACATCTACTTTAAGTTCGGTCTCGGATGTGGAGAGTATCTTGACATCGGCGGCAACCTCGCCTTCTACAGTAGCGAATTCTATGCGGTCCACTCGCTCGATCATGAATGCTCCCGACTGCGGTCCGTCGGCGGGATAGACAATCATTCGGTTGGGTTCGCCGGCCTGTGCGGTCATGGCACCCAGGGCGAGGGCTATGGTCAATATGTATTTGTGTTTCATGATTTGATGAATTTGATTGTTTTACCTTCGATTGTGAATAGATAAGTTCCCGGTGTGAGAGCGGAGACATCGACCGGTTCGCCGTTCCAGCCCTTTGCCCTGATTACTGTCGCTCCGTCGAGCGAGTGGATTGCCATGTCGGCGGGTGCTTCGGGCATTCCCGTAAACTCCAGGCGGTCTTTAACCGGATTGCGCAGCAGGCGGAAACTGCCGGGTCCGTCAGTGACCAGACTTACTTCGGCACCGTCGGTCTTGAAGTGCAGCATGTCTCCCTCGGCAAGCGTGAATTTGCCCACGGAGCTGCCACCTTCCTTCACATCGAGTGTGCCGTCGGCGAACACCAGCACCGTGTTGTCAGTGACCGTGTACTCCTTCGGGTCGGGAGATCCCGACACCGTCATCGTCACCTTGGCCGACAGCGACAACGGTACGGCTGCGAGACCGATGAGGATGGCTTTGGTTTTGTAGTTTTGTTTCATTCGTGCTTATTATTTATAAAGTCATACATATTTTTGACAGCACGGGCAGTGCGTTGCACTTCTGTGATTGCGTAATCGCGCTGTCCGTGCACAAAGGTAAGAATAATTTCTGATACCGTAAAATATTGAATGCGCTTTAAAATGGACTGTTAAAAATAATTAATAATCTGAATATCAATCGATTCTGAAAATACTAAATTTGTATGTCATTGATTTATAGTCGATTAATATTTTTATAAAAAATTTTAAAAATTTCTTGAAAAATTTTTTTATTTCAAAAAATAGGTATATCTTTGCGGTGTGACAATGCGACATGCTTCAACAGGTGAATAATGGCAGTGTTATTTGTTAAATTTTATCTGTACTCGGAGTGTTAGGGCAACGATTGACAATTTGACATTCATATGCATTGCGGGCCGGATGGCAGCCGGTTTCCCGTATTATACTCGAGATTGAAGTATATCAGACTGACTCATAGCAACAACTTAATTATAAATTAGACTGTATGAAGAAATTTTTACGTGGATGCAGTAATGACACCGAGATTCAACCATGGCGTAGCTTTGCCTGGTGTCTTATGTTTTTTGTCATGGCCATAGGAATGGTTTTCCCGGCCTCGGCCTCGGAGCTTGTCTGGGGCAATTGCGATGATGGTCCGATTGCTTCGGTCGGTGCGAATACCGCCGGATGTAACTACAGCGCGGCCATTGAGATTCCCGCCACGGTGGCTTCATCGATGGTCGGGAGCAAGGTCACGAAGGTAAGCGTGGGTTTCTCGCAGGGTGGCAACAAGATTGCCTATGTATATCTCACTTATGATTTGCAGGGAGAGCCTTTCTACGAGGAGGAAGTGCGTGTCAAGGTCAACCGTTTCAATGATTTCGAGCTTGCCACCCCATATGTGATAGAGGGGAAAGCTTTCTATGTCGGCTACCGTTACCGCGCCAACACTTCGTCAAACAATCCGCTCGGATTTGATGGTAAGGATAATCAGGGTTCACCTCTTTTCTCGCATGTCGGACTCTGGCTCGACGGCAATGAACCTGAATGGGGTACATTCGGCCAGTTCGGGAATCTAATGCTCCGCGCTGTGATAGAGGGTGATAACCTGCCGGCAGAGGCCCTGTTGCCCGGTGCCGTCGAGCTTCCGAAGAGTTCCGGCATATCTGAGCCTTTCAAATTTAAATTCAATTTCCGCAATCTCGCCGTGGAGCCTGTCAGCTCCATGAAAGTTTGCGTGAATGTGGGTGGAACCGAGACAACCCGTACGGTCACACTCGCCGCGCCGGTAGAGTCTGGTGCGTTGGGCGAAGTGGAGCTTGAGGGTGTGTCGGGTACGGAAAACATGGAGACCGAGGTATCGGTTTCCGTGCCCGAGGTCAACGGGGTCGCCAATCCTTTTGCCGACCAGACTTGCGGCGGTGTGCTCGCAATCTCCGATTACATCTTCCCGCGTGTGGTGGTGATTGAGAAGCTGACAGGCGTGGGCTGCGGATGGTGTCCGCGCGGTATCGTATCGTTTGAGAGACTTGAGGAGAAATACCCCGACACATTCCTCGGTATAGAGGTTCACAACTACAGCTCAACTCATCCGCTCTCATGTGCTTCATATACCCAGTGGGAAGCGGCATATGTCGGAGGCAACGGTGCGCCGGCGGGAGTGATGAACCGCAACAAAAATATTGGCGTGCTCTCCCTTCTGCCCGATGCGACTGAGGTGAAGTTCCTGGAGGAGTCGGGCATGGTCAATGTCAGGTTCGAGACCGAGGCCCATTACCCCAACGAGTCTCATAATGTGATACAGACCACCACCCGCGCCGCGTTCGGAATGCCCGACCCCGATGCCGATTATGCCATATCGCTCGTGGTGACCGAGGATGAACTTGGCCCCTACCGCCAGATGAACAATTATGCAAACGGTTCGGAGTCTATGGGTGGTTTCGAGAACCTTCCGAGTTCTACGGAGCTGATGTACAGCCATGTGGCGCGTGAGATATTCGACTGGAAGGGTGCCGACAACAGTGTGCCGTCATCAATCGGCGAGCGCGAGACAGTTGTCTATAAGCGCGAGCTTCCGCTCCCGGCATCGGTCAAGAACACCAATCACCTCAATGTTCACGCTCTGCTCATAGACCGCAACACGGGTGAGATTGTGACCGCAGCTTCTTCAAAGGTGAGTGACTGGACCGGTGTGTCGGGTTCATTGGCCGACGATGTCCGTCCGGTTGTAAAAGTGGCGGCAGGTGCGATAACCGTGACCGGTGCCGACAATGTGACGGTATATTCTGTAGATGGCCGCATGGTGGCAGCTTTCACCGACGGTGAGTGCGCCGTAGCCCCCGGTGTATATGTGGTCTGTGCCGAATCGGCCGGCAAGACATCTGTCAGCAAAGTGGCAGTGCGTTAATTCCCGATGCGTTAATCTGAAAATCGACTGACTGTCCGGGCGGCAGGTTCATTGCCGCCCGGGGTCAGTATCATACAAGACAACACATACAATTACAAATGAAAAATTTTACAAAGATTCTGATGCTGGCGGCAGCATCGGTCGGTGTGTCGTTAGGTGCATCGGCCGACGATGAGACCTGGACCTCCATCGGTTCCGGCTCATACCGCGACAATTTCGTGCATACCTATTACTTCATCGAGAATTATCCGGAAGTGGAGGTGGAGATTCAGGAGAGCGAGCAGACTCCGGGACGTTACCGCGTGGTGAATCCCTATGTCAACTATCCCGATGCCATCGGCGGCGGAGTGCTTGAAGGTGACCATTATATCGTGATCGATGCCTCGGATCCCGACCATGTCTATATCGAGGAGTCGAATACCGGCTACATCATCGGACGCGGGCAGGAGCTTGCCATCTGGTCGAAGGCCGATGACTATTACAATAACAAATATGGAAACTGGGAGCAGGCCGAGAAAGACAACATCTGCGGCACACTCCGTGACGGCCATATAACTTTCCCTAAGATGTCGTTGCTGACATATCTCCGCGAGTATGAAGAGCCGGATTATGAGGACAAGATCTATATGTCGAGCAATCCTGCGGGAATGTTCCGCGTGAAACTTCCGGGTGCTCCCGACCTTGACGTGTCGCTTGAGTGCGTCGGCGTGGATGAACCGCATGAGAATGTGATTTACTCTGTCACCTTGGGTGAGTCGCTCGAGAAAGCTCTTCTGGCTGTGGCCGATGGCCAATGGTCGGAGTCTGTGGCGGCCGGTATCAAGGATGGCAGCGTGAAGTCTGTCGAGATTGACAAGTCAGGCCAGGTGAAATTCCCTTACACCGGCGACGGCATACGCACACTTTATGTTGTGACATACTATGACGGTAAGCCGAATGCTGATGAGTATCTGACTCATGAGATAAATGTTGACGAGAGTGAATGGCGCAAATGCGGCACAGCCACCTTCTTCGAGGGCATTTTCTCTTCCAACGAGGTGACGGCATGGGGATTCGATATCGATCCGGTCGAGATTACAGTCGAGGTCCAGGAAAGCACTGCTGAGCCCGGACGTATCCGTCTTGTCAATGCCTATGGCCCCGGCTATCGTTATTGCGGAGCCGATAACTGGGACAGCTCAAGCAACCATTACATCATCATCAACGGTACTGATCCGGATCGGGTGTACATAGAGTATTGTGAGTCAATCGGTCTGGACTACGGATATGGCGTGTGCGAAGTATGGTCGCGTGCAGGAAGAAGTATCGAGAATGGAGAGCCTATGGAGAAAATCGATGCTGACGGCACTTTCGGCAAGTACAGCGACAACACATTCACATTCCCGAGGGAGTCTTTGATGGTAAGATTCATTAATGTACGTCCCGACACATGGTACTGGGCAAACCTTGACGGTCGTACCACACTCAAGCTCGCGCCCGGTCAGATACAGGGTGGCACAGGTGTCGGCACAGTGGCAGCCGATGTTCAGGGCGAAAGACGCATCTTCTCGCTCGACGGCACCGAGGTGATGACCGACAGCCCCGCTCCCGGCATATACGTGGTGGTTGAGAATGGCCGCAGCCGCAAGGTTGTAGTCAGATAACCGGCCGGCATATCCAATCAGGCAAACAACAAACAACAAATAACTTATAACATGAAAAAAGACTTTTCCAAACTTTTCCTGCCGCTCGGTCTGGCGGCGGTGGCGTTGACAGCGTCTGGTGTCGATGTCAAGCATTTCCCGGGTCTTAGACCTCCGGGAGATAGAGAGGAGCAGGCTTCGGACCCGATGCGGGCGCCGCTCAACACATTCCGCGGAATGGGCACGCAGATATTCGGAGTCACGATGTATGACTACAACAACTACTCGAACTTCCTGAATTTCTGGTCAGAAGCTCCTTCAAGACTCAACAAGCTGGAGCCGGTCTACACCGTAGGCGACACCAAGGAGGAGGAATACCCCTATCTCTATGAGATGAATGCCGGAGCATGGGCGGGCGATGCCTATTACGGTTTCCGAGTGAACCGCTATTCGATGGGTATAACCAAGGTGAACGGCTGGATTAAGGTCGATACGGAGACCGGTAAGTGGCAGACTCTCAAACCTCTGCTTGACACCCCCGATGCCAGTGCCTGGAACTATATCTACGACATGGCATGGAATCCGGTTGACGACAAGCTCTATGCTCTCGCCGAGAATACAGACGGCACTGTCACTTCGCTTGTCGGCGTGCTCGACAGGGCTACAGGTGACTGGAAAGAGACGGTGACCGCTCTTCCGGAGTACTATTTCGCCATGGCTTTTGACTATGACGGCAAAGTCTATGCAATCAGATGGGACTACGACAACGACTTCTATGTGGTCGGTACAGTGCTCGATGTCTATGATGAGGATTGGGAGCTTGAGACCTCTACTCCCATCCGCGTTGATGGCCGCGACTTCAAGAGCTACTATCAGCATGGCCTTATCTTCGACTATTCGACCGGCGACCTCTGGTGGACAGCTACCAACATGGAGGGTAACCAGTATCTCGTCAATATCGATCCCGGTACAGGCAAGACTGTCAACAAGGGAACTATCGGTTTCAACGAGACAATCATCGGTCTGCACATACCTTATGTCACAGCCGACGCACGCACGGCTCCTGCCCGTGTGGAGAACCTGAACTACAGCGTTGACCACAATGGCGAGAACAAGGTTACTCTCACATGGACCAACCCCTCGAAGCAGTGGAACCGCTTCACGCTCAAGAATCTCGCGGAAGTGCGCGTGTACCGTGATTCTTATGATGGTGAACCTGTGGCGATTCTGCCTGCCGACGCTTCGCAGATCGGCAAGGAAATGACATGGACAGATGAAAATGCCACCCGCGGCAAGCATACATATTATGTGACGGCTTGCGCTGAGGCCGGAGTGAAAGGTATCGTTGACAGCATCGATGCATTTGCCGGCCGCGACCTTCCGGGTGTGGTACGCAACCTGACCGCCTCGACAACCGACGGCAAGAGCATTCACCTTACATGGGATGCGCCTGCGGTCGGTGACAGCGACGGCTGGTTCGACAGCTCCGCCCTGACATATAAGGTTACACGTATGCCCGACGGCAAGGATCTCGGAACAACTTCTGCAACCAGCTTGGACGACAGAGATATACCCGAGGCTCATGCATACTGCTATCTCGTGAGCGCTGTCAATTCCGACGGTACCGGCGAAGCTGTGCAGTCTAACGCTGTGATTGCAGGTGAGTGCGTGCTCGTTCCGTTCAAGACTGCGTTCGAGACCAAGATTGATGCCGACCGCTTCACAAGCATTGACAACAACATGGATGGCCGCACGTTCGATTATGATATCAACCTGAACCTACTGCGCAACACTATCCATATGGATGTCAGCAGCTATGGCAACGATGATTATCTCGTATCTCCGCCGCTGTCGCTTGAGAAGGGCAAGACTTACAAGGTGGTTTATCAGTTCGGTTTCGGTGCTTCCGCGTCGAGCGACGATATTCTTACACACCATTTCCGTTTCACCGGTGGCAACGCCGCAACAGCCGAGGGGCAGTCTGATGTTCTGGGAGATCTTCCGGCTTTCGAGACTCTTGGTCTGAGCGGCAGCTATGAGATTGTGAACTATTTCACAGCCAAGGAGACCGGTGAGTATTATGTAGGTTTCAATGTACTTACTGTTCCTGAGACAATAATGTGGTACTATATCGAGGGCTTCGAGATTTCTGAGGCTCCCGATGACGACCTCGCAGCCGAGGCGCTTGACACTTACCGTTATGTCAGCACGATTGCCGACAACAAGTTCAATGTGACTGTCTACAACAACGGTAACAATCCTCAGTCTGATTACAAGGTGCAGGTTGTTTCGACTACCTCTGCCGGTGCCCGTCAGGTTGTGGCCGAGACAACAGATGTTCCGGCTCTCCAGGCGCATGAGCGTGCTACCGTTTCGCTCGCCGGCCACGGTACGGTTCTTGGAAATATCAACTACTCAGCCGTAGTGGTTCTCGCCAACGATGGAAACGCGTCGAACGACGAGTCTCCCGCGGTCGAAGTGGTCGCCGAGGAAACAGATCCTTTCAACGTCACTGTTACCAATGGCCGCGAGGATCTCAGCACCCGCAACCCGATGTGCCATAACTATGCATGTTCAGGTGTGCAGACCATCTATACTCCGAAGATGACCGGAGTGCAAGCAGCTGACGGCTCAAAAGTTACTGTTACCCGTCTGGCATGGGAGTACGAGGGTAAGGACAGCTTTAACGGCACCAATGTCAAGGTTTGGCTCTCGACAACCGACAAGGAGGGATACGGCGAGGGTGATTCATTCATCGCGGTTTCCGGTGAACCTTACTATGACGGTACGGTACGTGTGGAGAAGGGCCAGAACAAGTACATGGTTCTCGACCTTGATGAGCCTTTCACTTTCAACCCGGCGCAGAACCTGGTTGTCACAGTAGCCAAGTCTGAATATAACCATGCTGATTGGCTGACAATATTCCGCGTGTTCGACAATGACTGGTATCTCGACAAGTTCCACAGCATTTTCAGCGGTGGTACAGAGGAGTTTGATGCTACTGCAGCCAATACCGGAATGTGTTACCCCGAGGCTGCCGTGCTCCACATGGCTATCGAGGGTCTCGGCTCATCGACCGAGATGGTATTTGCCGAGGGTGGCACTGTTTACTATGACGTAAACGCAGGTGTGCTGAGATGCAACGGTTGCACACTCGCAGGTGTGACAGTCTATGACTTCGCCGGCAACATGATTGACAACCTGAGATGCGCCGAAGGTCAGTCCGAGGCAGCTCTCGGTCTGCAGCAGGGCGCTTATATCATCAAGGCCAATCTTGCAACAGGCCGTCCGGTAGCGCTCAAGGTCCTCGTGGGCAGATAATCCCGATTTCAAGAAATATCCCCTGACAGGCCGGGGCGACGGGTCAGTTCGTGGCCCCGGCCATATTTTAATAATCATAAAGTTATAATCAGCAAAGTTTAGAAAATCATTTACATCACAGTTTTGATTATCCTTGCTTTGTAAAAACACATCAGACAATGAGAACAACTTTACTATCAATGGCACTTCTGGCGGCCGCCTCGACGGCGTTCGCGCAAGATGCCGAAATGAAAACCGGGGTCGTCGCTACCGACCCTACGTGGGGTTCTACGGACATCCCGCTTAAATTCAGTGCGCAATACTCATGCTCGCAGACTCTTTATACAGGTGCTGAGATGGATGCCGCAACCGGATCTCTCGATACCTATACGGTTAAACGGCTTTATTTTCCGTTCTACGGTTCTCTTTCAACTGACATACCGATGGATTTGAAGGTCTATATGACCAAAACCTCGGAAACTACGCTTGGCGCAGCCATGTCGATGGAAGATTTCACACTCGTCTTCCGTGGAGATCTTATGGTAACTCCCGCTGATCCCGGTGTGACCGTTGACCTCACGACTCCTTTCGTCATGAAGCAGGGTGAAGGTGTTGTGATTGCTCTTAATTGCGACCAGCCGGAATGGTCGTTGATTAAATTTGAGAATGCTGACATCAATAACCGTGTCTGGTATGCTTTCAGCGCAGATGCACCCTGTGACTTCACCGGTATGTCGAAGGGCTCAGGTTTGCCCGGTCTTACAATCGGTTACTATGAAGGTGAATGGTCGGGAGAAGTTATTCCGGAGACTGTTGACCTGAAAGCCGTGTCAATCTCAGGTCCCGCCAAGGTCGGTTTAGGCTATTTGGTAAGCGTCAGTGTCACTGTCGAGAATCTCGGCACGGCTGTCGCTTCGGGCTACAAGGTCAACATCCTTGATGCCGCCACAAAGGCTGTTGTGGCTACAATCGAGAACGGAGATGACATCAACGCCGGACTTGTGAAGACTCTGACCACTGACCTCGAACTGAATGAGACGGGTACATATTCTTACCTTGCCGAGGTCGTATGCGAAGGTGATACCGACGATACCAACAACGTTACCGCCGACACTTATACCGTCGAGGTGGTCGACAAGGGCTTCTTGCCCGACCCGATGAGCATGAATGTGCCTTCTACTGCCGGAACCGTAGACTTTTCCTGGTTCGACCCGAATGTGAATTGCAGCGGTTCGCAGTCTATCTATCCCGCTACATATTTCGGTGACCTGACCTGTGATGTCCAGCTCCAGAAAGTAGGATTCAATATTCTCGCCCAGGGCTATCCATACGCTGAAAGACCGGTCAAGATCTATATGGCTTCCACTGACCGCACTTCCGGTTATTCATCGGAGGTTTCCGGTTACCCCGGCGATCTCAGCGAGCTTATTCCGGAAGAGGATTTCACTCTCGTATATGACGGTTATTTCAGTGCGCCTGCCGGTGCATCAGGTACCGATACTTTCGTTGATCTCGAACTCGACGCACCGTTTGTTCTTGAGAAGGGTAAAGGTCTGGCCATAAATGTAATCTGTAATTCCGAGGATGGAAATCCGATGGTTTTCTTCAGGTGTGCCAAAGACCCTGACGCGTATTGGCAGACTTATTTCACAAGCTCAGTGCATTATGAGGACTTCTATGAGGCTGTCGCCGCTACCGGTACAAAGACAAGACCCAACACCAATCTTGTTCAGCTCGCGCTTACATATGCGCTGGTTCCTGCCGAGGCTGCCGTTGACCTCGCTGTCGAGAGCCTGACTGTTCCCGAGGCCGTTACTCTCAATGAGGCGGCTACCTTCAAGGTGGCTGTCAAGAATGTCGGCACCGTCGAGGTGGAGGGCATGACTGTCGAACTTCTCGATATGTCGGGCGACGAGCCGGTTGTGCTTGTATCCAACGAGGTGCAGCGCATGCTTGCTGCCGAAGGTTCCACCAATGTCAATGTGAAGTACACGTTCACTGAGGCCGGTGAGTATATGATTGCCGCACGTGTGGTGGCTGATGATGACGTTGATGCCGACAATGACATGTCCGAACCTGTCAAGGTCGTTATCGAGGGCAGCGGTGACAAGTATGCCATTGACCTTGAGCTGGTAGGCGTTGAGGTTCCCGAAAGTGTGGGACTTGGCGACACCGTGACGTTCCCCGTGACCGTGCTCAACAATGGTACAGAGTCGATTCCCGATCTGACTGTATATATGTTCGAAGGCGATGCCGAGAGCGTGACTCAGGTAGGTTTCGGCTTCTCGATGAGTGCTCTTGCTCCGGGTGAAGAGAGGGTTGTCAACGTTAAGGTTGCGATGCCCGATACAGAGTGTGACTATATGCTGACTGTAAGAGCACAGGCTCAGGGTGACGAGAATCCTGACAACAATATCGAGACATTCACGGTGAAAGTATCTGACGATACAGCTGTAGACTCTGTCGCAGGCGACGCAGCGTTCAGCTTTGCCGACGGCATGCTTCTGATCGGTGAGGGTGTGACCGGTGTGTCGGTTGCCGATATGTCAGGCCGCGTGATTCTCTCGCGCGATGTCAAGGCTGGCGAGTCCGTTCAGCTTAATGCAGCGTCGGGTGTGTATGTGGTGACTCTCTACACTGCCGATGGAGTGAAGGTCTGCAAACTCAAAATGTGATATTAATTTATCAGAACAATTATAACAATTATAACAATGAATCAGAAACTAATCTTTTGCGCGATGCTTGCGGCCGGTCTTACGGTCGCAGGCAGCGCTGCTGCAAGCAATCCGCAGTTCAGCCCGCGCACAGGCTCAGGTGAGCAGGTGATGCGCGCACGTGGTCAGAAAGCTGTGTCGCCCATGAGAATCTCTGCCAAGACTCCGGCAAAGACTCCGGCTGCGAGAACCATGTGGGCTTATGGCAACGACATCGTGTATTTCGATCAGTACGGCACTCTTGAGTGCATTCTCGAAGAGGATTTCTCCAAGCTGACCATGGGTACGGAAGAACAGCCTGACCTGAAGACAAAACTGGAGATTTCGGCTGACTCTCCCGAGTACACTTATCCTTGGTGGAACTTCAATCCGGAGTACACGCATGAACCCCATTGGGGTGTCGGCTGTGCCTATGGTGCCGGTGGAACTCTCTACTGGAAACTCGACTACCGCACGATGCAGGCGCATTTCAATACATGTCTGGTGGATCTCAGCGGTGACGACGGCATAGGTGTCCTTGAGTTCCGTGCCCGCAAGTCGGCCGATTCAACCGAGGATTATATCCAGATCGAGGCCGGCGAGACCCACAATATGGGACCGTCGTGGGATGTCTGTGATGACGCGGTTGTTATTTCTAATCTTTCTACGGAGTGGACAACCTATCGTGTGATGTTCCGTGGCTGCGGCCCGACAACACTTCTCAACGTCGTGGGTATATTCACAGCCGGACCCTATGCGGAGCCTGAGGAGAATCAGACCATGTGGTTCGACGATGTGAAGGTCTACAAGCTCACCCCCTTCGTCAACATGCCTGTGGGTCGTCCGGTATCCGACTATAAGGGTACGTCATTCGTGGCCAACTGGAATCCGGTGGAGGGTGCCGAGAAGTATATCCTTACAGTCTATACTGTGAATGCCGGTACCGGTGAGCGCGTGGTTCATGAGGAGGCTGATGTGACCGGTACATCCTACAAGGTCGAGAATACAATCTCGGGCGAGACCTACTATTATGAGGTCAAGGCTGTCAAGGGAGGCAAGGAGTCGTTCCCGAGCTATGCGCAGCGTGTGTATTGTCTGGAGGCTCCGGTCATGAAGGCCGCCGAGGTGACAGGCGACTGGACATATGTGGCTTCATGGGACGAAGTGCAGGGCGCCGATGTCTATAACTACATGGCATATGATGAGCGTGAGGCTTCGGCCGACGGCGAGTTTGTGGTTACCGCCGAGGATTTCACAGGCGTTCTTGACGCAGACGGTTATCCGACCGGCAATACCAAGGAAGACCCCTGGGATCAGTGCTATGAAGAATACTATTGCGAGCAGCTCAAGCAGCAGGGCTGGGTAGGCAAGAACTGTTGCCCGTATGATGACTATCTTGCGTTCGACGCATTCTTCTATACAACGGGTCAGGGTGACTCAGGCTTCATTTCTCCCGAGATGGACCTCAGCAAGGATGGCGGCAAGTTCACCGTGACCGGCGATTTCGCGGGTGACGAGGAGCAACTTGAGGATCAAGCCGGACGCCCCGTAATCGTATATACCCAGACTTGTGTCGCACTCTTCAACTGGAATGACGCCCGTGGTGATTACGATCAGGTAGAGCTGGTTTATCCGGAGGTTGACGTTGTGGATGACTGGCAGACCCTCTCGTTCGAATTCACCAAGGGTTCGGAGCGTTCCATCATCGGTATCTACGCTATCGGTTCTTACGCCAACCTCTATCTTGACAATCTGAAGATAACCCAGAATTACAAGAAAGGAGACAAGCTCATGGAGCCTTTCCTCTACAAGCGTTTCTACGGTTCGAAAGAGGGTCAGGATCCGAAGAACAGGATTGAGGTCGAGGTGCCCGGACACGCAACAGGTTACAATGTATATCACAAGGTGAGCGCGTTCTCACGCCAGGCTGACAAATATGGCCAGTCTTATGATGACCGCGAGAGTGAATATTCGGAGCTGATGTTTGTCACCCGCACCATCAGCGGTGTCGATAATGTGGTTGAGGTAGGCGAGGCCACCGTCTCGCTCGCAGGCAGCACACTGACCGTGGTTAACCCCAACGGCGAGAAGGTACGCGTGTTCGGACTCAACGGCATGTTGCTCAATGAGTCGTCCGAGGCCGTGGTTACAACAGAACTTCAGGACGCAGGTGTTTACGTTGCCAAGGTCGGCAACAAGGCCGTCAAAGTTGTGAAATAATGTTAAATGGTTAGTATATGACCGACGGCACACCAGTGTCTGACACGAAGCCCGGAGCTCCCCAGCCCCGGGCTTCTTATTCACCCCTCCTCCTGATTAATCTTGATTATTCCCGATTAATCCCGATTAGTCTCAATGGTCCCGGGGCAGCTGCAGCTGCCCCGGGACCAAATAAAAAGGCATCGCGATTGCGATGCCTTCGTTATCAGGGTGAAATGTGGGGATCGAACCCACGACCTTCGGAACCACAATCCGACGCTCTAACCAACTGAGCTAATTTCACCATGTCGCTCTTCGTCTCTCCCGAAAAGCGATGCAAAGTTACGGCTTTTTTTTGAATCTTGCAAATTTTTTGCCGATTATTTCATCAATTCATCCAAAATTTCGAAGAAAGCCGGGTTCTCACCGGTGGTGATGTTCACGATTTTTCCTTCGGGATTGATGATTGCCTTGGTCGGAAATCCCTCTACTGCATAGTCTTCGAGCAACTTGCCGCCACCTTTCTCGGGGTTGTAGAGGTTCACCCAGGGAAGCTCATATTTCTTGAGCGCTTTTTCCCATGCCTCGCGGCTGTCGTTGCAGGCCACGCCCACGATTTCCAGCTTTGGCTGATATTTGGCATATGCCTCCTTGAGCTTCGGGAAACCCTTGATGCACCAGGGACACCAGCTGCCCCAGAAGTCGATGATGACCCATTTGCCACGGAAGTCCTGAAGGCTTACGGCTTTCCCTTCGAGGTTGTCGAATGTGAAGGCCGGTGCCTCGACATTGCCGCTCTGAAGCTCGACCTTGCGACGCTCGGCTGCTATCACGCGCTCGGCATACTCTTTCTGCGGTTCGAGGAAGAGCGCGATCGGACTCGCCTTCGCGGCCGGTGTCATGGCGTTGTAGTAGTCGAGAAATTTCTGGCCTTCGAGGTGCATGATTGCATAGGGCACCGCCTCGGCATCAGGATTGGCGGCTACGTAGTCGGTGAAGAGCTTGTCGTAGTCGTTGCTGATTTTCTCGACAACTGCAGGGTCGGGAGAACCTGCCGCACTCAGCTCGCGGTATTGCTGGAGGAGTTTCGATGACTCCATGTCGAGCGACGATATGTCTTCCATCAGTTTGCTGCCGGTCACGCTGTAGGCGAGGGGTGATATGCCGTCGATGTTGACTGTCATGTTGTCGCCGGGCTTGGAGTATATCACGATATACTCGCGCTCTCCGGTCGGGATGACATACTGGGCGGCACCTTCGTTCATGGCGGGCAGTGTGAACTTGCCGTCTATGACAGTGGCCTTGGCCTTGTTTGCCTCCGGGCGGTCGGCACGCGGCTTGACCATATCGGAGAGGTAGCCGTATTCGATGTCAAACTCTTTCGTGGTCACGGCGGGATTCACGTTGACCGTGATGTCGGCCATGGCCGGAACGGCAACGGCTATCGTGGCCAGTGCCGATGTGATTATTCTATTCATGTTCTTTCAGTTTGTTTATCAAAAGGTTGGTAAATTCATAATTTTTCAGTCCCCATTTCGGAGCGACAACAAGTGCGGGCGGTGCCGAGGCGAGAAAACGCTCTATGGCAATGTGTCGCGGAACGGTCTTGACTATCCGTCGGCATAGCTCCAGATAGCGCTCCGGGTCGTATGGGGTGATGTTCACGCTCTTTTCCACCCACATGTGGTGGAGCGGTGTGTCGCGCAGCACCTGCAGGTGATGCAGTTTGATCGACTCCACAGGCAGTGAGCAGATCTCGCTCACGGTCTGCATGACGCGTTCCTCATCCTCGCCGGGGAGTCCGGCTATCAAATGCACGCCGACATGCAGCCCGGCAGCAGCTAATGTGCGTATTGCCTCGCGGCTCCTGTCGGAATCATGCCCACGGTTTATCAGTCTCAGCGTCTCGTCGCAGAGTGTCTCCACACCAAGTTCAACAAAGACAGGACGTTCTTGGTTGAGCCGCGACAGCATCTCAACCACTTCTGGCGGTATGCAGTCGGGGCGGGTGCCGATTATCAATCCGACAACGCCTTTGGTGCTCAGTGCCTCCCGGTAGATACGTTCCAGCTCTGCGGCATCCATCCGGTAGGTGTTGGTGTACGACTGGAAATATGCAAGATATTGCATGGCGGGATATTTCCGTGCGAAGAAACGTTTCCCGGCCTCCAGTTGCTCACTGACTCCTTTCACGTCGAAGCAATAGGAGGGAGTGAAGGAGGTGTTGTTGCAGTATATGCAGCCGCCATGCCCGATGGTGCCGTCACGGTTGGGGCATCCCGCTCCGATGTTGACCGAGATTTTCTGTACCTTCACGCCCGGAAAGAAGCGTTGCAGGTATTCGGCATAGTCGGTGTACCATTGATTCATAGCCCGGTGCAGCTTTGGCGGATAAGGTCGCCGATCACAAGCGCGGCCATCGACTCCACGATCGGAACGGCGCGTATTGCCACGCAGGGGTCATGACGTCCGGCAGGTTCGAGAATCACAGAGTTGCCGTCGGTATCAATAGTCTCAAGCGGGCGCATTATTGTCGGTGTCGGCTTGAAATAGACGGCAAATTCCACCGGCATTCCGTTGGAAATGCCCCCTTGTATTCCTCCCGAATGGTTGGAGCGGCATGTGGGGGTGGCCTTCTCTGTATTTCCCTCGCATCCGGCCACAGGACAGAATATGTCAACGCTTTCCGAGCCCTTCATCGAGGCACTTCTGAAACCATCGCCATATTCGAAGCCTTTTGCGGCGTTGATGCCCATCATGGCTGCGGCGAGGCGGCTGTGCAGCTTGTCGAACACGGGTTCACCTATGCCGGCCGGAATTCCGGTTACACGGCATCTGACTATTCCTCCCGTCGAGTCACCCTGCCGGGCTGTCGCAGCCACGTCGTTTGTGGCTATGAATTCCGCTTCGATCTCAATGCCATAGCGTTGCGAAAGCCATTGACGCACTATCGAGCCGGCCACGGTCCACGAGACTGTCTCGCGTGCGCTCGCGCGGCCTCCGCCACGGAAATCATGTATGCCATACTTGGTGTGATAGGTATAGTCGGCATGGTTCGGGCGGAATTTGCCGCTGTATCCGTCGTAGTCCTTGCTGCGTGCGTCGCGGTTGCGCACCACGAAACCTATCGGCGATCCGAGTGTGATGCCGTCGGGAGTGAGTCCTGACAGAATCTCCGGTTCGTCGCTCTCTCGGCGTTGCGATATGTCGGGGCGGCTCCCCGGACGGCGGCGGTCGAGGTGACGGCGCACTTCGCCGAGGTCGATATGCACCAAGGGAGGCATACCGTCGAGTATGCCTCCCATGGCCGGACCATGGCTCTCACCGAAGGTGGTGAGCCGCAGTAATGTTCCGAATGTATTGCCCATTGCGGTGCTTTTTGTTCCGGGCCGGAAAGGACCCGTGTGAACGTGGTTGGATTATTTGTCCATCGTGACAAGAAGCTCCTCGTTCGAGCGGGTGAGCTCCATGCGCTTCTTGATGAACTCCATGGCCTCGATCGAGTTCATGTCGCTCAGGTAGTTGCGCAGGATCCACATGCGGTTGAGCGTCTCCTGCGGAAGGAGCAGGTCATCACGGCGGGTCGATGAGGAGATGATGTCAACGGCGGGGAAGATACGCTTGTTGGAGAGCTTGCGGTCGAGCTGGAGCTCCATGTTGCCGGTGCCTTTGAATTCCTCGAAAATAACCTCGTCCATCTTTGATGAGGTCTCGGTCAGGGCTGTGGCGATGATGGTCAGCGATCCGCCGTTCTCGATGTTACGTGCCGCTCCGAAGAAACGCTTCGGACGCTGGAGTGCGTTGGCATCGACACCACCCGACAGGATTTTACCCGATGCGGGCGATACGGTGTTGTATGCGCGGGCCAGACGTGTGATCGAGTCGAGCATGATGACCACGTCGTGGCCGCTCTCCACAAGCCGTTTCGCTTTTTCGAGCACGAGACCGGCAATCTTGACATGACGTTCGGCCGGCTCGTCGAATGTCGAGGCGATTACCTCGGCGTTGACGCTGCGGCTCATGTCGGTGACCTCCTCGGGTCGCTCGTCGATGAGCAGCATTATGATGTATGTCTCGGGGTGGTTCTCCGAAATGGCGTTTGCAATATCTTTGAGCAGGATTGTCTTACCGGTCTTGGGCGGTGCCACGATGAGCGCGCGCTGTCCCTTGCCGATGGGCGCGAACATATCGACGATACGGGTGGATATGTTGTTGCTGCGTCCGCGTGTCAGGTCAAACTTCTCGTCGGGGAAGAGGGGTACAAGGTGCTCGAAAGGCACACGATCGCGTATCACTTCGGGCGAGAGTCCGTTGATTGATATGACGTTGCAGAGCGGGAAGTATTTCTCTCCGGGATGCGGGGGACGGATGCCGCCCTCAACCATGTCGCCGGTCTTCAGACCGAACTCGCGGATCTGCTGCTGGGTGACATATACGTCGTCGGGGCTGGAGAGATAGTTGTAGTCGCTCGAGCGGAGGAAACCGAAACCTTCGGGCATTACCTCAAGCACGCCGTAGGTGGTGAGAATTCCCTGGAGGTCGTAGCTTGTCTCGGGCTGGCGGTTGTTGTTTGCCTGACGCTGCATCATGCGTTCCTGCTGACGCTGCTTCTTGGTGAGACGTTTCTGCTGCTTGGGGTTCTGGTTCTGTGCCGGTGCGACGGGCATTCCCGGTTCGGCGATTATAATCGGTGCTGTTGCCACGGCTTTCTCCTCCTCCTGGATCTGCTGCTGGGAGCGCGGGGTGAATGTGCGGCCCTTTGCATTGGAGAAGAAGGCACCGAGTGAGGGCTGTCCTTTCGGCTTGAGATCTTTCTGGTTGCCGCGCTGTGCCCCCTGCTGTGCGGGCTGAACGCCATCCTGCACCTCGGGCTGTTCCTCTTTGGGAGTGGGGGTGAACTGTTTGCGTCGTTGTGCGGGACGTATCACCTCAGCCGGCTCGTCGGTGAGCACCATGGGGAGTGTGTCTGTAATCTCCGGTACGGGTATCGGTGCGATGCTGTCGGCTGCAGCGAGAGCCTCCTCGGCGGCGCGTGCGGCGGCCTCGGCTTCGAGCAGCGCCTTCGGCTTGCGGCCCCGACGTTTGGGAGCGGGAGCGGCGTTGGCGTCGGCCTGGGCGGGAGCGGGGTTGGCCGTCACATCACCGGCAGGAGTATTTTCAGGGTTCATCCCCTCGGTGGGCGTTGCTTCCTCAGCTGCGCGTGCAGCGGCCTCGGCTTCGAGCAATGCTTTCGGTTTGCGGCCGCGACGCTTCGGTGCCTGTGCTCCCTGAGCCTCGGGGGCAACTTCAGCGGGAGCGGCGGCATCTGCGGCAGTCGCTGTGCGCTTGGCGCGCGGTTTACGTTCTTTCTGGGCGCGTGGCTTGAGCTTGGCGGCCTCTTCGCGGGCCACTTGTGCGGAGGCGTTGTCGATGACGTAATATGCCATCTCCTCCTTGTTCTCAGTGCTGTTCTTTTTCATGCCCATCGATTCGGCGAGACTGCGCAGGGCAGTCAGCTCCATCGACATCAATTCTTCGAAACTGTGCATAATGTGCGTATGGTTCTATCTGCATGGACCGGACTCATGGTGGGACGCGGGTCTTTTCTATCGCTCACGGCGCGGGTTATGGCCGTGGCGTATGCAGGATTTTGCTTTTGATTTTGGTGAGCCGGACGGCTCGGGAAGATTTGTGTGATTCTGACAATTCAGGTGGTTCTGACAATTCAACGGAATAATATCCATAAAAGTTTGCAGTCGGGCAATCTTGGTGACGGAGAGCCGGAATCTGTATGTCAGGGTGGATGGAAACATCAACAGAACCGCCTGCGGCGGAATTATCCTCCATTTCCGTATGCAAAGATACAAAATCAAATTGAAACTACCAAACAAAAAAATCCGTTATATCATAAATTATTGTTTTTTATCGGAAGTTGAATTCTGTTCCCTCTTGATTGAAGAGCAGGGTGGCATGGGCGCAAGAGATATTTATCAAAATGCACATAAACTTCCTGCTTTGACTATAAACAATCTTTAATTATGAAGAAAACTACATTATTGCTCGTCGCGGTGTTTGCGGCCGGTTCGGCATGGTGCTGGAATATAAACGAGAAGTATACCGGGCCGAAGACTCCGGTTACCGATACTTCGTGGCATGAGGATATTCTCCCGGGCTACGAGGCCCGTTATGTGAATCAGGGTGAAGCGTTCGACGGTCCCTGCCGCTCCACTATAGTAAGGCTGCTGTCGGATAAGCCGACGCGTAAGGCTTACCTCTATATTCATGGCTTCAACGATTATTTCTTCCAGTCGGAGATGGGCCGGATATTTGTCGATTCGGGCTATAATTTCTATGCCGTTGACCTGCGCCGTTATGGGCGCAGCAAGGAGCCGTGGCAGTATCCGTTCAATGTGCGCGACATGAAGGAGTATTTCGCCGACATCGATTCGGCTCTTGTGCAGATCCGTCGTGACGGCAATACCGACATCACTCTGTCGGGCCATTCCACAGGTGGGCTGACCGTGCTCTATTTCGCGGCTGAGAAGGGGGAGGAGTGCGGTGTGGACCGCGTGGTCACGGATTCTCCGTTCCTCGAATGGAACTACAACGCTTTCATGCGCGATGTCGGTGCGCCGGTTGTAGGTTTCCTCGGCAAGATTTTCAAGAATGCGAAGGTGAAGCAGGCGGAGTGCGACGGCTATGCCTACAGTCTGCTGAAACAGTACCACGGCCAGTGGAAATACAACACTGATTGGAAGATGGTGTATTCGCCGCCGGTCACATACAGCTGGGTCGGTGCCATCAATTCCGCGCAGGGGCGTCTCATGAAGAAGCGGGAGAGAATAAGCGTGCCGATTCTTGTCATGCACAGCTCGCGCAAGATAGAGGGTTGCGGCTGGACTCCGGAGTTCCAGACGGGCGATGCGGTGCTCGACCCGGCCATGATTCAGGCACGCGGCGAGCGTCTGGGTCATGAGCGCATGGTCTGCACCATCGACTCCGGCATACACGACCTGATCCTCTCCGAACCCGTCCCGCGCCGGGCCGCCTACGACACAATCTTCCACTTCCTGAGGGTCTACCGGTGACGGCCGCCCCGAGTTTTATTTTTTAGTTGCAGGAACGGTTTCTTTTTGTTAACTTTGTAACTTACCTGTTGCTTTATTACTTAATTTTGCAGCTTATGGAAGCAAATTCAGTTGACACTCTCTCGCTCGCCGAACGGCGGGAGCTTTGCGCTCTCGCCGGGAATCTGAAAACTGTGTTGGACACACGCCTCGATGACAATGAACGCAAACGTCTCACAGCCACTCTCCGTGAACTTATACGCCGCCCGGTGGCGGCTCACGACGAGAAGTCGCTGCCGAACGCGGTGATGACCCTGCGCACGGCCTACGCGTTTGCCGAAATGGTTGACCCTGACCACAACATCCTTATCGCTATTCTGCTTCACCCGCTCGTGAAGCATGGCCTGATGTCGGTGGCCGACGTAGAGCGTGAATGGGGTGCCGACATCGCCGGTCTGCATCGCGGTCTCGACGAGGTGGCGAAGTTCAGCACACGCAATTCCGCTACAAATCAGGAGAATTTCCGTGGTCTGATTATTTCTCTCGCTCACGACATACGCGTGATCATCATAATGATTGTGCGCTGTCTGGTGCTTATGCGCAGCATCAATCTGCATCCTGACGACACGTGGGTGCGCAATGTGGCTTTCGAGGCAAACTGCCTCTACGCGCAGCTCGCTCACCGTCTCGGTCTCTACAAGATAAAGGGTGAACTCGAAGACCTGTCGCTCAAGTACACCAACCGGGAGATTTACACCCAGATTGCCCACAAGCTCAATGCCACAAAGCGTTCACGCGACGCGTATATCAAGGCGTTTATCGACCCGGTGAAGCGGGAGCTTGAGAAGGCCGGTCTCAAATTCGAGATCAAAGGTCGCACAAAGTCCATTTCTTCGATATGGAACAAGATGCGCAAGCAGAAGGTGGATCTCCCCGGCATCTACGACCTCTTCGCCATCCGCGTGATACTCGACTCCGAACCCGCGCGCGAGAAGAGTGAGTGCTGGCTGGCATATTCTATTCTTGCCGATATGTACACCGCGAATCCTGCCCGTATGCGCGACTGGATCTCGATACCTAAGAGCAACGGTTACGAGTCGCTTCATGCCACGGTGATGGGACCGGAGAACAAATGGGTGGAGGTGCAGTTCCGCACGCGCCGCATGGACCTCGTGGCGGAGAAGGGTCTTGCCGCGCATTGGCGTTACAAGGGTGGTAAGGCCGACGGTACCGACCAGTGGATGAACAATATACGCGACATTCTCGAAAGTGCCGATGCAGGTCCGATGCAGCTCATGAAGAACATCCATATGGATCCGTTCGGCAAGGAGGTGTTCGCGTTCACTCCCAAAGGGGACCTGTTCCGCCTGTCGGGCGGAGCGACGGTGCTCGACTTCGCGTTCCATATCCATTCGAACGTCGGCGCGAAATGTACCGGCGCGAAAGTCAACGGTCAGCATAAGAAACTGAATTACAAGATACAGAACGGCGATACTGTGGAGATTCTGACAGCCGCGAACCAGACCCCGCGCCAGGAGTGGCTCAATATCGTCACCTCTTCGAAGGCCCGCAACAAGATCAAGCAGTGTCTCAACGAGGAGAAGCAGCGTCTTGCCGACATAGGCAAGGAGGCTCTGATGCGCCGTGCGAAGAACCGCAAGGTTGAGCTTGACGAGGCACACGTCATGCGCCTTATCAAGAAGATGGGCTATAAGTTCGCTCTTGAGTTCTATGCCGACATGGGAGCCGACAAGGTTGACCCGGGTCGTTTCCTGAACAGTTATATCGAGAGTACGACTCATACGGGCGAGGCCGAGCATGTGTCGGCCGAGGAGTTCGAGATACGCCGCGACGATGATGAGAAGAAGTCGCAGAACGATGTCCTTGTCATCGGCGAGAAGTCAATCAATGGCCTGAGCTATCGGTTCGCCCGGTGCTGCAACCCGATTTACGGCGACGACGTGTTCGGCTTCATTTCGAGCGACGGCATGGTGAAGATCCACAAGAACAGCTGTCCGAACGCCGCGCATATCAAGGAGCGTTATCCATACCGTGTGATCCGTGCCGACTGGAGCGGAAAGTCGGGTTCGATGCTTCCGGCCACATTGCGCGTTGTGGGCAACGATGACATCGGTATCGTGACTAACATCACCTCCATCATATCGCATGAGCAGGGGGCGGCGTTGCGCAACATATCGATTGACTCGCACGACGGCATGTTCCAGGGCTATCTCGTAATCGGTGTTTCTGACAACCGTCAGCTCACCACGCTTGTTAAGAAGATAAAGACTGTAAAAGGGGTCAAGGATGTAGTTCGTGTCTGACCGCAACGGTAAGGCACGTGCCGCATCTGCCTCGTAAAAATCAAGGCTATGAAAAAAGGAAAATTAATTATCGCGGCTGCGGCTGTGGCAATATCGCCGTTGTTGGGTGCCTGCGTGGGCCGCACCAATGATGGCGAGAAGGTGCGTGCCGACTATGACCGTTCGTTGTCGGACTCAATCGCGGTTGTCGAGCAGGAGATTGACTCCTGCAACACGCAGATCGGCCTGTTGCGCGATCAGGTAAACGGCTGGGTGCGCGATTTCACCACTGTCTCAAATCCGCGCGAGGCGGGGTCGTACATGATTCTCACGTCGTTCAAGGACCGTTATCCGCTCTCATCGACAGGACTCGTGGCGCGTATCAACGACAATAATCAGTTCGAGCTTGTGGCGGCCCTCTCGGGCAAGGCTTTCGACCGCATAGAGGTGCAGGGTCCCACGGCGACGGCCACTTCTGACGTGGTGCCCAACGACCAGGCTCTCAATTACCGTACCGCCGCGCTCACCACTGTGATGTTCACCGGCAATGCGGCAGACTCTATCGGTGCCCTTGTAGCCGACAATCAGCTGAATCCGATTACGGTAACATTTATGGGCAACAGCCCTGTGCAGTCGTGGAAACTGCCCGAGGCTAATGCCAAGATGATTTCCTACACCTATATGCTCTATAAAAGCAACAAGGAACTCAACCGTCTTGAACGGCGAGTTCCAATGCTGCATGAGAAGATCAATCTTCTCCGTATTCATAAAGACCGTACGGCTCCGGCTGCTGACTCTGCGAAATGAGTCGGCAGCCGGTGTCAGCCGGTTATGCTTCAACCATCTCAGCCTCCACGAGGAGTTTCTTGCGCAGGTTGACGAGCATGTCCTGGGTCATGGCGTCGAGGTCGAACTCCGGCTTCCAGTCCCATTCGTTGCGTGCGCATGAGTCGTCGAGAGAGTCGGGCCATGAATCGGCGATTTTCTGACGGAGCGGGTCAAGCTCATACTCCATTTCGAATCCGGGAACATATTCCCGGATTTTGTTGTATATGATCTCCGGGTCGAAGCTCATCGAGGCGATGTTGAACGAGTTGCGGTGTACGAGACGTGTCGGGTCGGCCTCCATGATCTCGATGGCGGCGCGGAGTGCGTCGGGCATGTACATCATGTCCATGAATGTGCCGGGCTTGAGGGGGCATTTGAATTTCTCACCCTTCACGGCGGAGTAGTAGATGTCTACTGCATAGTCGGTGGTGCCGCCGCCGGGAGGTGTCGTGTAGGAGATGAGTCCGGGGAAGCGCACCGAGCGGGTGTCAACGCCGAAGCGGCGCGCGTAGTAGTCGCTAAGAAGTTCGCCGCTCACCTTGGTCACACCATATATTGTGGCCGGACGCTGTATTGTGTCCTGCGGAGTCTTGACATGCGGGGTTGTCGGGCCGAAAGAACCGATGGAGCTGGGGGTGAAGACCGCGCAGCCATGTTCGCGGGCCACTTCGAGCGTGTTGAAAAGGCCGCCGACACCGATGTGCCATGCCAACTGGGGCTTTGCCTCGGCCACAGCCGAGAGAAGAGCCGCGAGGTTGTAGATTGTGTCGATGTTGTATTTCTTCACCACGTCGGCGATCTGCTGCGGGTTGGTGATGTCGACCACCTCGGCCGGACCGCTCTCAAGCAGGATGCCTTTCGGGGGTGCGGCGGGAATGTATCCGCAAACCACGTTCTCGTTGCCGTAGATGCCGCGCAACTTCATAATCAGCTCGGAACCGATCTGGCCGGTGCCACCGATAACAAGTATATTCTTCATTGTCAGGTATAAATTTAAGGGCGATGCTCCGCGTTTCAGCCTTTCGCGGGCCGTCGGCGGGGAACCGTTTCATGTTTACGCTGCAAAAATAAAAAAAATTAGTGAAAAATTTACAAAAAATAGCGACTCTTTTATTAACTTTGTGAAAACAAATGTGGCCTGCGGTTGATTGCCCCTCTGTTTGCGGTGTGATTCCGGGGTCCGAAAACACTAATATCATGTACCAGAATTTCAAAACACATCTTGAGAAGGAGCTTCAGGACATCAAGGATGCCGGTCTCTACAAGAACGAACGCATCATCACAACACCCCAGAGCAGCGACATCAAGGTCGCCGGCACAGAGGGTGAGGTTCTCAATTTCTGCGCGAATAACTATCTCGGTCTGGCCGACAATTCCCGTCTGGTCGAGGCTGCGAAGGCTGCCATGGACAACCGTGGCTACGGTATGTCGTCGGTTCGCTTTATCTGCGGTACCCAGGACCTGCACAAGGAGCTTGAGAAATCGATCAGCGACTATTTCAAGACTGAGGATACAATACTCTATGCCGCTTGCTTCGATGCCAACGGCGGCCTGTTCGAGCCTCTTTTCACCGAGGAGGATGCGATTATCAGCGACTCGCTCAACCATGCCTCGATCATCGACGGCGTGCGTCTTTGCAAGGCTAAGCGCTTCCGTTACAAGAATGCCGACATGGCAGATCTGGAGCGTTGCCTGCAGGAGGCAAAGGACTGCCGTTTCCGCATAATCGCTACCGACGGTGTGTTCTCGATGGACGGCAACGTTGCTCCGATGGACAAGATCTGTGAACTGGCAGAGAAATATGACGCTCTTGTCATGGTAGACGAGAGCCACTCCGCAGGTGTTGTCGGCAAGACCGGCCACGGTGTGGCGGAGCAGTACGACTGCTACGGCAAGATTGACATCTTCACCGGCACGCTCGGCAAGTCGTTCGGCGGTGCGATGGGTGGTTTCACCACAGGCCGCAAGGAGATAATCGACATGCTCCGTCAGCGTTCGCGTCCTTACCTGTTCTCCAACTCGGTAGCCCCCTCAATTGTGGGTGCCAGCATCGAGATGTTCCGCATGTTGGGCGAGAGTGACGACCTCCACACCAAGCTGATGGACAATGTGGAATACTTCCGCACCCGTATGCTTGAGGCCGGATTCGACATCAAGCCGACACAGAGTGCCATCTGCGCCGTGATGCTCTACGACGCAAAGCTCTCGCAGGACTTCGCCGCAGAGATGCAGAAAGAGGGCATCTACGTTACAGGTTTCTACTACCCGGTAGTACCGAAAGACCAGGCCCGCATCCGCGTACAGCTTTCAGCGGCCCACACCCGCGAGCAGCTCGACAAGGCAATCGCCGCCTTCATCGCCGTCGGCAAACGCCTCAACGTCCTGAAGTAACCACCCGTCCCTACAATACCCCCATAAAAATGGCGCACGAACGTGCGCCATTTTTTTATGTCCGGACTTCCCCGTGCCACATCCCCCCATCACCCACCAAATAAATTCCGGTTTATCTGTATTGACACTGTAGGGACATCGCTTTGCGATGTTTGGGTTGCACACGCGTAATTTACTGAAAAACATGATTGTTTCCATTCTACATGCCAAAGGCATGTCCCTACAATTGACGCGGGTTCAATATCGATAAACCGGGATTTTTATTGATTGAAAGGCATCGCGGATCCGGCTCTAACGCTTCGCGTTAAACCGGAATTCTAAAACCTAAAACCTAAATTTAGTATTTGAAAAAAATATTTGGTAATTTGGAAAAAACTTATTAGTTTTGCAACGCATCTTGGCTACGGAGCCTCCGAGTGGGCGAAGTGGCGGGTGCGGACATAATTTATAAGCGTTTATCGACGCTTGTTCTTGACGGATCGAAATCTGGCAGTTTCATAATCTGAGTCAAGGATGAGTCAACGGTAGGCGTCTTTCGGGTATGATACCTTCGTGTGAGTGTGTAGAGACTACATGCTCATGCTCGCACTATCATACGGCGTGAGGCTCCGCGTTGCTCGTTCTACTCAGATGGGCACATGCCAGAGCCTCGATTCGTGGGACGAGTAACAGATACAGACTCTCACGCTTTTTTTTGTATCCTTAACTGCCGATGAGAAGGGTCCTGAGGCAGATTGTAACCGATCATGAATAATGTGTTTTTCAAACCACGTGTCGGCAGTGAATACGACAGCGGTGGAATGTTCGGCAAAAAGATTTTGGTAGTGGGCGAGAGCCACTACTGTGGTAATGAGGTTTGTGGCGAATGTGGCAACCCTGAAAACGCCGGGGAATGTGCTGACTTTACCACCGACACAGTCAATTCCTATCTTGCCGGAAACGATACGTGCGGTCGATGGACATCGACATTCCGCAAGTTCGAGCGTTCTATGGTGGGACATGAGACATCACCCGGTGAATCTGCAAGGATATGGGATTCCATTGCGTTCTACAATTATCTCCAGAGAGCGATGGATGCACCCCGACAGGTTTGCAGTGCTGAAGAGTTTGCAGATGCTGAACAGGCATTTTGGGAAGTGATGGAAGCGCTCCAGCCCGACGTGATGATTGCGTGGGGAGTCACGCGCATGTATGACAATATGCCCGGAGGAGACGCTTGGCAGCGGGCTGAGGACATTGTAGTTGACGGTTACCATGTGCGTAACGGATGGTACACCCTCAGGAGCGGAAAGAGAGTGCGTGCGATATGGGTATACCATCCCTCGTCTGGTTACTCATGGTCATGGTGGAACAAAGTAATCGAGAAAGTGCTATGAAGAATCTGAAACAACTGATGCTCGTCATCATATCCCTCATCTCCTTCTCGTTACATGTCTCCGCTGACGTGTACACAGGCGAATTTGGTACAAAATACGAATACCGTATCATTAACGGCAACGAGGTTGAGATAACGAAGGCTTATGACTTACTAAGAGTAGCATGGCTTCCAGATTCTATTTCCGGATTGCCTGTGACATCAATAGGAAACTCAGTTTTTGCGAATTCGCAATTGGAGATTGTCACATTGCCTCTTGGTTTGAAGTCAATAGGAGATTTTGCTTTTGCTCATACCAGTTTAGAATCTGTCAAATTACCGGATTCTTTGGTTTCAATAGGTGAATCAGCTTTTGAAAGCTCAAGATTGACATCAATTGAATTTCCACAGTCATTGGAGTCAATAGGTGCTTCAGCGTTCAAGAATACAGCGTTGACTGCGGTTGAGTGGCCCGATAAGCTGACAGAGATTCCTGCAAATTGCTTCGAGAAGTGTCGATATTTGACTTCAGTGAAAATACCGGCAACAGTCATCTCAATAGGTGCGTATGCGTTTTATGATGAACTATTTGGGAATGGCGGACCGTTAACATCGATTGACTTGTCTTCTTCTTTAATTTCGATAGGAGAATATGCGTTTACAGGTCAGAGTTTTACTTCAGTTGATTTTCCTGCCTCTTTGGTCTCTATAGGTGAATACGCTTTTGCGCACGTTCCTTTGACTTCTGTTGAATTACCCCCACAATTGACAGAGATTCCAGAGGGTTGTTTTAGTCGATGTTATCACCTTACTTCCGCAAAAATACCCGAGTCGGTTAAAACAATAGGAGACTTTGCTTTTGAAGCCTGTAGAAGCTTGGTGTCAGTAAATTTTCCAGAAGCACTTACTTTAATTGGTGAGAATGCTTTCGATGAAACAAGTTTAACTTCTGTGTCTTTTGGAAAAAATCTTGTTACCATAGGTCATGCTGCGTTTCGCGTAGGAAATCTTCAATCAGTTGAGATTCCTAATTCAGTCATATATATTGGTGCTGGTGCGTTTTATGCGCATCCACTTAAATCAGTGATTATAGGAAGTTCTGTCAAAGGAATGGGAGAGTATGCTTTTGGCGAGTGTTACAAATTGACATCTGTTACTGTGTTGGCGGAAGATCCACCGTTGATTCATAGGAATACGTTCTCGGATAGAACTTATCTCACCGGCACTCTGACTGTGCTGGAAGATAGCGAGTCAGCCTATAAGGCTGACGATATATGGAAACTATTTACAAATGTAGACGTTACGACAGGTATTGAGGATATTCCCGTAGATATGGGTTCAGATGAAGGCCGCACTCCAATCGGTAGCTTCGGTCTTGATGGCCGTCCGGTCTATGACAGTTACCATGGAATCGTAATCACCCGCTATTCTGACGGCACCGTCTCCAAGCACTTTTGCTTCTGAATTTATTTATTAGACTAAACCGAGAGAGTGTTGCTGATTATGCAGCACTCTCCGGAATCTTAATATCATATCGATTGTTGTCGGGTATCGTGGGTACTAAGTGACAGCATTAACATTAATATAAACTGACAAAATTTTTAATATGAATATATTCCAAGCGACGTCCGTCAATAAAATACGGGCGACAGAGTCTCTTGAATATCGGAAGTATCCGTTGCTGTTTTTTGCAATGTTTCTGTCGGTCATTGTCAGCTTTGCTAACGACAATGTTTACGTTGACAAAACCGGAGTGAAGTACGCATATGAAGTTATGGATAATGACGAGATAAAGATAACCCGAATCGTACCTGTTGAATATTCCACCGCTGATATTGTTATACCGGATTCGATATCGGGATATTCAGTGACAGAGATTGGAAATAACCCCTTCGTATATAGTTTTAACTACGAGTTTTGTTCCATAACGCTCCCAAACACTGTAAAGGTAATTGGTGATTATGCGTTTAGAAACCTGCCGATAACTTCAATTGAGTTAGGGTCTTCGCTCGAACGCATGGGAGTCAATGCTTTTGGTGGATCTTCACTTATTTCAGTAGAGTTGCCAAACTCTTTGACCTCAATAGAAAAGTATGCTTTCTATAACTGTAAGAAACTTAAAAATGTAACAATACCGGAATCTGTCACATCAATCCGAGAGTCAGCCTTTATGGGATGTTCGGAACTCGAATCAGTTTCAATACCCAGTTCATGCACATCAATAGAAACAAATGCTTTCTCTGGATGCGGTCTTAGATCTGTAATAATACCCGGGGACATTGATGAGATTGAATTCGGGACATTCGGTGGATGTACAGAACTTTCTTCTGTGACATTTTTAGGTTCTGTCTCTAAAATCGGCGAGTTTGCATTCGCTGATTGTAAAAGTTTATCACACATTGAATTGCCTGAGTCTGTCACTTACATTGATGGTTGGGCATTTCGAAATACAGGTCTCACTTCAATAGGTTTGGGAAGTTCTCTTAAGTATATACTCGGCAATGTGTTTGAGGGAACAAAACTGACGACTTTTGTCGTACCTGAAAATGTCCAATTTATAGGATCTGCATGTTTCAAAAATTGTAAGAATCTCACTTCGATTACAATACCGGGAACTGTCACTACGATTTGGGATTCAACGTTTGCTGGCTGTGACAATCTTTCAAAAGTAAATTGGAATAAAACAGATACTTCAAGAATATATAGTAGGGCTTTTGCCGGAACAAAACTGACTTCGTTTGATTTAGAGCGTGTTAAACAAGTTGGTTCGGAGTGTTTTATCGACACTCCTTTGGAATCGGTTGAATGGTCAAGTCGGATGGAGGGTATCGGAGACCGGGCATTCTTCGGTACACATATAAAAAACGTTGAACTTGGTAATGCCAAAAGTCTGGGTGAGGAGGCATTCGGCAGTTGCAATGAGTTGGAGGCAGTTTCTATATCGACAGTTGTACCACCGTCGTTACATATGAGTACATTCCCGGAAGAGGTTTATAAAAATGTCACATTGGTTGTGCCTGACCACAGTCTATACAATTATCGTGCTTCTGCCGTATGGGAGTGTTTTGATAAGATTATAAATACCTCTGGGCTGGAAGATGTCGAGGAAGATAGATATGAGTTTGGAAAACCCAAAGATACAGGAGGTGGAGTGGAGATAACGAAAGTCCACTCATTGCCGCATTCCGGAGAACTTGTGATTCCGGAATCGCTTTCGGGAAAGACGGTTGTGAAAATAGGAGACAATGTTTTTAAAGGCTTGACGGATTTAGTCTCGGTTGTTCTTCCCAATACTGTCAGGGTAATCGGAGAGTCTGCTTTTAAAAATTCCGGCCTGGAGTCAATACAGTTTGGATTATGGCTCTCCCAGATAAAAAAAGAGGCTTTCGCTGGATGTGCTGCCTTGACCTCTGTAAAGTTGCCGGACAATTTGAAATATATCCATGAATCCGCATTTAAAAATGCAGGTCTGACATCAATAGATTTTGGCACATCGGTTGAGCAAATTTACCAGACAGCGTTTCAAGGAACAAAACTGACATCAATCATTCTCCCCAACTCCTTGACTTATCTTGGTTCTGGAGCTTTTGCAGATACTGAACTGAATTCGATTGTGTTATCTGACGGTCTGTTGGAAATAAAAAGTTCATGTTTTGCACGGTGCAAGAAACTTACATCTCTGGTAATACCGAATTCTGTAAAATGGATTGGGACTAAGGCGTTTTCTGGAACTGGCTTGTCAACACTCTCATTGGGTAATTCTCTTCTTGAGATAGGCGATTCTGCTTTTGAGGAAGCGGAACTCACGTCTGTGATAATTCCAGAGTCAGTGACAGATATCGGTGATGAAGTTTTTCTTGATAATCCTCTGAAGTCTGTGGTAATTGGAAGTTCTGTTGTCAATATTGGTCAGTATGCTTTTAATAGTAATGGTTTTGAGTTGACATCAGTCACAGTATTGGCTGAGACACCGCCCTCGGTCTATCGTTATTCCTTCCCTGAGGCAACATACTTCATTGGAACGCTGTCTGTGCCCGAAGGATGCGAATCTATTTACAAGTCGGCAGATGTCTGGAAATTATTCAGTAATGTTGACGTTACGACAGGTATTAGGGATATTCCTGTAGATATGGGTTCAGATGAAGGCCGCACTCCAATCGGTAGCTTTGGTCTTGATGGCCGTCCGGTCGATGACAGTTACCGTGGAATCGTAATCACCCGCTATTCTGACGGCACAACAACCAAGGGCCTTCGTCGTTGACAACAACATAGTCACGGTGCACCGCGCTTGTCGCTGAACACTTTGATTGTCGCAGCTGCATAACCGGACAGACCGCTAATTTATAATATCACATGCGCCGCGCCGCAAAGCTCCTGCTTGCGGCGCGGTTTTATTAAGATTTCATAATGCTGGAGAATATCGATTCTTGTCAGGCAATGTTGATAATATTCCCTTGCCACACCGTGAAGCCGAGTTTGTTAAGTGAGGGTATTTTATACTCACAAGGGTTCGGAATAATTTTGTAAGGTCGGCTAAATCCTGCTGCAATTCCACGAGGAGATGGCTTTATATCGTCACATCCCCGGGCAGAGACGATACATTTCTTTGTCGTGCATCCATATATATATTCTTTTATCTCCGGGATTTTCATCAAGAAATTAAGTGTGCCTATAAATTGACTCTTTGCGTCGTGTCCCTTACTTTTGATATTCCCGACAGAAAGCTCATGTATAATGAAATAATCATTATTATCCGATACACAGACTATATAATCTGCACGTTTTAAATCTTTAGACCAATCCTCATTCGGACTCTTCCTGAATTGATTGATAAATTCATCATACTTTATGAACAGGAGATTATATGGAGCCGAGGATGTACCGTTGATATATGTGGCAGCTCGGTCAGCCGAGTTTCTATCGCATACGATAGAGCCATCAGACTTGCAGTCGTGAATATCAAATATATGTTGTGATATTACTTCATAATCAACTACAACGTCATCGGGGAACGCGCCTAATTTCCCTTCTTTGCGTTTAACTACCGCAGGAGCAACATTGTCTTTCAATATTTTAATGAGCCGCATATCCGTCTGTTTATCGTGAAAACTTATCGTATTCATCATAAATGCCCGATATGGGATCAGACAATCTTGTAGCATCGATAACAGGCATACCGTTGTCATCTTTTACTTTTAGATCAATCAGAGTTCCTTCCTCGATCAGATAAACACCGACCATATCCGGATTAATGGAGGTCTCTTTGTCCTTGCCTATATAACGGGCTATCAGGAGGTTCAAATAGTTGACAATGTATGGGCTGTGAGTTGCCAACATTAGAGTCATGTCATACTGATGCATGTTTGAGAAGCATCGGTTTACCAGAAAGTCAACCAATTCAAGTTGGTTGTCCGGGTATAGGCTAAGTTCAGGTTCTTCTATAAATATATTTACACGGCGGTTGGGGAACTCCCCGACGTTCATGCCGGCGCGGAAATTCTTCAAGTTGTCATTGTCGGCAAAGTAACTGAACAAGGCTCTGTTGAGTGAATCTTCGAGATTATACCGTGTGGCATAATAGTCCACTATCAGTCCTACGGATGTTGCAGTCTGAATTCCGGATGACGCATCAGATAATTTTATGGAATAGTCACCATTTGCTCCGTTTCCGGAAATTCTGAAATCATTAATGCCATTTTTCTGTTTCTGCACACTGAATTTGACACCTAAAAAGTCAAGGCTCAGTTCAGAGATATACTTATAGGCTGTACGGAAATTTTCGAGCGTATCTTGCAGATAGTAGTTATCTTTATGGCGGTCCACAGAACTGCCCAGAAGATCAGGGATTATAGAACGTTTGTCACTTATGAACACAACCTTTTCAAGACTTAAGTCTTCACGTGCTACCACGAATTTAGCACTCGTGGCTCCGTTTTTCATAATGATTTCATAGGGGCCGTTTCTATAAATTATTTGAGAAGTGGGGGTGAGGTATTCAAGTAGTCCTGATGTACGGAGCAGAGGTTTGGTTTTAAATCCTATCTTAGTATTTTTGATTTTTGAATGTTTTATAAATGAACGCAAATTCACGCGTTTATACATCCATCTGAACAAGGATAGTACTTTCATAATGGTACTTTTACCACTGCCCGATTTGCCTATAAACACAGTTAAAGGGGATATATTCTTGAGTTCAATCTCAGAAATCGGTCCAAAATCAATTATTTTGAGGTATTCTTCCATATTGTTGAGAGTCCGTAAGTCTGTCTTGTCTTAGTTTGATTATTTCCGTTAGAAACACAAAGTTAAACAATATTGTTTGAATATCCAAGTGATTCTACAGTTCTTATTTTATGGATCTGCAGTAGCCAGTTGTAAAGAGGTGTCTAAAGACCGCTCTTTTTTTAATGTCGAATCACGTTCTGTCCAAGCAAAAGACCTTCCCATTGTCAGTTGGCGAAGTCGATGGAGAGGCCGAGGCGGAACTGGCGCGGGTCTACGGGGTAGTGGGGGAGGGCGAAGTAGTTCTTCGAGAACCAGCCCTGGTTCAGGTGGCTGCACATCAGGAAGAAACGCACTTTGTACAGACGGCACGTCAGGTAGACGTTGGAGTTTATGAAGTTGCCGACTTTCACCGCGTCCGCTCCCTGTGAGTGGAATGTCATCGTGGCCGGCTGGTAATCATAGCCCCGGTAGGCGGAATACCAGTTGCAATCCACACCGATCTGTACCGTCAGTGCGCGGAATGCGTGGAAATAGAGGAACATGTTGCTGTACACGCTAAGCTCCGGCAACGGCATGATGTCGGCGTTCGATGTCTTCTGATAGGTCACGGTGTTGTTCCAGTTCCAGATGCCGAAGCGCAGTTTCTGCTCTATCGCCGCCGAGAATACCTGCACGCTGCCACCATACTGCCGGGGAAGGCTTTCGGAATTGAAATAAACCTGATTCTGCACATTCTCAAACCCTACATGTAGCTGTGTGCGCGTCCAGGGTATGTCGAGTCTCCCTTCGGCCCGGAAACTGCGTATCTTGCCGAAGTTGTTATCCCACACGAAGTGGTTGCTCACATACTTGTTGAGCATGTAGTTCGGTTCAAGGTTGCGGAAGAAGCCGTTTACGCCGATTCGCACCGTATCCTTGCCGAGACGGAAACGGGTCTCCATCTCGCCGCGCACGTCAATCTCGCCGATCGCGTCGCCCAGCAGGCCGAACTTAGCATCGGCAGCATAACGGATTATTGAGCCTTTGGTTTTCTCTATGCGGCCGCCGACCCAGAGGCGGTTGCGCGTGCGCCGCATGTAGTTCTCATAACCTTCCGGGAGAGGAGTGAGACCCTCGGGAGCCTCATCTGTATCTGAAGCGGTGGGGGGTGTCTCGGCCGACTGCTGCACCTCATACCGGTACTTGTCAATCTCATATGTGGCATAGGCCATCAGGCCGAACTTGGCCCACTTCTGGAAACCCTCCACCATCTCCACGCCGACAGAGTTAGAGACCGACCACCAGTAGGCATCGTCGCGTGTGCCGGTGCGGTCGAAATAGGTGTTCTGCCAGAATTTCTCCGCCTCCTGAGCGTTGTCGTTGAGGAAGATGTGGTGATTTGTCTTCCAGTCGAACGAATAGACGAATTTTGTTACCGGCACATATTCCTCACGCTGCACGGTGTCTTCCGGCTGCGTGATGTCGCGCCAGAAGCCGACCTTGTAGGCGTGGCTCATATAAAACTCGGAGCCGATCAGACGGCTGTGCGCATTGTTCAGCCGCACCGGGATACTCTTCGGCTCGATGGTGTTCACACCACCCTGAAGCTCTGCGGGGTTAGTTATGTAAAGGTCATCGGTTATGCCTCCGTTCTCCTTGTTGAGATGGTTGTAATGGTTGTAAAATGCCTGCATCTCGTAGCGCGCTCCTGTATAATAGCCTGAGAAACCGAATCCGAGACCCTTGGCTGCCTGCTGTGCATAGGAACCTTTGGTGTAAGGGTAGTCGACCCATGCGCCGATGCCTATCTTCCGGTTCACGTTGCCCGCGAAGGTCGCGTTGAGATGGTCGGTGCGGTTCTCCGTGCCATATCCCCAGCCGTAGCCCAACTGGGTGAAGGGGATATAGACGTTATAGAACTTCTGTTTGGAGAATGTCGGAATCCAATAGGATAGGGCATTGTCGAAATAGAACGGGGTCTGTGCCGGACGCTGGAAATAGATCATGTTTATTGCCGGACCGGTGAACTGTCCTGTCGAGGCCCATGCGTCGGAAGTGAATGAGGTTACGAACTGACGCTGATAGTTGTAGAGGAGCGTATCGAGCGTAGACTCGATATGGGTGCCGAGCGGATCGGAGAGAGTCCATGCCGAACCCGGGGGATAAGCCTTGGTTGTATCCTTGGGAGCCGAGGGTAGCTTCTGGGCAGCAGAGGGCAATGCCATCATGAACAGCACAACGGCAAGCAGCAGACAGCGCACCGCGGCGCCTCCGCAATCACCCGGTTTGATAACTGACGATATATAATTAAGAAGTCTCTTCAAGATGAAATCCTTTTGCAATTGCATTCCAAATTGCAAATTTACAAAATTTCCGCGACATAACCCCACCTGCAAGACTTTTTATGACTTCTGAAAAGTGTGCTTGTGCCGTACTATAAGCTAAATTACATTTCAAATTTAACAAAATATCAGACAAATTTCTTAGATATTTTACGTTCGTTGAAAAATTACTCTGTCAAATTCCCGATTAAGATACAAGTCAATAGAATGTCGTGTGAGATTTTCAAAAATAGCAGTGATTATTTTGTCGGTTAAAACAATTATTAGTAATTTTGCCATTGGTATTGATATGTTGAAAACATAGCTTGCCTTGAACTTGTCTGAACTGTGCGCTGTTGCGCTGATAGCCATTCATAGATTTTCAATATGTATCCATATCGTCAGGAAGTATGCCCGGTTAATATGGTTGCAAAAGAATGTTCTATAACAATGTAATGCCTCAAACAATAACAATTATGAAAACAAATCTTGGTGTAGCCACTTTATTTCTTATTTCTTCCGGTTTCGTGACTGATGTATCAGCGGAAAGCGTGAAGTTGTCCACTGCTGTACGGAGTGTCGGCGAGCCTCTGCAAGTTGAAAGAATCGCGATATTGAATGATGGATTGTTTCAGGCTGACGAAGAGTCGGCAGCAGATATCGCGTCGCTGCCGACGGAACGTGAGATACATGGAGGTTCCAGCCTGTTGGTGACTTACGAGGGGGAATGGCCTCTCCCGATGAAAGGAGCTTTTGAATATGCCGTGAAAATATGGGAGGAGAACCTGCCGATGACTTTACCGATAAGGATAAATGCGCGTATGGATAATCTCACGGGCAGCAATGAAACACGTCTTTCGGTAACGGAAGTTCATTCAATGCGTCACAAAGATGTTTCCGGAGAGACAGATAATTTCTGCGCCTATCCTATTTCTGCCGTAAAAAGCTCATTGCTTCAAGACTATACGCACAATGCCAATCATATTCTCTTCGGAGATGTGGATGAAGCGTCGGTAATGGCAGCTTATGACATGACAATCACATATAACAGGAGCATGGTTGAAGAATTCTCATTCGATCTTGATGGTGATTGCGGCGATAAGTATGATTTTGTCACGCTTGCGCTGAGGGATATCGCAACAGGATTTGGTATCGGTTGCTCTTTCAAGGCAGATAACGAAAGGGGTACTATCATATTCCCGGACTGCCTTACACCTTTTGAACAGGAAATAGTCAAGGTAATCGGTACTGATCCGTCGCAGGCATATCTCAATGCTACCGGCGGGAATGTGACCGTGGCAGGATTCGAACTCTATGCCCCTAAGGAATTTGAAGAGGGCAAGTCTTTGAGCCTCATGATTCCACGCGAAGGAGACGCTTTGTCAAACTTGTTCAGGTATGATTTCGACAAGGGGACTGTGGTAAGAAATATATATGTCTCCGCTTCAGAAAATGTTTCATATTCATATTGGTCTGACTTCCTCGCCCGGTATGCCGGTTGGCAATATTACAAAGGGAAAGGGCTGGGACAAGACTTTGCCGAAGATTGCCGCACGGTTTCTACAGAAGTGCTTCCATACAAGGGCGCATTCACATTCAATCTGGCGGAATTGGCCTCATTTCCGCCTGAAGAACTGAGTCTGGCTGTCAGGAATGAGCTTGTATTGGGATTTGACAAAGTTAATAATGGCCTGCCTGAGTCCTGGCATTATGACAAGGTTGAATGTGATAATTGCGAACCCTACAGTCCCCGGCAATTCGCTGAATTGCCCAATAACAGTGTGCCATGTTATTCAATCGCCGTACAGCTGAAAGAGGGATCATGGGAAGTGCTGGATATGGATTATATCCGGGTGCCACATTTGACAATTGATATGCAGGAGCTTAAGCTGTCTAAACCTGACTCAGAATATGCAAGGTCGGTATCAGGAGGTCTGAAATACAGGCTTGTGCGAAGAGACGGTAGTAAAAGAATCGGTTATACGTTCAAGGTTAAATACTTCACCCGTTCCTATAAGCCGCAAGTACCGGAGATTGAGTTCTGTGACTTTGCATATAAATATGGCTTGGAGACAGAATTGACAAATGAATATTATATTGATGCCATTATCGGGATAAATAATCTTGAAGGTGTGACAGATGTTTGGGTAGATCATTATGAAGATGAGTTCGATGGAGACTTTGAATATTCATTCAGTTATGTGCCTGAGGAATTCAGAAAGGGATATTTTATTGCAAGTCTTGACCGTGAATTGACCACAAAGCTAATTGTAACGAGCTATAATAAATATGGACAAAAGGACAGCCAGACTCTTGTCATTCCGCCGATGGGCTATCCCGATATGGATGTCACATTCAAAGTCCGATGCAACTCGGTCATGGTTGAGGGTGTTACTTCGCGGCAGATTGAGCAGAAGCGTGTGTCGTATATGCTTGCCACTCCTATGAATACCGGAGTGCCCGTTACGGAGGCCATGCTTGGTGCTGACCGATGCGTTGACACCTCGTCGCTGCCCAAAGGTATATACGTTCTGACGGTCATACGCGACGGAGAAGCTGTCGGAACCACAAAATTTGTCAAGTAGGATATTTTCTGACATAGAAATCAAAAAACGGGAATGCGTCCGATAAGGGCGCATTCCCTTCTTTATTATATTCGCGCACAAAGTGTGTATACAATTGTTGCATCATACCGGTGTTGCATCATACCGGGCATTGCGCCGGCGGCTTTCTGACGCCGTTGTGATGCTGTCTAAAATTTGATTTGCTTCTTTATTGGATTTTTCGTAAATTTGCAGTTCAACTAAGACAAAGACTATATCTTAACACCATGATACTATCCATGACCGGCTTCGGCCGCGGAATTGCCTCATCCTCCTCAAAGAAAATTACTGTTGATATCAAGTCGCTCAATTCCAAACAGCTCGACTTGATGGTCCGGGTACCCTCTTTTTTCAAGGAGGTCGAGCTGGATGCCCGCAATATTGTCGCCGCTCGTCTGGAACGTGGCAAGGCGGAACTCAACGCCATCTGCGAATATACCGGCGCGGATTCCGCCATGCGTATCAACACTGAAGTGCTCGGCGCATACAAGGCCCAGATTGAGAATATGGCCAAGGAACTTGGCCTTCCTGAACCCGCCGACTGGTATTCGACCCTGCTCCGTCTGCCCGATGCCCTACGCTCGGACAACTCCGAACTCGACAAGGAAGATGTCGTAGCTTTTCTTGAAGCTGTCGGAAAAGCAGCCGACGCGCTGGTGGAGTTCCGCGTGGCAGAAGGCCGAAAGCTCTATGATTTCTTTGTCAAGAAAATAGCCAATATCTCTGCTCTTCTCGAAGAGGTGGAACCCTTCGAGGTGGAGCGTGTGCCTAAAGTCAAGGCGCGTCTCGAAGAACAGCTCGAACGTCTCTCTTCGATTGAATATGACCGTGGCCGTCTGGAGCAGGAGCTTATCTTCTATATCGAGAAACTCGATGTGACCGAAGAGAAAACCCGCCTCCGCTCGCATCTGAACTACTTCATCGAGACAATGGGTGCCCCCGAAGGTGACATGCCTGCTCAGGGCCAGGGCAAGAAACTCGGTTTCATCGCCCAGGAGATGGGCCGCGAGATCAACACGCTCGGCTCAAAGTCGAACAACGCCGGCATGCAGAAGATCGTGGTGAGGATGAAAGATGAACTCGAACAGATAAAGGAGCAGGTGCTCAACGTTCTGTAAACCGCAAAACGCAAAACGACGAAGGGAAACTTATGGAAAAAGGTAAGATAATCATTCTCTCCGCCCCGTCGGGCACCGGCAAGTCAACCATAATCGGCCGGCTCATGCAGTGCGCCGACCTCAATCTCGGATTCTCGATATCGGCCACAAGCCGCAGCCCGCGTGGAGCGGAACAGCATGGCCGCGAATACTATTTCCTCTCGGCCGAGGAATTCGACACCAAGATTGCCGGTGGCGAATTTGTGGAGTGGGAGGAGGTCTATGCCGGTACAAAATATGGCACGCTCCGCCAGGAGGTGGAACGGGTGACCGGTGGCGGACGCAACCTCATAATGGACATCGACGTGAAGGGTGCGCTCAACGTCAAGAAACAGTTTGGCGCCGAGGCGCTTTCTCTCTTCATACTGCCCCCCGACCTCAAGGTGCTCGAAGCCCGTCTGCGCGGACGCAACACCGACTCGGAGGAGTCACTCCGCAAGCGTATCGAAAAAGCTGAATATGAAATCAGTTTTGCCGACAACTTTGACCGCAAGATTGTGAACGACGACCTCGACCATGCCGTGGCCGAGACCGAACAGGCCATACGTGAATTTATAGCCGGATAAGCCAAGGCAAACGGCAAAACGATAAAAACTGAACTGAAAACAGATGATACGCACGGCAATATTCTGCGGCAGCTTCGATCCGGTTCATACCGGGCACGCAATCCTGGCCAACCATGTGGCGCAGTCAGGACTTGTCGATGAACTGTGGCTGATGCCGAGCCGTGTCAATCCGCTCAAGACATCGGCGCCCCCTGTGGCCGACAGTCACCGCCTGGAGATGTGCAGCCTGGTGGCCGGTAAATGCAGCGGTGTAGTGGCCAGCGACTTTGAGCAGGGACTGCCGGTTCCGTCATACACCTACCGCACTCTCAGCTGCCTGAAGGAGGCGTATCCCGACCGCAAGTTTATATTGCTGATAGGTTCGGACAACTGGCTCTGCTTCTCGCAATGGCGCGACCACGACAGGATTATCTCCGAGTTCGGGCTGCTGATTTATCCGCGTCCCGGATATGAGATAGATTCCGTGACATTGCCGCCTACGGTCACACTTCTGGAGGATGTGCCTCAGACACTCGTTTCATCGACATTCATACGCAACGGTCTTGCCGCTGGGCGCAACATGAACTTTTTGCTCCCCTCCGGCGTACTTGACTACATAAAAAAAGAACGACTCTATGAATAATGCAGAACTGCGCTCGGCGCTTCTCTCGATTACCGCGCTTTCGTCCGACTATTGCGCCATGCTCGAAAACGCCCGCGAGATGGAGAAGGATGAATTCGTGGCCGGCGTGCTCGGACTTCTTCCGAGAATCTATTTTGAATTCTCCGACCTGTCGGCCGACGAACACATGTCTGAGCCGGGTTACGGCTACTTCCAGTCGTATGTCGATGAGGATTTCTACGAGAGCGTGCGACGCAACGTGGAGATGGTTCTCGGTCCCGACGACGTGTTTCTCGAAACCTTCGAGGAAGACATGAAATACAGCGACACGCCGATTGCCGCGAGCATATCGGAATGTCTGGCCGACATCTTCCAGCCGCTCTATAACTTCATCTGCGTTGTCAAGGAGAGCGAGGGAGAGCAGTCGCTTGAGGCATATGCCGAATGCCGCGAGAATTTCGTGGCCTACTGGTCGCAGACTCTATGCAACGTGATGCGTGCGTTGAATCACCTGCGCTTCAACCCGACAACCGAATAACAATAACCGGGCCTCTGCGAAAGCCGGGGCCGACCTAAGAGTCCGTCTCATAAAAAATTTACCCATAGGGGCGGCTTGTTTTTGAACTGATTCGGTTCAAGGCCGCAGGGAGCAGCCTGATGGCTGTGACCGGAGGGGTTGGAGCGAAGCAGTCAAAAAGAAGCCGGACGGAGTAAATTTTAACGGATTCTCATGCTTAAAGTTAAATTGAAAAGTGTTTGAAATAAATTTCTAACATGTCCGTTTTGATAAAAATTACCAAAGACCCGCTGGCTTAAGCCATCTCAGGCACTTGACTTCCAGTCACAACCGAAAGGTTGCTCCTTTCAGCCAAGCACCTGATATGACTCAATCCAGCGACCCCTATGGGCAAATTTTTTATGAGACGGACTCTAAAACGAATACACATGACACGAATTGAAGAACCGCTCGAAAACCCGATGGTGGAACGCCTGTTCCGTTACCTGAATACATCCACATGCAATTTCCTTGCCGTCGATACAGTGCGCGACGTGCTCGACAACAACGGATTCCGAGAGCTCCGCGAGGAGGATTACTGGGACATCAAACCGGGTGACCGCTGCTATGTCACCAAGAACGGCAGCGCGATTTTCGCCTTTGTGGCCGGCATGAAGCCTGTGTCGGAAACTGGTGTGCGCGTCATATCGGCACATACCGACAGCCCCTGCTTCAAGATCAAGCCCAACTGCGAGATCTACGGCGACGGGGGAGTGGTGTCGCTCAACGTGGAGAAATATGGTGGTGGAATACTCTACACATGGTTTGACCGCCCACTTTCTATCTCCGGTCGTGTCATGCTCGCCGGAACTGACCCGATGCACCCGGTCGAGTTCCACATAGACCTCGCCGAGCCTATCGCGACAATACCGCATCTGGCCATCCATTTCAACCGCGCGGTCAACGAGGGCAACCCGCTTTCCGTACAGAAGGACATGAAGCCGGTGGTGGGTTACTATTCTCCCGAGGAGATTGAGGAGTTCCGCGCCAAGGGTGGTGTGATACGCAGCATCATAGCCGATGAGCTCCGCGACATGTACGACGGGCTCCCCGAGGATTTCGACGGCAACGACATAATCGACTATGAACTCTGCCTCTATCCGCTTGAGGAGGCCGAACTTGTCGGTGCGAATCTCGAATACTTCCAGTCGGCACGCATCGACGACCTCTCTATGGCATTCGCCGGTCTTGAGGCTCTCGTGGCCGAATGCGACTCCGATTGCGAGGCCACCCGGATACTCGCCCTCTTCGACAACGAGGAGACCGGCTCCGGTACAAAGCAGGGTGCGGCTTCGCCCGTGCTCCGTCATCTTGTGGAGCGTCTGGCCCTCGCACAGACACAGAACCCGCAGGCTGCCTATATGGCACTCGCACGGTCGTTCATGATCTCGGCCGACGACGCCCATGGATGGCATCCCAACTACAACGAGAAATATGACCCGACCAACCACCCTGTGCTCGGCGGCGGTCCCGTGGTCAAGATCAATGCCAACTGCAAATACATGACCGACGCCAAGGGAGCGGCAGTGTTCCACACTCTCTGCGAGGAGGCCGGAGTGCAGATGCAGTACTTTGTGAACCATGCCGACGTGGCCGGAGGCAGTACCCTCGGAAACATCTCCTCGTCACAGCTTGACATAGAGGGAGTTGACGTAGGCTGCGCTATCTGGGCGATGCACTCCGCACGCGAGACCGCCGCAGTTTCAGACCACCTCGACATGATAAAAGTTTTTCGTCAATTCTTGAAATAAACTAAATTTTTGTTAATTTTGCATTTCGTTTGCAAAACTCACGGAATATCCGCCCCGGAATTCTGTTATAAAACAGAGAAAAATATAAAAAATCATATCTAACAAATGAAAATAGATTATGCCAAGACCAACGACGTGCTCGGTGAGATCACAATGGTCGTTGAGGAAAGCGATTACGCGGACAGAGTAAAGAAACAGCTCAAGGAAATCGGCAAGAAACATGCCGAGCCCGGCTTCCGTCCCGGTCACGTGCCCGCAGGCCTGATTGCCAAGAAATATGGCAAGGCAGTGAAGTATGACGAGATCAACAAGCTCGTCGGCGAGGCTATATTCGACTATATCAAGGAAAATGACATCAACGTTCTCGGCAATCCCGTGCCCGACAAGGCCAACGCCATCAACGAGGACGCAACCGAGTTCACTCTCAAGTTCAAGGTTGGTGTAGCTCCCGAGTTCGAGGTGAAGATTGACAAGGACCTCCACATACCCTACTACAAGATTAACGTTACCGACGAGATGGTAGGCCGTCAGGATGAGGCTCTCCGCCGCCGCTTCGGCAAGCAGGAGCCGGGCGAGGAGGTTGATGCCACAGCCCTCGTGAAGGGTGTCATCACCGAGCTCAACGCCGACGGTACTGTAAAGGAAGATGGCATCGTTGTGGAGAACGGCATCGTCGCTCCCCAGTACTTCAAGTCTGACGACCAGCGTCAGCTCTTCCTCGGCAAGCATGTGGGTGATTCAATCGTGTTCAACCCCGCTGCAACTTGCGAGAGCAACCCCACAGAGCTTTCATCGATGCTCAACGTGTCGAAAGAGGAGGCTGAGAAACATCAGGGCGATTTCCGTTTCGATGTAAAGGAAATCATCGTGCTCAAGCCCGCTGAGCTCAACGAGGAGTTCTTCAAGGAGGCATTCGGCGACACTGTAAAGGATGAGGCCGGCTACCGCGAGGCTGTTAAGAAGATGATCGAGTCTTCACTCACAGGCGACCAGAACTACCGCTTCACCATCGATGCGGAGAAGGCTATCCGCAACGAGGTTGGCGAGATCGCTCTCCCCGACGAGGTGCTGAAGGAGTTCCTCATCGCACAGAACGAGGCTCTCAACGCCGACAACATCGACGCCGAGTATGGTCAGATCCGCGAGCAGCTCGTATGGGATCTTGAGAAAGACAAGATGATGCGCTCTCTCGACATCAAGGTTGAGGATGAGGACCTTCTCAACACATCACGTCTCATGGCCCGCAACCAGTTCGCCCAGTACGGCATGACCAACGTGCCCGAGGATGCTGTGGAGCACTACGCCAACGAGATTCTCAAGGATGAGAAGGCACGCAACACCATCTACCGTCAGACAAGCGACATGAAGCTCTTCAACGCTATCCGCGAGGCTGTGTCGCTCGACGAGAAAGAGGTTTCGGTCGACGAGTTCAACGAACTCTTCCGTGCCGAGGCTGAGGCTGCCAACGCCTGATAAACGCCCTGTTTAATATATGCCTTCATTTTTGGCATAATATTTGCAAAGATACTGTCAACTTCGCGGTGCCCATATGCCCGCGAAGTTGATTTATATCTGCAAAATCGATAAAATATTATGGAACAGCCACGGCGCACGGTGCATTTGCCGGTTTCTGTAAGCAGTGTTACAGCTTCTTAGCGTCGGAAGGCATAAATATCACTTATATGAAGAATGATTTCAGGAACTACGCCGTCAATCACCTCGGCATGAGTTCCAATACCCTCGATTCTTACGCCCGCGCAATGAACCGCGAGGGCGCCGTTTCAGCTCCGGTGGCCGACTATATGAACCCGTACATCCTGGAAGAACGTCAGCTGAATGTCACCCAGATGGACGTGTTCTCACGACTCATGATGGACCGCATCATCTTCCTCGGCACTCAGGTGACCGACCAGAGCGCGAACATCATCCAGGCTCAGCTGCTCTATCTTGACTCGGTTGATCCCGACAAGGATATCAGCCTCTACATCAACTCTCCCGGTGGTTCGGTCTACGCAGGCCTCGGCATTTACGACACAATGCAGTACATCAATTCCGATGTCTCCACCATATGCACCGGCATGGCCGCCTCGATGGCAGCAGTCCTTCTTGTGGCAGGTCAGAACGGCAAGCGTTTCGCTCTTCCGCATTCACGCGTTATGATTCACCAGCCTATGGGTGGCATTCAGGGTCAGGCATCGGATATCGAGATCACTGCCCGCGAGATTCTGAAACTGAAATCGGAACTCTACAACATCATTTCCACCCATTCCGGTCAGCCGTTTGACCGCGTCGAGGCCGATTCAGACCGTGACTACTGGATGACAGCCGCCGAGGCACGCGACTACGGCATGATTGACAAGGTTCTCGTTAACACACGTAAGGAGGATAAATAATGGCCAAGAAGATGAGCCAGAGCAAAAGATGTGTGATGTGCGGTCGTGAGGAAACGGCCGCAAATCATGTTGTCACGGTCTATGACCAGCTGACCATATGCGAGGAGTGCATCGACTTCATCAACCAGATGCGCGACTCGGAGCGCACCGACCGCCAGAATGCGGCCAACAAAGACAAGGGTGGCAAGTCAATTCCCACGCCCAAGAAGATTCATGAGTTTCTTGACCAGTACGTTATCGGACAGGAGGAAGCCAAGAAATATCTGTCGGTGGCCGTGTACAACCACTACAAGCGCATAAACCAGCAGCATGACGATGATGATGTCGATATCGAGAAATCGAACATAATCCTCGTCGGTCCGACCGGTACCGGAAAGACTCTTCTCGCCAAGTCGATAGCACGCTTGCTCGACGTGCCTTTCACCATCGTAGATGCCACGGTTCTCACCGAGGCCGGTTATGTGGGTGAGGATATCGAGTCGCTCCTCACGCGTCTTCTCCAGGCGTGTGATTACGACGTTGAGCGTGCCGAGCGTGGTATAGTCTTCATCGACGAGATTGACAAGATTGCCCGCAAGAGCGACAACCCGTCGATTACCCGCGATGTCAGCGGCGAAGGCGTTCAGCAGGGTCTGCTCAAACTTCTGGAGGGCAGCACGGTGCTCGTGCCGCCGAACGGTGGCCGCAAGCATCCCGACCAGAAGATGATTGCTGTCAACACGAAGAATATCCTCTTCATCTGCGGCGGTGCTTTCGACGGCATCGAGCGCAAGATTGCCTCGCGCCTCAATACCCACATGGTCGGTTACGGCCATGATGAGAAGAGCCGCAAGCGTCAGCGCGAAAATCTCATGCGTTACGTTCTTCCCCAGGACCTCAAGTCGTTTGGTTTGATTCCCGAGATTATCGGCCGTCTGCCGGTGCTTACGAGTCTTGACCCGCTCGACCGTGCCGCATTGCGCCGGATTCTCACCGAGCCCAAGAACGCCATAACCCGCCAGTATGAGAAGATGCTCAAGCTCGACGGCATAGAACTGAAATTCACAGAGGCTGCGCTCGACATGATAGTCGACAAGGCCATAGAATACAAGCTCGGTGCCCGCGGTCTCCGTTCGATTGTAGAGACCGTCATGGTCGATGCGATGTACGAGGCGCCATCATCTGATGAGAAGACCCTCACCATCGACGACAACTACGTGCGGACTCAGCTTGAGAAGGCTCACTTCGAGAAGACACAGATTACCGAATGATAGCCTGTTCCCGCCCGGAAAACAGGATTGCATACAGACATCGGCGGCTCCCGTAAGACAGAAATGTCGGACGGGAGCCGCCCGCGTTTTATGAGACGGACTCTAAAAACTCTAAAAAATAGTGCTGTTTCTTGCATATCTCGCAAATTTCATTTAATTTTGTTACAGAGCAGACCGCATTGCGGCTTGCAGACGCATAGAAGTGGAACCTCAAACAAACCTCACTCCCATGTCTGATACCGAAAGCATCCGAAAGGCATTGAAAAAACATTTTGGCTTTGAATCCTTCAAGGGGAACCAGCTTGAGATAATCAAGACACTCCTTGACGGAAAGGATGTGTTCGTGCTCATGCCCACGGGTGGAGGAAAGTCTCTCTGCTATCAGCTGCCGGCTCTTATGTCGGAGGGTACGGCAATTGTCGTTTCACCTCTGATTGCGCTGATGAAGAACCAGGTCGATGCCGTGAGGCATTTTGAGGAGGAGGAACATGTGGCGCATTTTCTCAACTCGTCACTTTCCCGCTCTGCCGCCAACAAGGTCCGCCGCGATGTGACCGAGGGCCGTACCAAGCTTCTGTATGTGGCTCCCGAATCGCTTGCCAAGGCCGACAACATAGCCTTCTTCAAGTCAATCAACATATCATTTTTCGCAATCGACGAGGCTCATTGCATTTCGGAGTGGGGGCATGACTTCCGTCCCGAATACCGCAAGATCCGCCCCATGATTTCACTGATCGGGGATTTTCCGGTAATCGCTCTGACGGCTACTGCGACACCTAAGGTGCAGCATGACATACAGAAGAACCTCGGCATCCTCGATGCGCGTGTCTTCAAGTCGAGCTTCAACCGCAAGAACCTCTATTACGAGGTGCGCCCTAAGACAAAAGATGTGGAGCGTGACCTTATCCGCTACGTCAAGAACAATGCCGGAAGTTCCGGTATCGTCTACTGCCTGAGCCGCCGCCGTGTGGAAAAGATTGCCGAGCTTCTGAAACTCAACGGTATTCCCGCGCTTCCTTACCACGCGGGAATGGATGGCCCGACGCGTTCGGCCAATCAGGATGCTTTCCTCAATGAGGAGGTCGATGTGATTGTAGCCACAATCGCGTTCGGCATGGGCATAGACAAGCCCGATGTGCGTTACGTGATCCACTACGACATTCCCAAGAGCCTCGAAGGATATTATCAGGAGACAGGCCGTGCAGGCCGTGACGGCGGCGAGGGACGTTGCGTGACTTTCTATACCCGCAAGGATCTCGTAAAGCTGGAGAAGCTGATCCAGACCAAGGCTGTGAGCGAGCAGGACATTGCCCGCCAGCTGCTGGCCGAGACAGCCGAATATGCGGAGTCGTCGGTATGCCGCCGCAAGATTCTGATGCACTACTTCGGCGAGGACTACGAGGAGGAAAACTGCGGCAATTGCGACAACTGCCTCAATCCGCGCCGCCGCATAGAGGCGACAGAGGAGGCCCAGGCCGTGATCGAGACAGTCGATGCGGTCGGGGAGCGCTTCCGGTCGGAATACATTGTCAACATGCTTGTGGGGCGTGCCACCGACGAGGTGCGCGCCAACGGTCATGAGCAGCTGTCGTGCTTCGGAGTGCTGCGCGATATGGAGGAACGTCTTGTCGTCACGCTTGTACGCCAGACCATAATAGCCGGATTCCTCGCCAAGGACCTCGACAACTACGGTATTCTCAAGCTCACACAGCGCGGCTTTGATTTTGCGGTCGAGCCGACACCCTTCTTCATGGTCGAGGACATCGATTATACCGATACTTCGGCCGATTCGCAGACACGCGGCGCGGCTGCCGGGGCTCTTGACCAGGAACTGTATGCCATTCTCAAAGGTCTGCGCAAGGATGTGGCGCGCAGGTCAGGAATACCACCTTATCTTGTATTCCTTGACCCGACGCTCGAAGCCATGTCAACGCTCTATCCCGTCAATAACGAGGAACTTCTTACCGTGCCGGGTGTCGGAGCCGGAAAGGCCGCGAGATACGGTAAGGAATTTACTGAAGTCATTGCACGCTATGTCGAGGATAACGAGATAGACCGCCCGACTGACGTACGCGTGAAGTTCATAGCAAACAAGAGCAACCGTAAGGTAGCCATAATACAGGCCATCGACCGCAAGGTTGACCTCGACCAGATGTGCGAGAGTCTCGGGCTGGAATTTCCTGAATTTCTCGATGAGCTTGAGGCCATAGTGGAGGCCGGCACAAAGATTGACATCGATTACTACATGAACGATGTCTTCGAGGAGGATCAGCTTGAGGAGATGACGGCATACTTCGAGGAGAGCGAGGATGGAGATGTCGAGACTGCGATACAGGAACTTGGCGGTGAATTCGACGAGGATGACATACGTCTCGTCAGGGTGAAATTCATTTCAGACCGTGGTAACTGATGCCACAGGCGTGGTCGCGCTGATAGATGGATACCCATCTTACTGCACTTCTGACCCAATCGCACCCCAAGAGTCACAATTTTTTATACATTGGCTCGTTAACTGAATTGAAGCGGGATATATCCGCTCTAACCATGGCCCGGTCAGTTGGATTGACATGGCCTAATTGCAGAAAAAATCAATATCCGTAATAAAGGAATGAAGAAAACAGTAGCAGCCGGACTTGGTGCTTGCGCGGTGGCGCTTGCGTTTGCCGCGAAAGATCCGGTAATTATGACAGTCAACGGTGTTGACGTCCCGAAATCGGAGTTTGAATATCTCTACAACAAGAACAGTCAGCAGCAGATTAATCCGCAGACGCTCGACGAGTATGTCGAGATGTTCAAGCTCTACAAGATGAAAGTCGCCGATGCTCGTGCCGAAGGTATCGACACCACAACAGCCTTTCTGAAAGAAACCGAACAGTACAGACATGACCTGGCTGCTCCCTACCTTGCAGACTCACTCTACATCAACCAGCTTGTAAAAGAGGCTTATGACCGCACCAAGGAGGAGGTCGAGGCTTATCATATCATGCTCTTCAAGACCCGCGACGCAGCTGCCAACGTGGCTCTCCGTAACCGTGCCGACAGTCTTGCAGGCGTGCTCCGCGCCGGTGGCGACTTCGCCGACCTCGCAGCCCGCTTCTCACAGGACCGCGGCAGCAACGCCAAGGGTGGACGTATGGGATGGATTGTATCGAATACATATCCCGCCGCATTCGAGATTGCAGCATACAGCCTTCCCGAGGGTGCCATTTCTGAAGTTGTCGAGTCACCCGTAGGATACCACATCCTGAAAGGTGGCAAGCATCGTCCGGCGCGCGGCAAGGTCAAGGTATCGCATATCCTGAAGCTCACCCAGGGCAAGGATGCTGCCGGACAGGCTCAGGCCAAGGCAGAGATTGACAGTCTTTATGCTGTTGTGATGGCGAATCCCAACGATTTCAACAATGTTGCGACAGCCAACTCAGAGGACCGCGGTTCTGCCCGTCAGGGTGGTACGCTGCCCGCTTTCGGAGCAGGTGAGATGGTGGCCGAGTTTGACTCAGTGGCTTTCTCTCTTGCCGACGGCGAGATAAGCAAGCCGGTAGAGACAGCTTACGGCTATCATATCATACGCCGCTACTCACACGAGGATGTCCCCGCTCTCGATAAGATGAAGCCGCAGCTCGTGGCAAAGATAACCAGCCCGCAGGATCCGCGCTATAAACTTATCCGCGACCATCAGACCGAGACTTTTGCAAAGAAACATAAAGGTTCGCTCAACAGCAAGACTCTTTCACAGCTCCGTGGCGATGTGACGCGTCAGGGACTTGATTCGGCACTCTTCGTGACCTGGACCACAGCACCCGCCGGTGAGATGCCCCTCGCTTCTGTCAACGGTAAGCAGCATAAGGTTTCCGAGTTCATGCAGACTGTTAGCATGCTCCGTGTTCCCGCCTCGGCTAACGCTCAGGAACTCTTCGAGAATACCCTCATGGAGTATTACAACAACCTCCTTGTAGAGGCTGAGGAAGCATCGCTTGAGCAGACCGAGCCTGACTACCGCAATCTTCTTAAAGAGTATGTTGACGGAAGCCTCCTTTACGAGGTCAGCGTCCGCAAGGTTTGGGACAAGGCTGCCAAGGATACGGAAGGACTTGAGAAATACTTCGAGGCTAACCGTGCAAACTACAAATGGACAGAGCCCCATGTGAAGGGTTATCTCGTGCAGACTACCAACGACTCGGTTGCTTCGCTCATCCGCGAGCGTGCGGCGGCTCTCGCTCCCGACACACTTGTGCAGACACTCCGCAAGGAATTCAAGGGCAGCATAGGCATTGACCGTGTCCTTGTATCTAAAGGAACGAATGCGATGGTCGACAATATCATGTTCGGCGGTCCTGAGGTACAGCCTTCCAACTCGAAGTATCAGGTTTACTTCATGATCGATCCCCGCGTGCTCACTGAACCCGAGGAGGCAGCCGATGTGAAAGGTCTTGTTACCAGCGACTACCAGAACGAATTCCAGACCGCATGGGAGAATGAGCTGCGACGCAAGTACCCCGTCAAGGTCAACGAGAAGGTGCTCCGTCAGGTCAAGAGCAACAGCAAGTGAAACGCCGGTTTCAAGGCCGGATTTCATAACGTTTGAAAGCAAGCAGACACAAGTAAAAATAATTTTCCCGGTGCGGGTCATGGAAAATCCATGGCCCGCACTTCAAATTTTTAGGCTGTTATCGCCGATATTCGGAGAAAAATCACTATTTTTGTAGTTAAATGTGTTCTTTCCGTTACATATTGATGGCCATTCTTTCGGTCGCCCTGATGCAATTGACTTCGTGCGGATCAAAAGAGGCTGATGCTCAGCAGGATGACGAAGTGCTCGTGTCGGTTGGAGACTCTGTGCTCACTGTCTCGGCAGTGGTGCGCCAGATTCCGCGCGGACTCGATCCGGCCGACAGTGCCGCCATGTTCCGGCGCATAACCGACGCGTGGGTCATGGATCTGGTGCTCATCGATGTTGCGGAGAAAAACATACCTGACCTTGACAAAATTGAGCGTATGGTCGAGGCATACCGCAATGACCTGATTGTGAACCGCTATCTGTCGACTATGGCCGAACAGGCAGGAAGTGATGTGCCTGAATCGAGGGTTAAGGAGTATTATGAGGCGAACCGTCAGGAATTTGTGCTCACTCAGCCGCTGGTAAAGGGTGTGCTTGTCAAAGTCTCCGAAACCGACGAGTCTCTCGACAATCTGCGCATGTGGATGACTGACCTCAATGACGCGACGGTCGACAAGATTGAGAAGACAGGATTGCGTCAGGCGTCGGCTTACCGTTATTTCCGCGATGAATGGACTGAGTGGAGTGCGGTGGCCGAGCAGATACCCTACCGTTTCTTCGATGCCGACGCGTTTGTCAGGTCATCAAGGAACTTCGAGACAACGGCCGAAGGCTCCGTCTATCTGCTGCATATCTCCGAGTATCTGCTGTCAGGAACCGAGATGCCTTACGAGTACGCGCGTGTCAAGATAAAAGAGATTCTCCGTGCGTCGGACATCTCTGCTTTCCGCCGCAAGCTCACTGAGGAAATCTATGGAGATAAAATACGTCAGGGCATACTCAAACCGGGTATATATGACCCTGTGAAAAGAGAAATTAAAACTACAAACAAACATAATTGAACCGCAACGTGAAACTACGTAATCTCATACTTCCCGCCATCGGACTGGCGGCAGTCTGCGCGATAGCCGCGCCAATCAAGAAGAATGTCATCGACGAGGTGGCATGGGTGGTGGGAGACGAGCCGATCTTCCGTTCAGACATCGAGGACCAGTATATGCAGGCCCGTCAGGAGGGCACATCCATCCCCGGTGACCCTTATTGTGTCATCCCGGAGCAGATTGCTGTCGAGAAGCTGTTCCTCCATCAGGCAAAGATTGACACCATCGAGGCCCCGGAATCGCAGGTTGCAGCGGGTGTTGACAAACGTCTGAATTTCTTTATCGCCAATCTCGGCTCGCGTGAGAAGGTCGAGGAATATTTCCGCAAGCCACTCCCTGCGCTTCGCGAACAGCTCATGGACCTTATGCGCAACAACTATATCGTGGAGCAGGTGCAGAGCACTCTCACCAAGGATGTGAAGGCAACACCAAACGACGTGCGCAAGTATTATTCGTCTCTGCCGGAAGACAGCATACCATATGTTCCCATGCAGGTGGAGGCTCAGGTAATAATGATTAATCCACGCATCCCGGAGCAGGAGATAGAGGATGTCAAGGCACGCTTGCGCGACTATGCCGACCGTGTGAACCGTGGCGAATCGCAGTTCTCGACACTCGCCATCATGTACAGCGAGGATGGTTCCGGGCCGATGGGTGGTGAGCTTGGCTTCCATGGCCGCGCCGACTGGGTGCCGGAGTTCTCGCAGGTGGCGTTCAACCTCAGCGACCCGAAGCGTGTGTCGCGCATTGTCGAGACTGAGTATGGCTATCACATCATCCAGCTTATCGAGAAGAGGGGAGAGCAGGTCAACGTGCGTCACATCCTCCTTACACCTAAGGTCAACAACAAGGATCTCGCCGACGGTGTCGTGAAGCTCGACTCGCTCCGCAAGGAGATTGTGGCCGGCAAGATTCCATTTGAGGAAGCTGCCCGCTGGGTATCGCAGGATAAAGATACCAAGAACAACAACGGTGTGATGATGAACATGAAGACCGGCTCGAACCGTTTCGAGATGCAGGATCTTCCTCCTGAAATCTCACGCAAGATCGAGCTGATGCAGCCCGGCGACATCTCAGAGGCCTTCATCATGAAAGACCAGCGTAAGAACCGCGATGTCATCGCTATTGTCAAGCTGACCCAGAGAATACCGGGGCACAAGGCTACATTGACCGATGACTACAGCATGATCAAGCAGATGTACGAGGCTGACGCCAAGAACAAGATAATCAAGGAATGGATTGAGAACAAGATTGGTGACACCTATACCCGTATATCAGAGGGTTGGGATGGTTGCGAGTTTCAGTACAAGGGCTGGAATTCGGGTGCCAAGTGATTTGACTCACTCATAATCTATGCAAAACAAAGGTTTAAGTAAACCGGGACATATATCTGGAGGGTTCGGTAAACCGAGGTATATATTGTTTGTGCTCGCTGCCATAGTGGTGGCGGGCGCACTCTCTTTGCTGCAAGGTGCATGGGCTCAGAATCGTAATGTCAAAGCCGCGCAGCAGAAGGAATCTTATACCCGCCCGGCTCCTACCAAACCGCTGAAACCTACGATTCCTGAGGCGAACCGCTATCAGGATGACAAGGTCTTTCTCGAATATGCCGACTCTCTTTTCCGTCCGGCCAACGAATATGAGGAGTATCAGATTGTAAAGGGCTCGGTCAAGTTCCGTCAGGGGGGCATGTGGATGTTCTGCGACTCGGCATATTATTATCCGGAGAAGAACTCGATGGATGCCTACGGTCATGTCGAGATGCGTCAGGGCGATACTCTGTTTGTCTATGCCGACAAACTTTTCTACGACGGCATGTCGAAACATGCAACTCTTACTCATGGACCCTCCCGCGGCAATGTCGAGCTGAAAAACCGTGAGGTGACACTTACTACCGACAGCCTCGACTATGACCTCAACACCGAACTCGGCTGGTATTCCACCGGCGGCCGTCTTCAGGATGATGTCAACACGCTGACTTCCGGGTATGGCGAGTATTCACCTTCTACGAAAATCGCTAAGTTCCGCGATGATGTGGTGCTTGTCAATAACAAGGATGGCTACCGGATGCTGACCGAGGATCTGGAATATAGCACCTCCTCTCACATAGCGACAATCAGCACCCCTACCCGCATAGAGGGTGAGAACGACACGATCATAACGTCGCGCGGCTGGTATAATACACAGACTGACCGGGCGGAGCTTACCTCGCGTTCCACGATATTGCACCGCGACTCGTCGAGCAATGTCACCACCCTCGAAGGCGACTCTATAGTCTATGACAAGGTGTCGCGCACAAGCCGCGCCTACATGTTCCGTGACCCGTCGCGCCACCGTCAGCCGATGGTGATAACCGACACCGCACGCAAGGTGATGCTTGTCGGGGGCTATGGAGAGTACAACGACTCCACTCAGTTCGCATACTCTACGGACTATCCGCTGCTTATGGAGTTCTCGCGTCCGGATACACTCTTTCTGCGTGCCGACACGATTCTCTCATTCATAGAGACGGTAGTGGAGAAACGGGATTCCATGACGGCCGACTCGGTAAAAATCGAATTGCCCGGCATAGCGAAGGAATTTCATGTGGCGCGTGCCATAGGTTGCGCCCGTTTCTTCAACCAGGACTTGCAGGGTATAGCCGACACTTTGCTTTTCAAGGAACAGGACTCGATTATGTATATGTTCCGCAAGCCGGTTGTCTGGACGGGAGAACGTCAGGTTTACGGCAACCGGATAGACGTGCATTTCAACGATTCGACTCCCGACTGGGCCGAACTGCCGGAGTGGGGAATGGTGGCCGAGCATATAGCCGAGGATTTCTATGACCAGATGACCGGTGCGCATATGAAGGCATTCCTTGAGAACAAGGGGTTGAAACGCCTTGAAGTCGAGGGTAACGTAATTGCCATAATGCTGCCCCAGGAGAATGATTCATCCTACAACAAACTTGTTCATGCCGAGAGCTCATACCTTACGCTCGATATGGACAGCAACAAGGTGAAGCATCTCAAGATGTGGCCGGAGGTGTCAGGTACTGTCACACCTCTCTTCGAGGTGCGTAACTCCATGCAGTTTATCGAGGGGTTCCGCTGGCTGGAGGCATTGCGTCCGGTACGCGAGTGGTATGGCGACAGACTTCGCTGGGCTGATGAACTTGGCGATGTTTCCGAGGAGCTTGAACAATATTTCAATGAGCCTCCGTTGTTCAAGGCTATTCCTAAGGTTGCGGGACGGTCTCTCCCCATGGGTTCCGGCCTGTCGGGTGCATTGCCTACCGCTCTCCCTGTCATGGATGAGAAGGGTGGAACCCCCGTCTCTACCGGAGACAACGATGTCTCAGAACCGCAGGAAGAGGCAGTCGTGACAGAGGAGATGACAGTCGAAACAGAAAAACAGGAGCCGCAGGAAGAAGAGAATCAATCAGAGGAGAATACTGAGGAGAACAAGGAATGAGCGATATAATAAGACTTTTGCCCGATTCGGTTGCAAACCAGATTGCAGCCGGTGAGGTTATCCAGCGTCCGGCTTCGGTAATCAAGGAACTTGTAGAAAATGCTGTCGATGCCGGAGCTACCGACATCCGGTTGGTTGTAAAGGATGCCGGCAAGACTCTTATCCAGGTAATTGACAACGGTGCCGGCATGTCGGAGACGGACGTACGCATGGCTTTCGAGCGTCATGCCACATCGAAGATCAAGAATGCCGACGATCTTTTCACCCTACGCACCATGGGTTTCCGTGGCGAGGCATTGCCCTCGATTTGCGCAATCTCCGAGGTAGAGGTCCGGACTCGTCCGGAGGGTGAGCAGATGGGAACCCGTCTTGTTATAGTCGGTTCGAAGGTCACCGAACAGGAACCTTGCGTGTGTGAGAAAGGAACGGTGATATCCGTCCGCAAAATCTTCTTCAATGTTCCGGCACGACGTAAGTTCCTCAAGAGCGACAATGTGGAACTGTCGAATATAATGCGGGAGTTCGAGCGTCTGGCACTGGTCAACAACAATATACGTATGCACATCGACAACGGCACGAAGAACATCGAGCTGCGTGCCGCCAGCCTGCGTATACGTATCGAGGACATATGGCGCAACAGTCTGAAGTCCGACCATATGATTCCGGTAGACGTGGATACCTCTCTTGTAAAGATAGAAGGCTTCATATCGCGGCCTGAGTTCGCACGTCGCCGCAATCCTCTGCAATACCTTATTGTGAATGGCCGCAACATGCGCCATCCATATTTCCACAAGGCTATCATGAGTTGCTATGACTCGCTCATAGCTCCCGACACGATGCCCTGCTACTTCATCAAGTTTACGGTTGATCCCTCGACAATCGATGTCAACATACATCCCACGAAGAACGAGATTAAGTTCGAGTACGAGCAGCAGATATGGCCGATTCTTGTCTCGGCAATAAAGACCGCCCTCGGCAAGTTTGCGGCTGTACCGAGCATCGACTTCTCGATTGATGCCATTCCTCTCAATCCGTTGCGCAATGGTGATCATGCCGAGGCTCCGCATATTGATTACCGCAACGATTACAATCCATTTGCTTCGGAACGTCGGAGTTCAGCTCCTAAAATCGGCTCTGACTGGGAGAAGCTGTATGAGAATTTCTCGGGTGCGCGTGACCGTTCCCCCATATTTCAGGAAGAGATGCCGGTCGAGGTTATGGCCGATACGGCACCGTCAGAGCTTCCTTTCGGAGACGGTGAACGGGAATCTGCCGGCGATACCCCGCAGGTCTGCATTCAGTACGCTGCCAAGTATATCATCACGACCATGCGTGAAGGTCTGGTGGTGATTGATCAGCATCGTGCACATGTCAAGATTCTGTTTGAGGAGTATCTTGCGCGTGCGGAGAAGCAGGAGGTTGTGTCGCAGCATGTCATGTTCCCGGAGGTAATCAGCCTCGACGCCGGGCAGCAGGCTGTTCTGACAGGCGTGATGGATGAGTTGCAGAAACTTGGCTTCTGTCTTGAATATGAGTCTGACACATCATGGCGAATAACAGCGGTTCCGCAATTGCCCAACGGAACGTTGGCGCGTGATGTTATCCTCCGCGTGCTTGACTCGGTGGCGGATGATTCAGCGAATTACGGCAAGGAGGGGGATGTCGAGGCGTCGCTTACACGTCGGGTGGCATTGGTAATGGCCCGTTCAGCTGCCATACGCCGTGGCCAGCGTCTGTCGGTGACGGAGATGGAGAGCATAATCAGCTCACTTTTCGCATTGCCCGACCCTTCGCTCACTCCCGGAGGCAACCCGGTTTTCACCATACTTGACGACACCCGCATAGCGCGCCTTCTGTCGTAAGGTGTAGAGAGTATCTGGAAATAAAAAGACCTGTGTCTGGGCGGATGCCCTTACACAGGTCTTTATGATTTTTTACACTGTAAGGTTATTCCGGAAGTGCGTTCGGAAGCGGCTGGTGGGCCGGGCGGAGAAGGTCGTTGACGGTCTTGACCGGGTTGAACGTCTGGGCCGGAACCTCGACGAAGATGGTGTTCCAGTCGCTCATGGCACCGTTCCAGAGACCGGGAAGTTCCAGTGCCTTGATTTCGACACCCTCGCGGCTTTTCTGCGATATGAAACCTGTCTCTTTGTCTACGTAGTCGGGCAGATTGAACTTGTTGCCGCGGTAATCGCGGACAGAAACCGCAAGGTCAACCGGATTGAAGTGTGTGGCCTCCTTCATCATCTTCATGGCCTCTTTGTTGTCGGGATCAATCTGGGAGGATTCGAGAATCTGAGGCGATACAGTGCCGTCGGAATTATAGACAAGGAACGGACCTCCGCCGGGTTCCCCTTCATTGCGGACCATACCGCATACGCGCATCGGGCGGTTCAGTTTCTTGAAAATATACTCAGCTTTCTCGGCATCGGACATTTCGGCGGCGCGGTCGTGGGTGATGCTCAGCACGTTGTGCATGAACTCGAGCATTTCCGCCAGTTTCTCGCTGTCAGCTTTATTCTCCTCGATCAGGCGGCAGTATGAATCCATCTTCTGCTTGACAGCCACAAGTGTACCGCCGATTACCTTCTTATATTGGATGGTAGCGCCACGGTGAGTGTCGGGCACAACATTGTCGATGTTCTTGATGAAGATTACATCCGCGTCGAGGTCGTTGAGGTTCTCGATAAGTGCTCCGTGACCACCGGGCCGGAAGAACAGCTTTCCTTCCTCACGGTAGGGTGTGCCGTCGAGATTCGCGGCAACTGTGTCTGTAGAGGGTTTCTGCACGCTGTATGTCACGTCGAACTTCACTCCATATTCCTTGCCTAAGAATCCGGCTGCCTCCTCAACCTTCATGCGGACAAGTGGAAGATGGTCTTCCGACACGGTGAAGTGTATGTGTACCTTGCCATCCTTGCCGGCTGCATATTGAGCGCCTTCGGCCAGATGTTCCTCAAGTGCGGTGCGGGATGTGCCCATGACCTTGTGGAACTGGAGAAGAGCTTTAGGCAGCTGTCCGTAGTTCAGTCCGCTCTTCTCTATGAGGGCGCGGGCAATATCTTTGTATCTTTTCTCTTTCAGCAGAGAGTCGATGCTTTCCTGATAATTGAGAATTGTAATGAAGTTCAGGAAGTGGAAGAAAGCGAAGTCTTCTATGCGGTCGAAGAATTTCTTCATGAATTCCGTGTCAGGTTTGTCAGACTTGCCGTTGACAAACGAGAATACATCCTTGAACATACGTGAGGCGGCACCGCTGGCAGGCACCATCTTCATAACGCGTCCACCTTTGTGCAGGAATTCCTCCCAGCATGTGATGGCTCCGATTTCCATCTCGGGTGTGAGACGCGAAATGCCGTTGCCAACTGTTGCCGGAGCCTCGATGCGCAGGTATGGGAAACCTGTGCGCAGCATCTCAAGCTGTTCATTAAGTTTTTCCTCGGACAATCCTTTCTCTTGAAGGAATTCGAGGTCTTCTTTTGTTGTTTTCATAATTCATTTTGGGTTATTATCCTTCCGGTGTCGTGATGTATCATGAGTCATGATGCCTACACGATATCGGACCGGTTTTCAAAATTAGGAAATTTTACTGACTTTTTAATTCCGATGGACGAAAAGTGTAAGAGAATGCACGATGAGTGTCATTCTTTCCGAAGGAATCAATGTCAGTATTTGGTTTTGTTGTCGGTCGCAGCCCATTTCTCGAAAGCCTTGATGGTATCTTCCGAGGCCACGTGTATTCCGGGCATATGCCGGTTGTGCGGTTCACGCTCTATTTCCTCATATATGAACTTGTCGGAGAAGTCTATCGCGTCTGCATCCTCTTTCGTATTGCCGTAGTAGACTTTCTTCACCCCGGCCCAGTAAAGCGCGCTGAGGCACATCGGGCATGGCTCGCAGCTCGAATAGACGGTGCAGCCCTCCAGCTGGAAACTGTTGAGGTGGCGGCAGGCGGCACGAATGGCATTGACCTCGGCATGTGCGGTGGGGTCGTTGTCTATTGTCACGCTGTTCACGCCGGTAGCTACAATTTCGTTATCCTTTACGACGACCGCGCCGAAAGGACCGCCCCCACGGTCAATGTTGTCAATCGACAGCCGGGCGGCAAGTTTCATGTATTCAGGATTATAATCTTCGTGTTTTGTTTTCATGGGTATACTATTATGAGTGTGATGTAAGGAGAGAAAGTCTATGTAAGACTTTATATAAGGTTAACAAGATTTTTTTAACATTTGTTCCGGAAACGACCGTTTATTTCGTACTTCTTGCGATACGATATCGGTATACGGTTTCTGACTTATCGTCGGCAAGGAGATGCCGGGACCGTTTCAGTCCCTCCACCCATAGAATCCTGCCGCTTTCCCGGTCTTCGGCGACGACGACTGATTCCTTCTCTTGCCGGGTGCATTTTGCATCTTTCAGCACTTTGCTGACCAATTGTGAACCTGCCAATCCCAATGGCTCTATGCGGTCTCCAGTGGCAGGATGACGGAAAACTATACTGTCAGGAGCTGCCGATGTCCATAGATAATTGTTCGAAGACTGACGGATCTCTTCCGAAAGCCCGTGTGTCGTAGGGTAGGTATCTGTCTCGACGCGGAAATCATTGCCGGTATCTGGAATATAGTCGAGAGACTGACGTTCGAGAACGAACCGTCCACCAGTGACGTGCCATATCTTGCCAGTCTGAAAAGACTCAGCATCTATTGCCCGCATTATTTCGTTGGCTTGTGCCGATGTGCCGCCATAACGTGATATAAATCTGTTTACTATCCATAAAGGTTCAGGAAAATCTTTCAAAGTATCATAACGGAGCGACGTGATGTCTGTCTCCATTATCCTTTCCTCAACCAAGTTCAGCACACGTTCCTCCTGCCGCATGTTGGCGGCTGTGCGGTTGATTGAATGGACGGCTTCCGGCCATCTTGTCTCAAGCAGGGGAATTACCTCGTTGCGAAGAAAATTGCGTCTGAAGTCGCTTGACAGATTTGTCGAGTCGGTCATGTATTCAAGTCCGCGCTCACGGAGGTAATAGGTTATCTCTTTTCTGGATGTGTTTAGAAGGGGACGGATAATGGTTCCTGTGTCCGGAAGCATTCCGCGCAGGCCTGACACACCACCGCCACGCATCAGGTTCATCAACACTGTCTCGGCATTGTCTCCGGCGTTGTGTGCTACAGCAATCCGGTCGGCGTTATAGCTCGTCCGCAGACGGTGAAACTCGGCATATCGCAATTCACGGCATGCCATCTCGACCGAGACATTATGCTGTGACATATAGGAATGCACATCGAAGTCTATAATCTCCAGTTTGACGCCGAGCTTCTCGCACAACCGTTGGCAATAGTCGCGGTCGCGGTCGCTTTCCTCACCGCGAAGGTGGAAATTGCAGTGTACAGCAAGTATCTCATAGTCACCGGCTGAAAGGGCGGCTGACAACGCGGTGCTGTCCGCACCGCCGCTTATCCCCACAACCAGGCTTCGTACTCCGGCGATGTCAAGGTTTCTGCATACTCTTTTCTCAAGTACATGCTTCGGAGCAGGCCGGGCAGCGCGATTTATGACTTCATTTTGTTTCATGACGCAAATATAACCTTTTTTGTAATTCATTAGTAAAATTTTTGTTGGATAATCATTAAAAAAGAATTAAATTTGCACTACCGTTCCGGGAGAGAATAGAACCTTTCCCTGATGCGGAATCAATTTACGAGTATATAACCAATTTAATTTACAGATATTATGGCAAAGAAATGGATCTGCACCGTATGTGGTTACATTGCAGAAGGTGAGACTGCCCCCGAGAAGTGCCCGATGTGCAAGGCTCCTGCATCAAAGTTCAAAGAGCTCAACGAGGAGGAACTTCTCAATTTCGTTACTGAGCATGAGATTGGCGTAGCCAAAGGCACAGGCGAGGAGATGATTAAGGATCTCAACGCACACTTCATGGGTGAATGTACAGAGGTAGGTATGTACCTCGCAATGTCACGTCAGGCAGACCGTGAGGGTTATCCCGAAATCGCCGAGGCTTTCAAGCGTTATGCTTGGGAGGAGGCTGAGCACGCTTCGAAGTTCGCTGAACTTCTCGGTGACATGGTATGGGATACCAAGACCAACCTTGAGAAGCGTATGCACGCAGAGGCTGGCGCAAACGAGGACAAGATGCGTATCGCACGTAACGCCAAGGAACAGGGTCTCGACGCTATCCACGACACTGTTCATGAGATGGCAAAGGACGAGGCTCGTCACGGACGCGGCTTCTATGGTCTCTACAAGCGCTATTTCGGCAAGTAATATTGCACAGCTTGAACCAAAATATAAAAAGGGTGGGTCACGCAACCGCGCGACTCACCCTTTTCTAAAAATATGAGAATAATTGCAATTGACTATGGTCGCCGTCGCTGCGGTGTCGCTGTGACCGACCCTTTGAAAATATCTGCAAATCCGTTGCCTGTGGTTCGCACATGCGACCTTCTGGCATTTCTTACAGAGTATTGTTCGCGCGAGCAGGTGGAGCGTATTATCGTCGGTGAGCCGCGACAGATGAACGGCGAACCATCCGAGTCCATGCGCTACATACGTCCTTTTCTCGGCCAGTTGAAAAAGGTGCTCCCCGATATTCCCGTCGAGATGGTCGATGAACGCTTTACTTCAGTTATGGCTCACCGGGATATGCTGACAGCAGGCTTCAAGAAAACCGACCGCCAGCGCAAAGGTCTTGCCGACGAAATGTCCGCCACCATCATCCTCACCACCTGGCTCGAATCTCACTGAGGTGGTAATAACGGCGAATTGACAGAAAATACACCAACCCCAAGTCTGCATTCTTAAGAAAAGGTAAGAACTCAATCGATTTGACGAATCCGTGCAATTCTCTTATTTGTTAATTGGGAATAAATTGTTATTTTTGCAAAAAGATTAGAAGACATGGAGAAGACCGGAAATTACATACGATTTGACTGGGCCATGAAGCACATGCTCCGCGACAAAGCCAATTTCGGCATTCTGGAAGGACTAATCTCAGTGCTGCTCAATGACGATGTGAAAATTGTGGAGATACTGGAGAGCGAATCGAACCAGGACAGCGACAACGACAAGTTCAACCGTGTTGACATCAAGGCCAAGAACAGTAAGGGACATCTGATCATCGTCGAGGTGCAGCTCACACGCCAGCTGTACTACCTGCAGCGTATCCTTTACGGCACTTGCAAGGCCATAACCGAGCATATCAACATCGGCGACAAGTATGACCAGGTCAAGAAGGTGTACTCCATAAGTATCCTCTACTGCGATTACGGCCAGGGGGATGACTACGTATACCGTGGAGAGACTGTGTTCAAGGGCATACATACCGGCAACAATCTTCATGTCAACATGAAAGAGAACGGTGTGATCATCCAGCATCTTCCGAGGGAGGTCTTCCCGGAATACTACCTTCTCCGCGTCAACACCTTCGACAAGAGTCCCGAGACATATCTTGACGAATGGATGCAGTATCTCAAGAAAGGCACGATCAAGGAGGACACACATGCACCCGGTCTCGGGCAGGTAAGGGAGAAACTGCGTCTGCTGTCCATGACTGCGGAAGAGAGAAGGGCATACGACGAGCACATGGACAACATCATGGTCCAGAACGATGTGCTTGACACCGCCCGTGACGAAGGTCGCGCTGAAGGTCGTGCTGAAGGTCGCGCCGAGGGCCGTGCTGAAGGGCTTGCCGAAGGACTTGCAGAGGGGCTTGAAAAAGGTCTTGAAAAGGGACGTGAGGAAGAGCGTAAAAACCTCATTCGCTCCATGTTCGAAAAAGGTCTTGACGAGAATACAATATCAGGTATCACAAATACCCCATTGGAGATTATCCGCAATATCCTGTCTCCAGAATGACTCATTACTTAAGTTGTTGATATAAAAAATATGCTTCCGGAAGTCCGGAAGCATATTTTTTGTTATGATGAATTTGGTTGTATGCGTCAGAGGAAGCAGAGTATTATTACCTGAGCGGCGATAACTCGCATGAACATCGTGAGCGGGTAGACGGTTGAGTAGGCTACTGCCGGGGCATCGTTGTTGGCAATCTTGTTGCCATAGGCAAGTGCCGGCGGGTCAGTGTAGCCACCCGACATCATACCGCAGATGGTGAAGTAGTTCATCTTGTATTTCGCACGCGCAATGATGCCTGTGACGAGCAGAGGTATAACTGTTATTGCGAAGCCATATCCAACCCATGTTATACCACGGGTATTGAATACAGTAGCTGCGAAGTCTTTTCCTGCCGCGATACCAACCGATGCAAGGAAGAGACAGATTCCTATCTCTCGCAAGAGCAGATTGGCCGAGGAGTTGGTGTATGTCACCAGATGTATCTTGTGGCCATATGCACTCAGCAGAATAGCGACTACAAGCGGACCTCCGGCCAGACCGAGTTTCATCGGCACCGACATACCGGGGAATTGCAGAGGGATGCTACCGACGAGGATACCCAGGAAGATACCGATGAACATGGTGATGAGGTTCGGCTCATTGAGTCGCTTCATCGAGTTTCCGAGCTTGCGGGCAAGGTTGTTTATATCATCAAGTTTACCCACCACGGTTATGCGGTCACCCATCTGGAGACGTAGGTTCGGAGCTGCAAGCAGATCAACGCCGGCACGGTTCACACGTGTTACATTGAGCTGATATGCGGAGTGAAGGCGCAGCGAACCGAGTTTCACACCATTATACTCTGTGCGGGTAACAAGGATACGGCGCGATACCACAGGCCCGGTCTCTATTTCCCATGTCTTTTCAACCTTCGGACCGATGAAACGTTCGAAGATCTCCTCATCCTGAACAGAACAGATTACCAGAGCATAGTCTCCAATCTCAAGGGGGTCCTTGGCGGTGGGGATGATGATGCGGCCATCCGGTTTCTCGATACGTGAAATCACGTAGTTTACCGAGATAAGAGTGTGCATCTTCTCCATGTTGAGGCCATCGATCATCTTGTTGGTCACGCGGAATGTTACCCTGTGCGGAGCAAGTGCCGATGACTTCTGGTCCGATTCAATCTCCTCGGTTTCCTTGTCAGTGTTGATTTTGAAGATGACCTTCAGTACAATCATGGTGAGTATGATTCCGACCACACCGAGGGGATAGGCGGCTGCATATCCCATAGACATCTGCTGGCTCACGTCGTAACCATCTGGATTGACCTGAAGGAAGGTCTGCTGAGCAGCACCAAGACCGGGAGTGTTGGTCACAGCTCCGCTCATTATGCCGACCATCTGCGAGATTGAAGTCTCTCCCTCGGAACCTCCTTGCAGGAAGTAGATGGTGATCATGATTCCGACGTTGAGCGCGATTCCCAACAAGGCGAGCATGTTCATCTGGATTCCACCCTCCTTGAACGAGGAGAAGAAACCCGGACCCACCTGCATACCGATCGAGAAGATGAAAAGGATAAGTCCGAACTCACGCAGAAAGTGAAGAACGTCTCCATCTACAGTGTAACCGAAATGCCCTAACAGGATTCCGACAAACAATACGAACGTCACGCCGAGCGAGACTCCGAAAAACTTGATCTTTCCCAGCCATATACCCGCGAAGATAGTGAACGAGTACAGCAGGATGGTGCTTGCCAGGGAAAGATTGTTGGGCTTGAATAAGTCAATAAGCCATTCCATGTGAAACCAATCTTTTTTTCTTTTACAGGACAAGACAACCGTTCGCACGCTCCATAGCTCGTGATGAATGTCAGTCTTGTCTCAGCAACCTTAATAATTCCTAAATTCACTGCAAAATTACTGAAAATTTGTCAAACAGAAAAATCCGATTCCCAAAACTTTGTCCGTATGTCTCTTTCGATGTCCCCTTTTATCATTTTCTAATGAATCGGAACAAAAAAGTCCCTCCGTCTTGCCGACGGAAGGACAGCACGGGTCAATTCGACTGGTTCTCATTGATGTCCCGTAGAGTTTTTCATAAGATCATCTTATTCGGGGTGTCACGCTTTTTCAGCATGTCACTTTCCTTTTAGAAAACAACTTTTGATGTATTTGCACCTTGGCGTACAATGTAGATGCCGTTTGAGGGGTTGCTCACGCGCACACCCTGGAGAGTATAGTACTCGGCAGCGGCAGGAGCGTCGGTCAGTGTCTCCACACCGGTTGTGGCTCCGGAAGTATTGGCCGTGAAGAAGAGATTTCCTGTGATGGGATATTCACCCTCTACATCATACTGCGTGCCGTCGTTGTTATGGAAGATGAAAATCTGCGGGTCTTCGGTCTCCTCGGCTGTAAGAACCTTGTATGTGATGCCGTCAACTGTCTCGGTCTCTTTTGCAAGGGCACCGGGCCAGCCACCGAAGATAGAGGGTGCGCCGTCGTAGTAAGCGTAGACGTACAGATTCTCCCATCCTGTGCGGTCATCGATATAGATTTTGTGATACTTCACACCCGGGGTGGGGAGTACTGTAATCTCTGTGGCTGTAACCTCAACGTAGAGGTCTTTGCCTGCGGGGACGGTGAGTCCTTCCACCTGGCTTGCGTCGTTGTTGTTGAAAATGAGGTTGTAGTCTACACCGGCTCCGGCGAAAGGAGCTGTCTTGTATGTCTGGCCGTCAATCTCGACTGTAGAAGTCATGGCAGTGCCGGGCCAGCCACCGAGTACTTCGGGTTGGTTGTCTGCCCATCCGTATGCGTAGAGTGTATCCCAGCCGGTTTTGTCGATAGCATAGATTGTTGCCGGATCCGGATACTGGATATCGGGATTCTCGGGGTCTACGGTCACGACATATGCACCGTTAGTGGCATAGTAGTAGTTCTCGGCATCGAGTGTGATCGATGCGAGATCAATCTGTGCGCCGTTGTTATTATTGTTGAGAATAAGGTTTGCAGCCTCACCATCATTTCCGTCAACGCTGAATTTTGAGTAGGTCACTCCGTTGATTGTCTCAGTTGCAGTGGGTGCTGCACCGGGCCATCCGCCGAAGATTTCAGAGTCGCCCCATGAGTAGAGTGCGAGCTCCTCCCATTTTGCATCGTTCACTACGTAGATGTTGTGGGTAGCGGCGTTTGCTGCCACACCTGTCGCGCAGAGCGCGAGAGAAAGAAGTAAATTCTTTTTCATGAGAATTATTTTTTAGAGGTTTATGTTTCTGCTGCAAAGTTATGGCTATCGGACGGTCTGTGAAAGCCTTCCGCCCATTTCGGAATGCTTTTATAAAAATATCAAACGCCAACATGCTGGATTATAGCATGTTGGCGTTTTGAAAATCAAACTTTTCTCAAACAGTTCACAAAGTCCGGAACCGCTATATTTTGCCGGAACAGACCTCTGTGAAAGGTCAGGAAGGGGTTACTCGAACACTCCCTCCACCTGTTCGCTCTGCTCCTCTTCGTCGGCAGCGTTGCTGTAGCTCTGGTATTCGTAACTGTTGCCCGCGCACAGGTTAAGCCCCTCGGGGAACTCGAATTTTGCATCTTGCGAGTAGGGGAGTTTCGGGTCGGCATACACCTTCTTCATGTAAAGACCGTAGATTGGAAGGGCTGCCTTGGCACCCTGACCGTAGGCCATTGTGTTGAAGTGGATATACCGCTCCTCACCACCTACCCATACGCCGGTCACAAGGTCGGGAGTGAAGCCCATGAACCAAGAGTCGGAGTTGGCGTTGGTCGTACCTGTCTTACCTCCCATCTGCGCCGTTATGCCGTAGCGGCTGCGCAGACTGGCACCGGTACCGGAGTCCACTACGTTAAGCAGGACTGAGACAATTCTGTAGTATCCTGTTTCCGATGTCACCTCTGTGCGGTGTGGGACAGCTGAGTATATCAGGTTGCCCTGGTTGTCCTCAATGCGTGTCACATAAATCGGATTTACGCGTACGCCTTTGTTGGCGAATGTCGTGTATGCAGCCACCATGTCGCCAACTGATACGTCTACCGTACCGAGGCAGAGGGGTAGAGTCGGCTCTATATATCCCGACAGACCGAACATGCGCATCTTGTTGGCCAATGCGCCGGGAGTAAGGTCATGTACGAGACGTGCCGAGATCCAGTTGTTCGAGTTGGTGAGCGCCCAGCGCAGGTCAACATTGTCACCTATACGGCTCTTGCCGGAGTTTCTCGGTGCCCAGTTGCCATATACTGGCTGTGTGTTCGGCAGGGTGGAGCAGGGTGTATAGTCCTGCTCGAATGCCAATGTGTAGAGGAATGGCTTGGCCGTTGAACCGATCTGACGCTTGCCTCGTGCCACCATGTCGTACTGGAAGTGGGTGAAGTCCGGTCCTCCGACATATGCCTTCACATATCCCGTCACAGGGTCCATGCTCATCAGACCTGTGCGGAGTATCGTCTTCATGTACATCAGCGAGTCGTAGGGAGTCATTGTCACGCTCTTTGTCCCGGGCACGATGCGCGTCACGCTCTTTCCATGTTCCATCTTGGTCTCCTTGACATAGGCGAACACATCCATCTCATATTTCGTATGGAAAGCCTTGTCGATTTCCTCCTCGCTGCATCCGGCAGCTTTCATGTTGCGGTAGCGGCCGGTCTGTTTTATCGCGTTCTTTATAAGCCGCTGCACGCTCGCATAGCTCAACTCGTTGGGATTCGAGGTATACGGACCGGTCTTCGAACCTCGTTTCTCATTCTCGAACGCAGGCTGAAGGTATCCGCCGAGGTGCTCGTTGACGGCCTGCTCTGCATACTCCTGCATACGCATGTCGATCGAGGTGTATATGCGCAGACCGTCGGTGTAGAGGTTGTAATAGCTTCCGTCGGGCTTAGGGTTCTTCAGAATCCAGCCGTAGAGCGGGTCCTCTTCCCATTTGAGCGAGTCGGTGTTGTAGTTGCCGAGTGCTATCTTATATGAGCTTGCGCTTCCGTAGTCGGAGCGTTTGGGACGCACCGGTTTCTTGGCGGTCATCAGACGTCGTATCTCCTCGCGCAGGTATGGTGCGCCACCCTCCTTGTGGTCAACCTTATGGTAGTCCAGTCCTAAGGGAAGCTGTTTCAGGGAGTCGGCTTCCGCATACGACAGGAATCCGGCCTTGACCATCTGGTCAAACACCACGTTACGGCGGTTGCGGGTCCGCTCCTCGTGACGCAGCGGGTTGAAATAGCTCGGGTTCTTCAGCATACCGATCAGCATGGCTGCTTCTTCCACCTTCAGGTCGCGCGGCTCCTTGCCGAAATAAACGTTTGCGGCGGTCTTGATGCCGACGGCGTTGTTGAGGAAGTCGAAGCGGTTCAGGTACATGTTGATGATTTCATCCTTGGTATAGAACCGTTCCAGCTTTATGGCAATCATCCACTCAATCGGTTTCTGGATCGCGCGCTTGAACAGGTTGCTCGATGGCTGCGAGTACAGCTGCTTGGCGAGCTGCTGTGTTATGGTCGATGCACCTCCCGATGACTTGTCGCCTAAGAGCAAAGTCTTCACACCGGTACGGCCGAGTGCCTTGAAGTCGATACCGGAATGCTCAAGAAAGCGCACATCCTCGGTTGCCACCAATGCGTTGATCACATGGGGGGAGATGCCGTTGTAATCGGTGTACACGCGGTTGCCAGCGCCGTAATAATAACGACCCAATTCGGTAGTGCCGTCAGATGCGAACACAAGCGAAGCCAGCTTGTCGTGCGGATCCTCAAGCTCCTCGATAGGGGGCATGTAACCAATGACGCCGTTGTATATCAGCATCAGGAAAAAGATAATCACGAAGCCGATGCTCAGAAATGAAATCCATAGCCATTTCACAAGCAGACGGTTTCGCCTGTATTTCTTGGCCGAGCCTTTGCGCGGCTCCTCGAAGTCGTATAAGTCCTGGTTTTTATCCATATCAAACTGCAATCGGAAGCGTGGCCGCAGGGTTTTACGGTCCGACGCTGAATGTGCAGATGCAAAGATAATAAAATTTTTTCAACCTGCGGGTGTGCTGCTTCTATTTCTTTTTCTTCTCGACCGAGAATCCGAATTTGCCGATCATTTCGCCAAGTCCGTAATAATGGCCGTGGCAGTATGCCATCACCCCCGATTTCTCAAGTGAGAAGCGTCCTGTCTCGGGGTCTATCCAGCGGGTGTCAGCACGCACATTGAGCACGTCGGCCACGAACATGTGGTGTGTGCCGAGGTCTGTGACGCTCTTCACGCGGCATTCTATGCTGAGCGGAGACTCCTCGATGGTGGGAGAGGCTACTTTCTCGCCCGGTATCGGTGTCAGCCCTGTCTCTTTCCACTTGTCATGGTCGCGTCCGGAGCGGACTCCGACCCAGTCTGTGGCACGTGCCATGTCGGCGGTGGTCAGGTTGATGGTGAACTCCATGTTTTTCATCAGGATAGGGAAGGAGTGACGTTCGCGGCGCACAGATATGTAGCACATGGCTGGGTCGCTGCATATTGTTCCCGTCCACGCCACGGTCAGCGGGTTCCATTCCTCGGGAGTTGCCCCCACGGTCACGATTACGGCGGGCAGCGGATAAATCATCGTGCCCGGTCTCCAGGATTGCTTGCTCATTATTCTTGTTGGTTTTAACTCTTGTCAGATTTTTCGGATTACGTTGCAAAATTAACCCAAATCCGCCAAATCACCAAAACGGGCTGTAACAGCTGCTGTACCTATATACAGCAGTTATTATGCAACCCGAGCTATAGAGGCGGGATAAGTCAAGGTGAAATATCGTGCTTTATTTAGCATAAATTTCGCTTTTGGATAAAAAGATTTAAAAGAGGTGGTGTTAGTTGAGCAAAATTTGTTATCTTTGTGTTTTGGTATAAGGATTGATATGGTCATGCACGCAGTGAGCCGAATGAGGTGTACTGATGTCTGTGCCGTATTACCAATCACGTTTTTCTGAAGTAAGGACATGTATAACATAAAGACAAACAAAATATAACCCTATTTTTAATATGAACAACGAAGAATTGTTGAGAACCGTCACCGAACGGGCTCAGAAATGGCTCAGCGAGCAGTATGATGCCGAGACACGCGCCGAAGTGAAGGCAATGCTCGATGCGGAAGACAAGACACAGCTCATCGAGGCTTTCTATAAGGACCTCGAATTCGGTACAGGCGGTCTGCGCGGCATCATGGGTGCCGGTACCAACCGCATGAATATCTACACCGTGGGTGCAGCAACCCAGGGTCTCGCAAACTACCTCAAGGACACATTCAAGGAACTTCCCCAGATTTCTGTGGCCGTAGGTCATGATGTGCGTAACAACTCACGCAAGTTTGCCGAGCTGACCGCAAAGGTGTTTGCCGCAAACGGAATCAAGGTATATCTTTTCGACGGTCCCTGCCCGACTCCGGAGGTGTCCTACGCCATCCGCAAGCTCGGTTGCCAGAGCGGTGTCATGGTGACAGCCAGCCACAACCCGAAAGAGTACAACGGTTACAAGGCATACTGGAGCGACGGTGCGCAGATGATCGCTCCCCACGATGTCAAGACCATCGAGTATGTTAATGCCATCACATCTGTTGACCAGATCAAGTTCGATGCTGACGAGGCTCTTATCCAGACCATCGGCAAGGACATCGACGACCAGTATCTCGCCGACATCCACAAGCTCAGCCTTGACCCCGAGGTAGACAAGAAGCACCATGACATGAAGATTGTCTATACCCCGATTCATGGTACAGGGCTCCGTCTTGTTTTCGACTCTCTCAAACTCTGGGGCTTCGACAATGTTATCCACGTTCCGGAGCAGGATGTTCAGAGTGGAGACTTCCCCACCGTGGTTTCGCCCAACCCCGAGAACTCCGAGGCTATGACCATGGGTATCGCCAAGGCCAAGGAGACAGGAGCAAGTCTCGTGCTCGCTTCCGACCCCGATGCTGACCGTGTAGGTCTCGTGGTTCGCGACAAGGAGGGCAACTATCAGCTCGTGAACGGTAACCAGATCTGTATGCTCCTCATCTACTATCTGATCACTCAGAATGTGGAGAAGGGTCTGCTCAACGGCAACGAGTATGTTGTCAAGACAATCGTCACAACCGAGGCTATCAAGCGTATCGCCGATGCCAACAACATCCGCATGTTCGACTGCTATACCGGCTTCAAGTGGATTGCCGACGTGATGCGCAACATGGAGTCAACCGGACGTTACATAGGTGGTGGCGAGGAGAGCTACGGCTTCCTCCCCGAGACTTTCGTACGCGACAAGGACTCAGTTTCTACCAACTCACTCATCGCCGAGTGTGCCGCATGGGCTGCCGACAAGGGCATGAACCTCTACGAGCTTCTCGTTGACATCTATGCTCAGTATGGTTTCTCACGCGAACGTGGAGTGAGCGTTGTCCGTCCGGGCAAGACCGGTGCCGAGGAGATTGTGGCCATGATGAAGAACTTCCGTGAGAATCCCCCCAAGACACTTGCCGGAAGCCCTGTGACCTGCATCAAGGACTATTCCGATCTCAACTGCCGCAATCTCAAGGATGGCTCGGTAGAGAAGATGGACTTCCCGACAACGTCGAACGTTCTCCAGTTCTTCACCGAAGCCGGCGACAAGGTTTCTGTGCGTCCTTCAGGCACAGAGCCCAAGATCAAGTTCTACGTCGAAGTCCGCGAGGATATGCCCTCTAAGGAGAAATACGAGGAGACCGTAGCAGCTGCCGAGAAGCACATCGACCAGGTGCTCGCCGACCTCGGTGTGAAGTAAAAAGCTATAAGCCCTATATGGCCTATTAGACCTATTAGACCTATTAGCCTCATAGAGCTACTTAAAAAGGAGCTATGCCGACCGGCATAGCTCCTTTTTAAGCATTATAGGGCTGATTGTTATCAGCGGTTCGATTCCTCGATCTTGCGGGCGATCATGTTGTTGAATGTCTCCTGCGCCATAAGCTCCTCTACGCTGAGGTGCATACGGTAACGCCAGTAGTGACGCGGGTTCGCAGGCTCGTTGATCTGCTCTTCGGCCGGGTTCTGGCGACGGAGGTGACCGTCGGCTGAAAGCCAGTCCTGAAGCGGCAGTATGCAGAGCATCGAGGGACTCTTCAGCTGGAGGTCGATGATCTTGTCGCAGATCCAAGGCTCTGCAAAGTAGGGAGCCTCACCACCTTCATGCAGCACGTGGTTGTAGAATCTCTGCGAAACAGCGTGGTCAGCCTCCCACCATGCGCGGATACCGCCCATGTCGTGGGTCGAGGTCGTGCAGACGCTGTAGTAGGGGTAGTGCCAAGTGTCGCCGAACTCAGCTGTCGGGTCTTTCGGCATACGCTGAATCTCAAGGCTCAGGATCTCAAGCTGGTTCATGACCGCAGGTACGCAGTCGGGAATCATGCCGAGGTCCTCGCCACATGCAAGCATCGATGTCGAGTCGAGCAGCGGCGGAAGTTTCCACATAGCCTTGCCATACCAGAAGTCGTTGTGACGGTGGTAGAAGAAGTCGTTGTAGAGACGGTTGAAGCTCCACTTCGCGTAGTCGCTGAGCACACGGTACTGATATGTGTACTGTGCCGCGATGCGGGGATGATAGTGGCCTTTCTGATAGGGATCCTCGATGAAGAGCACATCGTCAATCACGCCGAGAAGAGCATTCTTCAGACGCTCGTTCTTCTCGGTCTGCTCCTGGGTTGCGAAATATTCCTCAACTTTCTGCTGTGTGTTGACAAAGGTCTTCAGACCGTAACGGTCACCGCCAATGCGGTCGAGGAAGAGCTCCTTGGCCTCCTCGCTGTATTCGCCGAAGAAGTCCGTTAGCATCCATTCGAGAATGAGCGGGTGAGTCTGTACATCCGCGTCAATCCAGAAGTCGTAGCTGTTACGCAGCTCCTCGGGCGAGAAAGGCATTGCCGGGTTGAAGTAACCCAACAGACCGTGCACTGCGTCCATAGGAATCTGCCAAATGCGGAAGAATCCGAGAATATGGTCTATGCGGTAAGCGTCGAAGTATTCCGACATCTTGCGGAAGCGGTCTTTCCACCACTGGAAGCCATCTTCGGCCATCGCATCCCAGTTGTAGGTCGGGAAGCCCCAGTTCTGTCCGAGTACAGAGAAGTCATCCGGCGGAGCGCCTGCCTGGCAGTCCATGTTGAACAGACGCGGTGAACGCCATGCGTCAACGCTGAAACGGCTTATGCCGATTGGAATGTCTCCCTTGAGCACCACGCCGTTGGCATGTGCGTAGTCGCGAACCTCGCGCAGCTGGCGGTCAAGGTGATACTGAACGAAGTAGTGGTAGTCTATCTGCCGGCGGTGCGCGTCGATGAACTCAGCCACTTTCTTCTCGTCATATACTGAATACTCACCCCATGCGAAGTGGTCGGGAGTGTGATATTCCTCGCGAAGTACGCACCATGCGGAGTAGGGGAGCAGCCAGTATTCGTTGGCGGCTACGAAATCCTTGTACTCCTTGCGGCGTTTCACAGCACCGTTGTCCTGTGCGAAGATCTCGTGCAGATACTCTGACTTGGCATTGTTGACACGTTCGTAGTCAACGGTCTGGAGCATGTTCAGCTCAAGACGCAGTTTCTCGTAATATGCCTTGCGCGCCTCATCCTTGATTTCACCCACAGCGTCGAGACGCATGTACATCGGGTGGAGGGCGAAGGTTGAGTTGGCCTTGTAGGGATACGAGTCAACCCATGTGCCGAGCATCGTAGTGTCGTTGATGGGGAGAATCTGAAGGATGTTCTGGCCGGTCTTCACGCACCAGTCCACCATCTTCTTCATGTCCATGAAGTCGCCGACACCGAAGTCGTCCTCCGTGCGGATAGAGAACACCGGTATTGCTGTACCGGCACCCTTCCACTGACGTTTGGGATTGGCGAAGCGGGTACCGTCAATCACGACCTGCTCACCTTTGCCCTGGACGCGCACACCGTAGATGCGGTTGTTCATGGCCTCCCAGCCTACTGTCTCACCATCCTTGTCGAGAATGAGGAACTTGTACTCGAACGGTACTTTCAGCTTGTCGAGCGGAAGGTTGATTTCCCATACGGGGAAGTTATGGTCGTTCATGCGGAGAGCGCGGCGGGGATCCCAGTCACCGAGATACTCACCCTCGCCTGTGACAGCCAGACATTCATCGGGCGCGATCATCGGAGCCTCGATGCGAATGTTGAGAGTGTCGGGAAGAGAAGGAAGCTGTCCGGCGCGGTTCTCGCGGCGGAGCATACCGTCGATAAATGCCGACGAATAGAAAGGCTTGTCACCCGGCATGTCGTGCCAGTTGTCGAAAATGAGATAGTCGGTTATGCCGGCACCGGCGCGGAATTTGTGATGCTCGCCCCATTCGAAGCGCCATGCACGGTTCGCTGCCTTGACAACGAAGAAATAGTCGAAGTCGGCAGGCTCACCCTCTGTCTCAAGAGTGAATTGCCACATGTCGGGACTTACAAGGCTCATTTCCACGGCCTCGCGTGCATCGCCCGATCCGAGCGCGGGAGTCGTGCCGCAAAGATACACGCTCTCGCCCCAGTTGGTGTGGTAATTGATGTTGAAAGTAATTTTCATGAATTTATGCTTTAAGTTTTCAGTAGTCAGATTTCAGATTAGCCGCACTTTGATGTGCCGCAGCTGGTGCAGATCAGACATCCTTCCTGATAGACCAGGGTCTCAGCCCCGCAGTTGGGACACTTCTGGCCGCTCGCGACCATACCGTTGGTCATGTATTTCTTCAGAGCGCGTTCCACACCCATCTTCCATGTGTTGATGTTGGTGGAGTCGAGTTCAAGACCACCCACGAGTTTCAGCACCTGGTCGATCGGCATACCGTAACGGAGCACACCCGATATCAGCTTGGCGTAGTTCCAGAACTCGGGATTGAACTTCTCGCTCAGACCCTCGATTGTGGTCTTGTATCCGCGCTTGTTGATGAACTGGAAGTCATAACGCTTGTTCCCCTTCTCGTCAACGGTCTTGATAATCTTACCTTTGTTGACGCTCTTCGGGCAGAAGATGCCATCCTCGTCATCGGCCAGACCCGTGAAGATTTCATAGGGCTGGTTGTTGACAAGACCGACAAACGCAATCCATTTCTCCTTGTTGTTCTGGAAGCGTACCACATCGGCCTCAAGCTCGGCAGGACGCTTGGAGATATGTGCCGGAGTTGCTATCACAGGTATCTGCGGGGCTTTCGACTTGACCGACTCAAGCACATTGTTGCGTGAGCCGTCGCGATATACGGTGCATCCCTTGCAGCCGGCTTTCCAAGCCTCGACATAGAGACGGTTCACCAGGTCTTCTGTCACATCGGAGGGAAGGTTGATTGTTACCGAAATCGAGTGGTCAACCCACTTCTGAACCGCTCCCTGCATGCGTACTTTCTCCAGCCAGTCAACATCGTTTGAAGTAGCCTTGTAGTAGGGAGAGCGTGCCACAAGCTCCTCAATCTCCTCGGGTGTCATGTTGCGCTTGGCCTCGATGCCGTTTATGCGCATCCATTCAAGAAACTTGTGGTGGTATACGATATACTCCTCGAATGCGTCGCCTACTTCGTCAACGAAGTCGATTTTCACGTCGGGGTCACCGGGGTTCACCTTGCGCTTGCGCTTGTAGACGGGGAGGAAGACCGGCTCGATACCCGATGAAGTCTGTGTCATGATTGAGGTCGTTCCGGTCGGGGCTATGGTGAGGCAGGCAATGTTACGGCGTCCGCTCTTCACCATGCGCTCGTAGAGCTCGGGGTCAGCCTCGCGCAGGCGTGCGATGTATGGATTGTTCTTCTCGCGCTCAGGGTCGAACACCTCGAAAGCTCCGCGCTCCTCAGCCATGACAACCGAAGCCCGGTAGTAGGCGAGTGCGAGAGCACGGTGTACCTTGACCGAGAACTCCGTGGCCTCGGGTGTGCCGTAGCGGAGACCCAGCGCGGCGATCATATCACCCTCGCCGGTCGTTCCGCAGCCAGTGCGACGTCCCTGAAGTGTTTTTGTGCGTATCTTTTTCCAGAGATTCAGCTCGGTGCTCTTCACCTCTGCGGTCTCCGGGTCTGATTCAATCTTCTCGATGATGATGTCAATCTTCTCCATCTCGAGGTCGATTATGTCGTCCATTATCCGCTGTGCCTTACCGACATGGTCGGCGAAGAGCTCGAAATCAAACTCCGCCTCGGGGGTGAACGGATTGCGCACATAGCTGTAAAGGTTGATGGCTACCAGACGGCAGCTGTCGTAGGGGCAGAGAGGAATCTCGCCGCAGGGGTTGGTCGATACTGTCTCGAAACCGAGATCGGCGTAGCAGTCGGGCACCGATTCGCGGCGTATTGTATCCCAGAACAGCACGCCGGGTTCGGCGCTTTTCCAGGCATTGTGTACGATCTTTTTCCAGAGGGCGGTCGCATCCGTCTCCTTTGTCACCATCGGACTTTCGGAGTTGATGGGGAACTGCTGTATGTATGGTGTGCCTTCGGTGGCGGCCTTCATGAATCCGTCGTCGATTTTGACAGAGACGTTAGCACCGGTCACTTTCCCCTCGGTCATCTTCGCGTCGATGAAGTCTTCGGCATCCGGATGCTTTATGCTCACGCTCATCATCAGTGCTCCGCGACGTCCATCCTGTGCCACCTCGCGGGTGGAGTTGCTGTAACGCTCCATGAACGGAACAAGCCCCGTAGACGTAAGCGCGGAGTTCTTCACGTCGCTGCCTTTCGGGCGGATGTGCGACAGGTCATGGCCTACACCTCCGCGACGCTTCATGAGCTGCACCTGCTCCTCGTCAATGCGGATTATGCCGCCGTAAGAGTCCGGGTGTCCGTCGAGACCGATAACAAAGCAGTTCGACAGCGAGCCGACCTGACGGTTGTTTCCTATTCCGGCCATCGGGCTTCCCTGAGGAACGATGTACTTGAAATCCTTGAGAAGTCCGAACACTGTCTCCTCGCTCATCGGGTTTGGATACTTGTTCTCTATGCGCACAATCTCTGATGCTATGCGGTGGTGCATGTCATCGGGTGTCAGCTCATAGAATGTTCCGTCGGAATCCTTGAGAGCATACTTGCTTGCCCACACACGGGCGGCCAGCTCGTCACCCTTGAAGTATTCGAGGGTAGCGGCATAGACTTCGTTGTAGTTGTAATGTGTATCAGCCATTTCCACTTAGGCGTGCGAAATTACGCGGGTTATTCGTTAGGTTATACTTATTCAGCCCCGCGCATTTACTGTCTGCGCGGAGGTGGGAAAAATATGGTGTAAAATTAACAAAAAAAAGTCAATTGAGCGTGGTTTTGAGAGACTTTTTTATTAACACCGCTTTTTCACCTGCATTCACACATAGGTCAGCCGAATCTGCTCTGACTTTGTTTCCGCCCGTTTTGGGCTGAATTCAGATTTCACGAATCCATGCTCAGTTCTGACAGAATCTGCGGGTGTTGTCAGCGCGTCCCTCTGTGTAACCCTCGGATGTCGTGGACTGCAATCCCCCGGATGCTATTTTCTCTTTAGGCTCATAGAACATTATGAGGCTGATTTTGTGAGAGTCTTCTATGCCGTAGCAATTCTGTTCTGCCACGTATACTCCACGGATATGGTTGGATTTCATCGTGTCGCGCACAGCACCGGCTTCAAGAAGCGCGAGCCGTCCGATACGCATCCCGTTTGAATAGACATCAATCCATTCCACACCACTTTCGCGGCATGGTTCCAGACACAGCTCGTCGCCGGGGAGCAGCTTGTGCAACTCTTCGGCGCAGCAGCGGTTGTCGGGCCCGCAGGTCATTTCAAGGGTAAGGCATTGCTGATGGCAATGTTCACGTAGAATCCTGTCTATGCGGTCCGTCATGTCGTGGTATGCTTTCTCTCCGATGAGGTCAACCGTGCGCAGGTCTTCATGGCGTGCACGCAGTTCCTCAATCATCTGTGTGCGTTTTTCATCGCGCTTCATCCTCGTCTCAAATCTTGCCTGCATGTTGAATGCTACAGCGGCAAGAGCGACAATCAATATAATCAGTATCAGCTCATACATGGCAGTCATAATTTGTAATCTACATTTAAAACCATTCCGCAGCTGATATGGATTAATCTGTTAGGCTTTTTTATGACGAACCAGGGCGACCCGCTGTTGCGGATCGCCCTGTATTTCATTTGTGTGCGCCTTGGAGCGCGTGGTGTCTGTTACTTCACGACGAGTTTGCCGCTCTTGTTGCCGAGGGTGTAGACATACACTCCCTTTGCGAGCGATGCAGTTGACACGGTGCCGTTGCCGATGACTGTCTGCTTGAGCACGCGGTTGCCGTCGGTAGTGTAGAGAGCGAGGTCGCTTGTTCCTTCCACGCTGTATTCGAGCGCGCCGCTCACACTCACGAGGCTGTCACCCTTTTCGAATACCTTCACTGTACCGGCCTTGCCATCCTTGTTCATGATGAGAGTCATGGTTGCATAAACATCATCGTTGTCTGAATAGCCGACAAAGAAACCGACTTCGACATCAGAGGGGATAACGTTACCGTCGCCCATGAAATGGAACTGAAGGAACTCAGGGCTGTTTGCTGCAAGGGGAATATTTTTGATATTCATTACCGGTGCAGGAGCAGGACATACGCCACCGAGGCAAAGTGATATGCTCTGTCCTGTTGTACAGGTAGCCATGATGTCAACGTTTGCTGCTTCAGAAGTTACCACATACAACTGGGGCTCGAATGTCCACTCGGTATAATCCTCGTCTTCATAGATTTCCGGAGAGTTGTCCTCGATGGTCACTCCCTCTTCGAGCACCTGGTCTCCAAGCATGAAGTGGATGCTCTGAGCCTGTGCACATGTCGCGAAAATTGCTGTTGCGACTGCCAAGTAAATTTTCTTCATATTGTTTGTATTTAAAAAGTTTGTTTAAGTAAATCATTTTGTCAGTGCCGGTTTTACGACACTGACAAAAATCTTTTATTCCTCTGAATTGTTTTCTTCACCCTCGTCATCTGCATCTGCATCTTTGAAGAGAGGTACTTTTACAACCTGGAGCACTCCCGACGCATCGCTTGCAAACGCTACAATCGAGAGATTCTCGAGTTCCCAATGCTCCTTATTGGTCCATCGGGTGGCGATTGAACCTGTGATTTCCTGCTCGAATCCGGCTGTGAGGGAGTAGGGCTGTCCTTTCAGACCGTCGAAGATCTGAGCGCGGAACACGTTGTTGTGAACATAATCCTGAATAGTGACCGTGCCGTTGCGCTGCTGGGCAACGATGTTGTCCTCAAGAATCCAGAACTGGAAGTCTACATTGCGCGTTGTGTTGCTCATTACGTGAGCTTTGGCTTCGATTGTGCCGAAATAACCGTCATTGCCGTCGTTGGGATCGGGTATATATTTGGCCTCCAGCTCGATGTTGACATCTGTCGCAACCTTAAGGGCGTCGCGGACTTTTGTTGACCAGAGTGTGTAGTTCACAGCATCTCCCGCCATATTTATGACACCCATCGGGAACTGCGTGATGCCGTACGATTCCATGATAGCGTTCCCTTCGGCGGTCATCAGTCCGACGCGTCCGTTATTGAAGTTTGTGCGTTGCACATCTATTCCGAATGATCCGCAATGGATGCTGACTGCTATCACTTTGTCAGCACCGAACTGCTCTTCAAGCTGCTCGATTACCTCGTGAGCGGCCGGACAGTTCACGCAGTTCTGGCCGGTGAAGTCCTCAAGCAGGATGGCTCGTTCGGCAACAATCGCCTCGCCCAGTATGTAGCGGTCATCTTCGGCCACGTCATCGCATGATGTCAGCGCTATTGAAGACATCGCGACAGCTGCGGCCCCTATGAAAAGTCTGTATATAGTTTTCATCAGGTCTTTTTCTTAGAAATTGTAGGTGTAGTTAATCTTGAAACCATGCATCGCAGGCACCGGACGGCAGAGACCTCCCGAACAGTCGAATCCCGCACGTGTACGGCCGTAGCTGAGCATCAGACGGTTGTTGCGGTAGCTGCCGGTAACGCCCACCATGTAGTAATGGGTGCCGGTTTCGCCGCAGTTCCACATGTCGCTCACCGACAGCATCAGGTAGGGAGTCCATGAGAACTCGGCCAGTCCGTATGCCCAGTCTTTCTGGTCCTGCTTGGTGAAGAGATACTGAAGCTCTCCGCGCAGCGTGAACTTGCGGTTGATTTTCCACTTGGCATCGGCTACAAGGATGTTGGTGCGGATATACTTCTCATCTTTCTCAACGATTTTGCCCACCTCGTTGTTGAAGAGCTGGTTCATATACATGAACGTAAGTGTGACCGGAGCGGAGATGCGTTTCTCGATCTGCACGTTGATGTCGTAGTAGTTGCAGGCTCCGATTTTGAAGAACGGTGCCTTGTTGCCGTCTGTTCCCCACATTGTGCCGAACGGGGTCTCAGGATCCGGGCCGTTTGCAAGTCCTGCCACGTAGCTGGCGTTGACGGTCAGCTTGGTTCCGTAGCGTCCGCCGAGAGCGGATTTGCGGGGGAACATGTAACTGAATGATCCCTGATATGCCCATTCGCCGTCTGCGTTCTGTGTGGCGTAGGGATAGAGGGCGGGAAGAGAATAAGTATGCGTGTAGGTGAAGGCCGGCATGTTGTTGATGAATGCCGATATTCCATCTACCGTACGCTGCGAGCGGAACGACATATTGTAGCTTCGCTTTGCCTGAAGCATCGCGCTCATACCTTTCTTAGAGTATGAACCGCTGATCATATAGGCCGTACCGTCACCATATGTGTAGTCGTTGTCAAAGCTCGGGTCCTGACCCTTCCATGCGAACTCGGCCAGCACGCTCCATGGTCCTGACGCGAAGCTCGAACGGACATCCACGGCGTTGACCAAGGTCGGCAGATTCAGGTAGTAGTTTGAGTTGTCGAGGTAAATCTGCTCGTCGCGCTCATGCTTGAGCACATAAGAACCGCCAATCATCCACGTGGCGTTGTGATCCTGCATCGACTTCATGTAGTCGCTCAGATATACCTCGGCGTTGGCACCGTAGACCTGCGAGTGCTTGCTCCAGTTCCAGTAGCGGCGCTGCACACCACCCAAAAGGGTGAGATGGAGTCCTTTCACGGCGTTGATTTTCAGACGGCCGCCGCGGATCGCGTTGTCGATACCGAGAGCACGTTCCTCGTAGGTGCGGAGTATGAATCCGCTGCCGAACTGCTCGTAGAAGTCACCGCCGGTCAGTTCAAAGCCCTTGTACTTTCCTTTTACGTAGAAATTCGAGAGACCCCAGCCGGCGAAATCTTTCTCATAACCCGGAAGCGGCCATTTCATGAACTCGGCCCTGAGACCTGCGTCGACAAACTGGCTCGCCATGTTTACGTCGGCATATGTGTTGAAGAGTATCTTCTGTTCATAAGGACCGATGGCTCCGATTTCTTCATCTATTTCCGGAAACACGATGTCGGCCTGTACCGAACCGTGTACCGCCACCGGATAGTCGGCCTTCGCCGGACTTGCTGCCATAACCGTGGCCAGTGAGGCCAAGGCTAAGGGTATATATGTTTTCATGTGGAATCGTTACGTTCTGAAAGGTTTTTCTCTCCCTCGCGGGCATGTTATTATTTCACGAGAAGACCGCGTACAACCTCGATGAGGTGGTCTTCCGAACCTTCGGTGTAACCCGAGTGTGACTCTACAATCTTGCCGTTGCCGTCAACAATCACTACGTGGGGAGGATTCTGGCAACCCATGGCGCGTGCGAAATCGCCGCTCTGGTCGAGAAGAACGTCATATTCCCAGCCGCGTGCATCGGCGAGCGGTTTTACTTTTGTAGCGTTCTGTGCCTCGTCGATTGAGATGGCGTAAACCTTTACTCCGGTCTCGTCAACCCAGTCGGGATACTGCTCGTGAATGGCGGTAAGCTCACGTATGCAGGGTTTGCACCATGTTGCCCAGAAGCTGATGATGAAGGGTTTGCCGTCGTTGCTGAGAGTAGCGGAATCAACGGGTTTGCCGGCAAGGTCCTTGAGCTGTACTGAGGGAAGCTGCGCGTTGGCCGACAGAGCTATGCCGAGGCATATTGCGGCCATCATGAAGATTTTCTTGAGTGATTTCATATCTGTTGTTTTTTATTTTTAGATTGATTGGGCTTGCGCCGGTTTATTCCGACACTCTCTTTTACGCCGTAAAAATAACGGATAAAAATGAATTATCCAAATTTTATTTATGTTTGGCACCCGATTCTTACTTTTTTTACAATTGAATGCGTAATTTGGTCTGTAGCTTGAGAAGGGCTGTATTTCGCCCCGGCTCCCGTTCCGGACCGGTGTCAGCGGGGCTTGATAAGTCCGTTGCGGTATGCGAACAGCAGCTCGCGCAACTCGTCGATCTGTTCCTGGAGCTCTATCCCTTTGTCGGTGTCGCGCACGCGGACACGGTTCTGGCTCAGCTCTACCAGCTGTGTGGTCGATACGATGTCGGTGCCGAGGCGTATAGCCTCTTCGGTGCTGCTGAACGGCTCATGCTGCACGAGCACGAATCCGCGCGAGTGATAGACCAACGTGTAGCCCGCTATACCTGTTGTGTTGTGATACGCTTTGGCAAATCCGCCGTCGATTACCATCAGTTTGCCGTTGGCCTTGACGGGCTGTTCACCTTTGCCGACTTTAACAGGAACATGGCCGTTGATGATATGGCGGTGGTCGCCGGTCACACCGAAGGCGTCGAGGATCGAGTCCACCACCTCCTCGCGCTCACGCAGCAGATAGTAGAAGCCTTTCGGTTCGTCGTGGGTGCTCTTGTCTTCTATGAAATAGCGTTCGAAGGTGGTCATGGCCTCCTTGTCGAACAGTGGAGACTCCGGACCGCACCATAGGTACCAATAGTAATCGGTAGCATAATCGCGTATCTCGGCGGGCGTGTCGTTGTTGAACGCCGCGCGCATAAGCATACCGATTGACTGCAACAGTTCCTCTCCCTTCATCTTCTTGCCGAGCACCTCTATCTCGCGCAGGGTGCCGTCGGAGTTGAGGGGTACCGAGGCATGGAACATCAGGTTGGAGTTCGCCACCGTGTATATGTCGCCGTGGTTGAGCATGATGTTCATGTGGCGGCGCAGTTTGTCGCTGATCACAAACGAGCGGTGCAGCTTGTCAACGAGTGTCTGCTCATCTTCGGTGAGCCGGTACGGGTCGGCGGGGTCAACGGTGGGGAAGTTTGAGTCGCGCATCGGGTAGGTCTTGCCGCCGAGTGTGATCTCCTTGCGGTCGGCCGACAGCGCTCCGAATAGCTTGCGCTTCTCCATGTGCCATTCCGGATGCTTGTCAATCATCTGCCCTTCGAGCTTGAACTGTATTATGCTTATCGACTTGTGCATCTTGGCAAGAAGGGCGAGCGAGCGGTCATTGTAGATGGTGCAGCCGGCCTCGGGCTTGGGCAGGAACACCTCGCACGGGTCGTCGCCGTAGGTATCCATGGCGAATGTAGCCAGCGGCAGCAGGTTGATGCCGTAGCCTTCCTCGACGGTGTCCATGTTGCCGTAACGCATGGCTATGCGCAGCACGTTGGCTATGCAGCAGTCGTTTCCGGCAGCGGCACCCATCCAGAGGGCGTCATGGTTGCCCCACTGTATGTCGAATCCCTGGTATTCGGAGAGTGTGTCCATTATGATATGGGCTCCCTGCCCGCGGTCGTATATGTCGCCGAGTATGTGCAGACGGTCTATGCTGAGCCGTTGTATCACGTTGCATATGGCAATGATGAAGTCGTCGGCCTGGCCGGTCGAGATGATTGTCTCGACAATGCGGTTATAGTACATCTGCTTGCTCTCGCCGCTGGGTGCCTCGTGCAGCAGCTCCTCGATGATGTAGGCATATTCCTTCGGCAACGCCTTGCGCACTTTCGAGCGGGTGTATTTCGACGACACGCTTTGAAGCACTTTCACCAGTCGGTGAAGAGTAATGTTGTAAAAATCGTCGAGGTCCTCCTCTTCGGTGCGTATCAGCTCAAGTTTCTGCTCCGGATAATATATGAGCGAGCAGAACTGTGCAAGATCGGAGTCGCGCATGTCGTTGCCGTAGATTTCGCGTACCTTGCGCTTGATGTTGCCCGAAGCGTTTTTCAGAATGTGGCGGAAAGCCTCATCCTCTCCGTGCAGGTCAGCCACGAAATGCTCGGTACCCTTCGGCAGGTTGAGGATTGCCTCAAGGTTGATGATCTCGGAGCTGGCCGCGCTGATAGTCCCGAATGTCTGCGAAAGAAGTTCGAGCACGCGGCGGTCTTTCTCAATCTGGGCCGTCGTGTGACGCATGGATTTATCCTCACGCACCTCCGACGGGGTGTTTTCAAGTGACATGTCTATGGTAGATTTAAGATTCTGCTGCAAATATATAAAATCATTCCGTAATATGGGGTGGTTTCATGAAATTTTCCCTAATTTTGTGGTTGAAATGAAAAAAATCTTGAGTTTAGTCCGTCGTCGTCTCGCCAATCTCTCGTATCGGACGGGTCTGGCTGTGGTAGCCATCTGCGTGGCGTGCTACATCATATCGTTCGCCCAGATGCTGTTGCCTATCCCCGCCGCATGGAAAGGAGGATTGTGGGTCGCTTTCTATGGATTGGCGAAGGCATCGCAGTACACAGCCATCCTGATTCTCGGCAAGGAGGGCTGGATGCGCCTAAAGGCCCGCTTCATGCGACGGACAGCACAGGATGATGTTGTTGAAAAGGTTGTGGACAAGGTCACCGATGATGAATGAACTGAATAACAGGAAAAATCCCGATAACCGTAATGTGCTCAATAATCTGGAACCGCTGTTCGGCGCGGCTCCCGGCTCTGCTTCAGAGCCGTTGATAATTGCAGGACCGTGCAGCGCGGAGTCGCGCGAGCAGATGCTTGCCACCGCCCGTGGACTCGCTTCTGCCGGAATACGCTGTTTCCGCGCCGGTATCTGGAAACCACGGACACGCCCCGGTTCTTTCGAGGGTATGGGTGCACGTGCTTTGCCATGGCTCGCTGATGTGCGTGAGAAGACGGGCATGATTCCGGTGACAGAGGTCGCCACCGCAGCACATCTCCGCGCCGCACTGCGTGCCGGTATCGAAGCGTTCTGGATCGGCGCCCGGACTTCGGCCAATCCTTTTGCCGTGCAGGAGATTGCCGATGTGCTCGCTGAGCTTCCCGCAGCACGTCGTGAAGCCATCACTGTTCTGGTCAAGAATCCTGTCAATCCCGACCTTGAGCTTTGGATTGGTGCGTTGCAGCGCATTTACGCCGCCGGCATACGCCGTCTCGGTGCCATTCACCGTGGATTCAGTGCGTATGGAGACCACCTCTACAGGAATATTCCTGAATGGCGCATACCGATTGAGTTGAAACGTCGCATACCCGGTTTGCCGCTCATATGCGACCCGAGTCATATCGGAGGCCGCCGTGAGCTGGTTGCCTCGCTGTCGCAGCAGGCTCTTGACATGAATTTCGACGGCCTTATAATAGAGTCGCATTGCGATCCTGACTGTGCGCTCAGCGATGCAGCCCAGCAGATTACTCCCGATGAACTCGCCGGAGTCCTTGCCGGCCTCCGCTCCGGGCAGCCGCAGTCATCGGGTGGAAGCGGCACGCCGGCAGCTGCCAGTCTCGGTGTGCTCCGCGAGGAGATTGACCGGATTGACGTTGAGCTGGTCTCGCTGTTGGCACGGCGTATGGCGGTGGCACGCGAAATCGGCGAACTGAAACAGAAAGAGGGTATACCCGTGGTGCAACCCGACAGATATGGTCAGCTCATAGAGCGTCGTGTCGCCGACGGTTGCAGTCTCGGTCTTTCAGCAGACTTCATGAAGAACATTCTCGGTACCATCCACGAGGAATCGGTGCGTCAGCAGCTTGCCCTGAGAAAATGACCCTCTTTTTACCACGCACGTTACTTTACAGCCGAATCAATCGGACTGTAATGTCTCATCCTTCTTGAGCGAAAGGAAAGTGGGGTAGTCCTTGATATGGTCGGAATGATGGAAATGGTCGGAAGTGGCCACAAGTGCTATCGCTCCCGACGAGAAGTCATGGAGAGTGAGCCATACTCCCGGCTCGACAAGCAGCCCCATATATGGACGGTTGAGCATTACGGTCCGGCGGTCGCGTCCGTCATCGAGAGTTATACAGAAGCTGCCGGCGGCCGCAACGATAAATTCCTTTACGGCACGGTGTGCATGGCCTCCACGGCTTTCACCACCGGGTACGTCGTAGATGAAGAATACCCGCTTCACATCAAAGGGCAATGTCTCTTCCGACTGTATCACCGACAGATTGCCTAACCGCTCGCTGGGATGACGGTCAAGTTCTATGACCGAACAGTCATATACTGTCTTTCGGGGCAATCCGGGCAGCACATCGTCCCTTTCTGATGCGTCTTCTTTATGTGTGGCCGCGCATTCATAATCATCTGTACACTCCTTTTCGGCTTTCTCTCGGAGAGCGAGGTATTTCTTGTAATCAAGAATATATTCCTCGTCGGCGTATGGGCGTGAACTGAGCACGAGCACCACGGCGTTTGTCGAGAAGTTCGTAATCTCACGCCATGTTAGCCGCGGAACGTAGAGCCCGAGGTAGGAGCGGTTCAACGTCACCCTTTCCTCACGGTCCGGATAACGTGTTATGACATCAAACGAACCGGAGAGTGCCACAATAAGTTCCTCGTTGCTGTGGTAGGCATGACCTTCGCGGTCGCCTCCGCCGGGTACATCGTAAATCCAATGGCAACGTTCTATCTTGAAAGGAAGCTCGCGGCACTCCTCAATCACGGCGAGATTGCCTCTCGGATCGAGAAATCTCGGCAGCTCTATGATTCTTGGTCCTGTCATACTTGACAAACGCTCTTCATGCCGTTTAAATTGCACTTGGGTACAAATTCAACGGTGCATCAGAAACTGAACTGCGCCAGTATTCCTGCGCGGCGTGCCCACGCGTGGGTGCCGTCCATGTTCTCGCGGCGTCCGAGATTGAACTCGGCGGCACACGATATTCGCGGGGTGAGATACCAGAAGTAGTTGACAGCGAAATACATGCCGGTCTTGTATTCGTCGGTGAAGCCGTTATCTTTCGGCAGATAGCGTGTCGCTCCATAGGTTGCCGAGAAGAACATCGAGGGGTTCAGGTTGTATTGCACGGCGGCATAGCCTCCGATTGCACCGGGCGCGTACATCTTGCCCGGTTTGCCGGGTTCTCCCACAAGGTCATATTTGCCCATCAGCCAGTCCCCGCCGAGGCTCTCGAACCCGCAACCCCCGTTTACCATGCCGTAGAATGTGAAATGCTCCTCGGGTTGCCAGCGTCCGGAGAGTTGCAGACCCCATCCGGCCACGGTGTGGTTCTTCGATGTGAGCAGGTCGCGGTATGGGTGGAACCGGAGTATTCCGGCCAGTCTTACATAGCCCGACGTGTCCCACGCATATTGGCCGAAGGTGGCTATGTCGGGGACATATTGGTTAACCTTGCCGGTGACATCCTGCTCGACATCGATCTGGTCTGATGGACTCTCGACCGAGGCGGCGATTGTCCAGTGCTTGTTCTTGAACTCATGCATCCAGCGGACAAGGACGGCAGTCGCGCTCATTTTCGCGTTCGGTCCGGCGGCATCGACGGCGGGAGGGAGAGCGCCTGGGTCGCTGAAGGTCGAGTTTGTGTAACCTATCGTGAAGTCGTTTATCTGGCCGTAGGCTTTCTTGAGATGGAAGTCGCGGGCCTCGTAGCCGTTGAAGTTCGCCTCGATGTAGAGCTGATATTGGCCTAATTTCTTGTTACGACCGATCACCCGGAAGAATAGTGCCGTACCTGCAGGTGTTGTACCGAGGTCATGCATCTTGGCCGGGTCTTTGTGCATCGGAATCAGATAGGGAGCGAACGCCGGACTCGGAATAGAGCCGCCCCAGTCATAATAGCCGCGCATCCTGACCACGCCGCCGACACCCATCGCCAGGTTATTGTCGCGGCTCATGAACAGGAAGTATGGAGCCAGCGGGTCCTGGAAATGACGGAACTGGTCTTCGTAGAACTTGCGTATGAGTGTTAGCGAGGAGTCGGGATGCTGTTCCTCACCCTTGCCGAAATAGACAATCTTGTGGTCTCTCAATGTCGAGTCGAGGGCAATCTCAGTCATGCTCTGCGCATGAGCCGGAATCAGAGCCGTAAGCATTATGGCGGCCGAAGCCAGAAGTTTCTTGATCATGGCGGAATCGTTTTCGTGTTGTTTTTCTGTCAGACAAGCCGCACCAGAGTCAATAGGTCACATAACTCCTGTTTGAGGAGGTGTGACTTGAGTGTGTTCCGATGCTCCTCCTTGCGCTTGTCTGATATGTTAACAATTGTTATACGGCTAATGTTAATGAAAATTAAAAAATTTTTCACTTCAGTCCGAACTTATAATCTGATTTTAATGTTTGAGAGGGAAAGAGGGCATTCGTCCCGCTTTTTGTTAAGTTAACCTCACACATATTAAGTTAACCGACTCACTATCGATTATTCACCCTTAATTTTATACCATATGAGAAACCATTTACTGAAGGGTATGGCTGTCATGTTCGTTGCTGCCATAGGTTTTACAGCCTCTGCCCAGAATTATGAGTTCAAGCCCATCAAGGGTTTTCAGGAAAACACCAACGAGAAACTTGAGGCATTCCTTGAGTCAACCGTGCCTATGAAGACACGCAAGGTCGCTGTGTTCGACTGCGACGGCACACTCTTCGGGCAGGCCCCCTACTATCTTGCCGACGAGGCTCTTTATGACTTCGCCAAGGAGAACTACGCCGGAAAGACCGATGCAAAATCGGTCGAGAAGATGAAGATTGTTGACCAGCTTCTGCATGGTGACAATGTCGGCGTTGATTTTGTGCAGAACCGTGTGCGCTTCCTTTCGGGTCTGACTGCCGACGAGATTCAGTCTATCGGCGACCGAATGTTCCACAAGAAGTTCCAGAACAAAATGTATCCTGAGATGAAGGCACTCATCCAGAATCTTGAGAACTTCGGTTTCGAGGTGTGGATACTGTCGGCATCGCCTGAATTGCTCTACCAGCGTTTCTGTGCCCAGCAGCTTGGATTGCCCGAAGACCGCATAATCGGTGTGAAGTCGAGAGTGGGAGAGGGGAACATCGTTACCGATGAGCTGGTCTATCCCGTGTCGCAAGATGAAGGCAAGGCCGATGTGGTTCGTACATTCATCAAGGCTGACCCGCTCTTTGTCGGAGGTAACTCACGCGGCGACCTTGAGATGATGGAGACATCAGTCGGACTGAAGATAATGATCAACCCCGACGACAAGAAACCGGAGAAAGTGGCCGGCGGCAAGACCCTCAAGGAATATTGGGCGGCCGATCCTACGTGCATCATCGAGTATTGCAATGATGTCCCTGTCGAAGGTCAGACATACGTCACCGAAGAATGGGGAGTGAAGAGCAACGCCACCAACGCCAAGCCCTCCGAAGTAGTCATCAACTACTGACAACACCACAAACCGGTAAAACAGCATCACACATAGAATTACCGTCACAGTTTGCATATTTCAGGGCCGGAGGGTTTAAACCTTCCGGCCCTCTTCCCACTCTAAACCCTAAACCCCAACCCCTAAAACCTAACATGCTCCCACAAGACCCATTCATGCTTCTCAGCACAGTCAATATGAAGCTCCGCGACGATTACACTGACCTCGACGACCTCTGCGCCTCCCTCGGCGAGGACCGCGCCGCTCTCGAATCGAAACTCGCCGCCGCAGGCTTCACCTACATGCCCGAAATCAACCAGTTCCGGTAACTGTCCGACTTGTCCGACTTGTCTGACAAGTCCGACCAATCAGTCAGCATCGGTTACCCTTTCCTGCCGACCACATATACAGGCCGGTAGGTCAGGCTGCGCAGGTGCGCCATATCCTTGATGCTCAGTCTTGATGACGGGGCAGACCCTCCTACGCCCGTGTGCTTGAGGTGCATAAGCATCTCGCGTGCAGACCTGAACTCCACGCGTATCTCATCCTCGCGCACCTCTACATCGCAGAAGTCGCGGCTCATCCACTCCCTCAGCTGTTCAGCCTTGGGATAAAGCAGCGGAGAAGGCCGCAATGCGTCCAACTCCTCCATATTGCCGGGCAGGAATGTCGAGATAGCCATTACTCCTCCGGAGCGCAGATGGCGGTGGCATTCATGCAGGAATCTCGGTATGTCGGCAAACCATTGTATCGCCGATGCCGACACGATCACATCCCATTCCCGTCGCTGACGCTCTATCCATCGCTCGGCATCTTCCACCACGTATTCCTCTTCCGCAGCTATACCGAACGGTCCCGTCTCGGTTATGTCAACAAATGTAGCGAGGCGCGGCTTGATAAACCGTGAATACTCGCGTGTGAAAAGCCCGGTGCCACAACCTATTTCGAGCAGGTTGCCTTCTGTGGCCGGGTTCATGCCGCGCAGCATGTCGGCCAGCTTGATTGCCGCCGAGTATTGGGCTATAGCGTGGGTGTCGTATGAAATCGAAGCCTTGCTGAATTTCTCTGAGACTTTCACCGGATCCGAAATTACCATCCTGACAATCTCCCGAAGCTCGACAAGGTGACTCGCTTCAAGTTCCACAATTTCTGTGTCGTCCTCATGTCGCCATGCCCTGTGCATGTTCTCTGGCGGGAAAATCCTGTCATGCTTCGATATATATGCCCTTACCCATGGGAGTGACTGTCTTTGAACCCGTCGCTCAGCTGCCCCGGCTATGTTCCGGAGCTGTCCGCGCAGGTTCTCGATCCGTTCTTCTCCCAGCTCCTCTTCAAGTGCCGCCATGAAGCGGTTGTATGCCTCTCGGTCGCTTGCCATGCGCATACGGAACTTCATCAGGTTCCTTTCATTCAATCCGTCGGCCGTGCCGTTGAAAATTGCGGCAGGTATGCCATGAAGGTCATCGACCGGTGTGAGTGTGCCGTTTATTGCGAAAGCTGCTGTTATCCGGTCGGCCGGCAGAGTGGCGTGGGCTGCAAACACTCCCAATGACCATGCGAATAGATAGACCGTGTAGTAGCGGTCGAGAAACGATGTGTCGAGCGACAGGTCGCTGAAATCGTGCACAACGGCCACATCCCAGCCGGGCAGCGATATGCCACGTCCTGTTTCAGGCCCCGCGCTCCACCCGGTGTAAACCAATATCAGTCGTGTGTTGTCGGGCTCGGTGTGCAGAAACTCTATTTTCATTTATGGGAGGATCTATAAAATGAAGTTGTTTATACAACCTCATTGGTTTGCGTTGGATTGTTGATGATTATTTCGTGAGATTGAGACAATCTTCTATTCTGTTGAGAATGTCGGCCACTGTCGCCTCCGACAGTGTGGCGTTGAGTGAGAAGCGTATCCTTTCCCCGCCGGGTGGCACCGTCGGGCGACGTATGGGGAGTGCGAGGATTCCGGCTTGCTCCAGTTCCTGTGATATTCGGACAGCCTTTCTTGCGTCGCCTGTCACAAGCGGTACTATTGCCGAGCGCGAAGGATTGTCCATGCCAGTTAGTGTCTCGATACCCTCGCGGAACACCCGGGAGATGCGCCCTAAATGCTCTCGCCGGGCATTCATCTCTTGAAGTTTCTCAAGCATGAGCAGCGACCAGGCGGCATTGGCCGGAGCTATGGCGGTCGAGAAGATCAGGCTCCTCGCGCAGTTTACCAGATATTCTTTCAACACGGGAGAGATTACGGCGAATGCCCCGACCGATGCACATGCCTTGCCGAGCGTGCCGACGAGTATGTCTATATCGTTCAGCAGCCCTTCGGCTTCGGCCACTCCGAGTCCCGCCGCGCCGAATGCTCCCACGGCGTGGGCCTCATCGACATAGAGCATCATCTTCGGGAACTCCTTCTTCAGCGCGGCAATCTCACGGAGCGGGGCTATGTCGCCATCCATGCTGTAGACCGACTCGCAGAGCACTATAAGTCTTTCGCGTGCATCATGTTCCTGTTCGAGTATCCGCCGAAGATGCGCCACGTCGTTGTGCCTCCATCTCTTGTAATCGGCGTGGGCCAGACGCAGTCCATCTATCGCCGAGGCGTGTATCAGTTTGTCGGTCACCCAGAGAGTGCCCGGAATGTCCAGTGAGCTGACAAGACCTACGTTGGCGTGGTAGCCGGAGTTGAACATCAAAGCCGGGCGACCGTAACTCTTCTCAAGAAACGCCTCAAGGTCGTGAAATACCTGCTGGTCCGAAGCCAACAGGCGCGAGGCCGAGGCAGACATGGCCACATCGTTGAACCGTGCGGCAAATTCCTCACGCCATTTCCCGGCCTGCGCGGCAAGTCCCATGTAGTCATTGCCCGAGAGGTCAAGAAAACGCCCCTTGCGGTGCGGCGGTATCCGGCGCAGACGGCCTTCCTCATTGAGAGTGGCTAATATTTCGCTGTAATCAGACATTCTGTAATTAGTTACATTGATGGTCAGCGCGGTTTATTCCGGCCTGACAAGTTTGAGGAGAGCGTCGCAGAGTTTAATGACCTGCTCGTCGCTGACTGCCATGTAGGGGGGCATTATGTAGGCGTTCTTGCCGAACGGCCTTATCCATACACCCTCCTCGACACAACGTTTCTGGAACTCTCCGAGGTTCACATCCTCCTTGAGCTGAACCACGCCGATGCCTCCTAACACGCGCACATCATCCACATTGCTGAACCCTCGCGCCGGTGCCAACCGTTCTTTCATTATCGCCTCAATCTCACCGATGCGTTTCTGCCACGGCAGGCTGAGCAGCAGACGTGTAGAGGCAACAGCTACGGCACATGCGAGCGGGTTGCCCATGAATGTCGGGCCGTGCATCATCACCCCGCTCTGCGAGTTGGAGATCATCTCGGCCGTGCGGGCGTTGGTGGCCACTGCAGAAAATGTCATGTATCCACCGGTGATTGCCTTGCCGATAAGCATGATGTCAGGCTCTACCCCGGCATGTTCCCACGCGAAGAGTTTGCCGGTGCGGCCGAAGCCGGTGGCTATCTCGTCGAAAATCAGCAGCACGCCGTTGGCGTCGCACTCCTTGCGCAGCTCGCGCAGATATTGCGGATGATAGAAGCGCATACCGCCGGCACCCTGCACTATCGGTTCAAGAATCACCGCCGCCAGATTGTCGGCGTTCGAGCGTATAAGCTCACGCATCGGCTCAAAGTCGGCCGGGTCCCATTCGTCATGGAAGCCGCACTGCGGAGCCGGAGCGAAGTGGCGTATAGGCAATGCAGGGCCGAACGCTCCGTGCATACCGGTCACCGGGTCGCAGACCGACATAGCGTTCCATGTGTCGCCATGGTATCCGCTGCGGATTGTGGCGAAGTTGGTCTTGCGCGGGTTGTCATGAGCCTGCACTGCCATCTTCATGGCAACCTCGGTGGCTACCGAACCTGAATCGGCATAGAAAATGTGCTCCATCGACGGTGGCAGAATCTCCAGCAGGAGTTTGCCGAGTTCGATAGCCGGTTCATGGGTGAGCCCGCCGAACATCACGTGCGACATCCGGTCAATCTGCCTTTTCGCCGCCTCGTTCAGCACCGGATTGTTATAACCATGAATCACGCACCACCACGACGACATGCCGTCGATAAGCTCGCGTCCGTCATCGAGAGTTAATACAGCACCGTGAGCCTCACGCACCTTGTACGTGGGCAACGGATTATGAGTCGAAGTATAGGGATGCCAAAGATGCTCCCTGTCAAAATTATCATGTACCATATCTTTCACCCCCCTTAACCACCTTAAAAACCTTAACCACCTTACCCAAAAATCTAAAGCCTGAACCCCTAACTCGGATCCACATCATAATAAACCTGCGTAGTCTTCATGTCCGGCCACGCCGCCGACTCCTCATAGACCTTACGCAATATCTCCTTCACCTTCTTCATCGAAGCGTTTGCCTCGACCTTCAGCATGATTGACTGGATATACCACAGGGCCACCCGGCTTACGAACGGTTTCTCCGGCCCCAACACACGGTCACCGAATATCTCGCGCAGTTTCAGCGCGTAGAGTGTGGCGGCACGGTCGGTCGCCCCCGAGTCCTTGTTGCGCAGATATACGTTGATTATCTTCGTGAAGGGGGGATAGTTGTAACGCTCCCGCTCGCGTATTTCCGATTCATAGTAGCCGGCATAGTCATGCTTGCGCACATGCTCCAGAACCGGGTTCTTCGGGTCAGTGGTCTGTATGAGCACCATCCCTTTCTCCTGGCGGCGCCCGGCACGTCCGGCCACTTGCTCAAGCATGTTGAATGCCCGCTCGTTGCTCCTGAAGTCAGGGAAGTTCAGCAGGGTATCGGCGTTGATCACACCGGCCACCCGCACGTCGCCGAAGTCGAGCCCTTTGGTCACCATCTGTGTGCCGACGAGTATGTCGGTGTCATGCCGGGCGAATTCCTCGATTATTTCCTGATATGAATCCTTGTTGCGGGTTGTGTCGAGATCCATGCGCGACACCCGGCTGTCGGGAAACTCCTGATGTATCTCCTCGGCGATGCGCTCGGTGCCGTAGCCGAAGATGTCTATCGAGTTCTGTCCGCAGGCGGGGCAGAGGGTTGGCAGCTGTGCGGCAAACCCGCAATAGTGGCAACGCAGCAGGTTGGCATGTTTGTGATATACGGGCGAGACGTCGCAGTTCTCGCACTTCGGGGTCCAGCCGCACTGGCGGCATACCACCACCGGTGCGAAGCCACGACGGTTCTGGAAGATAATGGCCTGACGCTTGTCGGCCATCGCTTTGCGAACGTTGCTTACGAGCGGCGCGGAGAGTATTCCGGTGTTGAGTTTCTTCTTGCGCTGGTCGCGCATGTCCACAATCTCCACATCGGGCAGCACGGAACCTTCGTACCGCTCCTCCAGAGTGACAAGCCCATACTTGCCGTTGACAGCCTTGTAGTAGGTCTCGACCGAAGGGGTCGCCGAACCCAACAGAACCTTCGCGCCGTGCATGGTGGCGAGCATTATGGCCGTGTCGCGGGCGTTGTAGCGCGGTGCGGGGTCATATTGCTTGAAACTGCTCTCATGCTCCTCGTCAACAATCACCAAGCCGAGGTGCGCGAACGGCAGGAACACCGATGACCGCGCCCCGAGCACCACGAGGGGTTCGTTCGAGGTCAGCAGACGTTTCCATATATCCACACGCTCGCTGTCGGAAAATTTGGAATGGTAGACCAACAGCCGGTTGCCCAGCACGGCACGCAGGCGGTCCGTAAGCTGGGTGGTGAGCGATATTTCCGGCACGAGGAAGAGCACCTGGTTGCCGTCGTGGAGCGCGGAGGCTATGAGATGCGTGTATATCTCGGTCTTACCGCTTCCGGTCACTCCGTGCAGGAGCATGGTCTGCCGTTCGCGGAATCCTTCTTTGATTCCGGTCAGCGCGCAGCTCTGTGCCGCCGATAGGGGAGAGGGTGTTATCTCACCTTTTACCGAGGGATTGAAGCGGTTTATCACCCTCTTCTCCTGACGGAGTATCCCTTTGTCAACCAATGCCTTCAATATGCCTGGGTTTACTCCGGTGCTTTTCAGGAAGTCTGTGCGCGTCACATCGCGCAGTTCTCCGTTGGGGTGCATCCAGCCCGACATGTCGAGGTAGCCTATCAGGGCTTTTTCCTGCTGACGCGACCGGCGTGTCATGTCGAAGAACTCATGCAGACGGTCATGGTCTCCGCGTTCGGCGCAGAGTGCTATGTATGTCTCTCTCTTGGCGCGGTATTTCTCCACGACCTTCTCGTCGATATTCACGATGCCCAGTTCCAGCAGATGACTGACCATCGGTGTTACATTCCCTATTTTCAGCTCGGTCTCTATTTCCGACATGCGGAGACGTTTGCGCTCCTCAAGCAGCATGACCACCATGGCCTGGCGTTCGGTCAGCTTCACACCCTCCGGGGCCTCGAAATCGGAGTTGAGAGTGACGTATGTCTCGCTTTCCGGTTTCAGCCCTGTCGGTACGGCCGCCTTGTAGACGTCGCCGACCGCGCAGAGGTAATACTCCGAAATCCAGTTCCAGAGCTTGAGCTGCGGGTAGCGGAGCACCGGGTGCGCGTCAAGAAGCGCCATCAGGGGTTTGACGGCGTATCCCGGGTCGTTGCCGTGAGTGCGTTCGACAATTCCCGTGTAATATTTCTTCTTGCCAAACTGCACCAGTACGCGTGAACCAACCTGTATCTCCGGCTCGAATTCAGTCGGAATTTCATAGGTGAACGTACTGTTCAGCGGCAACGGCAGAATAATTTCGGCATACATTACTGCAAAGATAAGGATTTTTAGAGAATTTTTCTTAATTTTGCCAAAGAAACAAATTAACAATCGTATGAACAAGACTAAAATTTCCATTTTACTCCTCGTTGTGGCTTTCTGTACGGGTCTTTCCGCACAGGCAAAATTCGGCTTCGGACCCAAGCTCGGTATGAACGTGAACCAGATGTCGTTCAGCGGCTCGAAACTTCTCGACTCTGACAACCGCTGCGGTTTCACCGGCGGTCTCACAGCGGAGTATATCGCTCCGGTGCTTGGTATCGGCGTTGACATCTCGCTCATGTACTCGCACATGAAGACAACTGTCGCAGTCGGCGAGGGTGCATTCTCAGCTACCGAGTCTGTAAGCGGAAACTTCTTCGAGATACCTCTCCACCTCAAATACAAGCTCAGCGTTCCCGCCATCCAGTCAATCATCGCGCCTTACATCTACACGGGTCCGAGCGTGGCTTTCAAGCTCAGCGGCGAGAACAGCTATTTCGGCACGAAAGAGACACAGTGGGGCTGGGATCTCGGTATCGGTCTTGAGCTTATAAAGCATCTTCAGATCGGAGCCGGTTACACTTGGGGTATGAACAAACTCGCTGAGGTGACAGTGGCGGATTATGCAGGTGTCGGCGTGTCCAAAGACATCAAGGTCAAGAACAACTACTGGACAATCACAGCTGCGTGGATGTTCTAATACATAGTCTATGAAGAAATTATTAGTAACCCTCATGGTTTTGGCCGTGGCTTTCGGAGCCTCGGCCAAATTCCGTTGGGGTCCGACGGTCGGTGCCAATTTCATGTACTATTACTGGGAGCAGCAGCTTGTCAAGTCAACCACTCTCCCCGGTTTCAATGCCGGTGTGCAGTGCGAGCTGATGATTCCCGGAATCGGTTTCGGAATCGACTTCGGCCTGAAATATGTGAACCGTGGTGGACGTGTGGCCTTCGGCGAGCAGTACATCTGGTCGTCCGACGGTATCGGCACAACCGATCTCCGTATGCACACCATCCAGATTCCTGTTAACCTACGGTTCAAGTGGACCCGCATGGATGGTTTCGAGAACTACCTCGCCCCGTTCGCCTACGCCGGTCCGCAGTTCAATTTCAATGTGGCCAACACTGACTGTGCCGCCGTAAAGCGCACCGCAGGCTCGGTCGGCCTAGGAGTGGGTGCAGGAGTCGAGATCTATAAACGATTCCAGCTCTCCGGTGGTTATATATGGGACGTGACCTACGATGTCGGCACCCATAAGCTTGACGACTTCACCGCCCGTCTCGAAGGTTGGGTGATTGACTTCGCGGTCCTTTTCTGAAACTTTTGAATCGTTGAATCATGGAAGAAGCAAACGACAAGACACCCGCCGCGCAGAGCGGTGAGGAACTGGCAATAATCGAGAAGACCGTCGAGATGCTCAAGACGGTCTTCGATCCGGAGATTCCCGTCAATATCTATGACCTCGGTCTGGTCTACAAGATTGATTATACCCCCGACGACAAGACGCTCCACGTCGATATGACACTCACCGCCCCCTCATGTCCGGCGGCCGACTTCATCCTTGAGGACGTCCGCCAGAAGCTCATGAGCGTCAAGGGACCTGAGAAGGTGGACCTCCGCCTCGTCTTCGAGCCGGAATGGAACCAGGACATGATGTCGGAAGAAGCCAAACTTGAACTCGGATTTCTGTGATAGCATATTTTCTAAGTGACCTCCACCTCGGCGCACCCTATTTCCCGGACTCGCGCGCGGCGGAGAAACGTGTCGTCGACTTTCTCGATTCAATCAAGGAGGAAGCCGACGCAATCTTTCTGTTGGGCGACATACTCGATTACTGGTACGAATACCGCTATGTCGTGCCGCGTGGCTTCGTGCGCTTCTTCGGCAAGCTCGCCGAGCTTGCCGACCGTGGCATACGCATAGTCTGGTTTATCGGCAACCACGACATCTGGATTTACGACTACCTCCCCTCCGAGCTTGGCGTTGAGGTCGTTGACGGCTACGCGGTCGAGGAGATTGATGGCCATAAGTTCCTGATGACACATGGTGACGGCATAGGCCGTCTGAAGCCATCGTTCAAGTTGTTGCGCAAGCTCTTCCGCAACAAGACATGTCAGAAAATGTTCTCGGCCATACACCCGCGCTGGACTGTGCCGTTCGCCTACAACTGGAGCCGCCATTCACGCAAGGTCGAGGGCCCGTCGCGTGAGGATGCCGAGCGCATGATGCAGAACATTTTGACCTTCAGCCGCGACTACCATGCCGAGCATCCCGACGTAGACTACTACATCTACGGCCACCTCCACCTCTTCGAGCGCGTGGACCTCGGCGACAACGCCACCCTCATAGTCCTCGGCGAATGGATAGCCCGCCACTCCTACGCCCGCTGGGACGGCACCCGCCTCACCCTCCACACCTACAACCAACACCCAATGCTATGTGTACAAGAGCTGAATGTCTTGAAAAACTAACAGAAGCGGCACCATACATAAAGGAAAAGTATGGCGTGACTTCGATGTGTCTGTTCGGTTCCATGGCGCGGGGAGATAACAAACCCGGCAGCGATATTGATTTATGTGTTGAAATGTCATCTACGGCAATGAAAGTATTGGGTCTCAAAGTTTATCTTCAGGAACTGCTCGATACTTCAGTTGACCTCATACGTCGTCACAGCAATCTTCGTCCCCTGTTCATCTCACAAATAGAAAAAGACGCTATCTATTTCATTTGACCAACATATACATCGCCCATGGCTATTTTCAGATTGATGCGGATTTTGTTTATGATGTGGTACGGTCAGACCCTGATTCTCTTGATGGAGCAATAAAGCTCCTGCTCACAAAACTGTGACGGTGCTGTTAAGCCATCTGGTGGTAACATAAATCCCCGTTTATTTAAAGATGTTATTTACCATCTAATGTCCCGACAATATTTTGCCTTAAATTCTGTTAATACTTTATAAATGTTTTAAATCTTATTTGCTTATGAAAAAACTGTACACTTTTGTCGCAGTTGTCCTAACATTGTCAATGTTTACGGTTGCGCGTGCCCAGGAAGTTCCCGACACACTCGGTTCAAGTTATGAGCTGGAAGAGGTGGTCGTGGAAGGTCGTACACAAAGGGTTGTAAAATATGGTGTGGAATACATACCCGACAAGAAAACGAAAAAGACATCTATCGATGCCACCAACCTTCTGCTTCAGATGCAGATTCCCCAACTCAACGTCACCCCCGGTTCCACGACAGTAAAGACAATCTCGGGCAAGGATGTCGCCATGTTCATCGACTTTGTTCCCGCGACAGATCAGGACATATCGGGTCTGAGACCTGAGGACGTGGTGCGTGTCGAGGTGCTCAACTATCCTGAAGACCCACGTTTCCAGAGCGCCCCTCATGTAGTCAACTTCATCATGCAGCATTATGAATGGGGAGGATACACTAAACTGACGGCAGCGGGAAGAACGCTGGCATTAGACAGGATAAACGGGAGCGTCTATTCAAAGTTTGTATATGACAAATGGACTTTCGACGCAAACGGCAGCGGTGAGTGGACTTACCTGGGACGCAATCCGAGTACCAATACCCAGGTCTTCCGTGATATAGATTACATGGGGAAACACTATGACGAAATTACGCGCCACACCTTCGGAAGTCACGATTACAACAGTCGTACTAACTCCCAGTGGGCCTCGGTCAGGGCGAGCTATCAGTCTCAGAATTCCTATATCCAACATTCCATTTCATTCGGACGATCCGGAAAACCGGTGGAGGACAACAAATCCACTGTCTCTTTTTCCGAAGGAATAATTGACAGCACAACAAGCCGTACCCTCGGCAGCAATCAGTCAATTTATCCCTCAATCCAAGGTTACTATCAGTTCATGCTTCCGAAAGGAAACAGCATAATGGCAAGCTGGTCTTTCTCATATGGTTCCACATTAAGTAAATCCAACTACTCCATTGAAGACAAAACTCCCATCATAAATAACAACCGTGAGAAAGTCTATTCTCCCACTGCGACGCTGACCTATTCGAAACAGTTCGGCCACGGTAACACCTTCCGGACAGCCCTTATGACATACAATTCAATATACAATACTGAGTATGCTGGTTCATACGATGGTCGGCAGGAACTGCTTTCCTCAGAAAACATGCTTTTTCTCGAGTACATGCAGAACTGGCAGATGGGTCTCTCGCTGTACACAAGGGTGGGTGCCTCATATGTGGTGGGTCGCGTGAATGGTGTGAATACCCTTGAGCAATGGAATCCCCGTCTGGGGGCGCAGCTCCAGTATCAGATCAACGACAAGCATTCCGCAAGCATCGAGGGTTGGTGGGGTAATTCGCATCCGCAGCCTTCAACAGCTAATGATGCACTGGTGCAGAGAAATGAGCTGCTTTGGCTTCAGGGAAACCCGTTTCTGAAGAACACCATCTACATTAATGCCTCTGCATCGTACACCTACATACCGGTCAATATCTTTTCACTGTCGGCCACAGTAGAGTATGAGGGTAATCCTGACAAGCAGGCATATGAATATTACACCCTGCCGGGCATTGACGGTCTCATACGCCGTTCGATCAACAGCGGAACCTATCATACATATTTTGCAGTGCTGTCAGCGACCCTCAAGACACTGAATAACTCGTTGATATTCCAGGTAAACGGTAAAGCCACGAGAGTGGTTCTTACAGGATGCGATTCGCAGGCAGTAAACTATCTGGTCGCCAACGGTACAGTACAATACTTACATAATAACTTCTCTGCTTCACTATTCTACGAATCTCCCTCTAAATATCTCACAGCCTGGGATAATGGATGTCTGCTATCGCTACCAAGCGTTTACGGTCTTAGTGCAAATGTCGCTTTCGGAGATTTCAAAGCTTCACTCCAGTTTATGAACTGGTTCAACAAAGACAGATTTGTGTCCAGACGGTTCAGCTCTCCCCGTTTCAGCGAAATGTCCGAGATCTGGCATAGGGATTTCTCACGCAATATAGCCCTTACTCTGACCTACACCTTCTCTTATGGTAAGAAAGTGAATCAGTATAACGAGCTGCAACAGGGAGGCGGCGTCGGAACGGCAATTCTTAAATAACTTCCATCTTCGATTTTAGTCAGGGATGCACATATGTGCGTCCCTGACTCATTTTGCAATATCATATACCCAAACTCTAACATCTAACATCTAAAACCTAAAATGCAGGATTTGCATATTCGGGAGTAATGTATTAATTTTGGGGGTGTGAACATAATCATGCGCGTATCATAAAGATTTGAATGATTTCTTAGGCTATGAAGAACCTCCTGACAATCATGTTGGCTCTGGTCCTGCTCGCTCTTCTTCCCTCGTGCGCCGCGCGCGAGGGTCGTCATCGCATGGACCTGGTTGATTCACTGATTAATGACCAACCCGACTCGGCATTGAAACTCCTGTTGGCTATGCCCCTCAACCAGCACAGGCGCGGCGCCAACGAGGCCCGCTACAACATGCTTCTCACCGAAGCCGCCTACAAATCCGATGGAATCACACTTCCCGATTCCATCAATCCCCTCCTCACGGACTCTATAATCGGCATCTCCGTATCCTACTACGAGCTGCACGGCGAACCCGCCGACAAATCGCGCGCCCGATACCTCGCCGGCATAGTGGATTTCTCTAATGGTGATTACAATGAGGCAATCATAGATTTCCTGATGGCAGAGAAGTTCTCCGGTAAATCAGATGATAGTTATAAGAAGGCTTTAGGCTATCGGTCGATAGCGGATTGTTTCGATCAGCTCCACGACATATCAAGTGCTTTGAGATACTATCGGTTGGCAAGTAAGGAATTTGAAAAAACGCCGTATAAGATATATTTCGACTACAGCTTATATGATGAGGCCAGAATGCAGATATGTCTGAAAAACTATAATGAAGTTGTCAACCTATTGGACTCATGTGGAAAGAGTGCCTCCAATAGGAATGATTCATCCTTGTTGATATATGTTGCACGTCTACGCGGACAGTGCGAAATGCAAATGGATCAGCCATATAAGGCAATAAAAACTTTTAATGAAATTATGAAGGCAGACATTTCTGCTATGACACCACGTGATTATAGTTTTCTCGGAGAATGTCTTCTTGCTGTTGGAGATTATAAAGGAGCAAAGCAGATTCTTGATTCTTCATTATCGAAACAAGCTGATATAACAGATTTTTATAACGGTAGTAATAGCTTGATTGAGAAAATTATGGTATATGATGGTGATTACAAAGCTGCTTATGAAAAATCAATTGAGGGATTAAATTATCAAGGTGAAGTTATTAGTAAGGTTTGGAGAAGAGACTTTAATTCAGTAATTGACCATTATTACAGAGTAGAGGAACGGATTGCGTCCGAAAATAATAAAAAAATTAAGGAACGGTCAATCTTTATAATAATCATATCAACTATATTGATTATTGTATGTATATTGGTTTATCAGATTCGAATAAACAAGCTGAGAAGAAAAATGAACGGGGATATGCTGGTGGCACAGAATCTTAAGTCTGAACTCACACAAAGGAACAATCAGATGTCTGTCATGGAATCTATCCTCTCACATCAGCAAAACGATCTTTCCGTTATTAAAAATAGAATGGAATTAGCCAATGGTGAGCTTGAAACAGCCAAAAGTAAAATAGACAATCAGGAGAAGGAAAGACAAACCATCGCCTCAAATATGCAATCATTGAAGAGTGCACTTGAATCAAGTGAACAAATTCAGATTCATTTGCAGGATAGTGTGAGGAAGTTGTTGGGAGAGAAATTTGATATTTTAGATTCCTTATGTATGGCCTATTGTGCCAACAAGGCCAAGACAGATGAAAAGACCAGGATATATAGGCAGGTCATGTCAATCTTGTCGAGCTTGAAAGAAGATGTCAAAGTTATCTCTCGCCTTGAAACCACAATAAATATCCATGCAGACAATCTGCTTAAGCGTGTCAGAGAGCAGCTACCGAATCTTACGGAGGCAGAAATCAAGCTGTACATATTCTCGGTTTTGGGGATGTCCACTACATCAATGAGTGTTATTTTCGATGTAAATTACAACACAATTTGTGTCCGAAAATCAAAACTGAAAAAGAAAATCAAGAGTTCAAATGCTGTTGATGCCGAAAAATTCAGTATGTATATGTCGTAAGTTGCCTATTAACAGTTAGATAGCATTACTATTTCTGTTTTATTGGGATAAATTCCTGATTTATAGCAAGATACACACGAGAAATATTTAAAAATATTTCTCGTGTGTATCTTGCTTATAATCTGAAGTTTGTGCTTTATTGGCGAAATAATTTTCTGGCCGAATAATGTAAAATTTAAAATGCCGCCCTAATTTTGCAACCGAAATCAAATTCATTTTAGCTATGAATTATAAAAGAATAAAAACCGCTTTCTGTTTAATGCTGGCTACTTCAAGCCTTGCAATAGCAGACGGCACTGTGGGTAATAATTTGGATGTCGTTTTAAAGCCATCAGTACCGGCTTCGCGTCCGAAGGCTCCTGCCAAAGAAACGGTCTATATGACCTATGACCCGTATGCGGGTACGTGTACCTTTACCATGAGTCCAGCCATCGAGTCGATGCAGATTCTTATCGAGAACTCTGCTGCCGGTATCGTAATCTATGATGAGGTGACTCAGGAGTACCCTGTCATCGACGCAACCATGCCGGGTGGTAACTATTCGATTACTTGTACCGCCAATACAGGGAGCGTGTTCGAAGCAACTTTTTCCTTGTAATGGATACAAAATGCGCTAAGCCATGAAGCCAAGTAAGTATAATTACATCGTTCCATTTGGAGAGAAACATGTCTTCTTCAACGGAATTACCCAAGCTTTCTTTATGGTCTCAAATGACCATAAAGATGCCTATCAGACAATCCTCGCCAATCCGGATGATAACGAGTCGGAATTTCAGGCGTTCATCGAAAAAATGAAGGTTCAGGGTTTTATTCTTGACGATGAGACCGACGAGATTGATATGGTAAAGAAGAAATATCATGCTCTCAGATGTCCCGAGCAATATTTTCTGATGGTTCTTCCTACATATCAGTGTAATTTGCGATGCTGGTATTGCATTCAGAATCATGAGGACTTGTATATGTCTGATGAGACGTTCGCCCGTGTCAAGAAACTTATCGAAAGAAAAGTCTCTGACGATTCCGTCAAGGATTTTCATCTGTCATGGTTTGGTGGAGAGCCGCTTATGGAATATGACAAAGTTCTTGAATTGACCCGATTTTCTCAAAATCTCTGTAACAAGATTGGGAAAACGTTCTCCTCCGCCATCACAACCAATGGCACACTGCTTAATCCTGAACGGATTGAGGAGTTGCGTGACGCAGGGGTGGTGTATTATCAAATGTCTCGAAATCCACGGTGGGGCAGGTGGCGCAAGAGGGATAGCTATCAATGTCTATTGCAACGGTGCCAAATGCGGAGACGGATGCATAGAAGAAAAGAAATCGGTACAATGTGCGTTGCACATATACTGTGGAGAGAATACTCAGTGTACGGGTTAAAAAATATTGTCGGGATTCAATATCCCGACAATATTTTGCCTTAAATTCTGTTAATACTTTATAAATGTTTTAAATTTTATTTGCTTATGAAAAAACTGTACACTTTTCTTGCAGTTGTCCTGACATTGTCAATGTTTACGGTTGCGCGTGCCCAGGAAGTTCCCGACACCCTCGGTTCAAGCTATGAACTGGATGAGGTTGTTGTCGAAGGACGCACCCAGAGAGTTGTAAAAGATGGAGTGGAATATATTCCGGGCAATAAGGTAAAGAAATCTGCCATGGATGCATTCAGTCTGCTCTTCAACATGCAGATTCCACAGCTCAGTGTGTCACCGATTGACAAGACCATCAAGACGGCTGCCGGTAACGGTACAAGCCTGTTCATAGATTATAAACCCACCTCATCTGAAGAACTTCAAGGACTGCGCCCCGAGGACATTCTACGTGTCGAAGTTCTTGATTATCCTCAGGATCCAAGATTTAATGGCGAACTGCATGTGGTCAATTTCATAATGCGGAAATATGAATGGGGCGGTTATACAAAACTCACTGCGTCCGGATCCGTGCTGAATACAGAAAGCGTCTCAGGTGCGGTGTATGAGAAGTTCAACTACAAGCAGTGGACGTTCGACGCATCGGCATCGGCATCGGGCGGATGGGACAAGAAATATAGCAATAATATTTGTGAGGTTTATCGCGATTTCTTGTACAACGGCACACGTTATGATGAAGTAAACCGGACTTCTTCTACCGATGACTATTATTCAAAGAGAAATAGACAGCAGGTATCGCTGAGGGCGGATTGGGCCAACAATACCTCCTTCATAAGACACTCGGCTTCATTCTCACGCAGTGCGGCTCCTGAAGCACGCAGCAATATGGCGGTGCGGTTTTCTGATAATCTGTTTCCCTCGACAGAAGCCATCGATATTGACCGTTCGCAATCAATCTCGTTTGCGCTGAATGGATATTACCAGTTTGTTTTGCCTAAAGGGAATACGTTAAATGTCGATTGGACATTCTCTCATTCCGGCAATAATCAGAACTCGGATTATAGACTCGGTGACCTTCCGTCAATTATAAACGGCAATAAGGAAAGGACTTATTATCCGGCTCTTACGATGTTTTATGCAAAAAATCTTGGTCATAATAACACCTTGCGTGCAATGGCGAGCAGTTACGCAACTTTCTACCGGACTGAATATTCCGGAACATTCAATGAAACCCAGAAACTCACCTCGTCTGAATCAATGTTGTTTCTTGAATACATGCATTATTGGGGTTTCGGTTTAAGTCTGTATTCAAGAGTCGGAGCATCTTATGTGTTCAGCCGCCTCAATGGTGTTGATATAATGCATGAATGGAATCCGAGACTGGGTATTCAGCTCCAATATCAGATTAATTCCAAGAATATTGCGAGTGTGGATGCCTGGTGGGCTAACAGTTCACCTCAGGCATTTACCGCCAACAATGCTATTGTTCAGGATAATGAACTTCTATGGATACAGGGTAATCCGGACCTTAAGAACATATATGGCCCGATGTTGAATGCTTCATATTCTTTTATTCCTACCAATAATTTCAGTATGATGGCTTCTCTGGGATATACCAAATATAACAATATATTTGTATATACTTATGATATTAAACCGGGGTATAATGGTGTGGTCAGAACTTTCAGTGATGACCACAAAGAGCATCAGCTTTCCGGACTGTTGAGTGCGTCGCTCAGACTTTTTAACAATTCCTTGGCATTGACAGCATACGGTAAGGTAAATCGGGAAATATATACAGGTGTTCACCCGATGAATGAGACGATTTTATATGGCGTGGCGCAAGCATCTTATTTTGTGCGCAACTTTTCTTTCACTCTCTATTATGCGTCGCGCGAGAAACGCATTTTCAATACGCAAGGATATCTGAAAAGAAGGCCTCAGACATATGGCTTGAACGCCACTTACGCCTTAGGGGAGTTTAAGGCGAATCTTTCTTTTAATAACTGGTTTGGACCGGCATATGCCCATGCTCAATTTTCATCTGCACATTACAGTTCAGACCAGTCAATTCTGGCATCAGGTTTTGACCGTGGACTTAGCTTGACTCTGAGCTACACATTCTCCTATGGCAAGAAAGTGAACCGTAATGACGAGGTGACCAACAGTGCCACCAAGAAATCAGCCATCCTCGAATAAGGGGTGCTATATTTGTTGATCGATAATAATGTATGTTCGGCAGGTTCGGGGTTGTCTTTCAGAAGGATTCGATGCAGTGCGGGGTGGCTTGCCTCGCGATGGTCTGCCGGCATTTCGGGGGGCGGTACAGTCTCGGGTTTCTTGAGACTGTCTGCTCGCCCACGACCGAGGGAGTGTCGCTGAAGGGCATCGCCGACGGTGCGCGTGAGCTCGGCTTCGGGACTGCCGCCGGATTGGTTACTGCTGACCAGCTCCGTGAGGCCCCGCTGCCATGTGTGCTCCATTGGGACCAGAACCATTTCACGGTGCTGTATAAAGTGACGCGCCGCAGGTGGCATGTGGCTGACCCTGCAAAAGGACGCATAGCATACACGCAGCAGGAATTTGAGAAGCATTGGGCCTCGACCATTTCCGAAGGTGAAAAGAAAGGAATCGCGCTTCTCTTCGAGCCGGGCAAAGACTTTGAGTCCGTCAAAAGAAGTGACGGCATAGGTGAGAAGCGTTCGTTCCGCTTCCTGTTCCGGCATATGGGGCAGTACCGTAAGTATTTCGCGCAGATTATACTCGGTTTGCTGCTGGCCTGTCTGTTGCAGCTTGCCGTGCCGTTCATGACGCAGGAGATTGTCGATACCGGTATCCGGCACAGTGACCTCGGTTTTATCCGCCTCATTCTGTTGGGTCAGCTGATGATTGTAATGGGGCGGGCCGTGACCGACTTCATACGTCGTCGGCTGTTGCTCCATATCTCGATGCGCGTTAACATCACGCTGCTTTCCGACTTCTTCATCAAACTGCTGCGGCTCCCCATGCGATTCTTCGACACGAAGCTGTCGGGCGACCTGCTGCAGCGCATGTCCGACCACTCGCGTGTGCAGTCGTTCCTGACCGACCAGATGCTCGGCATCATGTTTACGGTCATCTCCTTTATGGTCTACGGCGTGGTGCTGTTATGTTACGATGCGATGATTTTCGCGATATTCGCCGTCGGTAGTTTGATCTATGGCGCATGGACACTGTCGTTTCTCAGCCGACGCCGCGCTCTCGATAACGAGACCTTCAAGGTGCAGGCTCAGTCTTCAAACCGCACCTGGCAGTTCATCACAACTATGCCGGAGATTAAGTTACAAGGGTGCGGTGGCCGTCGCCGTGCCGAGTGGGAGGAGACGCAGGCTGAACTGTTCGATGTGCAGATGAAGTCGCTCAAGCTGAGGCAGACGCAGGAGGCCGGCAGCATCTTCATCCGCGAGACTGTCAATATACTTATAACCGTGGTGGCTGCGGCTGCGGTCATACGCGGGAACATCTCGCTCGGATCGATGCTGGCCGTGCAATACGTGGCCGGACAGTTGGGCAGTCCGGTGGAGCAGATCATGGCCTTCATCTATTCTATACAGGATGTGAAGATTTCACTCGAACGTATCAATGAGATTCATGAACGTCCCGACGAGCAGGAGGATTACGGTTCCCAAACATCACCGGATTCTCAATCCATACGTCTTGATGACAGGCGGAATCCATCGGATGGTTCTGAAGCGGACTGTGCAATCCGCTTCGATAACGTATCTTTCCGTTATGACCGCCATGCTCTCCGCAATACTGTAGACGGAATCGAACTGGAGATTCCACGGGGAAAAGTCACGGCTATCGTCGGTGCCTCGGGGAGCGGGAAGACAACTCTTGTCAAGCTGATGCTCGGATTCTACGAGCCTTGCGCGGGTGAGATAAGGATAGGGGAGAAGTCCCTGCGTGAAATATCTCTTGAGGGCTGGCGTGCCCGTTGCGGCGCGGTAATGCAGGAGGGTGCCATTTTTTCGGAATCGATAGCGCGCAACATCGCCGTCGGAGATGGAGAGGTCGATGTCGAGAGACTGGAACTCGCCGCCCGCACGGCATGTATCCATGACTTTATAATGGGACTGCCGTTGAAATACAACACCGTTATCGGCCCGGACGGTGTAGGTCTGAGTCAGGGGCAGAAGCAGCGTATGCTCATAGCCCGTGCAGTCTACAAGAACCCGGAGGTAATCTTTCTCGACGAGGCCACAAACTCGCTCGACGCGAGGAATGAGCGGGAGATTGTAGCCAACTTGGCAGAATTCTACAAGGGGCGGACGGTTGTGATTGTCGCCCATCGTCTTTCGACCGTGCGAGATGCCGACAATATTATAGTTCTCGATGCGGGCAGAATAGTTGAGACCGGCACCCATGCTGAGCTGACGGCGAGCCGTGGAATGTATTATAATCTTGTAAGGAATCAGCTGGAGTTAGGCAGTTGAGCTTCGGGAAATTTAAATAGCAGATTGATTTAAATATTGGACGGATTCGAGTAGTGGATTATGGAAAAGGATAAAGAAAAACATACTGATCAGCAGGGTGCGATAGAACTCCGCACGGAGCGCACCCGCACGTTTATAGAGGAGAAACCGGGCTGGTGGCTGAGGTGGGGGACAACTGTCACCGCGTTGCTCTTTCTTCTTCTTGTCCTGATGATAGCCCGTTTGCCTTATCCTCATGCTGACGGTGTGTCCGTGTGGCGGCATCTGATTGAGAAAATCGGTTAGGCATGACATACGGAATGTGCTGAAACGGGCCTTGAAAGCACATTGTCAGCTTGCGGAGGGCGCGGAAAACATGTTTTGCAACAGTTTTAATGATTTTAACCCAATATTATTTGGCTGTGACAGCAAAATGTAATAATTTTGCAGTGACCAAAACAATCTTTTTTTACCTTAAGATTTTTTACCTGTAGAAACTTATAAAAGGCACGACCGTGACGGCCGTGCCTTTTATGATGTTCGTATGTCCTATACATATTCAATGGGACACATGTCGGTTGCATGGTAAACATCGCTAAGCGATGTCCCTACATATTCCGTTACATATTACGTTCACGTTTTACGAGGAATATCCGCAGCAGCACGATGATGAATATCTCGGAGAGGAAAACGATAATCAGGCGTGCAATCTCGCCGTTGGCTATCAGCGACGGTGCGAACCATGCCGTCATGCCGAACAGATAGACCAACAGCAGAGCCGGCATCCATACCGATTTACGTATTTTTCTCGGGTTGCGCGGATTGTTGAGGCGGTTGTTGGGTTGTGGGGTCATCGAATTCTCTGTAATATTTTGACTGTTTGAAATCAAATCCTTTCTCGCGGAGGTGATGGTAGATGTGCAGACATGCCAGGGCATCGAGGGCGGCATACTCCTGCTGGTGGCTTGTCAGTACGGGAGCCTCCCAGTTTGACAGGCGCTGTCCTTTCGATATACGCTGGTCGAAAAGTATGCCGTATATGCGCGACAGACTGTTGTCGGCTATGTTGAAGTCCTTGACATAGCTCTGCAGGTCTATGAAACCGCGCGGCTCCAATTTGAATTTCTTGCGCAGGTTCAGGAAGTCGTCATGTATCGAGACTCCGATCTTTAGGATATTCTCATCTTCGAGTATGCCCGAAACGCAGGGAGGAAAGCCGATATGGTTGAGCCGGAAAAGAAAAGTATCGGTCAGAGTGGAGAGCTGGAGCAGCGACACCGAATGATGTTCACCCCGGCGGAACGAAGGACGCGTCTCTGTATCGAAGCCGATCACGCCGGCTTCGGCAAGGACATGGGTGGCCTCGACTGCAGCTTCGGCTGTGTCGATTACAGTGATTTTCCCCTGATAGATGGCTGCCGGAAGTTCGGCGAGTTCAGCCTTGGTGATAGACGTTTTCCATATCTTACCGCAGCCGCATTCGTTGGCGCCACAATCGTTGTTGAGTGTGTCTATGTTTTTGTTCATATAAGAGTCTTTTTTACAAGACTGACTCCTGGTCTTTGTCTATTGAGGTTGACAACAGGTTTGCTCCACATGGCAATTCATCCCCCACCTGTCCCGCTCCGTAATGGCATACCTGTCGTGTGGCGGGAGGTCAGAGTCTTATGGCACCCATTTCAAGAAAGCGGGTGTCTTTGAAGTGCGTTTCGAGCCAACGCCTAATATAATTACGTGTATCCTCGGCAATTATTTTATCTTTGTCGAAATATGAATTGTAAATGACGGCATAAAGTTCTATTCCGGCATGGCTTATGGCATCGAGTGCCAGCAGCGTGTGGCTTATCGAACCGAGCGCTCCGTTGGTCACAAGCACCACGGGGAGCTTGCGCTCGCGTATGTAGTCTATCGTGAGGTAATCACCCTTCAACGGCACCATCAGCCCGCCGGCTCCCTCTATGAGCACCGTGCCGTACTGACGTGCGAGTTCATCGGCGGCTTCATCTATCAGCTTGAAATCGATTTCCCGTTTGTCTATGCGGGCGGCAAGTTCCGGGCTGCACGGATATGAGAATATCTCAGGCGCGGTGATATGAAGCAGGTCAACCGGCTGCGGCTCTATGCCCATGATGCGGCGGTGTACCTGTATATCCTCGCTGAAGTCCTCGTTGCCGGTCTGCACAAATTTCATGGTCATTGCATTGCCCCCCTCCGAATTTATGAGGTTGGCCAGCCATCCGGTGGCATAGCTCTTGCCGGCATCTGTGTCTATGCCTGTCACAAACAGTTTCTTTATTTCTTTCAGTTCCATCATCTCTGCATAACTAAATACCCCCTAAAATCTAAACCCTAAACCCTAAACCCTAAAACCTAAAACCTAAAACCTAAAACCTAAAGCCTAACCCCTAAAACCTAAAATCTGAAATAAAAGATTGACCCGGCGCAGGGCGTCGGGTCAATCTTTTGGTTTACCATGCGAACATCGGGTAGTCGTTCATCATCTCGTTGACCTCCTGCCTTACTGCGGTGATGGTCGCCTCGTCGTCGGCGTTGCTCAGCACGCGGTCAATCAGGTCGGCGATTTTCTCCATCAGCTCCTCTTTGGCGCCTCGGGTTGTGATGGCTGCTGTTCCGAAGCGGAGACCGCTGGTCAGGAACGGGCTGCGGCTGTCGTAGGGCACCATGTTCTTGTTGGCGGTGATGTCGGCCTCTACAAGCACACGCTCCGCTTTCTTACCGCTCATGTCGGGGAACTTCGGACGAAGGTCCACGAGCATACAGTGGTTGTCTGTACCGTCGGAGATAATCTTGTATCCGCGCTTGATGAGAGCCTCGGCGAGTGCTGTGGCGTTCTTTTTCACCTGTACGGCATACTCTTTCCACTCGGGCTGGAGAGCCTCGCCGAATGCCACTGCCTTGGCAGCGATGACATGTTCGAGCGGACCACCCTGCACACCGGGGAATACAGCAGAGTCGAGCAGTGCCGACATCTTCTTGATCTCACCCTTGGGAGTTGTCTTGCCCCACGGGTTGTCGAAGTCCTTGCCCATGAGGATAAGACCGCCACGGGGACCGCGGAGTGTCTTGTGGGTTGTGGTTGTAACAACGTGTGCATGCTTCACGGGGTTCTCAAGCAGACCGGCTGCGATGAGACCGGCGGGGTGTGCCATGTCTACCATGAAGATTGCACCGATTTCGTCGGCGAGCTTGCGGATGCGTGCATAGTCCCACTCGCGGCTGTATGCGCTCGCGCCGGCAATGATGAGCTTCGGACGCTCTGCGCGTGCCTTCTCTTCCATCTCCTCATAGTTCACCCGGCCTGTCTCTTTGTCTACAGTGTAGCTGATCGGCTGGAACATGAGACCGGAGAAGTTCACCGGGCTACCGTGGCTGAGGTGACCGCCGTGGCTGAGGTCCATACCCATGAACTTGTCGCCGGGCTGGAGGCAGGCCATGAACACTGCCATGTTTGCCTGGGCGCCGCTGTGGGGCTGCACGTTGGCCCACTCTGCTCCGAAGAGTTTCTTGGCACGCTCGATGGCGAGGTTCTCAGCCTCGTCAACAACCTGGCAACCGCCGTAGTAACGCTTTGCCGGGTATCCCTCGGCATATTTGTTTGTGAGGCAAGAGCCCATGGCGCGCATCACCTCGTCACTCACGAAGTTCTCGCTGGCGATAAGTTCGATGCCGCGACGCTGGCGCAGATGCTCACGGTCAATGATGTCAAAGATTTCGTTGTCTCTTTTCATGATATATTGGTTTTGATTTAAGTAGTTGTCTGTGTTTTGTTTTATGTGTGGCGGTGACAAGCCGCCCGTACAGGCGGTTTGTCACCGTGTCATTCCGGTTATCCGCCGAAGTTGTCGTAGTGGATGCTCTCCGGCTCGACACCGAGGTTGTAGAGCATGTTGTTCACGGCGTTGCTCATCGGGCCGGGACCGCACATGTAGTACTCGATGTCCTCCGGCGCGTCATGGTCTTTGAGGTATGTCTTGAACATGACATCGTGAACGAATCCGGCGGTGTATTTCACTCCGGCAGCATCGGCTGCGGGGTCGGGACGGTCGAGCGCGAGGTGGAAGTGGAAGTTGGGGAACTCCTTCTCCAGTTCGAGGAAGTCGTTCAGATAGAACACCTCGTTGAGCGCGCGCGCTCCGTAGAAGTAGTGCATCTCACGGTCGCGGCAGTTGCGGGTCTTGGTCATCCACATGATCTGTGCGCGGAGCGGTGCCATACCGGCGCCACCGCCCACCCATATCATCTCGGCCTTGGAGTCGACGATGGGGTGGAAGTCTCCGTAAGGTCCGCTCATGAGCACCTTGTCGCCCGGCTTGAGCGAGAAGATGTAGCTCGAAGCGATACCGGCGGGCACGTTCTGGAATCCGACCTGAGGTTTCGGCTTGAAGGGGGGAGTGGCGATACGCACGGTCAGCATGAAGCGGTCTCCCTCCTCGGGGTAGTTGGCCATGGAGTATGCGCGGACGGTATCCTCGTCGTTCTTCGCCTTGAGGGTGAAGAGACCGAATTTCTCCCATGCGGGCAGATACTCGTCGCCGATGAGCGCCTTGTCGATGTCCTTGTCGTAGTCCATCTCATATTTCGGGATGCGGATCTGCGCGTATGAACCGGGTATGAAGTTCATATGCTCTCCGGCGGGGAGCTGAACGATGAACTCCTTGATGAACGTCGCCACATTCTTGTTCGAGATAACCTCGCATTCCCACTCCTTGACATCGAGGGCGGCCTGGTCAACCTTGACCTCCATGTCCGACTTGACTTTCACCTGACATCCGAGACGCCAGTGGTCTTTGATCTGCTTGCGGGTGAAGTGTACGGCCTCGGTGGGGAGTATGTCACCGCCGCCCGAAACGACCTGGAGCTTGCACTGACCGCAGCTGCCCTTTCCGCCGCACGCGCTCGACAGATGCACGCCGTTGTCGTTGAGCGTGGCCAGCAATGACTTGCCGGCGGGGGCGTGGAGCATCTTGGAGCCTTCATTGATCGAGATGGCCACCTCGCCGCTGTTCACGAGCCATGACTTGGCAAGCAGCAGGATGATGGTCAGCACGAGCACAATCACAAGGAAAATGAGTGAGGCAACCACCACATTGTTCCATAAGATTTCGCTGAGTATTGACATATCTTTATTTCTTTTGTGATGGTTAGAGTTTGATGCCGAGGAAGCTCATGAAGGCTATGCCCATGAGTCCGGTGATGATGAACGTTATGCCGATGCCACGCAGAGGAGCCGGAACCGCCTGCACGTTGAGACGCTCGCGGATGGCGGCGAGGCAGGTGATGGCAAGAAGCCAGCCGATGCCGGAACCTACGCCGTAGACTGTTGCAGTCCATGCGTTGGTAAACTCACGCTGCTGCATGAAGAGCACCGCGCCGAGTATCGCGCAGTTCACCGCTATCAGCGGCAGGAAGATACCGAGCGAGTTGTAGAGGCCCGGGCTGTATTTCTCGATTACCATCTCGAGAATCTGCACCAGTGCCGCGATGACGGCGATGAACATGATCAGACCGAGGAACGAGAGGTCTGTCTCGGCATATTCCTCGCCGAGCCAGCTCAACGCTCCGGGCACCAGCACATACTCATTGATGCACCAGCACACGGGGAGGGCGATGAGTAGCACGAAAGTGACGGCCACGCCGAGTCCGAACGCTGTCTTGACATTCTTCGACACGGCCAGGAAGGAACACATGCCGAGGAAGTAGGCGAACACCATGTTGTCGATGAAGATCGACCGTATGAATAGATTCAGATTTTCCATTATTCCTGCAGGTCTTTGTTAATCGAGCGGTGCGCCCAGATGATACATGCTACTACTATGAGGGCCATCGGCGGCAGAATCATCATGCCGTTGTTCTGGTAGCCGGCGTCGTACCACCACTGGGGGAACACCTGGCAGCCGAACAGCGTGCCGCTTCCGAAGAGCTCGCGGAAGAACGAAACGATGATGAGTATTATGCCATAGCCGAGACCGTTGCCGAGACCATCGAGGAACGACGGCCAGGGACGGTTGTTGAGCGCGAACGCCTCAAGACGGCCCATGATGATACAGTTGGTGATGATCAGACCGATGAACACCGACAGCGCTTTCGACACCTCGTAGTTCCAGGCCTTGAGCACCTGGTCAACAACCACCACGAGGGCGGCCACGACCACGAGCTGGACGATGATGCGGATTGACGAAGGAATCGTGTTGCGCATCAGTGATATTATGACATTGGCCAGAGCCAGTACCGCCGTCACCGAGATTGTCATGACGAGAGCAGGTTCCATCTTGGCTGTCACTGCAAGCGCCGAACAGATACCGAGCACCTGCACTATAACCGGGTTGTCTTTCGACAGCGGGTTGAACAGCGGCAGAAATGTTTTCTTCAGATTCATTTCCTTATCTTGTTGCTGATTGTTTTGTATTCGTTTTTAATAGGGTAGGGGCTTCGTCAGTTTGCCGCAGCTGTGGCTGCAAGTTCCTTGAAGAATGCCGAATATGGCTCAAGCGAGTTGCTGAGCATCTTCTGCACTCCCTGGCTGGTGATTGTGCCGCCGCTGATGGCGTGGACATATGCACCTTCCGAGGGTTCCTGTCCGTTCTTCACGACCTTGACCGACTGGAAGTCGCCTGTGCTGCTGAAGATGTCTTTCCCCTCGAACTGGCTGCTGAACGCAGGTTTCTCGATTTCGGCACCGAGTCCGGGTGTCTCGCCCTGGTGAGCGAAGTATGCACCGTAGATGGTGTCACCGTTGCTGTCCATGGCGATGTAGCCCCAGATCGGGCCCCAGAGGCCGGCTCCGTACACGGGCACTATGTATTTTGTGCCGGCATCGGTCTTGCAGACAAACACGGGGAGAAGACGCTCGTCGCCCGGTTTCTTGGTCTCAAGGTCAACCTTCACTTCAAACGGGTCTGTGCCGCCATCGACTTTCTCTCCCTTGGAGTTCACGATATACGACTCTGTGATATGCTCCGCATACAGGTCGGCCACGTTCTGTCCCTGCTCCGGTGTGATGAGAGCTGCGGCAAGAATCTGGCGTTTGGTATCGTTCTGTATGTTCTCAAGCTGCTGCGGACGCAAGGCCTGGTAGACAACTGAGAGAAGCACTCCGACCACCACCACAAGTATGATGGAGTAGATGATTGTGTATGTATTGCTCTGTCGGTTCATTTCCTTGTGGCGTTAAGAGTTCTTTACGGTGACGCGGCGCATACGGCGGCGTATGTTGGAATTTACTACACAATAGTCAATCAGCGGCGCGAAGCAGTTCATGAGAAGAACCGAGAGCATCGCACCCTCCGGATAACCGGTGTTGTACACGCGGATCAGTATGGCGATTATTCCGATCAGCGCGCCGTAGATGTACTTGCCGGTGTTGGTGCGGCAGGCGGTCACGGGGTCGGTCGCCATGAACACTATGGCGAACATGAAGCCTCCGAGGCAGAGCTGCTCAAGCGGCTGGAGATACGACACGGGATAGAGCGGGCTCATCCAGTTGTGAGCCACGACAGCCATGAAGAAACCGCCCAAAAGGCCGGAGAGCATGATGCGCCAGTTGGCCATGCCGGAAATCAGCAGGATAGCCGCGCCGATAAGTATGCAGAATGTCGAGGTCTCGCCCCATGAGCCGGGATAGAAACCGAAGAAGATGTCGGTCATCGACAGAGGGTCGCCGAGCACGTTGGTGAGCTGCACGGCACCGTCGGTCGACGATGCGAGCTGACCGAGGGGTGTCGCTCCGGAGTAGGAGTCGACGGCGGTCTGCGAACCGAGCTGCACGAACACGTTGTCGCCGCTCATCTTCGAGGGATAGCTGAAGAAGAGGAATGCGCGGGTCACGAGCGCGACGTTCAGGAAGTTGTAGCCTGTGCCGCCGAATACTTCCTTGGCGAATATCACCGCGAAAGCTACAGCAATCGCGAGCATCCAGCAGGGTGTGTCGACGGGGCATATCATCGGAATCAGGATACCCGACACGAGGAATCCCTCCTGGATCTCGTGGCCGCGGATCTGCGCCACGATGAACTCTATGCCGAGTCCGACTATGTAGGCCGTGAGTATCTGCGGCAGCACGGCGAAGAACCCGTAGAAGAAGAGCTTGAAAAACTCACGTCCGGGGTCGCCGATGGCCATGAAATGCTGAAGGCCGATGTTCCACATTCCGAACAGACAGCAGGGCAGGAGCGCGAGCACCACCATGATCATGGTGCGCTTCGAGTCGTTGCCGTCGTGGATATGCACTCCCGAACGAGATGTCTCGTTGGGTGTGAAAAGGAACGTGTAGAAGCCGTCGAACACGGAGTGGAACTTGCTCAGTTTCCCCCCCTTCTCGAAGTGCGGCTTGATCTTGTCAATGTTTCTCTTTAATCCTTTCACAACTTTATCTTGTGTAGTTTATATTACTGTATAAGCCTTTCTGTCCCTTTCTGGGGGTATCAGAGTGTCTCCTTGCGCAGGTAGTCGAGACCGTCTCGGACTATCTTCTGCAACTCGATTTTCGATGTGTCTACAAACTCGGGAAGGGCGAAGTCCTCGGGTGCCACCTCGTAGATGCCGAGCTGCTCCATGCGCTCTATGTCTTTGGCCATGATGGCCTTGATGAGGTATTCGGGGTAGATGTCCATCGGGAATACCTTGTCATATTCGCCGCTCATGATCATGGCGCGGTGGCCACCCTTGATGCGGGCGTCGAAGTGGAACGGTTTCGAGAGTCCGCGCAGGAATGCGGGGAACGAACGCTTCACGCTGTATTTGCCCGGGTCTACCGATGCCCAGCCCATGAACTCGTCGGTCTGGTCGCCCTCGTCGATGGCTGTGACCTGACGGTAGGGGTAGCGCAGGAATCCCTGCTTCCAGTCCACGCGCACACCGGTGAGCACGTTGCCAGATATCACCCGGATCTTGCCGCCGGTGTGGTCGAGCTCTCCGTCAAGAAGTGTGCCGAGCGATGCTCCGACCATGGTTCTTACCATATGGGGATTTTTCATGTCCTCGCCTGTGAGTGCTACCGTAGTGCTGTAGTCGAGCTTGCCGGTAGAGAGGAACCGTCCGATACGGGCTGCGGTCGCAGCGTCGAGAGTCCATACGGTCTCACCCTTGTTGACGGGGGCGATGGCCGCAATCTGTGTGCCGGTGTTTCCGGCCGGGTGGGGACCCTGGAACTCATATACCTCGGCGGCGTTGCTCGTGATGCCTGAGCCTGCTCTGACTGAGAGGTAGACCTTGCCGGCGGTGAATTCCGAGAGAGTCTTGAGTCCGGCCTCAAGGTCGGCCATCATGTCGGCGTTGAGAATCTCGGGTGCGAGGGGAGCGGTGTCAAACGCCGTCACGAATATGTCGCGGGGTGCGGTGCCGATGAAGGGCACGATGTCGAACGGACGCTGGCGCATCATGGCGAAAAGACCCGAGCGGAGCAACATTTCCATCCGCGAGGCTTTGTCGGTCGGCTTGCCGAATTCCTTCTGCGTCTGCTCACCCTCTTTGCGAACTGACACGAACTCAATCTTGCGGCGTTCGCCACGGTTGATTTCCGCAACTGTTCCGGCCACAGGAGAGGTAAGACAGAGACGGTCATCCTCCTTGGCATAAAGCAGCGCGTCGCCGGCCTTGACGATGTCGCCGGCCTTGACGGCGGCCTTCCATGTGTAGCCGGGAAAATCGTCGGGAACAATGCCGAACAACACAGTGCTGCTGTCGGTAGTCACAGACTCCGAAGCGGCACCCGCTAAGGGTATGTCAAGCCCCTTTTTTATCTTGATGATATTGCTCATTATCTATCCATTTGGGATTATTCTGCAAAAATATAAAAAATCGTTAATCTTTCCAAAGGAAAAGCGCACTATCCTTACACTTTTTTGTTCCCCGCATCGTCGCATGAAAAAAAATATCCCTCTGAGTGGCTATGTCCGCTCAGAGGGATAATTTTTCGTGCGTCAAACGGCGTGGACCGTCCGCTTATTTAAGTCCGTCGATGTATTTGCGGAGCTCCGCGTTGTCGGGATCGAAGTTGAGCACCTTGCTGAAGTTCTCCTTGGCCTTGGCAACGTTGTTCTGGTTGATGTAGTAGTTACCGAGGTACATGTACATCTCTTTCGCATCGCGTGCGTAGCGTGAGGGATCCTGGGCTGCCTCAAGGAGTGCGACTGAAGCCTCATAGTCAGCTACGGCCGCCTTCTCTGCCGCTGCCTCGTTGGCTGCGGTCTGCTTGGCGATGTCACCGTAGATCTTCACGGGCTTGTAGTTGTCGGGCAGGATGGCTTTGGCCTTGTCGGCATACGACTTGGCTGCGTCGAAATATTTCGCTGCCTTGGCCGCGTCGGCCTTGTTCTCAACACCGGCGTAGAAGTCAAATGTAGCCTGCTGTACAAAATCGTTGTAACCCGGCTCGATCTTCGAGAGGTAAACCTCATATTCGTCGGCAGTCTTGCTCAGGTTGTTCTGGTCAAGATATGCGAACGCGAGGCTCTTGTTGAAGTCGGCGAAATCGGGCATTTCCTTGATACCTTCCTGAAGAACCGCGATTGCCTCGTCTGCACGTTTGGCTGCTGAAAGCTCGTTGGCGATCAGTGTGTAGTCAATCGAAGCGAATTTGTTCTTGGCGGGGTCTGCCATGTGGGCTGCGTAAAGCGCCTCGGCGAGGGGGAGGAGCTGGTCCTTCATCTCGGGGAGCTGTGCGGCGTTCATGAACTGGAAACGCTGAGCCATGAAGTTCTTGGGATCCTCAGCGAGAAGTTTCGAGGCGTAGTCGTAACCTTTCTTGTAGTCCTGGCCGTAGAAGAGGAGGAAAGCGTAGCGGCTCTCGTCGTTCTTGAAGTGGCTGGGGTTCTGCACGTACTTGCCATACTGTGCTGCGGCGTTGGCGAAGTCACCCTTGTTGTAGTATGCGTTGGCGAGCTCACGCTGTCCGAGTGCCGAGTTGGGGTTCACCGAGAGCAGGTTGTTGAGCATCTTGATGGCATAGTCGGGGTTGACCATGGTGAAGAGGTTCGCATACTTCACATAGGCTGCTGTAGCCTTGTTGTCGTAGTTTGACGCCATCTCGTACATTCCGGCTGCCTTGCCCACGAGGGTGTTGGCGGTAGACTGGTCAGCGTTCTTGAGCTGCTCCTTGAACTGGTCGCCCTCGAAGATGTAGATGTCGGCGTTCTCCTGGTTGTACTTGCGTGCCTTCTCCACGAGCTTTGCGATCTGCTTCTCGTAGCGGATGGGATCAACGCGGTCGTATGCGCGTGCTATCGCAATCTGGAGCGAGGCATCTTTCTTGGAGTTCTTGTCGGCGGTCTTGAAGAGCTCCTCGGCTCCCTTGGTGTCGCCCGACATGAGCTTGAGAAGACCTTGGCCCACATAGTTGTAGGCGTATTCGGGATTGGCTGCCACACCCTGGTTGAAGTAGTTGGCGGCATCTGAATTCTTACCCTCCTCCACAGCGATGAGTCCAAGATAGTAGTCGCTCACGGCCTTGTCGGTCTGAGGATTGTTGAGACTGCGCAGAAGAAGGTCTTTTGCATTGTCGAGCTGGTCGGCCTTGTAGTATTCCTCCCCTTCGACGTGCGACTGGGCGAATGCGCCGAGCGACGCGCCGGCCAGACAGAGTGTGAGAATTCCTTTAAATTTCATGTTCTATATCTTTTTTTACGTTTATTCCTGATGTCTCTACGGTCAGTTCCGTTTCTGTTTTAGATTGTCACGGCCGCTTTTGGTTTATCGGGTAATCGCGGTTTTAATCTGGATCCGCCGGCCGTGACTTTCCGGTCTATTTAAGTTCCACAACCCGTGCATTCATGTGGTAGGGCAGGATACCTGTCTTTGATATGATTTTCTGGCCCGCGAAGCCGGTCACAAACATGTAGAAGCTGTTGAGCACGGTGCTCTTCGATGCGGTCGAAATCATATATACCTTTCTGAATAACGGATATTCTCCCGAATTGATATAAACCTGGTACGGTTTGTATGCAATCGGGTTGAAGTCATTCTCTTCCGTGGGGTTGCTGACCTTGAGAATATTCACCTCGGTGGTGAGGTTGGTGGCGATTGTGTCGTTCTCGTTCTTGTAGTCCTCGTAACGCTGGTCCACAGGAACTGACTTGGCCGCGCTCAGGTCGTCGCCGAGCCAGCTCACGCTGATTATGCCCAGTGCGTTGCGGTCTTTCTTGACCACATCAAACACGGAGGCGTTGTTCTTCTGTGCGAATGCGTTGGGATTGTCGGAGATTTTCTTTCCCTCGGGCAGGAATTTGTCGCGCATGTAGCTCACGGTCGAGCTTCCGGCGTTGTCAAACACGAGCTTGATTGATGTCGTGTCGTTGCCGGCGAGCTGGCTCCATTTGGTTATCTTGCCGTTGAGTATGTCGCCGATCTCGGTCATGGAGAGCGATGAGACGTTGTTCTCCTTGTTGGTGATGAGCGCCACGGCATCGACCGCTATGCAGTGTGTGCGGACCACACGTTTGAATTTGCTCTTCATGTAGTCTTTCTGCTCCTGGCTGAGTTCACGGGTCACGATGACAGCCTGGGTGCCGTCGGCGAGAAGAGTGTCTATCGCTTCCTGCTCGCTCACGTAGAACGGCAGAATCGATGAGCCTGGATAGGAGAACTCGAATACCTCGATCTCCTCGTCGAGTATATTCTTGAAGCCGTCGTCGCAGAAAAGAGTCGCGCTACCCTTGGCATACTCTCCACGTTTCACCTCTCCACACGAAACGGCTCCCAGCCATGCGAGAGCTGAGAGTCCGATTATCGCGTATTTGAATATGTTTCTATTCATGATCTTGTATCTTGTTTTGTCAGTATTCCCCGCTCATCGCGGTCTCCATGATTCGGAAGGTAGCGGAGCGGTGGATCAGCCCCAGCCTTTGTAGAGCCTTACGCCACGCCATACGCCGTATGCGCAGAGCAGACCGCCGATCACGCAGCTCAGCGCGTGGCTGTCAATGTTGAACACGTTGAAGATGAAGAGCAGTCCTACACCAATGTAGACGCATATCATCAGAATACCGAATGCGAGTCTCGCACCTTTTGGGGCCTGGGGCCCGTTATCTTCGTACCTTGCCATAATTTTGTGTTTTTGTTTTCCGTCGGGCCGTCATCTTTCCGACGCCTGCCACCCGGAGATTTTGTTTTGTTCTTTTAATAATTTAACAATCCATCTCTCCGCATGTTCAGAGATTCAAACACTTTTTCACACGCAAATTTAACAATTCTCGCTCAAATATCCAAAAAAGAAAGGAGGATCCGTCGCGACCCTCCTCTCTGGAAGTATAGGAATCTCAATTATTGATTCTGGAGTTTGAATGTCACAGGGAGTGTGAAGTAGCTTCGCACGGCGACACCGTTGTTCTTACCCGGCTGCCATTTCGGCATCTTCTTAACCACGCGGATTGCCTCGCGGTCAAGGTCCTTGTCAACACCCTTGGCGATGGTTGCCTGTCCGATTGAACCGTCTTTCTCGACGACGAACTTGACAATCACACGACCCTGGATGTCATTCTGCTGTGCAGATTCCGGATAACGGATGTTGTTGCTCAGCCATTTCATAAGAGCTGCCTGACCACCGGGGAACTCTGCCTGCTGCTCTACGGCAACGAAGATTTCCTCCTCTTTCGGTTTCACAACCTCGGGTTCGGGCTCTTTTACAACCACCTGTTCCTGAACAGCCTTGAACTTGTCGGCATCGTCGCTACCCTCCTGAGTCACGACACCACGGGCGGTGTTGTCCTCTTTCTGGGTCTCCATGTCCATCACCTCGTTCTTGACCTTGTCGGCCTCGACGATGGCGATCTGGGTTACCTGCACGGTTGCAAGCACCTCTTCGGGCACCTCGATCTCGGGTTGTTCAAATTTCTGCTCTTCGGGTTCCTCTTCGGGAGCTTCCTCCTCTACCTGCTCGATGGCGGCTGCCATCATCTTCTCGCGCTGCTCCTGAAGCTCAAGAGCCTTCTGCTCGTCGCGGTAGTCGGTGTATTTGCTGTAGGCAATAACCAGAATAACCACAACCGCGAGTCCGATAAGCATGTACAGGAACGCCATGTTGTGACGTTTGTCGCTCGCCTTACGGAGCTGGTATGCACCGAATTCCTTGTTCTTGTCAGCAAATATCAGGTCACGCCATTCGGACGATGTCAGATCTACATTTCTTTTAGCCATTTCTGTCTGTCGCTTTAAAGGTTAATAAATCTAACATTACTTATGATGACGGTTCTGATAGTCAATCACCATAATCGAATCGGCCTTGGTCATGTTGTCAATCTGATATTTTGAAATCGAGTTGATCTGCATTTCGTCGAGCACCGACACGAGACTTCCGAACGAAGCCTGGGGAGTGGACTTGATGATGATGACCGGTTTCTTCAGATTTTCATCTTTTCTGACTTTCGACGCTGCCTCGTCATAAGCGGCCTGAGCTTTCTCACGACCCTCTTTTGTCTCGAGGCTACCGAAACCGCCGTTGGCATATTTCTCCTTCAGCTTGTTGATTTCGGTGAGGACATCCTTGTTACGCTGCTGGATAATCTCGCGGATACCGCGGGCCTTTCCAGACTTCTCGTCGTTAGCAAGGAATTCTGATTCCTGAATGTTGTTGTGGGCTGCAATCTGTTCGGGTGTGTCACCGAGTCCTTCCGAACCGCCGGGCTTACCGAAGTAGTAATATACAACCGGAACAACCTTTCCGTTGACTGTGTCTACATCCATCGATCCGACTTTGCGCTTGGCGTCGAGGATGATTGTCACCGCGTCATCTTCCGATGCCTGCGACATGTTCTCGACGTTGTCCACTTTCTCGTTCGAAGGAAGTGCTATTGTCAGCGTCTGAGATTTGATCATTGTCGTACAGAGCATGAAGAAGGTGATAAGCAACATGTTCATGTCGACCATCGGCGTGAAATCCACGCGGATCTGCATCTTTTTCTGGTGGCCTTTCTTACCTTTGCCACCATCATTCTGTTGAACTTCTGCCATTTCCTTTTATTCTTCTGCCCCTTTCAGAGCCGTCAATAACGTAAATTTATTCATGTGGATCGTCTGAAGGTTGTCCATCACGAGGTGGACTACGTCAAACGATGTGTTCTGGTCTGCCTTGATCGCAACGCCCGTACCGTCCTTGATGGCCGATGTCAGGTTCTCGTTGCTGCTCTGGCGCATAGCCTTCATCCACATCTGGAACTCGTTGGGCTGGGCCTCGTTCTGGTTCCAGCTGATAGGAATTCCGGTAGGATGGTTGGGGTCGCCGTCGCCTTCAAGCCATTTGTCCATCTTCGTCTGTCCTTCGGGCTGGTCGATAAGGTCGAGATATTCGCCCATCTTCGCCAAAGGCACACCGAAGCTTCCGAGTTTGCTGAATGTGTACTTCTGCTGGTCTGTGAACTTCACAGGGTTGTTCTTATGCGTCTCATTGTAGATCTCGCTCACTTTGTCGAGAAGCGCAACGCGCATCTTCTCGTTACTCCAGTTGGCGCTGGTGTCGTTGTTCATCGTGAGCCAGACCTTGCCTTCGGGATTCACAAGCACCTGCACCACGTTGGTCTCCTGAACCTTCTCTGTCGATACAGAGGGGGGAGTGATCACTGTGGCCGGTTCCTTTGAAAGGAAGGTTGAGGTCAACATGAAGAAGGTAAGCAGAAGCACGGTCACATCACTCATCGCGGTCATGTCGATGAATGTGCTCTTCTTTGCTATCTTTACTCTTCCCATAGTTGCTATTAACTTTTATCGGTTGGTTGGAATGTTGTTCTTAGTCTCCGATTACTTGTGGGTAGCTGCGAAAGTTGCCACGATGGAGAAACCGATTTCGTCGATAGCGTACGAGAGGTTGTCGATCTTGTTGGTGAAGAAGTTGTAGGAGATTACAGCGAATGCACCGGTTGCGATACCGAAGGCGGTGTTCACAAGTGCCTCGGAGATACCGGTTGACAGCTCGGTTGAGTCAGGTGAACCTGATGATGCGAGGGCCTGGAATGACTTGATCATACCCATCACAGTACCGAGAAGTCCGACGAGTGTACCGAGTGTGGTGAGTGTTGCCACGATGGGAAGGTTCTGCGAGAGAGCCGGCATCTCAAGTGCTGTAGCCTCTTCTACCTCGTTGCGGAGGGTAGTGAGCTTCTGCTCCTTGCTGAGAGTTGTGTTGGCATCCATCTCTTTGTAGCGTACGAGTGTGTTGTAAACAACAGATGCTACTGAACCCTTCTGGTCCTTGCAACGCTTCATGGCTGCGTCGATGTTGTTGGCTGCGAGGTCTGCCTTGATGTCAGCGACAAACTTGGTGGTGTTGCCTTTGCCGGTTGCAGAGCTGAGGGCGATCCAACGCTCGATTGAGAGAACGATTACAGTGAGAAGCAGAGTCATCAGGATAGGCACGATGAAACCGCCTTTGTAAACTGTACCTGCAAGGTTGAGGGGATGTCCGTCGGTTGTACCACCTTCGAAGTTACCGCCGTAACCCATACCGAAAAGGAAGATGCACACTGCGGCTGCACAGCAGCAGAGAATCACGATGAACGCGTTCTTGATGCCGCGGATGTTGCTGATCTTTTCCTCTTTTTTGATCTTGGCGGCTGCGGTAGCCGCAGGCTTGGGAGCCATTGGTTTCTGAGATTCCATAATCTTACTGATTTTGTTTGTTGGTTTTGTTGGTTATTTGTTAGTTTGTTTGATTTATGGTTATTTCTATCTTGGTTAGTCCGGCTCGGCCACTCGGCTCCGCCTTCGATTTTGGGTTGACGCGTTCCTCAGTCCTCGATTATGAATCTGAGCATTCATGATGTCTGTCACGGTTACGTCCGGCGGCTTCTTTTCCCCATGTAGTAAAGGGACTCCGCCATTATCAGTTGCAAAGTTACAATATTTTTCAAAAAAATCAATAGACCTTTTTAAAAAATTAAGTGCTGAACCTGCGTTTTTGGTTTTATTGACTAAATCTGTAGCTAAAAACATGTTTTATAACATATTTTTGCTGCCTCGCAAAACAGGCGTGACCTGAACGGCCACGCCTGTCGATTGTACTTTATGTTGTGCTATTGTATCACTCGGCCACTGCTGCCACGCCGGGGAGCACCTTGCCCTCGATGGCTTCGAGAAGCGCGCCGCCACCGGTCGATACGTAGCTTACGGCATCGGCCATGCCGAATTTGTTTACGCAGGCCACTGAGTCGCCGCCGCCCACGAGCGAGAAGGCGCCGTTCTTTGTTGCCTCTACGATGGCTTCGGCGATTGCCTTCGAACCCTTGGCGAAGTTGTCGAACTCAAACACTCCGGCGGGACCGTTCCAGAGGATGGTCTTGGCGGGAAGGATTGCGTTGCGGAATGCGATTACAGAGTCGGGACCGGCATCCATGCCCTCCCAGCCGTCGGGAATCTCCATTACGGAGCATACCTGCTGGTTGGCGTCGTTAGAGAATTTGTCGCCGGCCACGCAGTCTGTGCCGAGCACGAGGTTCACGCCTTTCTGCTTGGCGAGCTCGATGATGTGGAGGGCGAGGTCGAGCTTGTCGTTCTCTACGATAGAGTCGCCGATCTTGCCGCCGCGTGCCTTTGCGAATGTGAAGGTCATGCCGCCGCAGAGAATCAGGTTGTCTACCTTGTCCATGAGGTTCTCGATGATACCGATCTTTGTCGATACCTTCGAGCCGCCCATGATTGCGGTGAAGGGACGGTTGATGTCTTTGAGGATATTGTCAACGGCCTTTACCTCTTTCTCCATGAGGTAGCCGAGCATCTTGTCCTGCTTGTCGAAGTAGTCGGCGATGACTGCTGTCGATGCGTGACGGCGGTGTGCGGTGCCGAATGCGTCGTTCACGTAAACGTCGGCGTAGCTTGCGAGTGTCTTGGCAAATTCTTTCTGGCTCTCTTTCATGGCCTTCTTTGCCTCTTCGTATGCGGGGTCGTTCTTGTCGATGCCTACGGGCTTACCTTCCTCTTCGGGGTAGAAGCGGAGGTTCTCAAGCAGAAGAACTTCACCGGGCTTGAGCTCGGCTGCCGCCTCGGCTGCCTTTGCGCAGTCGGGAGCGAACTTCACTTCTGTTCCGAGTGCCTTGGCTACAGCGTCGCGGATCTGGAGAAGGCTGAGCTTCTCGTTGACCTTGCCTTTGGGTTTGCCCATGTGCGACATGAGGATAAGGCTGCCGCCGTCTGCAAGAATCTTCTTGAGAGTGGGGAGCGCGCCGCGGATTCGTGTGTCGTCTGTGATGTTGCCGTTCTCGTCGAGGGGCACGTTGAAGTCCACTCGTACGATGGCTTTCTTGTCCTTGAAATTGTAGTTTTCGATTTTAGCCATTGCTTAAGTCTATATTTAGGGTTTTGTTTTCCTGTTTTATGCGTGTGGCCCGGGGCATGTCGCGGCATAGCCACGGGCAGCAACTGCAAAATTACAAAAAATAATTGGATTTATCTCGCGTACGTGCGGTTTATATGCTTTTTTTCGATAATTTTGCAGTCGCATTTCAAATGTTTCTCTCACTCATATCAACATCCGCACGGGCTGTCATGTGCTTGTGCGTATGTTTATTTACCACAATTTTAGATATTTTAGATATTTTGATTCTGTGATGACAAGTGATATTGACAGCCTCCGCGGGTTGTGCGCGGCGACGTTCGGTGCAGAACCTGTTGCAATGGAGGCTCTTGCAGGCGGGGGTGGCGACAGAAGATATTTCCGATTCTCTTTTGCGGATGGCCGTACCGTGGTCGGCGTGCTGGCCGACAACCGCGACGATGCTCGTGCGTTCGTCGGTCTCTCCGGAGTGTTCCGTGAGCACGGCGTTGCGGTGCCGGAGGTTTATTCCCATTCGGACGACTATTCCTGTTATATTCAGCAGGACCTTGGAGACTGTTCACTGTTCAAGGAGCTGTCATCGCCCGGCATCGGCGGACTTGTCGCCGCTACCATGCGCGGACTGGTCAAGATGCAGACGGTGCCCGGAGATGCATGGAGCGGGGTGGTGGCCTACAAACCTTTCTCGCGCCGTCAGGTCATGTGGGACCTGAATTATTTCAAGTATGAGTTTCTGAAGAACACCTCGGCTCTCTTTGACGAGGAGCGTCTTGAGGATGACTTCGAGGCCATGGCTGAATCGCTCTGCGAGATGCCGGAGGAGTTGATGGGGTTCATGATGCGCGACTGCCAGAGCCGCAATGTCATGCTCGCCCCTGATCCGGTCTTCATAGATTTTCAGGGAGGTCGCCGCGGGCCATGTGTCTACGACGCTGTCTCTTTCCTATGGCAGGCCAAGGCCGGATTCACTGCGGAGTTCCGCGAGGATATGCTGCGCCTGTACACCGGGGAGTTTGTGGGTGCGCGGGGTCTCGGCAAAGATTTTGCAGCTTTGATATTGCAGTATGGAAAGCGGATGGCTCTGTTCCGTACTCTTCAGGTGCTCGGGGCCTACGGCTTCCGTGGTCTCGTACAGAAACGCGCTCATTTCGTGGAGAGCATTCCCGGCGCGTTGCGCAATCTGAGTGAGCTGGTTGCCGATGGAGTGACGGACCCATACCCGGAAATTGAACATGTCTGCCGTCAGTTGGTTGAAGACCCGCGTTTCAAGCCGGAAGAGGGTAGTGGCCTGCGCGTCAAGGTGTTCAGCTTCTCCTATAAGCGTGGTTATCCCGAAGACCTGACCGGTAACGGAGGTGGCTTCATGTTTGACTGCCGTGGCATGCACAATCCCGGCCGCTACGATGAGTACAAGCCATTGACCGGCCGCGACAAGCCCGTGATTGACTTTCTGCGCGAGAGGGGAGAGGCCGATCTGTTCGCGCAGAGGGCGACGGAGATGGTATCGCCGACAGTTGACCGCTACATCAAGCGCGGATTCTCGTCACTGCAGATTGGTTTCGGATGCACCGGAGGCCGTCACCGCTCCGTCTACTGTGCCGAAGCCGTGGCCCACGCCCTCGCCGCCCGCTTCCCCGCTGCCACAGTCGAACTCATCCACCGAGAACAAAACATCCAAGAAGCCCTAATATCTAAAGCCTAAAACCTAAAACCTAATATCTAAAACCTAAAAATGAAGGCATTCATCCTTGCGGCCGGCCTCGGCACGCGTCTCAAACCCTGGACCTTGGAGCATCCCAAGGCACTTGTGCCCGTCGGCGGCATACCGATGTTGCAACGCGTAATATGCCGTCTGCGCGAAGAAGGCTTCGACGAGATCACGGTCAACGTGCATCACTTCGCCGACCAGATAAAGGACTTTCTCGCGCGGCATGATTTTGGAGTGACTATCGGCATCAGTGACGAAAGCGCCGCACTGCTCGACACCGGAGGCGCGTTGCTCAAAGCCGCCCCGATGCTTTGCCGCGACGAACGGCCTTTCCTCGTGCATAATGTGGATATACTCAGCGACGCGCCTATGCGTGCGATAATGGATGAGCACGTTGCTTCGGGGCGTGACATATCACTTGTGACAAGTCCGCGAGAGTCATCGCGCAAGCTGTTGTTTGATGCAGACCACAATCTTCGCGGCTGGTATAACCTTTCGACCGGAGAATACCGCCCGGCCGGGTTCACGCCCGCGCCGCAGATGGAGGAACGCGCTTTCAGCGGCATATATATAGTTGAGCCACGCGTCATCCCGACGTTGGCCGAATATTCGCGACAGGTGGGGAGCGCGAAGTTCCCCGTGATGGATTACCTGCTCGCCGCCTCAGCCTCCGGAAAAAACAATATCGGTGAGATTGGACTCGACAGTCTCAACCTCATCGATATCGGTAAGCCTGACACGCTCCGCCGCGCCGACAGCCTGTTCGGGGCGTGAACTGAAATCAGTGGTAGTGGTGTACGGCCTTGCGGTTGTGGGTGTAGAACTGGAATACGCAACCCAAAACGAGGCAGACCACGGCGACTCCGCCAAGAATCCATGTGAGTGTTATGCCTGTAGTGAAGCATGAGGCGATAAGCAGGCCGGAGCCGATGATATAACAGAGGATGGACAGTGTTTTCATAGTGACAAGTATTTAAATTAAAATTCAGGGTAAAATATAAGTCATGGAGAGTTTTATCTCTTCATGACTTAATAACAAATGTCCGGGCGTAACGGTTTAAATGGCCGTAACTTTGTGATATTACGTGCTGTTCCGTATCGCGCGGCGCGTCACAGTTCCGCCTCTTTCAGTTTCTCGGTGTTCTCGGCCACGATCAGACGGTCTATGCACTCCTGTATGTCGCCGTCCATGAAAGCGGCGAGGTTGTAGACGGTATAGTTTATCCGGTGGTCGGTGATGCGTCCCTGCGGATAGTTGTAGGTGCGTATCTTCGCCGAGCGGTCGCCGGTGCTGACCATGGTCTTGCGGCGCGATGCTATGTCGTCGAGATACTTCTGGTGCTCCTTGTCATATATGAACGTGCGCAGGCGCGAGAGGGCGCGTTCCTTGTTCTTCGGCTGGTCGCGGGTCTCTGTACACTCTATCAGTATCTCCTCGACCTGCCCGGTGACAGGATTTTTCCAGTTGTAGCGCAGGCGTACGCCCGACTCCACCTTGTTCACGTTCTGTCCTCCGGCACCTCCTGAACGGAAAGTATCCCATTTTATCTCACCCTCATGGATCTCGACGTCAAATTCCTCGGCCTCCGGAAGCACAGCCACGGTCGCGGCCGAAGTATGAACGCGTCCCTGGGTCTCGGTGGCCGGCACGCGCTGCACACGGTGTACGCCGCTCTCATATTTCATGGTGCCGTAGACTCCGTCACCGGTCAGCGTGCACACTATTTCCTTGTAGCCGCCCGCAGCACCCTCCGACATCGACGACACGGCGAGCTGCCAGCCCTTGCGCTCGGCATATTTCTGATACATGCGGAAGAGGTCGCCGGCGAAGAGGGCTGCCTCGTCGCCTCCGGTGCCTCCGCGGATCTCAAGCACGGCGTTTTTCGAGTCGTCCGGGTCTGCGGGGATGAGCAGCAGCTTGATCTGTTCCTCAAGTTCCGGAATGAGCTGCGAGCAGGCGTCGATTTCCTCGCGGGCGAGGGCGCGCATCTCCTCGTCGCTCTCGGCGGCGAGAATCTCCTTCGACTCCTCAAGGCTACGGAGAGTGTTCTCATATCTCTTCTTGACCTTAAGAATCTCCTCAAGGTCATGATACTCCTTGGTGAGGCGCACATAGCGCGGCTGGTCGGCAATCACGGCCGGGTCGGTTATCAGGGTAGCCACCTCCTCAAACCGCGAGTCAAGTCCCTCCAGACGGGACAACAGCATATTTTCAGACATAGAATGAGTTCAAAATTCCAATTACACCGCAAAATTACTAAAAAAGAGTGAAAAAACTTCCTATAAACTTTGTTTATTCACGAATTTAGAGTTAACTTTGCAGCCGGAATGCGTGGAGACACAAATTCCGGACAACTATTTTATTAACCAATTCAATAAACCGGCAAGTTTATGGCAACCAAAATTAGATTACAGCGTCATGGCCGCAAGCGCTACGCTTTTTATCCTATTGTAGTCGCCGATAGCAGGGCACCACGTGATGGTAGATTTATTGAAAGGATAGGTTCTTATAATCCGAACACTAATCCTGCTACAATAAGTTTAGACTTCGACCGTGCTTTGTATTGGGTGGAGACAGGTGCTCAGCCCACCGACACAGTTCGCTCGATCCTCTCCAAAGAGGGTGTGATGCTCATGAAGCATCTCCGTGGCGGTGTCAAGAAAGGCGCATTCACTGAAGAAGAGGCACAGCGCCGCTTCGACGCGTGGAAAGCTGACCGCAACAAGGTAGCTGACGCAGCAAAGGCAAAAGAAGATGCCAAGGCCGCTGAGGAGGCAAAGGCACGTTTCGATGCCGAGGCAGAGAAGAACCGTCTCAAAGGAGAGGCAGTAGCTAAGAAGAAAGCAGAGAAGCTCGCAGCCGAGGAGGCAGCCGCCAAGGCAGCTCTTGAGGCATTCATGAACTCC